>Ga0105044_10006409_pt1 | contig 16187 bp, 13 predicted proteins | sample MAT01_FD_78092 | JGI IMG/M metagenome (GOLD analysis project Ga0105044, IMG submission 78092) | Freshwater microbial communities from Lake Fryxell liftoff mats and glacier meltwater in Antarctica - MAT-01 | ecosystem: Environmental > Aquatic > Freshwater > Ice > Liftoff microbial mat | place... | reverse complement strand
GAAACACCGCGTGCATCGCCTCGCGGACGCGCGGGTTGGTGCGGAACGAGAACGACAGGTTCGAGACGCCGCCCGAGACCTTGGTTCCCGGCAACTCGGCCTTGATGCGCTTGACCGCATCGATGAAGTTGACCGCGTACGCATCGTGCTCCTCGATGCCGGTGCCGATCGTGAGGATGTTCGGATCGAAGATGATGTCTTCCGGCGGGAAGCCGACCTGCTCGGTGAGGATCTTGTACGCGCGATGCGCGATCACGAGCCGGTGATCGACGCTGGTCGCCTGACCGGTCTCGTCGAACGCCATCACGACCACGGCTGCGCCGAACCGCCGCACGGTCTTCGCCTGGCGGATGAAGGGCTCCTCGCCTTCTTTCAGCGAGATCGAGTTGGCGACGCCCTTGCCCTGCAGGCACTCGAGGCCGGCCTCGATGACGCTCCACTTCGAGGAATCGACCATCACCGGGATCCGCGCGATGTCGGGCTCCGCGGCGATCAGGTTGATGAACCGCCTCATCGCGGCGACGCCGTCAAGCATGCCCTCGTCCATGCAGACGTCGAGGATGTTGGCGCCGCCCTCGACCTGCTGCCGCGCGACCGCGACCGCCTCGTCGTACTTGTCGTCCTTGATCAGCTTGCGGAACGCAGCGCTGCCCGTGACGTTGGTGCGCTCGCCGATGACGACGAAGTTGGTCTCCGGCGTGATCGTCAGCGGCTCGAGACCCGAGAGGCGCATGTGGTGCGCGGGCTTGACGACCACACGCGGCGGAACGCGCTCGACCGCCGCGCGGATCGCCGTGATGTGCTCGGGGCGCGTGCCGCAGCAACCGCCGACGAAGTTCAGCATGCCCTCGCGCGCGAATCCGCCGAGCACCTCGGCCATGTGCTCGGGCGTGTCGTCGTAGCCACCGAACTCGTTCGGCAGGCCGGCGTTCGGGTAACACGCGACTGGCATCCCGGCGATGCGTGCGAGCTCCGCGACGTGCGGGCGCATGTCATCCGCCCCGAGCGCGCAGTTGATCGACACGGCCATCAGATTTGCGTGCGAGATCGAGTTGAAGAATGCCTCGACGGTCTGCCCCGACAGCGTGCGGCCCGAGCGATCCGGGATCGTCACCGATGCGATCACCGGCACGCGGCGCACGCCCTGCGCGAACAGCTCCTCGAACGCGTACAGCGCCGCCTTGCAGTTGAGCGTGTCGATGTGGGTCTCGGTCAGGATCAGATCGACGCCGCCCTCGATCAGCGCGCGCGCTTGATCCGCGAACGCATCGACGAGCTGGCGGAACGTCACCGCGCGCGCACCCGGATCATTGACGTCGGGCGACAGCGACGCCGTCTTGGTGGTCGGGCCGATCGAGCCGGCGACCCAGCGCGGCTTGCCGTCTTCCTTCTCCGCCCGGTGTGCCGCGCGACGCGCGACGTTGGCCGCAGCCAGATTGAGGTCGCGCACCACGCCCTCGAGCCCGTAATCCGCCAGCGCGAGCGACGTCGCGGTGAACGTGTTGGTCTCGACGATGTCGGCACCGGCGCGCAGGAACTGGAGATGGATCTCCTCGATCGCTTCGGGCTTGGTGAGGACCAACAGGTCATTGCAGCCCTTGAGCGAGTGCGGGTGGTCCTTGAACCGCTCCGCGCGCCACACCGCCTCGTCCGCGAGCTCGAGCCCCTGGACCATGGTCCCCATCGCACCGTCGAGGATGACGATGCGCTCGCGTGCCACATCGAGAAGCCGGTCGATCGACATCGAGGCGTGATTACCACCCTTTGCATCGATCGAGAATTCCCCGCGCAAGCTTTGGTATATGCTGGAAGGCGTGCGTTGGTTGGTCACGCTGGGCGCGCTGGCGGCGTGCTTCTCGCCGAGCGCTCCGTCGGGGCTCCCGTGCGGTGAAGGACGGACCTGTCCGGACGGGCAGACCTGCGACATCATCTCGAACGAGTGCGGTGTGGCGAGCGTTGCGCTGGTCTGGCGTGATGACACCGCCGAGGACTTCGGTGCCGGCTCGGGTGACGTCACGATCGAGTCGCAGGGGTTCCTCGGCCCGGCCGCGTTCTTCACGGGTGGGGTGCGGATCGCCGGCTACGACGGTGCGCTGATCACCGATCTCGCCACCGCTTCGATCGACACGATCGTCGCCGATCACACGCCTACCGCGGCCGGGCTCCAGCACTCGCTGCGAATCGATTTCCAGGCGACCAACCCACCGGGGCTCGGGCTCGCGAATCCCGACGACGCGACGATCGTCATCGACGGCGAGGTCGAGCTCGAGGCCGCCGGCAACTGGCGGTTCCAGCTCACCGCGAACGATCGCGGCCTCTTCGAGATCGCCGAACCGGGCAGCGCCACGTTCACGCGCGTCATCGAGGATGTCAATACCGGCACGACCGGCACGTTCGCGGTGACCCAGCCGGGCTGGCACAAGTTCCGCGCCGCGTTCCAGGATCAGACGCTGGCCTTCGATTTCGCTCTGGTCTACGACCCGCCGAACATCCAGGGCGGCGCGTTCCGCGACATCCCCTCGGATCGACTGCGCGCGCGGGTCGGCGATCTCGACGGCCTGCTCGTCGACGGCTTCGATCAGGCGAACCTGATCTTTCAGAACGGCTCGCTCCTCAGTCGCCAGCCGCTCGCCGCGGTACCACTCGAGGAGAATCCGTTCGCACTCCCGATCGGCCTCGTCGCGTTCTCGCTGCGCTGGAGCGGCCAGTTCCTGATCGACGATCCGGGCGACTTCAGCTTCGCACTCGACACCGTCCACGGTCACCGGCTGTGGATCGACGGCGTGCTGGTCGCCGACAAGTTCACGTCGACGGCAGCGATGTCGACCACCGCGCCGCTCACGCTCGACGCCGGCTGGCACGACGTCGTCCTCGACGTCACCAAGGAAGGCGGGGGGCCAGGCAGCGTGTCGTTGATCGTCGCGAGCGGGCCGCAGTTTGCCGGCGGTGCGCTACCCGGAGATCATCTCCGTCCCGTGCTCGGGCGCGGTGCGCGGGCGATCTCCGATCGCAACCTCGCGGTCCTCGCACTGCCCGACGGCACCGGCACCTCGGCGAGCCGCGGGCTCACGATCGAGCTGCCGGCCAGCCGGACCAGCACGCTCGACGTGCGCGCCGCCGTCGAGGTCGCCGGCGACAACCTCGCATCGCTTTCCCTGGTGATCGATCCACCCACCGGCGCGAACATCCCCGTGATCGCCGCGGGCGACTTCACCGGGGCTGGCTCCGAGCTGGTCCACGTGCCGCTCGCGATCGCCAACGCAGGGACCAACTGGCTGTTCATCGGCACCGACGCGCTGGCCGACACGCTGATCGACAGGATCTCGAGCGTGTTCGTGACGATCGTCTACGACGGGGGCACGCCGCCGTTCGCGCCGACGTCACGATACGAGTCCGCGGTGCGCGAGCTCGGCGATGTGGTCGGGTTCGAGCGCATCGCCTGGACGACGCGACGAGACCCCGCCGCGATCACGGTCCGGATGCGCACGTGTGACACCGGCGAGACCTGCACCGGCCCCTTCGTGGAAGTCGCGAATAACTCCGAGCCCGCCCTCGAGTTGCGACCGTTCGCGCAGTACGAGATCGAGATCACGAGCAACGGTGATGTCGCCTCGGCGCTCGACGCGATCGAGCTGCGCTACTTCGTCCGCGAGTGAGCGATCCGGCGCCGGTTCGCGCTGGGCACGACCGCGCTCGATGTCGTCGAGCTGCGCTACAGCGTCGCTCCCGAGATCGAGTAGAGTGCGGGTGCGATGTCCGAACAGATTCTTGACTCGATCCTCGACGCTGTAGGTCACACCCCGATGGTCCGCCTCCACAGCGTGACCAAGGGATACGACTGCGAGCTGCTCGCCAAGTGCGAGTTCCTGAACCCCGGCGGCAGCGTGAAGGATCGGATCGGCGTCAAGATGCTGCTCGACGCCGAGAAGTCCGGACGCATCAAGCCGGGCGATACGCTGATCGAGCCGACGTCTGGCAACACCGGCATCGGGATCGCGATCGCCGCGGCCGCGCGCGGGTATCGCGTGATCATCACGCTCCCCGAGAAGATGTCGCAGGAGAAGCAAGTCGTGCTCGAGGCGCTCGGCGCCGAGATCATTCGCACGCCGACAGAAGCCGCGTGGGATTCGCCCGAGAGCCACATCGGCGTCGCCAGGCGCCTCAAGGAGGTGATCCCCAATTCTCACATCCTCGACCAGTACTCCAATCCGTCGAACCCCCAGGCACACGACGAGGGTACCGGCACCGAGATCCTCGAGCAGTGCGACGGTCGGCTCGACGCGATCGTGATGACCGCCGGTACCGGCGGCACGATCACCGGCGTCGCGCGGGCGATCAAGCGCGCACTGCCGAACTGCAAGGTGATCGGCGTCGACCCCGAGGGCTCGATCCTCGCCGGTCCGAGCGAGATCAAGAGCTACAAGATCGAGGGCATCGGCTACGACTTCATTCCCGACGTGCTCGATCGCCGGCTGGTCGATCGGTGGATCAAGACCAACGATCGCGACTCCTTCCTGATGGCGCGCCAGCTGATCCGCCAGGAGGGGCTCCTCGTGGGCGGCTCGTCGGGCTCGGCGGTGTGGGCGGCCCTGCAGATCTGCAAGGAGCTCGGCCCCGGCAAGCGCGTCGTCACGATCCTGTCGGACTCGATCCGCAACTACATGAGCAAGTTCGTCGACGATCGCTGGATGCGCCAGCAGGGCTTCGTCAAGGGCGACTGGGAGGTCGGCACCGTCGGCGATGTCGTGCGCGCGCTGCCGCGTCGCGAGGTGATCTCGCTCGACCTCAACGACAAGCTCGGCCGCGCGATGGAGCTGTTCAAGCAGCACGGCATCTCGCAGATGCCCTGCGTCGATCAGGGCAAGCTCGCCGGCATCCTCACCGAGAGCGACCTGCTGCACCATGTGGTGTCGGGCCGCGTCACCAAGGACACCATCGTGGCAGAGGTGATGGAGCGCAAGGTCGCGACGGTCGGCTTGCACGCGTCGTCGAGCGAGCTGCCGCGGATCTTCGAGCGTGGTGAGGTCGCGATCGTCGTCGACGATTCGCGCGCGGTGACCGGCATCGTCACCAAGATGGATCTGATCGAGATGCTCGCGGCGCGCAAGAACCAGATCTGATGCTGAGCGCGATCGCGCCGCTTCATGGCGGCGTGACCGTTCGTGGCGAGGTCGGCAAGCGACACCTGGAGCTCGCCGCTGCTTCGCCAGATATCTCGCGGATGTCGTCGAGCACGCGTATCACCGCGGCATCGTCCACTGCGGCCTTCGCCGCGAGCGCGTGCTTCTCACCGGCCGGCGCCGCAGCTTTCCACTCTGCATCGCGGACTGGAGCGGCGCGCGCGTTCACGACTCGCGTCTGCAACAGTCCTTCGCCGATCAGGCGGCCCGAGCTCGCGTGCGGCGATCCGATCCGATCGACGATCGCACCGACGTGTTCTCGATCGGCGTGATCGCGTATCGGCTGCTCACCGGTCGGCTGCCGTTCGATCAGGGCATCCTCGCTGATCGCCCGAGTGCCGGCGAGGTGCGCGCGGAGCTGTCCTGGACCGCCGACGCGCCCGCGACGCCGATCCACTCGCGCCCTCCGGCGGCGGGCCAGCTGCGGATCCGCCGGCCCAGGTGGACGCCGAACCTCGAGTTCGAGGAGCGGGCCAAGACGGGGGTGTTCGAGAACGCCCTGACGCAGATCAGCGACGACGACTGACCGCGTTCGCGGTACCCTGGGCGCAGATGCGGCTGCTGCTGCTGGTGTTGCTGGCTGGGTGCGGGCGGATCGCGTTCGATCCGTTGACGCCGCCGGTCGATGCGGCCGGCGATGCAGCCGATGCACCGACAGACACCCCGACGGTCGTGCGCGCCTGTCACCCGGACACGCGCTACGTCTCGAAGGCAGGGCTGACCAACACGTATCGCGAGGTTGCCGCGCAAGCGAGCTGGGCGCAGGCGCGCCTCGACTGCATGGCCGACGAGGCGGACCTGTGGGTGGTCGACGACGCTACCGAGCTGGGTGCCTTCAACGGCGACTGGACCGGGATCACCGACACCGTGACCGAGAACGTGTGGCGCAAGCTCGACGGCAGCATCACGACGTTCCTGCCGTTCCTCGCGGGCGAGCCCGACGGCGGTGGCGCCGACGACTGCATCCGCACCGAAAATTCAGGCTTCGAGGACCGCGAGTGCAGCGACCCCCGCGACTACGTCTGCGAGTGTCCGGCCGACTGACGACCTGACCACGTGGTAAGCAGCCCGACGATCCATGCGCATCCTCGTGACCACGACGAGCTTTCAGGACACCAAGGGCCCTCATCACGAGGTGCTCGCGGCCAGTGGCTTCGACTTCGTCCCGGCGCGCGGCCCGCTGAGCGAAGCGCAGCTGCTCGAGTTGTTCGCCGGCGAAGGCTTCGACGGGCTGCTCAACGGCGACGATCAGATCACGCCGAAGGTGATCGATGCGGCGCTGCCGCGGCTCAAGGTGATCGCGAAGTACGGCATCGGGCTGGACTCGATCGATGTCGCGTACGCGACCGCCAAGAACCTGCCTGTGCTGTTCACGCCTGGCGTCAACCACACCACGGTCGCCGAACACGCGTTCGGCCTGATGATCGCGCTCGCGAAGCATTTCTGGTTGCATCTGTCATCGACCAAGTCTGGCCAGTGGAAGCGGATCACCGGTGGCGAGCTCGCGGGCAAGCGGATCGCACTGCTCGGGCTCGGCCGGATCGGCAAGGAGATCGCGAAGCGTGCGGTTGCGTTCGACATGCAGCCGGTCGGCTTCGACATCGCGTGGGATGATGCGTTTGCCGACCACTACGGGATCGAGCGCGCGGCATCACTCGACGAGGCCGCCCACGGTGCCGACCTCCTCGTGCTCGCGATGAACCTGTCGGGCAGCAACAAACAGTGGCTCGACCGCGAGCGGATCGCGACCCTGAAGCAGGGCGCGCTGGTCGTCAACATCTCGCGCGGCGGGCTGGTCGACGAGGCGGCGGTCGCCGAGGCGTGCAAGAGCAAGCAGCTCGGCGGCTACGCCACGGACGTGCTCGAGAAGGAGCCGCAGGTCGCCGGTCACCCGTTCCTCGGCATCGACAACATCATCGTCACGCCGCACGTCGCGAGCCGCACGGATGAATCGGTCGAGCGGCAGGGGCTGCGCGCCGCGAAGAACATCGTGAACTTTCTGAAGGGCGACGCTGATGTTATTCGCGCGAACTGAGTGACCAGCTGGCCTTCACGATCGCTGCGTCGGCACGAAACGCGCACCATGCCACCTAGGGTCAGGTCGGCGGCCATGAGTTCGTCCACCATCATGTAGTGCGTGGCGCCGCCGGTCTCGCTTTGCGTCGAGTCACCGTCGTGCTTGCCTTCGCAGGCGCAGAGCACGGAGACGAGCAACACGATCCAGCAGTTCTTGCCCAGACACCGAGGACCACGCGTTCACGGCCGCCGTTACGCCGTGACGCTCGTCAGCATGGGCTGATACGTTCCTGGAGGTTGCAAAGGGCGGACGCTTCGCCCTGGTCGGCTTCCAGCCGGATGTGGCCGTCATTCGTGTGGCTTACTTGAGGGTCTCGACCGACAAGCCCAGTCGAGACGGCGAGCCACGGTCATCGCGGTCGGTGGGGTAGCGTCGGTGGGATTGGTGACCGGTGCAGCAGGCACGACGCTGGCGTGCAACCGATGGGCCGATGTCAGGATGCCGTGGAAACGAGTCGTGTGACCGCGACGAGGTGGGATGAGGTGGCGATCCGTCGGCACCACGTCGCGCCGTCGGTCACCCACGACGTGCGTGCGGCCGGTCGGATCGGGTTCGCGGAAGCGGTCCCGCGGTCACCCACGACGTGCGGCCGGCGCGATCTTCGTACAACACGTCCGGGTCATTCGGCGACACTGCAACCATGAGACGGATCGTCTGGGTGTTCGTGATGGCTTGTAGCGGCGGTAGTGGCCCCAGCACGGGCACCCGCCCCGTTCATCAGTCCGGGCCGGCCCTGACCACGCCCCAGCCCGTGTCGCCCGCGCCGCCCGTGACGCCCGCGCCGCCCGTGACGTGGCGCATGATGCGAACGGGGTCGGTACCAATGGGGACCGGAGATTTCGGGACAGCCGCGCCATCGCTGATCCGACGCCTCGACGACAGCGAGCGCTGGATGGCGGTGTGCGAGGCACGCGCCGACACCGATGGCGACGGCAAGCTTGCCATCCAAATCGGGCGCCACGGAGACGTCAGCGGCGACCGCATGAAGGCGTTTCTGATCCTCGGCGGCGGCGCGGGAACACCGATCGACGCGTTCGTCGATCAGTCCGTCGACGGGCGATGGCTGGCCGTGGTGCGCGGTACGAACCTCGAGCTCGTCGATAGCGAGACCGGCGATGTGTTCGCGTTGCGTGACGCCGACATCGCGTCCGACTCCCGCCCGGGAGCGCCCCACCGCGCAGCCGCGTTCGTCGGCAAACGGCTGCTCTACACGCGGCATCGCGACGCCGGAGATGCGCTCGTCGCACACGACATGGCGGACCACGCCGAGCGCGAGATCGCGGTCGGGGCGCGCGTATGGCGGATCGACGGCGGTGGCAGTGACCGACGCGTTCGCGTGTTCACGCTTCCCACGGGTGGAGCGTGGCCGGCGTTGAGCACGTCGCTCGCGGCTGGCGAGTGCATCGGATCCCCGATGTCCTACGGCACGTACGGTCAGACCGGTCCGACGCCGACCGTGCAGTGGTTCGATGTCGAAGCGGGCGCGGAGGTCGTCGTGCAGGACGCGCTGGAGGCCGTGGGCGAGACGATGTTGCGCGCGCCGAAATCCGGCGGCTTGTACCTGGACGCGGACGAGATCGCACCCGTGTCGTGCAAGCCGCACGTACTCGCGATCTTGCCGGATCCCGTCCGGGTGATCGCGCTGTGTGACGTGGGCGAGAAACGGAAGACGTTGCTACTTGGACGCAACCTGCGCATCGAGCTCGCCACCGTGGATCGCAAGGACCACTACTCGGACTATCACGAGGCGCTCGCGCGAGCGTCAGGTGTCGTGTGCGACGCGGGACTGTTCTGCGTCACCACGTCCACCAACCAGCGGATCGATCTGAAGGACGGAGTCGCGACGTACGCCTTCGGCGACCGGCTCTATGTCGTTCACGCGACGATGTCGTCGCGTCGGCAGGAGATCATCGACACGCGCTCCGGTCAGCGAATTCCGATGACCACCAATGATCGCAAGATGGGCGCCGGAAGATTCATCCTCGACTACGACGACAAGCTGATCGATCTCGAAGCCGCAGCGGTCGTCGGCAAGGCGACGGGCGCGCTCCGGATCAACCGCGCCGGCCGCGTGCTGCGGACCGCCACCAAGGGGCAAGGACCATTTGGATGGAGCGCGCCCTGACGGGTCGAAGATCACGTCACGACGATCGATCGTGCCAAGCTCGTCTCACGGTGGGGGACCCTCGATGCCGAGGACCTGCGCGCCGTCGAGGACGGCATCAAGGCAGCGCTGGACCTGAGCTGACCGGCGGCTTCCAGGTTCCATCCTTCGAAGGGTCCGGCGAGGCATCGATCGGAATCGCCGACTCGCGGATCGGGCAAGGTCACGAACTCCTCGTCAGGATCGTCTCGATGCCAACGAAACCGATCGCCGCGTCCGCACTGTTGGTGACGTAGCGCGGCGAACGCCACCCGATGCGAGGTCGACTTTCCCGTGGTGTCGCCGCGCGCCGCCTACGAGGGCCTGTGCGCGTTCGCCGTCTCGATGGGGGAGCGCGTGGCATCCGATCTGACATCGATGACCCGCCACGACGGCGTCGTGCGGTTCTCGAGCGGAGGCCAAGGCGATGTTCGATGCCGATCCGGCGACCTTCCTTGCCGCGCCTGCAACGGGCCGCGTGATCCCGCCAGCGGCGTCCGAGCTCCGTGCACCCGTTCCGCCGTTCACGGCGGAGACCGCCGCGCGCAAGGCCCGGCTCGCGGAGGATGCCTGGAACTCGCGGGATCCCGTTCACATTCGAACAGCCTGGCGTGACTTCGGCCTGCGCTGAACCTCGATCACGCGCCCAGCTCCGTCCGAGGCAATGCCGGAGGGATGGCGCGTGGGGAGACCTCAGGCCGTACGGCAAGCAGGCGAAGAAGAAGCTCGAGACCGTCGAGCTCGCGCGCTATCTGTTGCGGGAGCGGCGCGCGGAGGCCACGTTTGTCGACGGCGATCGCATCGAGCTCGACCTCGACGAAGTCTTTCGAGACGTCAAAGACAAGTCGGCCGACTACCGCTACCTCGAGAACACGCAGACGAACCAGTTCTTCGACATCGATCGCGATTACTCGATGGTGATTGTGTGGGAAGGCGCGCTCGGCACGAAGGGCACCGAAACCGTGCACGAGCACAACTGGCACGGCGAAGCGAAACAGCACTACAAGGAGCTGCTCGCCGCGAAGATCGCCGAGGGCTATGTCGAGCCGCCGGCACGCGTGCGGTCGGAAAACGGCCGCTGGGCTTCGTCGGCATCACGAAGCGTTCCAGCGATGGCTCGAGCATGAACGGTGTAGAAAAAGCTCGGTAAGCAGGGCAGAGTAGACCCCGCGTGTCGGGTTCCCTCGATCTACGAACGGAGCTAGACGCACTCACCAAGAGCCTGGACCAGGCAGGAATCCCGTATGCGGTGTGCGGTGCGCTCGCGCTTGCGATTCATGGACATCCGCGCGCAACGAAAGACATCGACGTGATCACGGTGCCCGAACAGATCGCTGCGCTCAAGGCGGTTGCGCGCGTGCACGGGTTCACGATCGAAGCGCTTCCGATGACGTTCTCGGCATCCGGGATCACCATCCACCGCGTGAGCCGGCTCGTCGGCACTCAGATCTTGACGCTCGATGTGATCGATGGATCGGGGGTGCTCGCTCCGGTCTGGGACACCAGGGAGCAGTTCGAAACCAGCCGCGGGCCAGTCTGGGTCGTCTCGCGGCAGGGCTTGATCACCATGAAGCTCGCTGCTGGACGGCCACAGGATCTAGCCGACCTCGCGAGTCTGGAGACTACGGGGTGAGTCGGCGCGTCGACATGACGCCGGCGGCGATCGAGGCGCGGCTCCAGATGACCGCCGCACTGAGCCCGCTGGGATTGGCACCGCTGCAACGAGTGAACATGTCGCCAGTTGCCGTCGAACTACGGCTGGAGACATGCGCCGAGCTTTCGGCGTTCTGCATGGAGCTCGCGCAGCTGCGTCGATCGATTCGCTGATCGCGGCCGGCCGATGTCGCAGCGGGCCGAGTTTTCGTCCCGAGCACGTCGAATCACGACCTATGAAACGGCCACGCCACGTACGAGGTGACGCAGTACCGCTACCACGATCGGTGCAAGGAGTGCTCGAAGCGCTGGACCGGCTGGACCCGGATGGAGACCGCGGCAACGCGAGCGATCCACTCGAGCGCTACACGATGGGCAAGCGCGACTGCGACATCACGTGCCGAACGCGTGCGAACCCACGCTCGATGATCCCGCAGTCGAGGTACCGGCGAAAGCCACGCTCGACATGGCGCGGCAACCCGAAGCCGTGAGGCGACCGCTCGCGGGCGTGCTGGAGCATGGTCTCGAGGTGATCGGCGATCGCGCGGTGAAACGCGGTGATCGCAGGGCGTCGCGGACGATAGCCGCCGGGCAGCCGCGCCGTCGCAGCGCCCGGTCTGTGCTCGTATACGTGATGCGCGTCGTGCGATCGGGACACCGCTGCGGCTCGTGCGCGCGCGATGCCAGCAGCGTCAGGTCCGCGGTCGTGTCGCGGTGCACGGCGGTTCGCAGCGTTACGCCACGATGTCCGAATGCCGGACGCATGGTGTCCGAATACCGGACGCCATGGCGACGGCCGTGGTCAGATCGCGAGGTCAGCGATGACCAGCGCGCAGCGACGGGCTCTGGCGGGACGCGTCGGTCGGCAAGACCGTGCGCGCTCAGCTCCGCGACGGCATGCGGATGGATTCAGCGCGGCGAGACCAGGAGGCATGTGCTGCACGCTAGCTGGTTCTGGCCATCTCGCCGTCACTCGCGGGAAGCCCGAGGTGCTGCGTGGCCGGTAACCCCCGCCACGGTGACGGCGAGTTTTTTCGCGAGTCGCCGTCACTCGCGGGAAGCTCGAGGTGCTGCGTGGCGCCGAGCGTGCTGATCGCCTGCTGATCGCCCCCGGCGAACCACAGCCTGCTGATCGGCAGCCAGGCGGGCGTGCGCGGGCTGCCCGACTCGCTGTGACGGTCAGCATCTTCACGATCTCGATCAACAGGGGCTCCGGATGGCGGCCCTGTCGATGTCTTGGTCGGGTACGCACCTGAGTAACCGCACGATGTCGAGATGGGAGCCGCTCTCGAACGCCGATCCGCGGGCGTGGTCGTAGTAGTTGCGGCGTTCTGCTTTGGATCGTTTTCCGACGCCCTCGGCGATGTTCGATGCTGCTTCTGAACAGCTGATCTCCCAGCTTGCCCGCACCTCGTGGAATTCTTTCTAGGATCCGCAACGCAAGCTCGGCGAACGCAATGGCGACCTGATTCACGCGCAGTCGTTCGTGGTCGAGCAGGCCGCTGATGTCGACCGCTCCTTCGGTTGGTTGCGCCAGAACTGCAAGTGCAGGTGCAACGACTGACCACCAACTTCCGGTGGCCTGTACTTAGATCGAGGCGAGCAACTCGTCGAGTAGCTCGTTCGCCGTGTCGACCGTGCCGGCGACGCCCGAGCCACCCGAGCCACCCGAGCCACCCGAGCCACACGAGGTGATCGCCGAGCGCCGCGAATCCTCGAGGATCGTCAGCACGCAACCTCCCAGGGCATCACCCGGCGTGACGATCCGCGCCGGCATCGAAACGGCACAGCTCGCGGGGAGTGGCCGATCGATCGAGATCTTCGACAGGCACGCGCGGCCACCGATCACCTCGGCGAATCGCTCGAGCCACGGTGCGCGCGTGGCCCCGATGCTCTTGCGCTTCCACGCGAGCGGCGCTGGAGCGGCACGAGCAGCCGCGAGCAAGCGTGATGACAGGCCGAGCCCGGCGGCCTCGCGCGCGAGCACCTCGCGTGCGCGCGCCTCGAACAGGCTGAACGGCTCGGGCGCGCCGTTGTCGAACCGTACGCTGAGGATCCCGGGGACGACACGGCGACGCACCCGCGTCGGATCCGAACGATCGCCGGGTGCGATCGGGATCTGGAACGTCGGCGAGAACTTCGCCTCGCGACGGCCTGCGATGCGATGGAGCGCACGACCGAGCGCATAGCCGAGCGGCAGCACGCGCGGGGACGGGTGGGGCAGCTCGCGCCACACCATCGTCAGCGGGATGCCGTCGGCGACCGGGCGCAGCGCGGGGAGCTCGATCCCGGATGGTGCTGCGACGATCTGCGTCAGCTCGGCGATCCGTGCGGCGATCCGCCCGTGACCGTACCCGTCGACGACGAGGTGACAGGTCGAGACCGTCGCCAGCTCGTCGGTGTGACCGAGTCCGAGCCACGGCCCAGCGCCGTTGATCCACGCGCGGCGATGGCCGTGGCGCGCGAGGATGGCCGGATCTTCACCGATCGAGACGCACACGAACGGTGTCGGCCCGTGCCACGTGATCGGCGTCGCGCCGCCGATCACCGCAGCGATCTGATCGGGCAGCGTCGGATCTTCGAGCCGGCCGAACACGCAGGTGTCGCCGATCGCGAACGCCGCGATCTCGAGCTTGCTCGGCACCACCGCCGCGCCGAGCGCCCCGTTGCCGTTGCTCGTCCCGTTGGTGCTCGGGCCGCGCAGCGTCACCGCGAGCGGTTGATCGGGCAGCGTGCCGTCGAGCTCGCGCAACACGGTGCGCGCCGCACGCGCGCGCGCGATCGCATCGGCGATCGGATCCGCCGGCGCGGCCTCGCGATAGCCGATGAAGGTGTCGCCGATCGGCGTCGCATCGGAGAGCACGTAGTCGCCCTCGCCACCCCACGGCTCGACCGCCGCGGCTCCGCCGGCGAGCAGCCACCACCGCACATCCATCGTCGCGATCGCCGACAGCTCGCCATGCAACTCTGTAGTCCGCCTCGCCCACGTCCGTTTCACGTCAACTCCAGCAGGTAGACCGGCTGTACCGGATCCTGTTCGAGGGAAGCCTGGGTGAACCCGGCCTCGATCGCGATCTCGGCGATCGCGGTCGCCGGCGGCGCCGTCCGCAGGACCAGCGGACCGAACGCAGCGCGCAGCAGCAGCGGTAGCTTGTCCGCATGCGCGTGAAAGCGTTCGGGCGTCGCGGCGGGATCGAGCTCCACGATCAAGAGCTTGCCGGCCACCACGCGCCGAAGCTCGCGGAACGTTCGTGGCCGGTCGCGAACGTGACGGATCGACGACAAGCAGATCGCGACATCGATCGAGCCATCCGCCAGCGGCAAGGCCTCGCCCGCGGCGCGCACGGTGGACACCCGGCCATCCTCATCAGGACGAGCGAAGTCGCGCGACGGATCGATCGCGATCACGGCCAGCGCCGGATGCCGCGCTGCGGCGCACCGCGCGAACGTCCCCGGTCCACAGCCGAGGTCGAGCAGCCGTTCCTGGCCACGAAACGCGAGCCGATCGACCAGCCGGTCGTCGAGATCCCCGAACGCCGGGCGCTCGTCCCGCTCGTAGCGGCGCGCGCTCCCACCCTCGAACGGGTGGCGATAGAGCAGGCGGTCCAGCAGGGGCACGTACACGAGGGGGCGTAGGTTCCAGGAAACCGTCAGCGACTACAAGGTGAGCTGCACCACATGGCCTGACTGCCAGTCCGCAAGTATCGCCTCGCGACGGACCTGTCGACGGTGATACGGTCGCCGCGATGAGGAACTGGGGACTCGTATTCCTGTGCACGATCGCGGCCTCGATCGCGGCCTGCGGCGGCGACGAGAGCAATCTCGGGGGCATCCCCGACGAGTGCAACCCGCTCGGCGGCCAGGCCTGCATGATGCCGTTTCCGTCGATGATCTACATGGATCAAGACGCCACGTCCGAGACCGGGTTCCGCCTGGCCATCCCCGCCGAGGCGATGCCAGTCAACGTTGACGGAGATGCCGTCGATCCCACCCCGTTCAACCGTCGCGACGGCTTCTCGACGCTCGGCCCGATCCTCGCCGCGTTCCCGACGGGCGTGTCGCCCGATGGCCTGCCGTCGTTCAAGAACCCCGATGAGTCGCTGGCCGCCAACTCCCCGATCGTGTTGATCGACATGGAGTCCGGCGAGCGTGTCCCGTTCTTCGCCGAGGTCGATCAGAACGTCGCCCTCGCCGAGGCGCGCAACCTCATGATCCGCCCGCTCACGCGGATGAAGCCGGGCACCCGCTTCGCGGTCGGGATCCGCACCGGCGTCAAGGCGCTCGGCGGTGGCGAGCTGCCCGTCCCCGAGGCGTTCGAGATCTTGCGGAGTGGCGGCTCGTTCACCCACCCCAAGGCCGCCGAGCTCAAGACGCGCACCGGCGAGGTGCTCCAGGCGCTCGCAGGCGCCGGTGTTCCCTCCGGCGACCTGGTGCTCGCGTGGGACTTCGTCACGGTCTCCGACAACTTCATCCGCAGTGACCTGACGACGATGCGCGAGGCCGCGCTGCCCGCGATCGGCACCACCGGCGCGAACCTGACGTTCACAGCCGAGGTCAAGCCGAACTCGGCGACCAGCTTCAAGCGCTACGTCGGCACGTTCAAGTCGCCCGACTTCCTGACCGCCGGCGACACCGACGGCTCGATCATGCGCCGCGATGCGAGCGGACTCCCCGTGTTGCAGGGCATGCGCGATGCGCGGTTCGCCGCGATCATCCCGAACTGCGTGCAGACAGCCCCGCTCCCGCGCCCCACCGTGATCTTCGGTCACGGTCTGTTTGGCTCCGCCGAGGATTATCTTGACGACGATTTCGTCGCCAAGCTCGCCGAGGATCACTGCTTCGTCATCATCGCCGGTGACTTCATCGGCCTGACCTCGCGCCAGATCGCCCTGGCACCGCTCGCGGTCAATGATCTCAACAAGGGCCCCCAGATCACCGAGAAGCTCGAGCAGTCGATCATCGATTTCATCGCGCTCGAGAACGTCGCGCGCGGTCCGATGGCGACCTCGGTGGAGTTCGAGTTCAACGGCCTGCCGGTGATCGACCCGGCGAACACCTATTATGTCGGTGGCTCGCTGGGCGGAAACATGGGCAACACGTTCATGGCGTACGATCCGAAAATCACCAGGGGCGT
>Ga0105044_10006402_pt1 | contig 16196 bp, 13 predicted proteins | sample MAT01_FD_78092 | JGI IMG/M metagenome (GOLD analysis project Ga0105044, IMG submission 78092) | Freshwater microbial communities from Lake Fryxell liftoff mats and glacier meltwater in Antarctica - MAT-01 | ecosystem: Environmental > Aquatic > Freshwater > Ice > Liftoff microbial mat | place... | reverse complement strand
GGACACCCGGCAAGTAGCTCGTGAAAGCGAGAATCGTGATCGCTTGCTGTCAGTGTCGCGGCTATTTGGAGCCGAAAGGCTCCACAAGAAGCCGCGCCGCTTTAGCGGTTGCGGAGTGTCACTTTGTGTATAGTGGGTTGGCATTTGGCATCGGTTGGGGGGCACATAGTCTCGCGATGAGGCGCATCAACACAATCAGGAAATGAAGTGAATAGTCAGCCAAAGACGGAGGTGGTGAATGACACACCGGGTTCATATCATCGGTGCGGGACCTGCCGGGCTGACGGCGGCGCTAGAGTTAGCAAAGCAGGGCGTCTCGCCGATTGTCTTAGAAGCCAGCGATCAGGTCGGCGGTATCTCGCGCACAGAAGTCTATAAAGGCTATCATATCGACATCGGCGGGCACCGCTTTTATACCAAAGTCGAGGTGGTGGCGGCATTATGGAGCGAGCTGTTGGGCACCCAATTTCGACGGGTAAAGCGTTTGTCACGGATTTATTATGATGGCAAGTTCTATAAATATCCGTTAGAACTGACCTCGACGCTGCGACAATTGGGGGTGATCGAAAGCCTGCGCATTGGCTTCAGCTATCTCTACGCCCAGATCCGTCCGTCGCCAGTCGAAGAAACCTTCGAGCAATGGGTGGTTAATCGTTTTGGGCGGCGGCTGTTCAATCTCTTTTTCAAGACCTATACCGAAAAAGTATGGGGCATCCCGTGCCATCAAATTCAGGCAGATTGGGCGGCGCAGCGCATCCAAAATTTATCGCTGCGTACCTCCCTATTGAATGCGCTCCTGCCCCGCCGCGCACTGCACGTCAAATCGCTGATCGAGGCGTTCGATTACCCAGACTTGGGTCCCGGTATGATGTGGGAGGCATTTGCGACGGCGGTGCAAGCGCGCGCGGGCGAAGTGTGGTTGAACACCCCCGTGAGCCGGATAGCGCATGAAGATGGACATGTCCATACGATCACCACGCAGGATGGCACAGCGCACGCGGTCGAGGCGGTCATCTCTAGTATGCCGCTGCGAATGTTGATCGAGTAGTTAGACCCGCCCGCGCCCGAAGCCGTGCGCCAAGCGGCAGCGGCACTGGGCTATCGCGATTTTCTGATCGTCGGCTTGATCATCGATCAAGCCCACCTCTTTGATGACAATTGGCTCTATATCCACAGCCCAGAAGTACAGGTTGGGCGCATCCAAAACTTCAAGAATTGGAGTTCGGCGATGGTGCCCGATCCGGCGACCACCTGTTTGGGCATGGAATATTTTTGTAATGAAGGCGGCACCCTGTGGACGATGCCCGATGAGGAATTGATCGCGCTAGCGACGCACGAAATGGAACAACTGGGCTTAGCCCCCGGCGGGCGCGTGATCGATGGCGTCGTCATTCGTCAGGTGAAGGCGTACCCAGTCTACGATCCCCACTACCGCGCCCATGTCGAGACCATTCGCCTCTATTTGAACGGTTTCGACAATCTTCAGACCATCGGACGCAATGGCTTGCACCGCTACAACAATCAAGATCATTCCATGCTGACCGGATTGCTGGCGGCGCGCAATTTGTTCGGGGTAAGCATGATCTTTGGGACGTGAACACCGACCGCTCGTATTATGAAACCTTCATGACTCAGGAGCAAAAATAAGTGTTGGCAACCATAGGCATTATCGGCTGCGGTGCCGTCGCGCAGACGCTCCATCTGCCGGCGTTGGCGCGCATCCCCGGCGTACAGGTCGCCGCCGCCGCCGATCCCGATCCGGCACAGCGCTCAGCGATGGCGCGCTTTCAGATTCCTAAAATCTACGCCGATCACCGCGATCTGTTGGCGGATCCGGCGATTACGGCGGTAGCCATCTTGACGCCGCCCGCCACCCATGCCGCCATCGGCAGTGAGGCACTGGCGGCGGGCAAGGCAGTCTTGATCGAAAAGCCGCTTACGCTCACCCTAGAAGAGGCGGATCGCTTGTTGGCGGCGGAAGACAGCAGTGTGCCCCGAATGGCGGCGGTCGGGTTCAATTTACGACATCACCCTTTTGTGCAAGCGGCAAAAGAGGCAGTGAGCGCGCTGGAACCGGTGGCGATCACGTCGATCTTCGCGATTGCCAGCGGGGGAGTCGGCTGGCGAAAGCAGCCCGACGCCGGGGCGGAGGCGCTGTTGGAATTAGGCACGCATCATTTCGATCTCTGGCGGTTTCTATTTGCCGCTGAAGTCGAGTCGGTCTCGGCATTTACGGCGGGCGGCGCGGTGGTGGTCAACGCGCGCTTGCAGGGTGGGGCGGTGGCGACCGGCACCTTTATGACCGGCGGCTTCGACGCGCATCGGCTGGAGATCGTCGGCACCCACGGGCATATCGACGCGGCACTGTATCGTTTCGATGGCTTGCGCATCACGCGCGGAGCAGGGCGGCATTGGGCAGCGGATGGCATACGTATGGCACGAGGGCTGATCAACGCGCGTGGGACCAATATTTTTGCCACCAGTTATGTCGAGGAATGGCGCGCTTTCTTAAATGGGCAGCCCACAGCATCCCTCTATGATGGACGCCAAGCGCTGGCAATTGCGCTGGCAGCGCGCGAGTCGCTGGCAACCGGAAAGGTCGTCACCCTATGAACACGGAAGCCCATGCCAATTTGCCCAGTCTGTCGATTATCCTTGCCACCAACATGAACTATGACGCCCTGCGTAAAACCATGTCATATGTGCGCGCACAGACGATCCGCGCCCAGATCGAGATTATCTTCCTTATGCCTAGTGCCGCCGATTTCGGGCTGACTCCAGCGGATATGGAGGGCTTTCACAGTGTGCAGCAGATCGAAGTGCCCGATATCCACTCCGGAGGGCAGGTGCGAGCGTTGGGGGTCAAAGCGGCACACGCATCCATCCTCTCGATTTTGGAAGATCACGCTTATCCGCTGCCACAGTGGGCAGAGGCGCTGCTCAAAGCCTATGATGATTATCCCTCGCGTGTGGCAGTAGGGGCAGCGGTACTCAACCCCAACCCCGCGACGATGGTTAGTTGGGCGGATTTCTTGATGGGTTATGGTCCGTGGATGTCCCCTGTCGCTTCGGGAGTGATAGACATGCTGCCGGGACATAATGGCAGTTTTAGACGCGCTGCTTTGCTCGATTTGGGCGACGCGCTGGCGGATCTGATCGAAATCGAGAACGCGGCACAGCGCCACCTGCGCGAACGAGGCGGCACCCTCTATTTAGAGGCAAACGCCTTGTTCTATCATCTGAATTTTTCCGAAATCAACGCTTGGCTACCCGCCCTTTACTTCAGTGGGCAGTTATATGCAGCAGAACGCGCGCGCGGCTGGGGGGTCGTCCAAAAACTGCTTTATATCGGCGGTGGGGTGCTGATCCCGTTGGTGCGCTTGCCGAGGATTTATTTTGATGTGCGCGATCCCGTACAACGGCGGGCGCTGTTCCCCAAAATCTTGCCCGCGCTGCTGCTAGGCTTATACACCAGCGCGCTCGGCGAGATCGTTGGTTATGCGTTTGGGATTGGCAGGTCACAACAGGCATTGGTGCGTTATGAATTTAATCGGGTGCGCGCTGTGCGCCCCAGCGATATCGATCCGCTTGCCCAAAAAGGAGGCTGACTCATGCTCGATCTAACGGTGATCTTAGGTGCGCCCGAAGACTATCTCAATGTGCGCGGCAGTCTCAACTGCTGGCGCGCCCAACGCGGTGCTGATCGCATCGAAATGCTATTGACGGTGCCCATAGGCACGTCCGTACCCACGGATGCCGGACAGGGTTTCGCCTCCTTCACGGTCATCGAGACCGATGACATCGACGACCTGCCCCGCTGGCGAGCGCAGTCTGTCCTGCGGGCACAAGCCCCTATCATCGTTTTGGGCGAAGATCATGCGTTCGTGGTGCAGGGGACAGTCGAGGCGTACCTCGATGTCATGCGTGATCCGACCGTCGTCGGGACGGGTCCGCGCATGATCAATGCCAACCCCAAAGGTTTAGCATCATGGGCGGATATGCTGATCAACTTTTCGACATGGTTCGCCCCCGTCAGCGGTGATGTGGAGTCGGTGGCGGGGCACAATAGCTGCTACCGCCGCGCGGTGCTGCTGGACTATGGGGAGCGACTGCCCGTCATGCTGCTCTCCGAACGAGCGATGCACTTGGACCTGCGCGCGCGCGGGCTGCGCTTGGTGATGGGCGACCACGCAGCGGTACTCCACATCAATAACTCTCAATTTGGCGTATTCATGCTGCATAAATATTTGGGGGGACGCATTTTTGGCGCGGCACGGGCGGCGGAGTGGTCGCTCGTCCAACGGCTCGTGTATGTGCTGGCTGCGCCGTTGGTGCCCCTCATCCGGCTGCGACGCATCCTGAGTCACCTGCGCCGTTCCCCACAGGATGCGCGCATCCTGCTGCCCCGCGTCCTGCCGCTCTTGATGGGAGGTTTGACGCTGCACGCTTTAGGCGAAGCCATCGGCTATCTGGCAGGACAAGGCAATGCTCTGGAAAAATACATCCCCATCGAGACTCGGCGGCGGCTTTATATCCGCGAAGGGGAGTGGGATGTGGTGCAACGGTTGTGTCCGTGAGCGCCCCCCCACTTTTTTCAGTGATCATCGCGACTTACAATCGTCCGGCACAACTGAACCGCTGTCTAGCGGCATTGGCGCAGATCGCCCCGCCGCTGGGGGGCTTTGAGACAGTTGTGATCGACGATGGCGGGCACGAGGCGCTGGAAGCGATCTTAGCCCCTTATTGGGAACCGCTTGACTTGACGCTGATCCAGCAACTCAACGCCGGACCCGCGGCGGCGCGCAACACCGGGATCGCGGCGGCACGCGGGGCGTTCGCCGCCTTCGTTGATGATGATTGCATCCCGCCGCCCGCGTGGTTGACGCAGCTAGAAAACCATGTCACCGCCTATCCAGAGGTTATGGTGGGCGGGCAAGTCGTGAACGCACTGACCGATAATCCCTTCAGCGCCTTCAGTCAACAGATCGTGGCGATTGTATACGCCCATTACAATGCCGATCCGTTGGATGCTCAATTCTTGGCGTCCAACAATATGGTGGTGCCGCTGGCGGGCTTGCGCGCCTTGGGCGGGTTCACCATGACGATGCGAAGCAGCGAAGATCGGGATCTATGTGACCGTTGGCGCTTCAGTGGTCGTCAAATCCATTATGTGCCCGATATCACGATGCTACACGGGCATGCCCTCACGCTGGACACCTTCATCCGCCAACATCTAAGTTATGGCTTGGGCGCGCATGATTTTCATAACGCCCGTGCTGCGCGCGGATCGGGCACGATGCTGGAGGCAGCGCGTTTTCATGCCAATCTCGATAACTGGTTGATCAATCCATTGCGCGGCGCGCAGGGGCTGGTCGGCAAAGCCCGGGTGCTGGCGTTGATCGCCTTGTGGCAGGGTACCAACATGCTCGGCTATGCGCTGAGGCGTTTTGGGCGGCGCGCATGACCGCCGCCGCACCTGCTGAGTCGGCGGCGGCACACGGACGGCGGTTGACGGTCGGCACGATCAGCTTATTCGCGGCGTCGGCAGTCAGCTTGCCCGCAGGCATCATCACTGCCGCCTTCTTATCGGATCGCTTCGACGCTGCCGGCTATGGTACTTTCGCGGTCGTGGTGGCGATTGTATTGTGGTTTGAACTATGCGCGACCCAATTCTTCGCGCGACCGACGGTGAAACTGATCGCCGAGTCGGATTCGTGGCGGCAAGCGGCGGCGGTCATCCAACGATCTCAGTTAGCGGTTGGAGTCGGGGCGGCATTGCTGCTGGGGCTATTGGCACCACTGATCGCCAGCGGATTAGGCGCGCCGGAACAAGTCGGGGCACTGCGCTTGCTGGCGTTGGATATTCCCCTGTATGCACTGGCGCAAAATACCGGCTCGATCTTGATCGGGCGCGGTGCCTATCAGCAACGCGCGCTGCTGGTAGCGGTGCGCTGGATCACGCGGACAGTCTTGATCGTGCTGCTGGTGAGCGCGGGCATGGGCTTGACGGGGGCGCTGATCGGCTGTATCGGTGCTTCGCTGATCGAGCTGATCGTGGGTCGGCTGTTGGTGCGCGCGCCGTTGTGGGCACGGTTGCCCGGCTTGCGGCTGACCGCTTACGTCGTGCCGACCACGCTACACACCTTGGGTTTCGAGTTGTTCAAGCGGCTCGATTTGATCGCAGTCGAGGCGCTGGGCAGTGCCGGCGCAGCGGGTTATTACGCGGCGGCACAAAACTTGACCATCGTGCCGACGCTGTTCGCCATGTCGCTCTCACCCCTGCTGCTGTCGGCATTGGCGCGGCTACTGCGCGCTGACAAAAACGAATCGGCGCAGGCGTTGGCACAGGCGGCATTGCGAGCGATTGTGCTGCTGCTGCCGTTCGCGGGGGCTGCTGCGGCGATGAGCGAGGAGGTTGTGGCACTGATCTATGGCGCGGAGTTCGCCGCTAGCGCGCCGATCATGGCGGTGTTGATCTTTGGTGCGCTGGCGATCACCCTGCATTCGGCGGCGGCGGCGGTCTTGATGGCGGCGGATCGTCCGGGCTGGGTGTTTGCGCTCAATGCGCCCCTAGCGCCGCTCGCGCTGGCGCTGCAATGGAGCGTCGTGCCTATCGCTGGGGCGGTGGGCGCGGCGCTGGTGAGTACCATCCTCGCGGGCATCAGCACCGCGATCATGCTGGCGGCGGTGGCGCGGGTGTGGGGCGTCACTGTGCCCATCAAGTCATGGGGGCGGGCGCTCGTGCTAACGGGGGCAGTGGTTGTGCTGAGCCAGACGATCCCAGTGCACGGCGTTGCGCTGGTGCTGCAACTTACAGGGGTGACGCTGGTGGTGGCGACGGGCTACACCCTGATGGGGGAGATCACGCCGTCTGAGCGTCGCTTTGCGTGGTCGTTGCTACCGCTGTGGATGCGTCCGAAAGCACGGCGTGTGGGATAAGCGCCGGCAGCAAGATCATCCAAAAGCCGAGTCCCGGGATCAAATAGCGCAGCAGGGAAAAAGTGATCGTAGAGGTCCCCCAAAAATACAGCACAAATAGCGAGAATACGATCAGCCAGCGCCGCCGAACACCGCCCCACCGCCATGACCGCACCAGTGCCAGCGCGAATAGCAGCAGGTAGGGAAGCTGTACCCAGAGGCTGATCTCTTGATAGCGACCCGACGACGTGCTATACCATGTTTGTATGATGCGCACGAAAAAATAACGGGTCATGGCGAGGGGCTGTTGTTGAAACTCTTCCCATAGCACGCGCGTAAAATCGCCCACGCTGCGCACCTCATCGCGGCGCAGAACCAATTCAGGCTTCAATGCCTCGACATCTTCGGTCACGAATACATCACTGCGATTGCTCGCCAGCGCTGCCGTCATGCCCATACTCAGATTGCGGACGCCCGCATTGCCCGCCAAAAAAGTGAACTGACTCGTATTCTGCATCAGCCAGACTTGCCACGGCAGAATCGTGACCAAGCCCCCGCTGAGGATGAGCGCCGCGCCGATCAAGCGCGCCCGTAAGGGCAAACGCACCCCCACCACAACGACCGCCAGCGCCGCCAACGGCAGCATCCCGATGCCAGTCGCGCGGATCAGGGTGGCCATGCCCAACAGTATCCCCGTCAGCAGATACAATCGATAGGCAGGTATGCCCCGTTGAAGCGCCACCACCAGCACCCACACTCCCGCGTACAAAACCATGAGGAACGGGACTTCATTGTTAAATTGGGTGTTCATCCACAGTCCAAAAGGATAGGTGATCCACAGGGCAGCAGCGACAAAAGCCGCCAACCGTGTCCCCCAAAGCTGGCGCGCGGTGGCGGCGATGAAGACGCTTGTCAAGGTGGTGCAAAGGAGCGTGAACAGCGCCAGCCCGTGCGCCTCGCTGATACCCCAGCCGCGCACCGCCGCATACACGGGTACCAGTAAGACGCCGTAACCCGGCAGTTGATAAGTCGCCGGTGCCCCCGGTGCATACTCTAAACCGCGTCCCTCCAACAAACTGGTCGCGAGGGGTCGATAGTAGACGTTGAGATCGCTACTGGTTTCGGCATCAATGCCGATGACTGCGAAAGCGATCCCCACAACAATGACATTGGCAATCGCGATCAACAGCAACGGCGACCGAAAGAAGCGCTGTCCAAAGAACGTCATCATCGTAAGAGTCTGCCCTTTCAATAACGGGGTTCCGCGAGCGGCACCGCCGGCAACAGAATATGAAAGATCGCGCCTTCACCAGCCCGACCACTGCTTTCTAACCATACCTTACCGTTCAACTTTTCGATAATCGTCTTGACGATGCTCAAGCCTAAGCCATGCCCTTCAATCTGTGCTTGATGACGATCCAAACGCACGAACGTGGTGAAAAGACGTTTTTGTTCGCTGGGCGACATCCCGTCACCATTATCACGAATCTGGAAATGGACACCATCCGCTTCTTGTACACCGCTGATCATGATTTGGGGCGGCGTTCCGCCATATTTTATCCCGTTGCTGATCAAATTCATCCACATTTCTTCGAGCCATGTGCTTTCTCCTAGCACCGGTGGAAGCGACGCCTCCACAGTGATCTGCCCCTTACGGTTGTCTAACATCGTGTTTAATCGTGCTATCGCTTCCTCGATTACACGCGCCATATCCACTGGTTTGGGGGCGATTTCTTGGCGGCGCATTTTGGCGATATCTAGCAAAGCATTGATGATTTGAGTCGATTTTTCGGCGGCATCATGAATCAGGCTGTGCATTTTAGCGACTTGGGCGGCGTCCGCGTCGGCGGCAAAGCTCAACAGAAAATCAGCAGCCCCTTGAATCACGCTGAGGGGATTTTTCAGATCATGGGCGACACTATGGGCATAGGCATCCAAATCCACGATCAATTGTTCGCGTTCTTCGAGGTCGTGTCGCAATGCTTGGCTGCGCTGGAACTCGGTTTCGCGTTCCAAGCGTGCCTTTTCGACATCATGAAGCGCCTGTATGGTTTTGAGGCGGGCGTCGGTTTGATCGTCGAACAATTGCTTGTTGAGGGTGTGAAAGGTTTCGCAATGTTGCAGCGCGCGCGTCATATCGCCATGCGCTTTATAGAGCAGATATAATTGCTCGTGCGCTTGGGCGATTTCCGACGGGGTATTGCTTTGGATAAAATAATGGAGCGCCGCTTGGAAATGTCCTTCTGCCCGCTCGACATCATGGCATTCCGCCCACAAGATCCCCAGGGACAGATTGACAAATCCTTCCCAATAACCGCCCTGCATCCCCACCTTCACATCGCGCGCCTGTATCATGAGTTCATAGGCACGGTCATAATCTTTCAGCGCTTGAAAAGCTTTGCCCAACATTATCAGCAGGGAATTGGGGACAGGGATATTTTCCGCCTCGCAATAGTCGATAGCACGCTCACAAATTTGGCGCGCGTCGTCGCCCCGTTGCAACTTGAGATAGATGAACGCGAGGTTATCACACAAATTGAGATATACGTGATGACGATGAGCAGGCAGAACATCATCGAAGTAATCAAGCGCCCTCAGGCTGTTGTCTAGTGCTTGGTTAAACTGCTCTAATTGCAGATAGATCACGCCGATATTGATGTAGACAGAACAGCGCAACACGCGCAGTTCGGGAATATCTCTCAAACGAAAGAACTGGGTGAAGATTTCCAGCGCATCCGTATAATTGCCGATCATCGTTTGCACATTGCCAAAGATGTTCATCGCCCGAAATTGGTATGCTGGGTCGTCAAGTTCCAGCGCAATCGTATGCAAGGCGCGGGCGTGTGCCACCGCTTGGGGGTAATTTGCCCGCAAGAAATACCATCGCGCCCACAAGAACGCGACCTCTTTTAGCCCTCGCTGATAGCGGGCTTCTGACGCCAACGCTTGCGCCTCATGGAGTAACGGCAACAGGGCATTGGTGTCTTCGGAAGTTGACTCTAAAAGGGCGATGCGTTCACATAAGGCATCGACCTGCTGTTCGGGCGTGGGTTGTGAGGTTGGTTCTGATAAAAGGGATGGTTTTACTTGCGCATGAATCGTTGTCATGGTTACCCACTATAGGCTACGCCACCGCTAGAGTTGTCCCTATTCATACATTAACTGTACTCGAAAAGAACGCTTCTGAAGCAAAAGAATGGCGTAAAAAAAATAATTACAAAATTCAAACGAAACTAGACAACCAGAGGTGGGCGTTATTCGGGGGGGTAGACTTCGGCAAAATAGAGGCTATTGTCGCCCTCAGCAATCCACCCTTGTATGCCCTTGTATTCGATAAAATACCACGCATAGCGCTGGCTGCATTGCGGACCGTCTAAGACGAAGAAGATATCGCCGGGTATAAGCTGGGCGAGGACATCCGCATTCGTCCCCACCCCATCGCGCACATTGAGCGGCGACAAGTCTTCTATGGCAACACGAGCGCGCTCTTGCAAAATCAGGCGGGTGCGCGGGGCATTGGCACATGCCAGTGTGGGCGTGGAATCAGTCGTTATGACGGGGACGAGCGGAGTCGGGGTTTGCGCGTAAGCGCTAGTGACCCGCATCACGAGAATGCCGATGAGCATAAGGAAGATGCCAAATCGTTTCATAATCGAGATTTTACCACCCGTTGAGCTTGGAGGCTATCCCGCAACAAGCAAATGGTCATGATGCCAAAGGCAAAGCAGTAAATAAGAAAATAGGCGATCAGCGCGGGTGCATGGCGCATCGCCAGCCACACGCCCCACGCGGTGTATAAACACAAGATTAGCTCCCATGTGACTATCGGGGTTCTCACACCGGCAGCGGCTCCGGTCGCCCCAAATTTCGGCGTCCGTGCAAATTCCCCGCCGTGCAACACCAACCCCATCAGGGCGGATCGGGCATTGCCGAGCGCCATCCCCGTCGCCACCAACGCCAAAGTGGGAAAACCGCGCCCCATCCGCCGCCGCCAATCGGGATAAATCGCTTGCTGGCTGAAAGCATACATCAGCGGCGGAAACAAACCGACAAGGCTGAGCGGACCGACGTTGATCAAGGGCAAATTGCCCGACAAGATCAAGAAGGGCGTGATCACGATGAGCGCAAGGATCAGGGCATGAACGAGGTATTGGGCGAGATGCATCGTCCCCATAACGCGCTGCATCAGCGTCAACTTGGGGTGCCGCCACAACGGGACGATCAGCCGCCTAAAACACTGGGTCCCGCCCTGTGCCCATCGTGCCTGTTGTTGGCGATAAATGCTAAGGCGGGGCGGAATTTCGCCGGGCACGACCAAATCCGGCATATACCCCAGCCGCCAGCCCGTCAACTGAGCGCGATAGCTCAAATCGAGGTCTTCGGTCAGAGTATCCGACCGCCAGCCTCCGGCATCACGGATCGCTTGGATGCGCCAGACCCCACCCGAACCGTTAAAATTGAGCAACCATCCAGCGGCGCTGCGGGCTTGTTGCTCGACCACAAAATGCCCATCAAGCGCCACCGCTACCGCCCGCGTGAGCAGATTTTCATCGGCATTCAGGTGCCCCCAACGGGTTTGCACCATACCCATGTTAGGGTGCTGGCACAGATGCGCGATGGTGCGGCGCAGGAAGTCCGGCGGGGGCACGAAGTCGGCATCAAATACGGCGGCAAAGTCAGCCTGTGTCAGCGTTAGCCCATGTGCCAGCGCCCCGGCTTTGAAGCCCATGCGCGACGAACGCTGAACATGCGTGACGCACACGCCGCGCGCTGTCCACAACGCCACTTGTTCGGCGATGCGGGCGCTGGTCTCGTCGGTACTGTCGTCCAAAACCTGCACCTCAAATCGATCCATTGGATAGTCTTGTGAGGCGGCGGCGGCGATCAAGCGCTCGACCACGCGCGGCTCGTTATAGACGGGCAGTTGAATCACCACATGCGGAAAAGTCGTAGGCATTATCGCTGGCGGGGGCGGCGGGGTACGTCGGTTTGCCAAATAGACCATCAGCATAATGCCCGCCCCAAGCGCATATGCCGTTAGCAAAACAACACACGCTACGTACACGAATTGTATGAAATTGGCGATGATCATAAGATGCAAGACAGTATTTAACCGCCTTCAATCTCCCACAAGATAATTTCTGGCGGACACAAAAGCCGCGCGCGTGGTGCGCCCAGACCTTCCATACCGACTCCGCGTGAAGTATAACCCGTCATTGCCCCGACCGTATAGCGTCCCTTAATGAATTTTTGCCCTAATTGGCTTGATGAAAACAACGCCCCAATCACCGGCAGCCGAATCTGTCCCCCATGGGTATGCCCACAAACATACATATCTATCCCTGCCGCTGCTGCTTCGGGCATGACATCCGGCGAATGCGTGAGCAAAAGGGTAGCACCGCCTTCGGGTCTGACCGTCAACAAATGCGCCAAAGCCGCACGGTCGATATCCAGATCATGCGTCGTCACCATACCCAAAATATGCAGCGCGTCGCCGCTGGGCACTATCACCGTCACCCATTGATTTTCCAGCAAAGTCACGCCCGGCAAGCCGGCGACGAACGCGCGTACCCGTTCGATGGGTTCCACTATGGGCGTCCCCGGCACACAATACACGCCCAACGGGGCGCGCCACGCCCCGATCACTTGGCGGATATGGGCTTCGGCAATCGGGTCATTGGTATTGGATAAATTGACGAAATCGCCCGTAAAGACGATCATATCCGGCGCGAGGGTAGCGATCATCGCATTCACGGTACGTTCGCGCGGGCTGATGCGTTCAATATGCAAATCAGCCACATGTAAAACGCGCACCCCATACTTTGTTTCGTTCAGGGGCGGTGCCCAACCGGAAACCTGCAAAGTTTCGCGCGTCAAGCGCACGTCAAAAGGTTCTACCCAAGTGGCATAGAACGCGGTTGCGGTCAATGCCACCCACACCGCCATGACGAGCAAGGGGGACGTGCCCAGCCATCCCAAGAGCATCGTAGCACCCACCCCAAGCGCGCTGAGTGCCAATGCCGAGGGTTTATCAGGACCAAAACTGCGCCCAAGCATGGGCAATAGCGTGAGCATCCCCCAATTGAACAGCGCATAGAAAAGGACACCCATCCCCATCATCACTGCGGTCTCGGCACTACGGTCGCGCCACATCCATCCCGCTATGACCGCCGACCCTACCAGTAGGATCGCGACCAGAGGGGTAGGCAACCGTTGTAGGCTTTGGGCACCCACCAATAGCTTGTGTAATAACGACTCTTCCATCGGGCGGTGGGCAGCGTCAAACGATGATGACGACATTAGGGCGTTTCCGGCGTTAGGGGCAACGTCACCTTAAAACAACTGCCGTGGCTCAGTTGGCTTTGCACTGTGATCTCCCCGTGATGCAAATCCACGATCTCTTTGACGATGCTCAGCCCCAAGCCCGATCCTTGGACGCGGCTTTCTTTGTCCACGCGGAAGAACGGCTCGAAGATATGCGGCAGCGCCGCTACGGGGATGCCGATACCGGTATCACAGACCGAAATGACGACGTTGGTCGCTGACGGCATGACGGTAATGCTGACTTTTCCGCCGTTGGGGGTGTAATTGATGGCGTTAATCACCAAATTGGTCATCACCTGAATCAAGCGTTGTTCATCGCCCATAATCAAAATCGCTACTTCGGGCAAATGCGCTGTCAGAGTAATTTGTTTTTGCGCGGCTTCGAGATGCTGCACAATCACAATATCCGTCAACAAGCGCATTAAATCGACGCGGCGCGGCTCAATGAGGATGCTGCCCCGCTCCAAACGCGAGATGTCAAGCAAATTTTCGACAAGATACTGCATTCGTCCGACAACCGTTTCCAAAACATCCAAGTGCTTATCGATCAGATCGGGGCGGCGCTGTAGGAGGTATAAGCGCGTCTTTAAGTTGGTGATGGGCGTGCGTAGCTCATGCGAGGCGTGCGACAACAAAAATGATTTACGATCCGCGAGCGCCTTTTCGGAACTGATATCGCGCACCACTGCCACTGAGCGCGCCGGAGTCTGATCGATATCGCCAATCGGCGCGCCCGTCACCCCTGCGATAAACGTGGTGCCGTCGGAGCGTACCAGTGTCAGTTCCCCCCGCCACACCCCCTCGGTGCGATAGGTATCGGTGACATCTTTGAGGGCTTGCCATTGTTCAATAGGCGCGTTGGTCGCCCACAAGGATTCAAGCGTGCGTCCGATCAGGGTATCGGGGGTCATACGCATCATTTTGCAAAAGGCGGTATTCACAAATTGGATGACATCCTCTTCCTTGTAAAAGACCCCTTCGCCCGTCGATTCAAAAATAGCGTTCAAGCGCGTCGTTGCCAGTTCTAATTCCATCGTCCGTGTCCGCACTTGCGATTCGAGATCGCCTGCATAACGCCGCGCTGATTCATACAAACGGGCATTGTGGATGGCGATAGCGGCTTGGTCAGCGAACGCTTTCAAGCGAACGGCATGGGTGGGGTTAAAACTGTTGGGGATATCGTTGTTCAAAATGAGAAAACCGATAGTCACGCCCTCCAAACGAATAGGCGCGGCGACATTGGAACGAATCCATTGGGCTATCGGTAGCGCCACCCACTCCAGCGATTGATGCGTATCGCTGATCAGATGGGGTTCGCCACTCGCCATCATTTGGCTTAAATTGGGGATTTGACTCGCTCGTAGACGGGCAGTCAGCAAACTTTGGCTGTACTCAGCAGTATAAAAACCGGTCGAACGACTGATCCGCGCAATGCCATTCTCCAACAGCAAAATATCAGCCGTGACGAAGGGAAAGGTGGGTGCCAAGTGTTGAAGCAGATGATCCAAAACCTCGTTTAGTTCTAGTGAGCGTGACATCACCGCAGCGTTGGCGCTCATCACCTCGGCAAAAAGACGTTGTTCCCGTTCGGCATTTTGGGCGTTTTTGAGGGCGGTGATGTCATGACCGACAGACTGATATTCGGTGATCTTGCCGTGATCATCAAAAAAAGCGTGATCCGTCCATTGATACCAATAGATGTCCCCACGCACAAACAAGACGCGATGCTCATACGTGACAGTGGGCTGTTCTAGGGTAATTTGGGCAATGTTGGCGCGGACGATGTGGACATCTTCTGGATGCACATGATTGATGAAGGTTAGAGAGAGAATTTCTTCGCGCGTTTTTCCAAAAAATCGGCAATAGGCTTCATTGACAAAAGTCAGCGTCTCATCAGGCAACCAACGACAGATCAGCTCGATTTGATCTTCGACAATGGCGCGGTAGCGGGCTTCGCTGGTGCGCAACCGTTCTTCCGCCGCTTTCGCTTCGGTGATGTCGCGCCCGATGGATTGCATTTCCACCAGCACACCCGCTTGATCATAAATGGCTTGATTCGTCCAAGTGTGCCAACGCACATCCCCAAATCGATCGATCGTGCGATTTTCGCTGGTGATCCGACTCCGCGTGGCGGTCAATTGGCGGATCGTGCCCATCACGAGTGCCACATCTTCGGGGTGAACATCCACTAAAAAATCGCGCCCGAGTAAATCAGCTTCCCCCACCTGAAAATATCGACGATAGGCACGGTTGGCGAAGGTCAAACGGCGGGTTTCGGATCTCCAGCGGCAAATCAGCTCGCTTTGATCTTCGACCACTGCTTGATAGAGGGCTTCGCGCGTTTGAATTTCTTGCAACGCCTGTTGATAATCCCGCTGCATAAAGCTGCGAAAGCCGACCATCAGCCCCCCCACGGAAAAGCTAATGATCAGGATGTCCTTAAGTAAGGCGGAAGTATCGACACCCGGCACAAATGTAAGACCAAACCAAAGAAGCGCAACCAGCATCCCCACCATAAAAAAGAGCGTTTCTAAAAATGTGTTGAGGACGTAAAACAAAAGCAGGGATAAAATCACACTGCGAGCGGCGGAATTTGTCCAAGCAACCGCTTCTTCTAACCCAACCAGCGGCGATATCACTGGAATTGCCATTAAAATGGTGATGGCACCATATCCGGCAATACGATAATATTTTGTGCGACTAATAAAATAAAGTAAAGCGGAAACGCCTATCAGCGCGCTGCGCGCAGTGCGTATGAAAACGAATTGCCATTCTAGGATCACCAGGATAGTCATGATCGTGATGGCAAACAAGATCGCCATTGAGATGATACGGGCGCGATCTTGCTCAACCGAGGACGCACTGAGTTCCCGCGCAGGGGTAGTCAAAGACTCCAACTTCTGGCGCACCCACTGAAATCGCTGTTTCGCTGTGTTCACGCCCTACCTTAACTT
>Ga0105044_10006397_pt1 | contig 16199 bp, 9 predicted proteins | sample MAT01_FD_78092 | JGI IMG/M metagenome (GOLD analysis project Ga0105044, IMG submission 78092) | Freshwater microbial communities from Lake Fryxell liftoff mats and glacier meltwater in Antarctica - MAT-01 | ecosystem: Environmental > Aquatic > Freshwater > Ice > Liftoff microbial mat | place... | reverse complement strand
TCGGGTTAACCATGAACAGCCAGAACGCCCCCGTGCAGACCAGGCCGGCGAATACCGGGATCGCGATCGTTCGCATGACAATCTCCTTGTGATTCAGGCTTCAACGACGACTTGATCCTGACAACGTGCCTGACAGGCCAATACAACGCCGTTGGCCCGGTCGCTCGCATCGGGTGCGTCGTCGGCATCCATTCGAACGTTGCCGGAAATCACGCGGGTCTTGCATTGTCCGCAGACCGCGGCACGGCAGTCGTAGGGCAGCGCGATTCCATGCGCCTCGGCAATCTCGAGAATGGTGCGCCCCATCAGGTCAGTGACCCGCTGGCCCGATCGCGCGAACTCCAACGTTGCCATGCCTGCCGCGACATGGTCAAACGCAGCGGTATTCGCCTCAACCGTTCCGCGACTGGGGGAAGCGAACGATTCGTGATGGATTCGATCGTCGGCCACTCCCTGTTCTTTCAACAGGGCAATCAACGGATCGGTCATCTCCGTGGGGCCGCAGAGATGGATGCGGCCATTCGCATCCGGAGCAAGCACTTCGCGGATCAGTTCGGCTGTCACTCTGCCGCGCCGGCCTGTCCAGGCGGGGGCGTTCTCACGGGTCAGCGTCGTCGTTGTCCGCAGATTCGAATGCCGGGATTGCAACTCATCAAGTTCGCGTCGGAAGATCAAGTCCGCTTCCGTGCGGGCAGAGATCAGCAGATGAATCGGTCCCGGCCAGCCGCGATCGGTCAGATAGCGCACTTTGGCCATCAGCGGGGTGATCCCAACTCCTCCCGCGATCCTGACGATCGATTCCGCCTCATTGCCTGTGAAGATGAACCGGCCGGCAGGGGCGCCGATGGCAATCAGGTCGCCTTCGTGAAGTTGATCGTGCAGGTGGCGGGAAACAAGTCCGCGTTCCTCTCGCTTCACGGTGATTTCCGCAAAGTGACCTCGCGAGGGCGGCGATGCGATCGTGTACGATCGCCGCACGGGCTTGCCTTCGATATTCACCGTGTGAGTGAGATACTGACCCGCCTGATGCTCGAACGGCAAGGGACCTCCGTCCACGGGGACGAAGCGGAATGTCTTGACTTCGTGCGTCTCCTTAAAGATTCGAGCGACGCGCATCGATCCCTGCCAGTTGCGGGGCTTGCCGACGGCGACCGGCTTCGCGGTTCGCAACTGTCTGGAATCGCGATTCAGTTGCAGATAGTGGGCAGTCATCCGGTATACGAAGAGAACTCCCAGGATGCCGAGTGCGATCAGCGGACGTGTGGCATCCGCCTTGACGAGCAGGAAGAAATGCAGGCCGCCGGCAATCGCCGCGAGATAAGCAAGCTTATGCAGCAGTTTCCAGCGCTTGCCGCCGAGCCGTCGGATCATGCCTTCGGTCGAGGTGGCAGCCAACGGCACCATCAGCAGCAGGCCGATGAAGCCGATCAGAAGATAGAGCCGCATGCCGATTTCCGAGACGGTATCGACAAGACTCGCCGCCTGATCAAACCAGAAAAAGATGTTGAAGTGAATCGCGGCATACGCAAAGGCACTGACGCCCATCGATCGGCGGAACGTGCCCAGCCAACTTCGCTTCGCGAGGCGGGCAAGCGGCGTGACTGTCAGCGACAGCAGCAGAAAAATGATCGACAGCAATCCGGTGGTCCGGATCGCGAAGTTGACCGGGTTCGCGCCCAGATGATTGCGCGATGCATCCCACGCCAGCAGCAGCGCGGGCACGGCACAATTAAGTACGACAACACGTTTGGTGAATCGTGATACGATCATGAATCTGATTTCGTCTCAGTAGTTGGCCCGTAGATCCATGCCCTGATAGAGATGCGCCACCTGTTCGGCATAACCGTTGAAAGGCAACGTCGGCCGTCGGCCCGATTCACCGAGCCGCTGTTCTGTATCCTGGCTCCAGCGCGGATGAGCCACCGCTGGATTCACATTCGCGAAGAATCCGTATTCGCCCGGCGCCTGCCGATTCCAGCTGGTGGGCGGCAGATCTTCCGTCAGCGTGATTTTGACGATCGACTTGATCCCCTTGAAGCCGTACTTCCAGGGGACGATCAGACGCAGCGGCGCGCCATTCTGGGCAGGTAGCGTCCGCCCGTACAATCCCAGGGCAATGATCGTCAGCGGGTGAATTGCCTCATCGAGCCGCAAACCTTCCACGTAGGGCCAGTCGAGGACGTTATCGCGCTGCCCGGGGAAGCGTGCGGGATCTTTCAGCGTTTCAAACGCTACGTACCGGGCGCTGCCCATCGGCATCACGGCGTCGATCACTGCCTTCAATGGGAAGCCGACCCACGGTATCACCATCGACCATCTTTCGACGCATCGCATCCGATAGATGCGTTCTTCCAACGGTGCGAGTTTCAGAAGTTCGTCGATATCGAAGACGCGGGGATTGTGCACCATCCCGCCCACCGCGACCTGCCACGGCTTGGAAACGAAGCCCATTGCCTCTTCGGCGACGCTTTCTTTGTCGGTAGAAAACTCGTAAAAGTTGTTGTAATTCTCCACCCTGGACAATGGGGTGCGCGCTTCGTCCAGGGTGAATCCCTTCGCAGCATCAGCGGGCGTCGTGAGACGCACGTCGTGCAGTTCCTCCGTTGTGGCCGCCATCTCACCCGTCCGGTTGAACTGCCGGTAAACCAGTGCCGTCGCAGCCAAGCTGGCCGCCGCGGCGCCGTACGTCATGAACGTCCGACGGTTGAGGTAGACCGACTCGGGCGTGATCTCTCGAGACGGCATATGGTTGGTGTCCATGTCAATCCCCACGAAGGGTGAAGCCGACAGTTACTTCTTGTCACTCTTCATGCCATCGCCCTTCATCATGCCGTCACCCTTCATGCCATCGCCCTTCATGCCGTCACCCTTCATGCCGTCGCCCTTCATGGTGTCACCCTTCATGGTGTCGGTTTTGCCGTAAGAAGCAGGGGTGCTGCAGCCGAGAGTAAGGCCAAGAAATCCACCGAGCATCACGACGGCGATCATCGAACGAATGCGACTCATATGAAACTCCAAGAATGAGAACCTGATCGCGGGGCAACCCCGCACTGACCTACTACTAGGTAGATACCCGGTCAGCGACAACCTCCTTCAGGAATTCACACAATTCTTAGGAACGTTCGGGGGTGATCTGGCTCAAATGCCAGTCGATCGCGACGACAAGACGCCGAGGGGTCCGAAATGCGCGAGTCGCCAGCATCGCGCCTTCGAGTGCGTCGAAAAGCATCCTGGCGACGCCGTCAGGCGATCCGGTCGATTTGACCTCGCCATCGCGCTGACCCTGTCGGATGGTGCGGGCGAGCCAGTTTTCATGATCCTCGTAGCATCCGCGGACTTCTTCGAGGACCTCCGCGGGAAGCGACTCCGAATCGGTCGCCATCATGCCACCCAGGCAAATGCGCGAACCTTGTCCGTAAGCTTTCCGGAAGCCATCGCAGTAGCGCTGCAATCGATCGAGCGCGCTGCCGCCTGCTTGATCGACTCGCTCGAAAAAATCCCGATTCTCGCGGCGATGCCTGATCATCATCTCGCGACCGAGATCGGCCTTCGTTGGAAAGTGATAGTGGATACTGGCCGTGCGAATGCCCACGCGCTCGGCCAGGTCGCGATAGCTGAATGCATTATAACCGCGGGATTGAACAAACTCCGTCGCCGTCGCGAGCAGCTTATCCCGTGTATCGATCTCGACTGCCTGAGCTTCCATAGACATCATTTGTATCATGCGCTGCGAGGCAATTCAATTTGAATGGAATCGTGACGAGCAGGCAACGCATGCGGAGGCGGCCTGGCCAGCCTCATTCTGGTACCGGGAGGCAGCCTGGCATCCGGGCGAAAATAGGTGGTTGCAACGCGACTCTCATCGACTCTTCGGCAACTCGCCGTCACGCGGACGCCGCTTACCGCTGGAAGATCGGCAGGTAGTTGGCCGGGACGCTCAGGGCGATCAGCGCGATCGAGGTCTGGTAAACCGGGCCGGCGGACTGGTGGTCGCGGCGGGACCAGCTGCCGTCAGGCGACTGCATGTCGATGAACTTTTTCTTGATCAGCTTGTAGTAGTCGGCCCAATCCTTCTCGCCGACCTGATGCATGGCATGGCAAGCGTAATAGTGGCCGTACCAGAAATGTTCGCGTGGCGTGTCCATCTGCTTCTTCAGATACGACACGGACTGGTCAATCTTTTTGTCGTACTCGCCGCAGAGTTTCAGCACGCAGATGCCGGCAGCGGTACGGGCGAAGCCGGGGGCGCGGTTGCCGGGCTGGTAGGTGTAACCGCCCGTGCCCGGGTCGTAGCAACTGTTGATGTAGCTGAGGGCACGCTTCATCGTTTCGTCGGGTACATGGATGCCACTATCCTTCGCGCCGCGCAGGGCCATCACCTGCATGATCGTCACGGAGATATCCGCTCCGCTGGGGACCGGCTCATAGCGCCAGCCACCGTGGTTGACGCCGCCGTCCTTGCACTGGCACTTGACGATCAAATCGACGGATTTCTTCAGCGCCTTCTTCACATCGTCATCGCCTGACATGCCGAACAGCTGCGACAGCGCCAGTGTGGCCATGCCATGGCAGTACATGTTGCCGCCGCGGGCACCGACGAGATAGCCGTCCTCTCGCTGGGAGGCCAGCAGGAATCGCACGCCCTTGGCGACTTCCTTGCCGTACTTTCCCTGATTGGGGACATGCCCCTGGGACATGAAGGCCATCAGTGCGAAACCGGTGATGGCCGTGTTGTTGGGGTAGTTGCTGTCGCCCCATGATCCATCTGCACCCTGCTTGCCGGCCAGCCATTCAAAGCCCTTGGCAGTTGATTTCTTGACTTCATCGTCAATCTTCACGTTCTCATCGGCGGCGCGGGCCGGGACGACGACGAAGGTGAAAGCCAGCAGGCTGCAGAAGAACCGCTTCATGATTACATACCTCGATCGGACGATAGTCAACGGCCCCCGGTGAATCACCGGGGGCCAAAGGAACATCGGTCATTCTACGCTGCCGAACACCTTAGCGTTCGGGGGTACCCATCGGAACTGCCGCGGGCTTCTTGTCGGCCAGGTTCTTCAGGTACTGGTTGATCATGCCGCTGTACTCCGGCGGCAACTGGCCTTTGAAGGCCTGCATGTACAACTCGCGCTGGCGATCCGGCAGCTTGATGAACGCCCCCTCGGATTTCACTTCCGTGCCCGATGAGGCGGTGTTCTTAAGCGTTCCGTCCGCCTTGCGATCACCCATGCCCATACCGGTGTTCATTTCCTTGGACATTCCCATGCCCATTCCCATGCCCATTCCCATTCCCATGCCCATGCCCATTCCCATTCCCATTCCCATTCCCATCCCCATTCCCATTCCCATTCCCATCCCCATTCCCATGCCCATCCCCATTCCCATGCCCATGCCCATTCCCATGCCCATTCCCATGCCCATCCCCATTCCCATCCCCATTGCCATCTGTTGTTGCTGGACTTGGTTGAGGGTTTGGAGGGCCTGCTGAAGGGCCTGCTGAGCTTGAGCCTGGGCGGCCTGCGCCTGAGCAGGGGCAGCCTGACCAAGTTGTTGCTGGGCTTGGGCCAATTGTTGCTGGGCCTGGTTCAACTGCGGTTGAACGGCCATCGGGGCCGTCGCCTGCGCCTGTTGAAGGGCGGCCTGAGCGGCGTTGTTCGCCATCTGAGCGTTCTGCAGTGCCTGCGTGGCCTGCTGAATCTGTTGTTGAGCCTGGGCCAGCTGGGCCGGGGTCTGCGCGGCAGCAGGGTTTGGCTGCATCGGCGGGGCCATTCCCATCCCCATTCCCATTCCCATCCCCATTCCCATTCCCATGCCCATGCCCATCCCCATTCCCATCCCCATCTTGGCCATACCCATCATCGGCTCACCCATTTTGGCCATCGGCTGTCCCATCATCGGCTCGCCCATTTTGGCCATCGGCTGTCCCATCATCGGCTCGCCCATTTTGGCCATCGGCTGTCCCATCATCGGCTGCAGGGCTTCCTGTGCCTTCTGCTGGTTCTCGACGGCCTTTTGCAGTTCACCCATCATGATCGCCTGGGCGGCCATCTCGGCGGCCTTCTGGGCTTCGGGCTGCATCAGTTCCTTGGCCTTCTCGGCCACCTGCTGCTGCAATTTCTGCAGGTCAGCAGCAGGATTCATCATCATCGGGTCGCCCATCATCATCGGCTGCATACCGAGTTGCGCGGCAGCCATCATTGCCTGCATTTCAGCCTGCATCGCCTGTTCGAGCGCCTTCTCCAACTGTTGGGCGGCGTTCTGCGGGTCGACCTTGTTCGGGTTCAGCGCCTGCTGGTCGATGGCTTCCATCGCCTTCTTCTCATCAAGCTTCTTCACCACTTCGGCGCGAGCCTCTTCCAGCTTCATCTTGGCCTGATCGCCTTCCTTCGCGGCCGGCGGCAGTTGCTTGTCGTCGAGGTTCTTCTTGGCCATGTCGGCCTTGTCGCCCGCTTCGTCGATCTTCTTCGCGGCTTCAGGTGCCAGATCCTTGATCATGTCGCCGACCTCTTTGGCCTGCGGCTTGATTTCAGCCTGCTCCTTCGCCAGCATCGGGGCGTTTTCGGTCTTCGCCTTCTGGCCGTCCATATCGGCCTTCTTGGCGATTTCGCCCTGCTGCTTGGCCAACTCGCCGAGTTTCTTCTCGGCTTCCATCAGCGCGGCAATCTCGTCCCTGCGTTCCTGAATGGCGGCTGCCTGGTCATCGAGAGCCTTCTTGGCCGCCTGCAGGTCCTTGATTGCGTCGTCCTGGTTCTTGACGGCTTCCGGCGCCTTCTTCGTGTCGAGGTCCTTCGTTGCCTTTTCCATCGCCTTGACCGCATCGTCGAGGGCCTTCTTCACTTCCGGCTTGTCCGGCAGCGGCGTGCTCTTGACTGCTTCGGTGCGCTTCGTCAGTTCCTTCTGGTCCTTGGCGATCACCGGCAGCTTTTCGTCCTTGTTGTCCTTTTTGGCGGCCTCGGTGGCTTCCTTGGCCTTCTGCTGGTCTTTGATCAGTTCTTCCACCTTCGCGGCGGCGTCCTTGACGGCGGCCAGCGGGTCTTCCTTCTTTTCGATCTCGCGCTTGATCAATTCGTCGACCGCCTTGCGGGCCTCTTTCAGCGCTTCGACGGCCTTCTCCTGCTTTTCGAGGGGCTTACTGAAGTCGGTGGTCGTCTGCCGCAGGTCTTCCACGGCCTTCTTCATCGCTTCCTCGGCCGGCTTGACCTTCTCCGCGATTTCCTTGGCATTGTCCTTCAGCAGGTTGCGGACGTCGCGTGTTTCAAACTCGTTCTTCGACTGCTTGGTGGCCATTTCGCGAGCATGCTGAATCTTGCCGTCGATGCCGACCTGGGCCTTGCGATTCTCGGGGGGCTTGGCCGTTTCGTTCTTGATCTCTTCCTGGTTTTTGATGGCCGTATCCAGCTTCTGCTTCGCATCGTTCAGCGTGTCGAGTAGCACCCGTGGCGTACGCAGGGCATGTGACAGTTCCAGCAGTTCGTTGGAGATCTTTTCCTGAACCGGTCCGGCCTGTGCGGCATTCGACTGCTTCAACTGCTCGCCGACTTCGCGCGACCACGATTGGATCTGCTTGCCGCGCGACAGGGCGTTCGCCTTGGCGAGCCGTTCGCGCTGTTCTTCGCTCAGTTCTTTTTCGAGCACGTTCAACTGGGCGAAGATGTTCTCCACATCGCGATTGACTTCAGTCTGCCGGTCCGACTGGTCCAGCACATCGTCCACCGGGCCGCGGCGTGGGCTGTAGCGGCGGTCCTTGATCGCCTGCGCGGTCGTCTCCGAATCGAGCTTGAGGTCGAACTGGCTGCGTGAGGCTCGCTCCATCCGGGCAGCGGCCACGTCGAGCGTCTTGATCAGGTCGAAGCGGTTCAGCAGGCCTTTCAGCTTGGTGATCACATCACGGTTTTTCATCCAGGCCTTGTATTCCTGGTCGTTGGCGGCGGTGATGTCGGGGGCCTTCACGGCCGCGTCGAGGTGGGCCAGCACGGCGGCCATTTCGTCGCGGCTGAGGCCGCGCAGTTTCGTGGCGGTCTCGTCGAGCATTTTCTGCTCGGTCGCGTTGTCGATCTGGTAGTAGGAGATCATTCGCAACACGGTGCCGATCTGGCGGGCCGTCTTGGCGGTCTCTTCCTGAATCCGGCGTTGCTCGTTCGCCTTCTGGCCGACACCGGTCGTTGCAACCTGCCGGGCTTCCTGGGCACCGACCGTCACGAACCAGATGCTGCCCGAAAGCAGAAAGAAACAGCATCCGTACACAAGGGAACGAAGTCCGGAAGCCATGAAAACTCCTTCAACATGATTGACACCGGGCATGGGCACCCGATGGGTTTGGCTGGCAGGTAAAGCTCGGCGGGAGAGTCGTCGACAATCCCGATACTATCCAGCATCCGTTTGACAAATGCAATCGACAATTCATGAAAACCGTCTCATCAGTCAGACGGGCCATCGACTGATTCAACACCCGATTCCCCCGCAGGTACCGCCGGCAACCGTTACGGTTGGGGGCGTTTGAACACGCCCTGCTGTTTATCCTGCAGGTCGCGGATCTTCTGGTCGCTTTCGAGGATGCTGTTGGTCCGTTCGATCACGACTTTCGCCGTCTGCAGCTCTTTGGTCCGTGGCTGCGAGATTCCGGGTGGTCGCCCGGGGGTCGGGTCGCGGTCGAACACTTCGATGTAGAACTCGATCCGATCACCTGCTTCCAGCGGGATCATCGTCCCGTCCGGCCCCTTCTTGCGAAGCGTTTCGGTTTCGAAGTCGAAGATACCGCCACCTTCGGTCCGGGAGATTCCGCCCGGTTCCATCGCAAGCTTCGCCGTGAACTCGATGCGATCCTTCAGCACCCGCTTCTGGAAGTCGAGGTTCGCGAAGTGCGCCTCGGCCACGTTGTACGGACCTGATTCATCGGTTTCGGGCACCTCGGTCAACGGCAGGCGCGTCCATCGGGGGGCGCTCGATGTCTCGTCCGCTTCATCATTGATCCGGTAGACGAAGTAGGCGGGGTAAAGCAGCGTTCCGCCCGGGCCGGGGCCTTTCTCGCGGGCACCGACCTTGGATCGGAAGTAGTATTCCACACGAATGCTGCGGCCCAGCGGCACCGGCAGCCCCGTCAGGAAGAAGTCATCGGCCGACGCCTCTTCGCCGGGACGGTTGAAGCGTTCCTCCATCAACCGCACGGTCGGCTCAGGCGGCTGCGTGATCTCGATTGAACCGCGAGGGTTGTCCGCGCTGTCAAAGTTATTCTCGTCGCGGGCACTGACCCGATACGCCACGTAGCGGCCGTTGCGACGGGGGCGCAGGTCGAAGAACGCCGACTCGGCCGGGTAGACTGTCACTTGCCGTCCCTTGTCGCTGATCGTTTCCGGCGGCAGCAGCGTCATCGGCATGTTCTCGGATTCGACTTCCTTGCCCTGTTCGTTCAACTCGTACAACTTCAAGTTCGCATCGATGACCGGTTTTTGAACGACGATCCGTACTTTGCCGCGCGATCCTTCATCCGCCTTGATGTTCTTGCCGGCAAGGACCCGAACAGGCCGATCCGGGATATAGGATGGAGCCTGCACCGACACCTTGTCGATCGACACCTGCGGACGCGGTTCGAAGGTCACATGGTCCGACCCGCCGGTACGTCCATCGCCCAGCCGGGCGCGATAGGTGAAGCCGATCGATGAGTGCGGCACCTTCGCCTTGAAGATCGCGCGGTCGGGGGCGAATTCCGTCTGATCGTCCCAGACCAGATCGCACGTCTGCGATTTCTTCGTCTCGTCGCCGACATAGGTGACGACGCCCTTCATCTCCTTGTCGAGCTTTCCTTCCCTGCTGGTCACGTCGTAGCGGACCACAACTTCATCTCCCGCGGGCCAGGGGTTCTTCTTCGTGGCCACGGTCAGGCGGACATCGCGAGGGATTTCGACGTTCGCGAACAGTTGCCGCTGCAGCAGGATGCCCAGCAGTCCCGGCCCGAATGCGATCAGGAGTATCGCCAAGGCACCCAACGGCCACGCCAGCAGGCCCAAGCCCCACTTCAGCCGGCGCGAGTCGGCCAGGTTGACGATCGAATGCCGACCCGCGATCTCTTCCGATTCGGTCGTGACATTGCGAATCAACTGCGGCGACATACCACTGGTCTGCGCGTCGTTCTGCGTCAACTGGATCGACGTGATGAGACGATGGTCGAATTCCGGGATGTTCGTTTCCACCCGGCGGGCCATCCCGATCAGCGATGGGCCGGTGACCAGCGGCCGAAACACCCAATAGTAGAATGCGATTGCCGCGGCGATGATCTGCGCAATCGTCATTGATGTGCGCAACCAGATCGGCGTGTCGTAATCCTTGTCGACATTGAAGTCGACGAGGACAGCGACGAGGAACAGTGTCGCCGTCAGCGCGAGCCAGCGCACCGCCCCCCAGAAGACGAGGAACAGACGTTCGCGTGCCCGCAGCGCGCTGAGTTTGGCAAGCCCGGTTTTCGGCAGTGAGATTGGCGTCATGGTCGCGGATTCATCCGTTGATCAACTCAGGTTCACAAACTTGCGGATCAGCCATTCGACAGTCAACAGGCCGACGATTGTCGCCAGCACCCACCAGCGCGTCCACAGCAGCGTTTCCTTGCGCGGCGGAGGATTCAGATTGACCGTCCTGGCCGAGATCGCGCCGGCCAGGTCCTTCAATTCAGTTTCACGGTAGAACGCGCTGCCGGGGACCGCATCGGTCAGATCGCGCAGCAACTTCTCGTTCAGGTTGCCGGGGGCCATTTCGTCATCGTTCGGGACGGTGACACGCACGGGCAGCAAGGCCGAGTCGGACGAACCCGAAGCAGAAACCTTCAAGTTGTAGTCACCCGGATTGTCTTTCGTGATGGTGGCCACATAGAGGCCGGGTTGGCCTTTCACCGGTTCAAACGACAATCGCTCGGGTACGTCGTTGCCCGCGCCGTCCACCCGTTCGAGCGTGCCGTCCACACGGTTCTGTTCGAGCGGCTTGAAGTCCTGCGTGAACAGCCGGGCGTAGACGCGTGTCGGTTTACCGCGTGTGAACTCGCCGCCGGCGATCAATTGCGACTTGTTCCCCATCACGTGCGGCAGGCCGACCTGATAGATCGCCTGGCCCCAGAACCGGCCGAAGTATTTGTCCGCCTCGTTGAACCGCCAGCGCCAGGTTTCGTCGCTGCCGACAAACATCACCAGACCCCGGCTGTAGTATTGCCGGGCGATCAGTGGCATCGGCCGTTTGCGGTCTTTTTCGTCCGGTGTGGGATCGCTGAATGTTTCCTTCGGATGCTCGAGCAGCACCTGGGCGGCCGGCTTGATTTTCGTCACCGGGTAGAACCAGTACCAACCGGGGAACTTGGACCAGACCTGCTGGTTCTCTTCGGGCAAATCGGCCATCGACATCAGCGTTTCCTGCCGGCCCAGCGCGCTGAGCTTCGGCTGGTACTCGACCGGGCGTTTGTTGTCATCCACCGGGAATGTCTTCGCTTCGAACTCGACGGGCATGATGTTCGCCAGCGGCGTGCCCAGGTAACTTGACGGGTTGTAACTCCGTCCCGCGATCATGATCAGGCCGCCGCCTTCTTCCACGAACTCGCTGATCCACTTCAACTGTTCGTTGGTAAAGAACTTCGAGTCGACATCGCCGATGATCAGCATGTCGTAGGCGAACAGTTCCTTGCGAGTCTTCGGATACTGCGGCAGAAACGGCGGACCGGCCTTCAGCGTCTTGTCGTCGCCACTGACCAGCACGAAGCTTGGCACCACAACCTTGTCGCGCTGCAGCACCCGCATCAGGAACTTGAACTCCCAGCGAGGCGAACTTTCAACGTACAGGACCCTTACTTTGCTCTCGGCGACGCGAATAGGCAACGTGATCTTGTCGGTCGCCTGCTTCTGGTCGTTCCGCGTCAGCGTGATCGTCCCTTCGAGATCGACTCGCCCGCCGGCAACATCCTCCTTCTTCGGCACGAACGTCAGCGTCTCGGTGATGTTTTCGCCTTCCTTCACCTTCACCGTCCGGGTGGCGACCACGCGGTTGCCCAGGCGCAGGTTCAGGTCGACGTCTCCGGTGGTGATCCCCCGGCATGTCCACTGGAATGTGACGCTGACGGCACTGTCGACAAGCAGCGTATCGCGGGGGTTCGACTCGAGGTTGCGCAGTTGCAGCAGTTGCGTCCCGTTGCTGCCCACACCATAGATGTGCAATGGAACCTGCAGTCGCTTGGCTTCGCGGGCAACATCTTCCCACGGCAGACGATGCTTGCGATCGTTGTCAATCCCATCGGTCGCGATCACGATTGCCGTGGGCAGTTCGTTTTCGTCCCGCTTCAGCACTTCCTGAATCGAATACAGGAGTGCCGTCGTCTTCTCGTTCGCCGGAAGGCTTTTTTCCCAACCGCTGCCGGCACTGTGCAATTGCGCGCCGAACAGATACTCCTGCAGCGGGCCCTTCTTCGCGAGTTCGTCACGCAGGTTCAGCCGGGGGTTCTGGAAGACGCCCTCAAGGAGTTCCGCACGGCTCGGCGGGCCTGCCTGTTCGTCCGCCCCAGCCGGCGGGTTCATCTCCCGGAACTTCGCGGTGATCTCGAAGATCTCGTTCGACGACAACTCCGGGCCGTGATCGGGCGGCAGAATGTTCAGTGCAATCCCGGCACGCAGCAGGTCGGCATTGTCGGAACGCGGGTCGCGCTGTGTCATGCTTTGCGTGTTGTCGGCCAGGATGACGACGGGCCGGGGTTTCGTGGCCGAATCTTCGCTGATGATGACCGGCTTGCGCAGCAGAAAGATGATGGCGACGAGGGCCAAGCCGCGCATCAGCGCCATGGCGAAGCGCACTGCAGGGCTGAGTTTCATCGATTCGCGGAAGTAGACTGCCAGCACGGCTGCGACGGCAAGCACCATCAGCGGATAGGCGATCCACGGCGACAGACTGCCCCGGAAAACCAGGTCGGCCAGCAGCGCATGAGTCAGGGAATCAAGCATAACGTTACCCGGTACCAATCAAATCAAGCGACCATCATTCTACCACGACCGACCGCAGTACCATGCAAACAGCGTTTCACCCAGAGCAAAGAACAGCAGTGCGACCAGCACCCAGATCGTCCATTCCTTGCGCGATCGCTCGGTGCCGGTGAACGTCGACCCGTCCCAGCCAGTTTCCAGGTGGACCGGCTTGAAATCGAGCACATTGTCGATCTGTTCGTCTGTAAGATTGTCGAGGTTTTCGCTCTCGGCCAGATCGGGGTTGAAGATCAGGCGATCGGTAAGTTCCTCGGAGCCGCCCGACGGGGTAATTCGGTAAACGCCGGCATTCGTGGTATCAAACGGCGGCAGGCGGTCGTCACCTTCTTTGGGCTTGCCGAGGAATACCCGTTCGCCTTCGGGTGGCTCGACATAGTATTCGCGGGAGTTGTCCTGCGGCGTCCAGCGGATCACTTCACCGGCGGTGCGATTGTAGGTAGTCGCATTCCGCATATTCATGTGGGATACACAGCCGTTGATGAACGGTGGAAACGCGGGTACCGTACACAGCACGCTCCATGTGACGTCGGCCGAAGTAGTCAGAAACATCACTTCGCCGATGCCGACGCTTCGGCTTAGCAGCAGCGGCATGTCGTTATCGAACCGCATCAGCACCCGGCCCAGGTCGCCCTTGCCGGTCGCATCACGCGGGTCGGCCACTGCCGTGATTCGTGCCGTCAGGCCGGCGGCCAGCGTGCGCAGCGGGTGGTCATCCTTGTCGAGCATTTGAGAGAGAAACGAGTACCGATCAACCGAAGTCAGGCTCGGTTGGGCCAGCACGTCCTCCGGCGTTCGGAACGCCGGCCCTTCAACAAGCGGCGCGGGCAGCAGCTTGCCCAGCAGCCGATTGTACTCCGCGGGAATGACATTCGTGCCCGACGAAATGAACAGGCCTTTGCCCGAACGGACATGCTCATCGAGCTTCGTGACAAAGCGCGGATCAAGTTGTTCCACGGCCACGTTCGCCAGGAAACAGATGTCCTGCTCCGCCAACGTGTCGTCACCCGTATTCTCGGGGCGGACGACCGTCGCCTTGACGTGGTACTCATCGCGCGCATCGGCCGGGATCGGCAGGAGTGCGTTGGCCAGATAGAACGAGCCGGACTTGCTGGGCTCTGCCGCGTTGTACGAGCCATCAACCACCAGCACGCGGATCTTCTCGTGCACCCGCAACATCAGTCGGAAGGTGTTGTCCTGCGCCAGGTCATCGCGGTTGCGGCGGGACTTTGTGTCGTCGCTTTCATCGTTGATCCGTGCGGTCAGCAGCTTCCACCCGGATTTGTCGAACTTGCCGGCAATCGTCACCGCCTTGGTTTCGCCCGGATCGACACGGGCGACCGCGGCTGAATCGTTCTGGAACTTCTCCTGACCTTCCACATTCAGTGAGACATTCAGGTTCTCGACCGGGACAGTACCGCTGTTGCGCAACAGGACGGTGAAGGCCACTTGCGAATTGACGTGTGGAATCTCTGTCTGCGGCAGGATGCCCGCGATGGCGACATTGGCGATTTTGTCCTCGCCGACACGTACCAGGTACAGACTCGCCTGATTGCGGATCTCATCGGCCTTCGACCGCACTGCGGAAGACTGCTTCTCCCAGCCGGCCCGTTGCATATCGCCGATGAGGTAGACTTCGCGGCTGCCGCCGGTCGTGGTCGAGAATGCTTCGACCGCTGCCGTGAACCCGGCCAGATAGTCGGTCGACAGACTGCCGGTCTTCAGATTCTTGACGATGTAGCGCGCCTGGTCCAGATTGCTCGGCGAGCGCGGACCGAGATTCGTCGCACCGCTCGCGCACGAGATGATCTGCACCGTGGAGCTGGGCGGCAGATTGTCGATGACCTTCAGCGCGGCTTCCTTCGCCCGATCAAGCCGGGTTGCGGTATCGGTAACCGGGGCTTCCATACTGAACGACGTGTCCATGATGATGACCGCGTCGACGCTCTCGCCGCGGCCGCCGCTGACCGAAAGTGACTCGGCCGCGGGACGGGCCAATGCAAGTGCGAGAATGACACAGACAAGGATGCGCAGAATCAGCAGCACAAGCTCCTGGAAACGCAGCCGGCGCGATGTCTGCTCGATGGCCAGGCGCAGGAACTTCATCGCCGCCCAGGGCAACGGCTTGTAATGTGCACGATAAAAGAAATGCAGCGCGATGGGAATCGCGGCAGTCGCGGCACCGGCCAGCATCCATGGATTCAGGAAAGTCATCAAATTATACCTGACGCAAGTTCTCGATCGTCTGATTGAGAATTGACAGTTATCGATTCCTCATCAACGGCGACCCAACTGCAGCCGACGGACCAGATACTCGCTCAGCGGCACTTCAAGAGGGCGCGAGGTATCCATCAGCACATACTCGACATTGCATGAATCGCAGGCCCGCCGCAACTCTTCCAGGTACGATTTCACCACGCGCACGTAGTTGGGGCGGATCAGATGCGGCCGTGTCTTGATCTCTTCGAATTCTTCAATGCCATCGAATTTGATGTTGCCGGTGAACGGGAACTCGATCTCGTCGTGATGCATGATGTGGAAGACCGTGACATCGTGCCCCTGGAAGCGCAGATGGTGCAAGCCCTTCACGAATGGCTCGACTTCATCGAAGCAATCGGAGATGATGAAGACCATGCCGCGACGACGGAACAACTCGGCCGCCAGTTCAAGCAGCGGGCCGATGCTCGTTTTCTCGGCCGGCTTGGTCGCTTCGAGGGTATGAACGATCGTGTTGATGTGCCCCATCTGCCCGCTGGCCGGGAGTTGAGCCCGAAATCGCGAATCGAAGACATTGAGACTGACCATGTCGCGCTGGCGGACGATCATATACGACAGCGTGGCCGTCAGCACCTTCGCATATTCGAGCTTGTTCTGATCGCCTTCACCGTAAAGCATCGACTTGGAACCATCGAGCAGGATATTCGCGATGAAATTGGTTTCCTGCTCATATTGCTTGATCGTATAGCGTTCGGACCGACCGTAGCCTTTCCAGTCGATATGGCGAATATCGTCGCCCGGCGTGTACTCGCGATGCTGAACGAACTCAACGGAAAAACCGCGAAACGGCGACTTGTGATCGCCGACTCTCAGACCCTCAACGATCATGCGCGCTTTGAGGCCGAGCGCTTCCGCTCTGCTCAGGATGCCTGGTCTTAAGTAGACGGCCATATGAATCCATTGCAAATTGATAATTGCAAATTG
>Ga0105044_10006394_pt1 | contig 16202 bp, 14 predicted proteins | sample MAT01_FD_78092 | JGI IMG/M metagenome (GOLD analysis project Ga0105044, IMG submission 78092) | Freshwater microbial communities from Lake Fryxell liftoff mats and glacier meltwater in Antarctica - MAT-01 | ecosystem: Environmental > Aquatic > Freshwater > Ice > Liftoff microbial mat | place... | reverse complement strand
GGCGCATAGCAAGGCAGACGCCGCCCGCTAATCGTCACTGTAGCAACCGGTTGGCCGAAAGGCCGGATTTCGGGCCAGCGCAACCCTGCTAGACCAAGCTGCTCAAGCAGCGCGGTGTGCCACCCCATTGTCTCCAAATTGAGCGCGCCGTGCGCGCTGGCATTGGTCGGCTCAATCACAGGGGGGCTGCCCGCGAGATTGGCGATCACAAAATCGGCCACGGCTGCCGGGATTATCTCCCCATTGGGCAGTTGACCATTGGCCGCCATCCAATAGAGGTAGGCCAATGGGCGGCTTGGTTGCACTTCGTTGCCCGTTTGTTGGCGTTGCGTCGGTGGGATCGCTTGCAGTAAGCGCGCCAGGTGTGTCCCACCACCCGCCGGGTGCGGCGTCAAGCTGCGCTGATCCTGCCAGGTGATCACATTGGAACGCGCTGCGCCTTGATCGGTACAGAGCACCATGCCATGCATCTGTGTACACATAACAATGCCCTCACAATCGGGGGCCAGTGCCAGCAACTCAGTCAATAAGGTATGCACCGTTGCCACCAATGTCTGGGGATCGACTTCAAAGAAGAGCGGTGGCAGATTGGGGACGGGCTTAGGAAAAGGTTGGCGGCGAATATGGCGCAGGTGGAGGTTGTCCAAGTCGAGGACTGCGCCTTTTACAAACGTGGTGCCTAGGTCTAGGGCGAGTAGCGTCATAAAGTTGTTCCGTTAAAAAGGGTTGAAGAAGGCAAGGCGAATTGCTTGGGTCGCCGCGATCACTAGGAATGATAAAATTGTACTGACTTGCCGGATGAATGTCAATCGCACTTCATGGGCGGGTGCATTTCACTTGCACGCTCTCGGGCACGTATTCTGAGCCAAATCAACAAACTACTTGCGATACACCTACAAATTTGCCTCACAAATTAAATTACTGTAATTTAGAAAAGGCGCATTCGTTTACCTAAAACCGTCCGTAAAACCCCTGGTTTTAACTATGGCACCCAGAGGGTCCCCGTAAGGGCGCAAGCCGTACTCGGCTTGGAGATCGATACAAGTCGACTGGTTGCTTGACAGCGTAGCCAAGATGGTGTATAATAGGCTACATGAGCAACAATAATAAGCAACCCAAAGTTAATCCAAAGACGATCCGATTGACGGCTGTTGCGAACGATCTGCTTTCAGCGTTAGCGGAAAAGCACGGTGTATCACAGACGGCAATTTTAGAGATGGCGATCCGCGAGAAAGCGGAGCGGGACGGCGTTAACAAATAATGTTGACCTACAAATTCAAGCTGTACCGCAATGAGAACAACCGTATATTGGATAGCCGGATCAACATTGCGGGTTGTATCTACAATCATTGCATTGCCTTGCATCGGCGGTATTATCGGCTGTATGGCAAGGGCTTGAATTTGTATCAACTGCAAAAGCACATCACGAAGCTGAAGAAGCAAGCCCGCTTTCAGTTCTGGAACCTATTAGGCAGTCAAGCGATTCAAGACATTGCCGACCGCATTGACAAGGCATACAAGCTATTCTTTGGCAACCTCAAGCGTAAAGTCCGCACCGCACCCCCAAGCTTTAAGAAGGTCAAAAAGTATACATCGTTCACGCTCAAACAAGCAGGCTGGAAGCTTGAGGGTTCTAACCGCCTAACGATCATGGGCACGCTGTACAAGTTCCACCATAGCCGCAACATACTGGGCAAGATTAAGACGGTCACGGTCAAGCGATCTAGGGCTGGCGAACTGTACGTCTACTTCGTAACCGATTTGGAAGTTGAACCAAGCCACGACGGGTAAAAGCGCGGGCTTTGACTTTGGACTCAAAACTTTCTTGACCGTACACGATGGTACAAGCATAGCGTCACCCCTATTCCTTAATCGGATGTTGCGCCAAAAGCAAAAGCTAGGCCGTCGTTTTTCTCGCTGCAAATTGCACTCCGCCCACTGGTATAGTTTGAAGTACAGCCTTGCCAAGCTAGACGAAAAGATTGCCAACAGCCGTCGTGATTGGTTTTTCAAACTGGCCCACACCCTAACGGACATATACGACTGTCTATTCTTTGAAAGCCTCAACCTTGACGGAATGAAATGCCTTTGGGGGCGCAAGGTGAGCGATTTAGCTTTCGGATCGTTCCTTGAAACCCTAAAGTACGTCGCGGTTGGCAAGGGCAAGATTGTACACTTCATCGACCGTTGGTATCCGTCTAGTAAGACTTGCTCAGGCTGCGGGTACATCAACCGGAAACTTGAATTATCAGATCGCTATTGGCGTTGTCCATCCTGCCAAATTGAACATGACAGGGACGGGAACGCCGCGATAAACATTCTTTGCGAAGGGACATCTTCGCTTGCGTTAGGCGATGTAAGACGGGGGCTTGCCTCTGCTATCGCTGTTTGAGCGCGTAGAATCCCCTACCTTTAGGCATGGGGAGTATGTCAAGATTTCTTTTAGCAATTTTAGCAATAGGGTCTACAGCAATAAATCACAAGGAGTTTTTGTCGATGCCAACCCGCCAGTTTTTTATGAAAATGACTTTTCTACTCGCGTTAATTTTTTTAATCGATACCAATCGGGCGATTGCGCAGGAAAATCCGCCAACTACACCCGAACAAGTTCAGGTCGGGGTCTACATCAATGACATTCAGAGCATCGATCTGCGGACACATACCTATGCCATGGATGTCTATATTTGGTTTCGCTGGACTAACCCGGACCTCAACCCTGCCGAAACCCTGGAATTTATCAACCCGGCGGATCTGTGGGGAACGATTGTCGATCCAAGTTATGAAGAACCGCAAACGTTAGACAATGGTGAGCTTTATCAGGTGCTGCGTGTGCAGGGGCGCTTTGCCCGCAAAATGTCCCTGTATAACTATCCCTTTGATCGGCAGATCCTGGAGATCGTCTTTGAAGATAAGGCCAGTGAATCGCAGAAACTCACCTATGTAGGCGAAGGGGTGACCTTGAATCCGCGCTTGATATTGCCTGGCTTTAACCTGGCGCAACCACAGCTTGTGATTGCGGATCTAGCCTATCCTACCCAATTTGGTGATACGCGACTGAGCCAACCCAGCAGTTACTCACGCGCGCGCATTGAAGTGCCGATTTTCCGACCGGTTGCCACTTTTGCGCTCAAGCTGTTACTGCCTGTCTTTTCGGTCATTTTGTGCGCCTTGCTCATGTTTCTCCTGGCCCCCACCTATGTCGATCTGCGCATTAATGTTGGCATTACCTCGTTGCTGGCCATTGTTGTCTTGCAGATGACCTTGAACCAGGATGTGCCAGAGATCGGCTATTTAATGTTGGTAGACAAGATCTATTTGTGTGCCTATGCCTTTGTTGTCATCGGGCTCAGCTTGGTCGTCTGGACGGCCCGTCTCGTCAACCAGGGCAACGAAGCTGCCGCGCAGCGCGTGCAACGTCGCAGTTTGGTTATTATGACCCTGGTTTTTGTGGCAGCGGTTACGCTCTTGATCGCGCAGGGCATTATACAAGGATAAAGCGCGGCGTTCGTTAGTTTTGTGCCCCTACTGGATCATTATTCTTTTGGAATCGTCTAAGTGTCTGTCCAAGAATAACATGGATGATTTTAGACAGATTTACTTGGGTAGCATCACGTAAATTCACTATTTTATTTCTGGACAGACCTAAGGCCATTTCAAAGAATAAAGTATCCAGTAGGGGCGGCTTGCAGCCTGCCCGTTCGCAGCGAGCCAAACGCGTGGCGGCTGCGAGGCCCCCTACGCATGATTTTGTTAGGCAAGCGCTGGATACTTATTTCTTTGAAAGCGCCTAACGTTCAACATATTGCCCCAAAGCTGCATAGGCTGCCAACAAATGGTATAATCTACCCCATTTGTTGGCAGCCTATCACGCGTTCAACCACGATAGTAAAAGAGGGAGAGCATGACAGTCTCGCGCGAAAACTCCAAACTGGTCTATCAAGGCATCAAGGAAGCGGGGATTCGCTTTATCACCGCGCTGCCCGAAACCTGGCTGGTCTATCTATTACAGATGGCCGAGCAAGATCCCGAGATGTGCTTGATCGAGGTCGCCAAAGAAGAAGAGGCGATTGGCGTGGCAGCCGGTGCGCATTTCGCCGGTACGCCCAACCTGGTCTTGATCCAGAATCATGGTTTTCTGGGCGCGATCAACGGCATTGTCTCGCTCTCTATGCTCTATAATTTGCCCCTTTGTATGCTCATCGCCCACCGCGGCCATATGGGCGAACCCTACCCCTGGCACACCAAAGGCGGCACCGTGACCGAGCCGGTGCTGCGCGGATTGGGCATCCCCTTTGACTATGCGCGTCAACCTGCGCAGATTGCACGTCAGATCCGCGAAGCGCATACGCTATCGCACAGTGCGCTTTCGCCGGTTGCGCTATTGTTGACGCGCAATCTCATGGAAGGGGATGCGTAACCTATGCGCGATTGGCCGCTGCCACAACCCTATCCATTCACCTACCTTTCAGATTGAGGAACTTATGCCCAATTATAGCGCCCGCTTGCACGCAGTCCAGACCCACATGGCCGAGCAGGGAGTTGACCTGCTCTTTCTGAGCCGTTCCGCCAACCTGCATTATGTAACAGGTGTGCCGCGCGAAGAAGTCAATTATGGCAACACAATCTATCCTGGCGAATGGTTGACCGGCGCGTGGATTCCCCAGCACGGCGCGCCGATCCTCACGCTGCCGCGCATGTTGGCCGACTTTCACATGGGCGAAGTCAGTGGCGCAGACATTCGTGTGTTGGCCGATGCCGGCAACCCGACACAGATGGTGCAAGCGGTACTAGATAGCCTCAAAATCAACGACGCCGCGCGCATTGCGGTCGAAGATCGCGCCTGGGCCGAACTTGTGCTGAATCTGCAAAAGCTGTGCCCCAACGCCAGCTTTAGTCAAGCTTCCCAATTGCTGATGCCGCTGCGTGTGATCAAAGATGCAGATGAGATCGCGCTCTTGCGCAAGGGTGGTGAAATTACCGAAGCCGCCTACCAAGCCACCCTGGGCCAATTGCGCCACGGCATGACCAACTTGGATCTGATCACCGAAATTCAATATCAACTCAAGCGCCATGGGGCCAAAACCGAATCGTTTGTCACCAGCTTTTATAACATGGGCAAGCACTATCCTTTCAACTTTCACAACAGCGACGCCGTGTTGTTGACGCCCCTGGAAGCGCCCGTCTCGATCTCGTTCGACTTTGGCGCGGCCTACGAAGGCTATTGCTATGACTATGGCCGCTCGGTCTACTTTGGCGAGCCAGACGCGGAATATCGCAAGGTCTATGGCTTGGTGATTGGCGCACAAGCCGCGGGGATTGCCGCGCTGCAAGCGGGTGGCACTTGTGAACAGGCCGACGCGGCGGCGCGCCAGGTGATCAGCGAGGGCGGGTATGCTCATGCCTTTCGTCACCGCTTGGGCCACGCCATTGGCATGGATGTCCACGAGACCCCCTTTCTCACCACCGGCGATCAAACCGTGCTGCGGCCAGGTATGTGTTTCACCGTCGAGCCGAGTATCTTTTTGCCGCTGCAGTTGGGCTGCCGTGTCGAAGATGTGGTGGTGGTGGGCGAGAACGGTGGGCAACCGTTGACCAATGGCTTTAAAACGCTGCATGTAGTGGCCTAACAGCAACCGGCAAGGAGAACCGACAAGGAGAACCGATGAAGCGAGCAGACTGTATCAAAGCGCTCTATTCTGAATTGGAAGCGTGTCTGGTGGTGACGATCATGGGGGCGTGTGCGCAGGAGTTGTACGATCTGGGCCATCGCGACAATTTCTTTTATCTGCAACATGCCATGGGGTTGGCCTCATCGATCGGGATGGGCTTGGCGCTCAATCGGCCCCAGGAACGTGTTGTCGTGTTGGATGGCGACGGTTCGGTGCTGATGAATTTGGGTACGCTGGCCACACTGGCTCGCTATCGGCCCCGCAACTTGATCCACCTGATCTTTGACAACGGCAGTCTGCTTTCCACCGGCGGCTTCGAGACCCACACGGCTTCGGGCCTGACCGATCTGGCAGTGATCGCGCGCGGTGCGGGTTGCCCCCATGTGGTCACCGTCAGCAGCATGTATGATTTTATGCAAGCAGCCGCCGAAGCATTTGATCGCCAGGATCTCAGCGTGATCGTCGCCAAGGTGGAAGCAGTTGGCCCGGATCACTTTGGCATGGATCTCAAATTGCCCGAAAATGCCTTTCGCTTTGAGCGCTATATTCGTGAACACCAAATATAAATCTGCGACCGGTTACTTGCGACCGGTTACCCACTGACCCAAGGAGACATCCATGAGCACACCTGTGACTGTCCTTTCTCTACTAGTTGAAGAATTGCGCAATGACCGCATCAAAGTGGTCGATCTCACGCAGCCGTTGAGCCCCGACACACCCGTGATCGAATTGCCCGATATCTTTGCCCCTTCGCCAGGGCTGTCGGTCGAGCGCATTTCCCAATATGATGACAAAGGACCGGCCTGGTATTGGAACACCATTCGGCTGGGCGAACATACGGGCACCCATTTCGACGCACCCGCCCATTGGATCACAGGCAAGGAGCGCGCCAACAATACCACGGATACAATTCCGGTGCGCCAGTTTGTCGGCCCGGCTTGCGTGATCGACGTGAGCAAAGAAGTGGCTCAGTACGCCGATTTTCTGCTGACGCGCGAGGTGGTGCAAGCGTGGGAAGGCGAATATGGCAAGATTCCCGCCGGGGCGTGGCTGCTGCTGCGCACCGATTGGTCCAAACGCCAAAGTCGCGCCGACTTTCTGAATACCAAGGAAGATGGCGCGCATTCACCCGGGTTTCATCCCGACTGTCTGCGGTATCTAGCCCAGGAACGCAATGTGCTGGGCGTGGGCGTAGAGACCGTCGGCACCGATGCTGGGCAAGCCGGTACGTTTGATCCCCCTTTTCCAGCCCACAACATTATGCAGGGCAATGGCAAATTTGGGCTGGCTAGCCTCTGCAATTTGGATCAATTGCCGCCCACCGGCGCGGTGGTGATCGCCGCGCCGCTCAAACTGGTCAACGGGTCGGGCAGCCCCCTGCGCGTCTTGGCCCTGACTCCGGCATAATTGTCTCGGCCTTTGAGAGGGAGGGCACAGCATATTCCTGGCGCATAGGGTATGATAGGCCTACCTCATAGAAATTGATTGTTGATTTTGATAAAGAATGGTTTACTGCATGAGTTTTGATTTACAAAAACGTATTTGGCCGCTCATCATCGCGCTGGTGATCAGCTTGATGCTGGCCGGCTGTGCGCAGCCCCATGAATTTAATGGCACCGCTTTTGAAGATCCACCGACAGCCTTTGCCTTTGAAGGGACGAATTATGACGGCACCCCTTTCCGCCTGAGCGACCAACAGGGCAAAGTGGTTCTGATCTTCTTCGGCTATACCTTTTGCCCAGATGTTTGTCCGCTCACCTTGGCGGATCTCAAGCGTCTGTCTACGCAACTGGGCGAGCAGGCACAAGATCTGGCGGTGGTCTTTGTCACGGTTGACCCGGAACGCGATACACAAGAACAGATGGCGGCCTATGTCAGTGCCTTCGATCCAGCGTTTTATGGGGTGCGGTTAGAAGGCGAAATGTACGAGGCAACCAAGAAGGCCTATGGCATTTATGTCGAAAAGCGCGCCGCCGACAATGGGGATGCCGATAATTATCTGGTGGACCACACCGGCGCAATCTATGTGATCGACAAAGAAGGCAAGTTGAGCGAGACCTTTGGCCATGATGCCGGGACAGAGGCTATGTTGCCCGACGTTGCCTATTGGTTAAAGCAATAGTAGAGAAAAGTAGAGGTGCAGGGTTCATCTCTACTTTTCTCATGAACTACTCATGAATTTGTGTGCCGGTCTCGGTGACCGAGGTATGAATATCCTTGAACACCTGTGAGCCATCGGCTAGCGTTGCTTCGACTGTGATAATCCAATCACCCAACATGTAAAATTCAAAGGGCAAGTGGTAGGTGCCATCGGCGCTACCGTCATCGCCATCGCGCACAGCCTCGGTCAGCACAGGGACCATGCCCGCGTGATTCATGTTGCCTTCAATTTTGACCGTTGCATCCGTAATTGGCGCTTGGTCGGCACCCTGTAGCTGGACACCCACTGTCGAGGTAGCCGAACCCGTATTGTCGAGTAGTAGTCTGATCTGTACACCGCTGTCGTTGACGGTTTCGCCTGCTCGCCCACAGGCCACCAACAGCAGCAACGCCACTGTGCAAACGAGCGTCGGTTGCCACCACTTGTGCACGGCAGAACGCAGATAGGGAGCCAGGTTGTCATGGCTCATACGGCATTCACTCCTTATCTTTAACACAGAAAGTTTTTCTGTGTGCTAGGTACGGTCGCGCTTTCTATTGTAGTGCGACTTGCCGACGTGGGCAAAACAAAGAATGGAGCAGACGATACCCTACGAGTGCGGTTGCAACTTCTGTTCCCACTCAACCCTTTGTTATAATGGTCACATGCACCTGAATTCGCCTTTACGGAGCGATCGGGAGTAGACTTGTTTTTACACAACGAACAGGCCGAGATCAGAGCAAGGTGACGCAAGACAGAGATAGGGAGGCAAGCGTGAATTACAGGATAAATTCCTGTTTAGGTGAAAAACCAAAGCGGTGGCAGCGCGATTGCGTCTTGCTACTCTGCTTCATCTTGCTAGCGCTGGCACTTTCGACACGTACCAGTTCAGCGCACGGCGGCGTCTTGATCGACAGCGGCTTCACACCGCACTTTGAGTGGCTGGTCTCGATTGACCCCTACCCGATCCGGACAGGGCAGGCGCTGATCACGCTGCTGGTGTTTGATGTATCAAACTACAATCCGGTCAATGATCTGCAAGTCCAGGTCGCCCAGGCAGCGCCAGGCACCACACGCCCCTGTTGTAATCCGGATGAGTTGAGTGAACCCACCACCTTGGTCGTTGATCCAACGCTCTACCCTGGCGATTACTCGGCGGTCATTCCGCTCGATCAACCCGGTGACTGGGCGCTGCAATTCGTCGTAGACGCAGGCGAGCGCTCGTTTACCATTGTCGTGCCGGTAGCCGTGGCTGCGGCCCCGCCTGGCCAGGAAGCGGTTGTCTCGCTGACGCCCGATGTGAACGCGACGGCCACCGTCTTTGCACAGAATGTAGCAGCGGCGCGCCAACAGAACAGCCCGCTAGCCGGCGCAAATTCGCCATTGCCCGCCGGCAACGCGCCCGCCATGGCCGCCGCCGAGATTAATCCACCAGGCGCAGCAACCTTTTGGGGCTTACCGTGGTGGCTCTGGGGCGCGGCGGCGATCATTCCGATCTTGATGGGGTGGTTACTGCTACGTTCACCACAGTCCGTAGATGACGAGGCCGTAGAAGATGTTGAAACAGAAGCGAACGAGGCTTCTGCTGTGTCCGCTATAGATACTGGAAACAAACCATGATTCGTCCCTTTCAACAGCGGCGCGTGCAGATCGATCTGCTGCGGCTGCCGCTGCTGGGTTCCCTATTACATTGGAAACACAATCGCACCACCATGCAACTCGTGCTGTTTGCCTTGGCTGCAGCCATTGTTATCGATGGACTGCTCGGTAGCCCCTTAGCGGCCAAGAATGTAGCGACGGTGGCGGCCTGGGTGCATTATCGTGGATTGGTTGTGCTGGCGCTGCTGCTGGTCGGCAATCTCTTTTGCGCCGCTTGTCCCTTTGTCTTGCCGCGCAAGTTCGCTAAATGGCTTGGCCGTCCGACGCGGCGCTGGCCGCAAGCGCTGCGCAACAAGTGGATTGCGCTGGCCGGCCTGGTGGGGATTATCTATGCCTACGAACTCTTTGACCTGTGGGCCAGCCCCTGGTGGACTGCGTGGTTGACTGTTGCCTATTTCATGACGGCGTTTGTGCTGGAAGCCTTTTTTACGCGCAACAGCTTTTGTATGTATGTCTGTCCGCTAGGCACCTTCAACTTTCTCTACAGCACTGTTAGCCCCTTGCAGATCACCTCGCGTGATCTGACCGTCTGTCACGATTGCAAAGGCCACGAGTGCATCAATGGCAGCGTGACGCAACAAGGCTGTCAGCTAGAGCTGTTTGTGCCGACGATCCAGAGCAACCTGAACTGTACGCTCTGCCTGGATTGTGTGAAAGCTTGCCCGTATGACAACGTAGCGCTGGCAGTGCGCCCGCCCGGCGACGAACTTTTCCGCCAAACCTGGCGCAATCGGCTGGATCTGGCCTGGTTGGCGATTCTGGCGGCTTTTCTCGGATTGGGCAATGCCTTTGGTATGACACCGCCCGTCTATGTGCTAGAGCAGCAACTGGCTACCCTATTGAATGTGCAGAGTGAGGCGTTGGTGCTCGGTCTGCTCTATCTCGGCGGTGCGGTGGTGGGCCCGCTGTTGTTAGTCTATGGCGCGGCCTGGCTCAGCCGCACATTGACGCTGCGGGCGCGTGGCCAAGAAAAGTCGCTCAATCGCCTGCTCATGCGCTACGCCTATAGCTTTGTGCCATTGGGCTTTGCCATCTGGTTTGCCCACTATCTCTATCATTTTCTTACCGGCAGCATGACCATTTTTCCAGCGTTTCAGACCTTTTTCCAGCGCACGCTGCAATGGCCGATCTTGGGCGAACCCAATTGGCAGCTGGCCGCGCGCTTTGTCCCCAACGTCGAGACAATTCAACTCTTCCAAAGTGTGATCACCTACGGTGGTTTGTTGGCGGCGCTGGCTTTGGCCCTGACGGCGGCACGCAACAGTCATCGCGACGGACGCAATGCCCTGCTGGAAGCGCTGCCCTGGTTAATTGTTTTGATCGTCCTGGCCGTGGCCAGCGGCAGTACCTTTCTGTTGCCCATGGAGATGCGCGGCAGCGCGTTAGGTGGATAAAGTGATCGCAAAGCGCGAAGAGCCAGTGATGGCGGCCCTCCAACTTGAATATCGCAAATTACCGGCGGTGGACACGCTGTTGCAGCTGCCAGAAATTGATCTGCTGACCGCCAAATTTGGACAGGCACAAGTCACGGCCAGCCTGCGTCAGGCATTGGCGACGGCACGCGAGGCAATTGCGATCGGGCATCCTGCGCCCCATGCGGCACAACTTGTTGCGCTCGTTCAGGAACAGCTAGAGCAGACCAATCAGCCCTCATTGCGTCCGGTGATCAATGCAACGGGCGTGATCATCCACACCAACTTGGGCCGTGCGCCGCTCAGTCAGGCGGCTTGCGCGGCGATTAACACCGTGGCAACTGGCTACAGCAATCTGGAATATAACCTGGATGCGGGCGAGCGGGGCAGTCGCCACGACCACGCGCGCGGGTTGCTAGCCGAGTTGACCGGTGCCGAAGATGCGTTGGTGGTCAATAACAATGCCGCGGCGCTCTATCTGATCCTGGCGGCGCTCTGTGTGGGACGCGAAGTGGTGATCAGCCGTAGCCAGTTGGTGGAGATCGGGGGTGGATTTCGCATTCCCGACGTGTTGCGCCAGAGCGGGGCCCAGCTGGTCGAGGTGGGCGCGACCAATCGCACCCATCTGCGCGATTTTGCCAGTGCAGTCACGCCCCAAACCGCGGCCTTTATGCGTGTCCATGCGAGCAATTTCAAGCAGATTGGCTTTGTCGCCATGCCCACGCTGGCCGAGCTGGCGGAACTTGCGCACCAGCAGAACGTTCTCTTGATCGACGATTTGGGCAGCGGCACCTTGTTGGACACGCGTGTCTATGGTCTGGCTGCCGAGCCAACGGTGCAAGCCAGCGTGCAAGCCGGGGCCGATCTGGTCACCTTTAGTGGCGATAAATTGTTGGGTGGTCCTCAGGCTGGCCTGATTGTGGGGCGCAAAGCATTGATTGCTACCTTGCGCCAGCACCCAATGGCACGTGCGCTGCGTGTGGATAAGCTGACTTTTGCCGCACTCGATGCGACACTACACAGCTACCAACATGGCCGCGCCACCGCAGAATTGCCGGTGTGGCAGATGATCAGCGCGTCGCTGGCAACTCTGACAGCACGCGTGCAACGCTGGCAAGCCCAGTTACAGGCGGCGCAGATCGCCAGCGAATGTATGGCCGGGGAAAGTGCGGTTGGCGGGGGTAGCTTGCCGGGCGAGGTATTGCCCACGGTCCTGCTGGCGATCAAGCAGCGCGCGCCCGATGCTGCGGCGGCCCGCCTACGCCAACAGACGCCGCCAATTGTCTGCCGCATTCAACACGATCAGCTACTATTTGACCCGCGCACCGTGTTGCCCGAGCAAGAATCGGCGTTCCTATGCGGCCTCATCCAGACGATGCAACCATAAGCTCATTTACGGGTTAGCCCTGGAGGAGCGCACAGAGGCGACAGGGTTCTTGTAAATCTACAATCTGCGATACGGAATGACACTACTGGCTATGCCTATCAACCCTACTTTGGCTGACCAATCGACCCACGCCCCCTTGATCTTTCTCAAGCTGGGCGGCTCCCTGATCACCGATAAACGCCAGGTGGAAACTGTGCGCGCCGATGTATTGATGCGCCTAGCGACTGAGTTGGCAGCCGTCCGCCACGCCAACCCGGCCCTGCGCCTGATCATTGCCCATGGCTCCGGTAGCTTTGGGCATGTCCACGCCAAACGCTATGGCACACGTGCCGGCGTGCATACGGCGGCAGAATGGATGGGCTTTGCCTTGACAGCCGATGCCGCGGCGCGCCTGAACCGTCAGGTGATCGGCGCGCTCCTACAGGCGGGCGTACCGGCGTGGAGTCTCCAGCCCGGCGCGCTACTGCGCTGTGTCGATGGCCACATTGCGCGCGGGATGATCGACAATATTCAACAGGCGCTGGCTTGTGGTGTGGTGCCCGTCGTCTTTGGCGATGTGGCGCTGGATGATGTGCGCGGCGGCACGATTGCCAGCACCGAAGAAATTTTTGAATGGCTGGCGGTACAACTACGCCCACAGCGGATTGTCTTGGCGGGGGAAGTGGATGGTATCTATACGGCTGACCCACAACTTGATGCCACTGCCCAACGCATTCCAGAAATTACCCCACGCACGCTCCATGATCTGCAGGCGGTGGTGGGCGCTAGCCATGGGGTAGATGTCACTGGTGGTATGGCGGCCAAGGTAGCCCAATCGATCCGGATGATCGGCCAGATTCCCGATCTGGATCTTGTACTCTGTAGCGGCCTGATCCCTGGCAATCTACAGCGAGCCGTGCTCGACCTGGCAACCCCCGTGGGCACGCGTCTCTACGGAGAATGATTACAGATTTTACTCGGGGATTAGCGCAGATTATAGCATAGGCAAGTTCGAAAATTTAGGGTGTGCGCCCAATGCTACCAGGGCCGGGCCACTAGCATCGACCCCTTTCTCCGCCAAACGAGGGACGCAGCCGTGAAAACCCGATCATTTGCAAGTTAAAGTTGAAAGCGAGTATAATGCAGCGCGTGCCGGTGAACTTGGGATGCGCGCAGCATTGGGCTTGAAGCGTAATTTCGGCAAGACAACTAGCAGTCAGCCGATCACTGTTCGCCGCTCTGAAAGGCAAAAACTTAACCATGGATCTTTTGATTACGATTGTATCGTTTGTCATCGTATTAGGTGTGCTGGTCTTCATTCATGAATTGGGCCACTATTGGGTCGCACGCCGTAATGGCATTGTGGTCGAAGAGTTCGGCATGGGCTATCCCCCCCGCCTTATCAAACTTTTCACCTACAATGGCACTGATTTCACGATCAACCTCATCCCTTTTGGCGGCTTTGCCCGCATGAGGGGGGAAGATGGTGCGGATATGGCCCAGGGATCCTTTAACGCGGCCAGTCGCTGGGCACGCGCAAGCACGCTGATCGCCGGCCCGTTTATGAATGCCGTGCTGGCGATCATTCTGTTTGGCGCGAGCTTTATGGCTGGCTTTCCGGCAGCGGTTGCCTACCCACAGATCACAACAGTTGCGTCGGATTCCCCGGCCATGCAACTCGGTCTGCAACCGGGTGATGTCTTGTTGCGCGCTGCCGAGCAGCCCACGCTGGTGAGCACAGATCCGGCCCTGCGCTATGACGTGTGGACAGCGACGGATGCCACTGCGGCCACCACCTTGACAGTCAGTCGTCAAGGTGAATGGGTGGAGATTCCGGTTACCAGTCAAGCGGTGGTGGGGGAATTGTTAAAAACAATCGCCTACGTACCCGTCCTCGACACCCAAATCACGGCCATTGCGCCAGACAGTCCGGCGGAGACCCAGGGCATTCGGGCCGGTGATATTGTTTATCAAGTCGGCGATACCGTTGTGGCCTTTGATGGCAACCCGCTCAACGAAACAGTCGGGCAAAACGTGGGCCGCGAAGTGCCGGTAAAGTTGTTGCGGGATGGCGAATGGGTAACGGTCAATGTAACGCCGCGTGTGGATCCACCAGATGGACAAGGCGCGCTGGGCATTCAAATTACGGCAACCAGCCAACTTGCAACCCTACCTTTCCTAGAATCCATGTGGCAGGGCGTAAAGTCTACCACCCAATATGTGACGTTGGTGCTTCGATTGCCCTTTATGCTCTTTTCTGGCGAGATCGAACCCGCCGATGCACAGCTTTCTGGGCCAGTGGCGATTGCCGACATGATTGGCGGGGCGGTTTCGGCGACGATCGATACCGGTCTGTGGTTCCCAATCTGGCGACTCTCGGCCATTTTGAGTGCCGCACTCGCGGTTACCAACCTCTTGCCTTTGCCGGCATTGGATGGTGGGCGACTGCTCTTTATTTTGATCGAAACGCTGCGTGGTCGCCGGATCAACCCAGAACGGGAAGGGTTGGTGCATATGGTCGGCTTCATGTTGTTGCTGGGCCTGATGGTCTACATTACCGTCCAGGATCTACGCACGGGTGGGGCTAATATCGACTGGCATACGTTGTTAGGCCAATAAGCAACTTTCGGGAAATCAATTCATCCTAGCCTCGCCTTGAGGATGGGACAAAACTTTTCTGATAGACCAACCGGTTGCCAGTAGCACGATTGCTCGACGAAAAACAACGAAATGGGCTGCTGGCCCTGGTTTTCTCTATGAGAGAGACGAATATCTAGACAACATGGCGAATCAACCTTATGAGATAAATCCATCGACAGGCGAAAAGGCAGCCAGCAATCGTCACCCCACAATTGCCAACCTGCCGGCTGTCGTTGTGCCCTCGGCCTCGTCAACCCGCCCGGTGACGAACACGCACCAATGTCCTACCTGCGGGGCATGGGCACCGGCCAGCACGTCCGTGTGTACGGAGTGTGGCACGCGCCTGCAACAAAAGCCGCAAAAGGTGCGCTGCCGTGTTTGCAGTTCAACCGTATCGGCCAGCTTGGTGATCTGTCCCCATTGTGGGCGTGAATTACACGCGGCCCCCTCGCGCATTCTCAGTTGGGGCGCGCCCACTGTACTTGTTTTCTTATTTCTAGTCGTTATGATGCAACGCTGGGAAAGCGGGAATCCATTGCGTTGGGTACAGAGTCAGGTTGAGAGCAGCCGCCAGTGGATTGCGCAAGCGGCCCAACAACTCGATCCCCAAATTACGATTTCAACGCTGCCCGTAACGGTGGCACAGAGCGGCATAGCCGGCGCGAGCAGCGCCCCACAATCCGACACAGCCAATCCACTTGTGCTCAATACGGACAATACGACCACTGACCAGACTGGGCTGGGACAGACCAATGGGACGGGCCAAGAAAGTATTGGACAAGCCAATGCGGCCACCACGTTGGACAATCCCGCGGTGGGGGTGGCCAATGTAGTGACAGCAACGGTCGAACCAGCTACCGCCACCGTGGCAGCCTTGCCAACTGAGCCGCCCACGCCAACCGCCACCACGCCAGCACCAACCGCGACAACGGCATCGACGGTACCACCGACCGCGCCCCCCACACCGACAGTTGTGGCCGCGACGCCAACTGTTGCCGTGCGCCAACCGACCAACGAGGCCATTGTCCAAGCAGCGCCCAGTGCAAGTGATAGCGTTTCAGCCGCGTCCAAAGTGTCTGCGGCCAATGCACAAGCAACGACGGTTACAATTTTACAAGCAACCGCAACCACCATTCCGTCGGCAACCGTGCCGCCAACCCCCACGCCAGTCCCTACACTGCCAGCGGTGACCTATACCGTGCGTGCGGGAGACACCCCCCTGGGAATCGCCAGCAGATTTGATATTGGGGTAGACAACTTATTGGCCGCCAATGGCATGAGCATGGAGGATGCACGCTTGTTGCGCGTCGGCCAGG
>Ga0105044_10006390_pt1 | contig 16207 bp, 14 predicted proteins | sample MAT01_FD_78092 | JGI IMG/M metagenome (GOLD analysis project Ga0105044, IMG submission 78092) | Freshwater microbial communities from Lake Fryxell liftoff mats and glacier meltwater in Antarctica - MAT-01 | ecosystem: Environmental > Aquatic > Freshwater > Ice > Liftoff microbial mat | place... | reverse complement strand
CAGAAGTGAGGTGATCCCCCTGGCCGCCCAGCAGCCAGTCGGGGGCTGGCTCCAGCGCCACCCGCACACTGCCGGTCAGTGCCAGCATCACATGCTTGGCCATGCTCAGTTGTTCTGCCGGCCCCACCTGCAACTCCACGCCCGGGCCCTGCAGCACAACAGCGGCCGGATAAAGCGCTGCCCGCACATTGCGCGCGGCGTCGCTTGTACTGAGCAGCAGGGCACTCACCAGCGGCCGACCACGCCGAGCCATGGTGCCGTCGGCAGCCACGCCTCGGTCGATCATGGCCTTGGCTGATTCAACACTGGGCGCTGCCAGCAGCATGGCCGGGCGCATCGACAAAGCAGAAAAGGGCGCCGCCGTAGCGGCGTTGAAGTAGCGTGAGCTGCGCGAAATGGCACAGGTGTTCTGGCACAGTTCCGCGTCAAAACCCATCGCCAGCGCACCCGTGATGGCATTGCATTGCACCGCGTAAGGCAAGGTCCAAGCCAATGCCAGCGCTTGCGTGGCGGCGCCAAAGTGTGTTGCGATGGCCAGTTGCAGCTGTTCGAACTCCGCCACGTTCAACGCCGGCTTGACAGGCAGTGCCAGACGCAACACCTGTTCGGGCTTCAGACTGCGGGCCTGGATGTAATGCTCGCCCACCGCGACCGAGTAGGGGTCGGCGGTATTGATGACCAGCCCGAGATCAGGTGCGCGCAGCCTGCCTGTCAAACGAGGAATCTGAACCGGCGGCATGGGCCTGGCCTTCTGCTGCGGCGGAGGTGGGGCAGACGCAGGGGATGCGGCGGGTGCAGCGGATGCGGCGGGCACGGTGGGCACAGCGGGCACAGCGGGCACAGCGGGCTGGGGGGCTGGCACCTGTGCTGTGGCGAGATTCCACCCCAACTGCAGGAAGCAAAACGCTGCTGCCAGGCCCAGGATCAAGCCACGCCGCACCGCACTGCACAAGCTCAAAGCGTCACGGCCCTGGCCTGGCAGACAGACAGGGGGGAGGGACACTGGTTTTCGGGATGTAATATTTCTTTCCGTCATACAAAATCGAGTTAAGCTCGCGAGGAAAGGCCAGGTCGCCCCAAGTTTCCTCATCCCCCTTGGGGGGCCTGACTTCGGGCGCCAGGTCTGGGGGCTCTCCAAAGACTCAGACGATGCCCAAAGAACACAACACCAAGCTCACGATTCAAGTTCTGGAGCGCAGCTTCGCGTTGCTGGACTTGTTGGCCTCGCGCCAGGAGCCGGTGAGCCTGAAAGATATCAGCGCTACCACCGGGCTGCATCCCTCCACCGCGCACCGAATCTTGAACGACCTGACCATCGGACGGTACGTCGACCGGCCCCAGGCCGGCAGTTACAGGCTGGGCATGCGACTCCTGGAGCTGGGTAATTTGGTCAAGGCCCGGCTCGATGTGCGTGAAGCTGCCCTGGGGCCGATGCGCGAGTTGCACCGCCTGACCAGCCAACCCGTCAATTTGTCGATGCGCCAGGGTGATGAAATCATCTATGTCGAGCGCAGCTTCAGCGAACGTTCGGGCATGCAGGTGGTGAGAACAGTAGGCGGACGCGCGCCGCTGCATTTGACATCGGTGGGCAAGCTGTTTCTGGCCAATGACGACCCTTCGCGGGTGCGCGCCTACGCCACACGAACAGGGCTGACCGGACACACCCGCAACAGTTTGACCGATCTGACCCGGCTCGAGCGCGAGCTCGCGCAAGTGCGACAAACCGGCACGGCCCGCGACAATGAAGAGCTGGAGCTGGGGGTGCGCTGCATGGCTTCAGGCATCTACGACGACCAGGGTGTGCTGGTCGCTGGGCTTTCGGTCTCTGCACCAGCCGACCGGCTTGAAGAGAGCTGGCAAGACCGCGTGCGGCAAACCGCAGGGCAAATCTCGAAAGCGCTGGGCTATCGCGGCTGACTCGAGCTTGCACGCAGCGCTGCCGCCGGCAGATGAGCCAGCGCCTCGGCACTGGCCAGGAAAGACCGCAGCCGCTCCGCGTCGCCCATCCGCGAGTACTTGCCCGTCGAGTCAAGCAGCACCATGATCAGCTGGCGCCCGGCCATCTGGGCCTGCAGCACCAGGCAGCGCCCAGCGGCTGCGATGTAGCCCGTCTTCTGCAAGCCGATCTCCCATTCCGGATTGCGCACCAGCCCGTTGGTGTTCCTGAACTGAACAGCCTTTTGCCCCACCGGAACCTCCATTTCCAACGAGGTCGACAGCTCGCGGATTGTCGGATGCGAAAACGCGGCCTTCACCAGGCGCGTCAGATCGACGGCGCTGGAACGGTTGTCCGAGGACAAGCCTGTGGGCTCGACATAACGTGTGGCGCTCATGCCCAGCAACTGCGCCTTGGCGTTCATCGCGCTGATGAACGCCGACATGCCTCCCGGGTAGGTGCGGCCCAGAAGATTGGCAGCACGATTCTCAGATGCCATCAAGGCCAGATGCATCATTTCCGCCCGGCTCAGTTCGGTACCCAAAGCCAAGCGAGAGCGGCTTCCAGAGGTGGCTTGCACATCTTCTACACCCACAGTCAGCAGTTGATCCATCGGCAAATCGGCCTCCATCACCACCAGCGCCGTCATCAACTTGGTGATCGAAGCGATCGGCAGAACAGCCGACGGGTTCTTGCTGAACAGCACTTCGTTGGTCTCCTGATCGATGACCAGCGCCACACTGCTCTTGAGGTTCAAGTCATCTTCGATGGCGTGCAGACCGATGGCCTCGCCAACGGAAGTCCGGCGAGGCTCAAGCGCCGCAACCCGACGTGCATTGCGCGAACTGGAGGCTTTCAGGCCGCTTCCAGCGGCAGCTCTGGGCGTTGCCTTGCTGGAAGAACGAGCACTGGCCTGGGGTCTGTTCTTGGCCGCTGGGGTGGCTCCGGAAGTAGCCCTGGAAGCGGAAACTGCAGCCTTCGAGGATCTGCTGGAAGACTGGGCCGCGGTTTTTGCGGTGGTTCTGTCGCTCGTGTTGGCGGTAGTGGTCGGGCTGGTGCTGGCCGCCGACTTTTTGGCTGTGACGCTGGATTTTTGGGTCTTTTCGACTTTTTGCGCGATAACGGCCGTCGGGCTCAACAACAGCGCAGCAACACAAACTGCCAGCGCTCCGATCCAGCTGACACGGCCGCTTGATGCTTCGGCCCGGCCGCATGGAATCCGTGCATCGTCAACCATAGCGCCAGCAGTTGTAACGAACGAAACTACTTGCGCTTGCGTGGGCAACCACCCCGAAAACCTGTTTCTGATCTGCACCGCTGTCCTTTTGATCGCCTGCGACCCAGTGTAGGCCACAAGAAAAACTTGCACAAGAACAAAAACTTGCGCCGGCTTCCTCAAGTGATCTCTGGCTGCCGATGGGCAGCGATTGATCGACTCTCCGAAAGAGGCTACAACCTCACTGAGGAACAAACATTTTGAGCAGTATGTCAATGAACCATTCCTTGGATCAGGTCCCAATTGACAGCGCTTGTCGGCGGGATGACAAGGGGGATGCCATGGGTCTCGCAGTACCTCTTGCTGTACTTCTTGCCGTACTTCTTGCTGCGCTTCTGGCCCTGGTGCCTGGCGTCGCCTCCGCGTCGGAGACGGCGGCAAGCCGGCTCGGGGCCCTGAAGGTGCTGCGCCTGGCCAGCGAAAGCGAAACCGGCTTCGACCCGGCGCGTGTGGGAGACGCACGCTCGCTGCGGGTCACCTCGCACATCTTCGAAACGCTGCTGCAATACGACCCGCTGGCCCGGCCCGTCAAGCTGCGTCCCAACACCGCAGCAGCAATGCCCGAGCCGTCGCCCGACTTCAAGACCTGGACTGTTCGGGTGCAGCCCGGCATCTACTTCACCGATCACGCGGCCTTCGGCGGCCAGCCACGTGAGCTGGTGGCGGCCGACTATGCCTACAGCCTGAAGCGCCTGGCCGACCCAGCGACCAAGAGCCCGAGCTGGAGCTCGCTGGAGCAGGCAGCGATCAGCGGCCTGGCAGCGTTGCGGCGCGAAGCGGTGGCCAACAAGACGGCCTTTGACTACCAGCGGCCGTTGGCCGGCATCCAGGTGCTGGACCGCTACACGCTGCGCTTTCAGCTTGACGAGGTGCGGCCACGATTTCCGCAGTGGCTGGCCGAATCATCGAGCGCCGCCGTGGCGCGCGAAGTCATCGACGCGGTGGGCGAGTTGTCGATGCAGGTGCCGGTGGGCACCGGGCCCTTTGTGCTGAGCGAGTGGCGCCGCGCCTCGCGCATCGTGCTGAGCCGCAACCCGAACTATCGCGAACGCTTCTATGAGGCCGAACCCGCAGCTGATGATGCCCAGGGCCAGGCGTTGCTGAAGCTGCTGAAAGGCCGCAAACTGCCGATGATCGACCGCGTGGAGATCGCCATCATCGACGAGAAGCAGCCCATGTGGCTGGCCTTTCTCAACGGCGAAGCCGACTGGGTGGAGTTGCCCGACGCCTTCGCCACCGTGGCGATGCCAGGTGGTCGTCTTGCGCCAAACCTGGCCCGCCGCGGCATGCGCGCAGAACAGGTGGTGATGCCTTCGACCTACTACACGATGTTCAACATGGAGCACCCGGTCGTCGGCGGCTATCAGCCGCATCAAGTGGCGCTGCGGCGCGCGATCGCATTGGCCATCGATGTGGACCGCGAGGTGGAACTCTTGCGCAACGGTGCTGCAGTGCCAGCGCAGTCACCCGTGGCCGTGCATCTGAGTGGTTATGACCCCCACTGGCGCAGCGAGATGAGCGAATACAGCCCCGCCAAGGCACGTGCATTGCTGGACCTCTTTGGCTACACCGACCGTGATGACGACGGCTGGCGCGACTTGCCCGACGGCAGCCCGCTGCTGCTGGAAATCTCGACCCAGCCCAGCCAGGAGAACCGTCGCTTCGACGAGCTGATGCGCCGCGACATGAAGGCCATCGGCCTGCGCACCACCTTCATCACGGCGCAGTGGCCAGAGCAATACAAGGCAGCGCGCGCCGGCAAGTTGATGATGTGGTCGGTCAGTGGCCGCGCCAGCGCGCCTGACGGCATCCAGGGCCTGTTGCGCTACGACGGCGCGGCGTCTGGCGGCGTCAACCTGTCACGCTTCGATCTGCCGCAGATGAATCAGACCTTGCAGCAGTTGTTGAGCCTGCCCGACGGGCCCGAGCGAGAGAAGGTGTTCGAGCACGCCAAGCGGCTGACCGTGGCCTGGATGCCCTACAAGCTGCGCACTCACCTGGCGGCCACCTCACTCAACCAGCCTTGGCTGGTGGGCTTCAGGCGGCCGCTGTTCTGGAACAACTGGTTTGAGTTTGTGGATCTCGAACCCCGAGTTGCTTTGCCTTGACATTCGGCCTGCACGGCCTGCACAGCCTGCACGGGTTGCGAGGCCTGCCGTCCCAATCGCCTGCGCACTCAGCCTTGTGCAGCGACCCGCTCGGCCTTGCTCTGCAGCTTGTTCAACGCTGACAGATAAGCTTTCGCTGAAGCCACGACGATGTCCGGGTCGGCACCCACACCATTGACGATGCGGCCGCCCAGTTGCAACCTGACAGTGACCTCACCTTGAGATTCGGTGCTGCCGCTGGTGATCGCGTTGACCGAATAGAGCATCAGCTCAGCACCACTGTTCAGCTTCGATTCGATGGCCTTTAGGCTGGCGTCCACCGGCCCATTGCCGTCACTCTGCGCATGGTGTTCGGTGCCGCCTGCAGCAAATGCCACGCTGGCATGCGGCCGCTCACCCATCTCGCTGTGTTGCGACAAAGCCAACAGACGGTAATGCTCGGTTTCTGGCGTCACACTCTCGTCGCTGACCAGGGCCAGGATGTCTTCGTCGTAGATCTCGCTCTTGCGATCGGCGAGGTCTTTGAAGCGCACAAAGGCAGCGTTGACTTCGGTTTCGGACTCCAGACCGATGCCCAGTTCGTTCAGCCGTTGCTTGAAGGCATTGCGGCCCGACAGCTTGCCCAGCACGATGCGGTTGGCGGCCCAGCCCACGTCCTCTGCACGCATGATCTCGTAGGTGTCGCGCGCCTTCAGCACGCCGTCCTGGTGGATACCGCTGGCGTGTGCAAAAGCATTCGCGCCCACTACGGCCTTGTTGGGCTGCACCACAAAGCCCGTGGTCTGGCTGACCATGCGCGAAGCCGGCACGATCTGGCTGATGTCGATGCCCATGCTCAGGCCAAAGTAGTCGCGCCGGGTGCGTACCGCCATCACCACCTCTTCGAGCGAACAATTGCCAGCGCGCTCGCCCAGGCCGTTGATGGTGCATTCGACCTGGCGCGCGCCGCCGATCTGCACGCCGGCCAATGAGTTGGCCACGGCCATGCCCAAGTCGTTGTGACAATGCACCGACCAGACAGCTTTGTCGGAGTTGGGCACGCGCTGGCGCAAGTCGCGAATGAAGTTGCCATACAGCTCCGGCACCGCATACCCCACGGTGTCGGGGATGTTGATGGTGGTGGCACCTTCGTTGATCACGGCTTCCAGCACGCGGCACAGATAGTCGGGGTCAGAGCGGTAGCCGTCTTCGGGCGAGAACTCGACGTCGTCGCACAGCTTGCGCGCAAAGCGCACCGATTGCACGGCCTGCTCCAGCACTTGCTCGCGCGTCATGCGCAGCTTCTTTTCCATGTGCAACTCGCTGGTGGCGATGAAGGTGTGGATGCGCGCGCGCGCCGCACCCTTCAGGGCCTCGGCGGCACGCGAGATGTCGCGGTCGTTGGCGCGCGCCAGCGAACACACGATCGATTCGCGCACCGCTTGAGCGATGGCCTGCACCGACTCGAAATCACCCTGGCTGGAGGCGGCAAAGCCGGCTTCGATGACGTCCACCCGCAGCCGCTCGAGTTGCCGTGCGATGCGCAGCTTCTCATCGCGTGTCATCGAAGCGCCCGGCGATTGCTCGCCGTCACGCAAAGTGGTGTCAAAAATAATGAGCTTGTCGGACATGGTTTCTTCCTCAAAAGCGCCGCATTCGGCGAAGTAGGGTGAATCACGCAACCGGGGGACAAATGAAAAACGGCCCGCTGCGTTGTGCTTGGCGGGCCGTCGGACCTGTGAAGGTTCAAGAGAATCGGAAACGATCAGCGCGCCTGAATTTCTCCAGGTAGTAGTCGCGCGAAGGTGACATTGATCGTGTTCACGACCGCGAATGTAGCACGACACGGGAGGGTGCTTGACGGCCAATCACCCACGCAGTGGCTGTTTCGATTGGCGGCTCCGCAGTAGATCCTCCCACTCATCGGTGCAGCCCGCGCTCTTCAGGCTCATCGGTGGAAGTCGCAATCACACTCGTCGGCCGCCCCTTGTACTTGCGCCACGCATACACCGCATAACCCGACAAACCGTACAGGCAGAACAACGCAAACAGCACCCGTGGCGGGTCCAAGGCCACAAAAGCGATGCCCACCGCGATGACCACCAGCACCACAAAGGGCACGGTACGCTTGCTGCCCACCACCTTGAAGCTGTAAAAAGGCGCGTTGGTGACCATCGACAGCCCCGCAAACAGCGTCAGTCCAAAGGCTACCCACGTCAGCCAAGGGATCTTCGAGACACCCCGCAGACCCGCATCGTCCATCACCCACACCAGGCTGATGACCAAAGCTGCAGCAGCGGGGCTGGGCAGACCCTGGAAGAAGCGCTTGTCAACCACGCCGATGTTGACGTTGAAACGCGCCAGCCGCAGCGCAGCACCTGCGATGTAGACAAAGGCCGGAATCCAGCCCAGCTTGCCCATGTCCTTGAGCGCCCAGATGTAGACGATCAGGGCCGGCGCAGCGCCAAAGCTGACCATGTCGCTCAGGCTGTCCATCTGCTCGCCAAAAGCGCTCTGCGAGTTGGTCATGCGCGCCACGCGGCCGTCCAGGCTGTCCAGAATGGCAGCGACGAAGATGGCGATGCACGCCACTTCAAAGCGGCCATTCATCGCCATCACGATGCCGTAGAAGCCCGAAAACAGCGCCGCCAGCGTGATCGCATTGGGCAACACGTAAATGCCCTTGCGGCGCGGCCTGGCCTCCGCAGCGGCCGTTATCGCCGGCTCTTCGCCCGGCTGCTCATCGGCGCGACGGTCACTCATGCGCGCACCTGAAAAAAGACAGGCGCCCCGAGCGATCCATCGCGGCATGCCCAGGTGCTGCGCGCAGCGGTCTGCAACATCAGTTGCGCGACTTGTCGACCAGCTTGTTGGCCTTGATCCAAGGCATCATCGCGCGCAGTTTTTCGCCCACCACCTCGATCGAATGCTCGCTCATCAGGCGGCGGCGCGACATCAACGTCGGCGCGCCGGCGCGGTTTTCAAGGATGAAGCTCTTGGCATATTCACCGCTCTGGATGTCGGCCAGCACCTGCTTCATGACCTTCCTGGTCTCGTCGGTGATGATGCGCGGGCCGCTGACGTACTCGCCGTACTCGGCGTTGTTCGAGATCGAGTAGTTCATGTTGGCGATGCCGCCTTCGTAGATCAGATCGACGATCAGCTTGAGCTCGTGCAGGCACTCGAAGTAGGCCATCTCCGGCGCGTAGCCAGCTTCGACCAGAGTCTCGTAGCCAGCCTTGATCAGCTCGACCGTGCCGCCACACAGTATCACTTGCTCGCCAAAGAGGTCGGTCTCGGTTTCTTCGCGGAAGTTGGTTTCGATGATGCCGGCCTTGCCGCCGCCGTTGGCAGCCGCATACGCCAGCGCCAAGTCGCGCGCCCTGCCGCTCTTGTCGGCGTGCACGGCGATCAGGTGCGGCACACCGCCGCCTTGGGCGTAGGTGTTGCGCACGGTGTGGCCCGGCGCCTTGGGCGCCACCATCCAGACATCCAGATCTTCACGCGGCACCACTTGGCCGTAGTGGACATTGAAGCCGTGCGCAAAAGCCAAGGAGGCGCCATCGCGGATGTGCGGCTCGATGTCGTTTTTGTAGACGGCACCGATCTGCTCATCGGGCAACAGCATCATCACCACGTCGGCGGCGCGCACGGCCTCAGCCACTTCAGCCACCTTCAGGCCGGCCTTTTCCACTTTCGGCCAGCTTGCGCCGCCTTTGCGCAAACCCACCAGGACCTTGACACCGCTGTCGTTGAGGTTCTGAGCGTGGGCATGGCCCTGTGAGCCATAGCCGATGATCGACACGGTCTTGCCTTTGATCAGGCTCAGGTCGGCGTCCTTGTCGTAGAAGACTTTCATGGGGTTTCTCCGTCGTGAAGGGTTGGTTTGAATTGAGAAGCCGGCAAGGCTGCCGGTGCAAATGCGCAGCCCTGCTTGGGCGTGGTGTTCAGACGCGCAAAATGCGCTCACCACGTCCGATACCGCTGGCCCCGGTGCGCACGGTCTCAAGGATCGATGCCCGGTCTACTGCCATCAGAAAAGCATCGAGTTTGGCTGAGTCGCCCGTCAACTCGATGGTGTAGCTTTTTTCGGTGACGTCGACAATGCGGCCGCGGAAAATCTCGGCCATGCGCGACATCTCTTCGCGCTCCTTGCCCACCGCACGCACCTTGATCAACATCAGCTCGCGTTCTGTGAAAGCACCTTCGGTCAGGTCAACCACCTTGACCACCTCAATCAGGCGGTTGAGGTGTTTGGTGATCTGCTCGATCACGTCATCGCTGCCGGCGGTGACGATCGTCATGCGCGACAGTGAAGGATCTTCTGTTGGTGCGACGGTCAAACTTTCGATGTTGTAACCGCGGGCAGAGAACAGCGCCACGACGCGGGACAGTGCACCGGGCTCGTTTTCGAGCAGCACGGCAATGATGTGTTTCATGGTTTCAATCCTGCGCGCTCTTCAGACATCGGGGCGGTAACCCCGGGCCCTTGGCCACGCCAATCAAGTCGGTTGATCGGGGCTGCGACTCAGCACCTGTTGAAGACGATTGCCCTGCCGGCTGCTCATCGGTGGCCACCGGCCACCGGCCTGCTGAGCGCGGTAACGCCCAGCAGTACCCGCAAGGTTCAACTTCAGAGGTCTTCCGAGCCCAGCAACATTTCAGAGATACCCTTGCCCGCCTTGACCATCGGCCAGACGTTCTCGGTCGGGTCGGTGCGAATGTCCAGGAACACCGTGCGGTCCTTCAGGCGGATCGCCTCACGCAAGGCCGGCTCCACATCCTGCGGCTTTTCAACCAGGATGCCGACATGGCCGTAGGCCTGCGCCAGTTTGACGAAATCAGGCAGCGCGTCCATGTAGCTGTGGGCGTAGCGGCCGCCGTAGTCGAGCTGCTGCCACTGCCGCACCATGCCCAGGTAACGGTTGTTCAAAGAAATGATCTTGACCGGCGTCTTGTACTGCAGGCACGTCGACAGCTCCTGGATGCACATCTGGATCGAGCCTTCGCCGGTGATGCAAAAAACGTCGGCATCGGGCTTGGCCAGCTTGATGCCCATCGCGTAGGGCAAGCCCACGCCCATGGTGCCCAGGCCACCCGAGTTGATCCAGCGCCGTGGTTCATCAAAGCGGTAATACTGGGCCGCCCACATCTGGTGCTGGCCTACGTCTGAGGTGATGTAGGCGTCGCTGTCCTTGGTCATCTGCCACAGCTTGTCGACCACCATCTGGGGCTTGATCACCTCATCGCTGGGCTTGTAGGCCAGGCAATCCTTCTTGCGCCAGGTGTTGATCTGCGACCACCATGCGGACAGCTCGGTAGCGTCAGGCTTGGCCTGTGCTTCTTGCAACAGATGGATCAGCTCTTGCAGCACTTCGCGCGTGTCGCCGACGATCGGGATGTCGACCTTCACGCGCTTGGAGATCGACGAGGGATCGATGTCCACATGGATGATCTTGCGTTGCACCGATGCGAAGTGGTGTGGGTTGCCGATTACCCGGTCGTCGAAACGCGCGCCCACCGCCAGCAACACGTCGCAGTGCTGCATCGTCATGTTGGCCTCATAGGTGCCGTGCATGCCCAGCATGCCCAGGAACTTGGGGTCGCTGTGAGCAATCGCACCCAGGCCCATCAGCGTATTGGTGCAAGGAAAGCCCAGCATGTCGGCCAGCCGTCGCAGCTCTGCCGAAGCGTTACCCAAAATCACACCCCCGCCGCTGTAGATGTACGGGCGCTTGGCCTGCAGCAGCAATTGCACGGCTTTGCGGATCTGCCCACCGTGACCCCGCTTGACCGGGTTGTAGGACCGCATTTCCACCTTGCTCGGGTAGACAAAACTCGTGCGGTTCAGCGAGACGTCCTTGGGCACATCCACCACCACCGGGCCAGGTCGGCCGCTGCGTGCGATGTGAAAAGCCTTTTTCATCGTCATCGCCAGATCACGAACGTCCTTGACCAGGAAATTGTGTTTGACGATCGGACGCGTGATGCCCACGGTGTCGCACTCCTGAAAGGCATCCAGGCCGATCGCTGGCGTCGGCACCTGGCCGGTGACGATCACCATCGGGATCGAATCCATATAGGCAGTGGCAATGCCAGTCACGGCATTCGTCACGCCTGGGCCGGAAGTGACCAGAGCGACGCCGACATCGCCTGTGGCGCGTGCATAACCATCGGCGGCATGCACTGCAGCCTGTTCGTGGCGTACCAGTACATGCTCGATGCTGTCCTGTTTGTACAGGGCGTCGTAGATGTAGAGCACTGCGCCGCCCGGGTAGCCCCAGAGGTATCTGACCCCTTCGAGCTGGAGACAGCGAATCAGGATCTCGGAACCGTTCAGCTCTGGGGCTGCATCGGGCGCAGAGGATGATGGGAGAGAGGAAGCTTGCGCCGATGCGGCGCGCTTGACTTCAGCGGCAGACATGTCCATGTGTAGAACCTTTGTGAATTTCTCTAACGAAAAACCATTGGTGCTCCTCTACTCACCCTCGTGGGGCGGCTTTGGAACCTGCGCAGTCTGGAATGGGTCGATGCGGATGAACGACTTGTTGTGGACCCGAGTTGTTCTTGCCCCGTTCGCAAGTAAGTGCAGCCCACGATTATGCACGGCCCAAGGACAGCACTGGCCCCACGATCGAGGGCCCCAGCATGGCCTCATAATGCAGTGGGCCCAGCCAGGGCTCGACATCCGCCAGCAGGACAATGCGCTCAGGCGTTGATTCCCAAGCGTTGGCTCCAAGCCTTGGCATCCGACAAAGAACTCTCCGACTTTCTGAAAAGCGTCGAAAAGCGCGCCTTCAAGCGGGCGGTGTACACCGTGCGCAACGACGATGCTGCGTTGGACATCGTGCAAGACGCGATGATCAGGCTGGCAGAAAAGTACGCCGACAAGCCAACCAACGAGTTGCCGCTGCTGTTTCAGCGCATCTTGTCCAACGCGATGATGGATTGGTTCCGGCGCGAGCGCGTGCGCAGCGGCGTGATGCAGAACATGTCCGACTTCGAAGGCAGCGACGATGGGGGCGACTTCGATCTGCTTGAAAGTCTTGCCACGCTGGATGCCAGTTTGACCGGCGAAAGTGCCTCAGATACCGTCTCCAGAGGCCAAATCATGGCGAAAATAGAAGAAGAGGTGGCACAGTTGCCAGCACGTCAACGGGAAGCCTTCCTGTTACGTTACTGGGAGGAGTTTGATGTGGCTGAGACAGCGTCGCTCATGGGATGCTCGGAAGGCAGTGTCAAGACACACTGCTCTCGAGCCGTTGCCGCGTTGGCGAGAGCGTTGAGGGCCCAAGGGATCACGCCATGAGCACACGCCGCCTGACTACCAGCCAGACCACCCGCCAGACGACCTTCGCCACGAGCCACCTCGTCCCAGGCTTCGGCGTGCCTGCTGCGGTATCGAGCCCGCGCGCGACAGGCGCGATGGGCGCATCCGCAAGTTCGACCCTTGAGCTGACGCAGGCGCGTGTCGCAGCCAAGCTGGTGCACCACCTCGACGGCATGGCTCAGGCCTTGCCCCATGAACTGAGCGAGCGACTCAAGGTCGCACGCACCCAGGCGCTGATGCGCGCGCAGGCCCAGCGTCTGGCCCAGGCCAAGGCAGCGCAAATTTCCACCGCCGCAGGCGGCGCGACGGTGATGAGCGGCCCGCCCGACCGGGATCCCTTCAGCTGGTCTGGCCTGGCAGCGTCCTTGATGCCGCTGGTGCTGCTTGTGGCAGGACTGGTGGCGATCGAATACTGGTCGCAGCGCGAACATGTCTTGACAGCGGCTGACATCGATGCCCAACTGCTGTCGGACGACCTGCCGCCTGCTGCCTATGCCGATCCCGGATTTGCCGAGTACCTGCGCAGCGGGCGCTCGCGATGAGCCCCCGCATGAAGTCCACCCAATGATCTGCAGGCCGGTCAGGCCCGTGCAGTGGGCACAAGGGGGGCGGCTGCATGGCCTGTTGGCAGCACTGATCGCTTTGACAGCATTGGCGGCCAGTTGGCTGCCAGCTCAAGCCTGGGCAGCAACTGCGGCAACCGCCGCCGCTGCCGGCACCGCCAACGCCGCGCCAGCACAGGCACGCGCGAATCCCTGGCCCAGCCTGACAGCGGCACAACGTGAAGTGCTTGCACCGCTGAAGGATGACTGGAGCTCGATGGACGGGCCACGCCAGGAGAAATGGCTGGAGCTGGCGAGCCGCTTCAAGAGCATGCCGGCTCAAGAGCAAGCCCGCGTGCGTGCTCGCATGGCTGGCTGGTCCAGGCTTTCACCCTCCGAGCGCGTACGGGCGCGCCAGCAGTTTCAGGAAGCACAGCAACTGCCCACCGAACAGCGCCGAGCCTTGTGGCAAGAGTACCAATCACTGAGCGCAGATGAACGCCGGGCGCTGGTCCGCCAGCGCAGCCCCGCCCCCAGGGGCGCGGCTCGCCAGGACTTCTTGAGCGAACCCTGGCCTGTGGGCCCAAACGCCAACGCCAAGAGCAACCTGGTGCAGCCGCAGGCCCTGACCACCCCCAAAGCAGTGACCAGCACCACCGTGCAGGCCAAGCCCGGCGCAACCACCAAGCCGATGAATGCGGGTGTGCAACCCCCGGCACACCACCAGCCGGGCATGCCGAAAATCGTTGCCACGCCAGGCTTTGTCGATCCTGCCACGCTGCTGCCCAAACGCGGGCCGCAAGGGGCGGCAGTCACTGCAGCCGCCGCAGCCACGACCAGCGCTGGTGCGGCGGCTGCGGCTGCGGCGGCGCCGGCTGCGGCGGCGGCGGCGGCGCCTGGCGTTGCGCAGTCTGCCGAGCCGGCAGCATCTGCCGCATCGGCAGTCGCAAAATCGACAGCAGCGCCAACAACGCCATGACGGCGCCAACTGGAACAGCGGCAGCCAAGACGCCGCGGTTGCGCAGGCGCATGGCTTGCTTCATCTACGAAGGCGTACTTCTCTTTGGGGTGGTGGTGACCACCGCTCTGGTGTACGGCATGCTGACGCAACAGCGCCACGCGCTGGTCGGATCCTTCGGTCTGCAAACCCTGATCTTTGTTGTGCTGGGGCTTTACTTCGTGTTTTTCTGGACCCGCAGCGGCCAGACACTGGCGATGCTGACCTGGGGCGTCAAGCTTCAGACCACAGCAGGCAACACCGTCTCGGTATGGCGCGCACTGTGCCGCTACCTGCTCAGCTGGGTCTGGTTTGTCCCGGCACTGGCGATCGTGCACTTCAGCGGCCTGCAAGGCGGCTGGATCAGCTTCGGGGTCTTGAGCCTGGGCGTGATTGTTTACGCAGCCTTGAGCTGGCTGCATCCGCAGCGCCAGTTCTGGCACGATTGGCTGTGCAACACCCGACTCGTCGAGCGGGACAAACCCCGCAAGGCCAATCCTGCCGTTCCTGTGCAGGGATGACACCCATCCCGGCTTGCAGCCGGCATCGAACATCCAAGCGACCGCCAAAGACCGCCCAATGGCCAACAAGAAGTTCAGCGTCTGCGTCTATTGCGGCTCACGCCACGGTCAACGCCCTGCTTACACGGCTGCAGCACGCGCCTTGGGCCAGGCCATTGGCCAGCGCGGCTGGCAGCTGGTCTATGGCGGTGGCAGGGTCGGGTTGATGGGCGAAGTGGCCGATGCCACTTTGGCCAGCGGCGGGCGCGTCGTCGGGGTGATTCCAGAGTCGCTGCAACAGGCAGAGGTGGGCCATCGAGGCCTGAGCGAGTTGCATGTGGTGCCGACCATGCACGTGCGCAAACAGATGATGGCCGAGCGCGCCGATGCCTTCATGGCCATGCCCGGCGGTATCGGCACGCTGGAAGAACTGTATGAAGTCTGGACCTGGCGGCAGCTGGGCTACCACGACCAGCCCGTAGGCCTTCTCAACATCGAGGGCTATTACGACGGCTTGCTGAAGTTCATGCAGCACAGCGTCAGCGAAGGCTTCTTGTCAGCCAGCCAGCATGCCTACCTGCAAGTCGGTTATGAGCCCGAGCCGCTGTTGCTCAAGCTGTATGAATTGGCACGCTCGGCCGACCGCCCCGACGACTATTCTCGAACCTGAGCGGCGCCGACCGCCAACCGCCCGCCCTCGGGCCTGGCCTTGAGCTGCAAAGTTCAGACTGCAGACTCGTCGGTTTCGCCGGTGCGAATGCGCAATACCTGCTCGATGGCAGTGATGAAAATCTTGCCATCACCGATCTTGCCGGTCTTGGCAGCCTTGACGATGGCTTCGACACAGCGTTCGACGTCCCCGTCCTTGACCACCACTTCAATCTTGACCTTGGGCAGGAAATCAACGACGTACTCTGCACCTCGGTACAGTTCGGTATGGCCCTTTTGACGGCCGAAACCCTTGACCTCGGACACCGTCAAGCCGGTGACACCCACTTCACCGAGTGCTTCGCGCACCTCTTCCAGTTTGAAGGGTTTGATGATGGCAGTGATCTGTTTCATGGCAATGCTCCGTGAGACTCAACGACTGGACATCATTTAAGCACGGAAGCGCGAAGTGATGGGGTAGCGCCAATCGCGCCCAAAGGCTCTGTGGGTGATCCGTATGCCCACCGGCGCCTGGCGCCTCTTGTACTCGTTGACCTTGATCAGGTGCGTCACGCGCTCGACGTCGGCGGGTGCAAACCCGGCTGCCAACAACTCCTCGATGCCCTGGTCGTCTTCCATGTAGCGCGACAGGATGGCGTCCAGCACCGCATAGGGCGGCAAGCTGTCCTGATCGGTCTGGTCGGGCCGCAGCTCAGCCGAAGGTGCGCGGGTGATGATGCGCTCGGGGATCACCGGGCCCCTGCTGCGGTCGGCAAGCAGCGTGGGCTGACGATTTTTCCACGCCGCCAGCCGGTAGACCAGGGTCTTGGAAACGTCCTTGATGACTGCAAAGCCGCCCGCCATGTCGCCATACAAGGTGCAATAGCCGGT
>Ga0105044_10006389_pt1 | contig 16210 bp, 9 predicted proteins | sample MAT01_FD_78092 | JGI IMG/M metagenome (GOLD analysis project Ga0105044, IMG submission 78092) | Freshwater microbial communities from Lake Fryxell liftoff mats and glacier meltwater in Antarctica - MAT-01 | ecosystem: Environmental > Aquatic > Freshwater > Ice > Liftoff microbial mat | place... | reverse complement strand
GTTTCGCTTGGCCAAAAACTTAGGTAACGCACCAGTCGTATTATCGGCTAGCGAAGTAAAACAGGCTATTGACGTTGCTGGACCACGCGATGTTGTACAAGTCATTAGCTTCACAACAACTCGAGCGTCTTTCAATCGGATCACAGAAGCCTTTGGACTTCCGCTGGATTCCGCCGGACTCGCAAAGTAAGAAGAAGCAAAACAGTTGTGGCACGGGCGTGTCGCGCGTCTCGCCCGGGATTTCATGGGCGAGACGCCCATGCCACTTTCAAGTACACCCTAAAATTGAGAGCTCATAAAACACTAGTGCCACAACTCGGAACTGTTAGGCAACTAAGGGTTAGTCGATCAATACATGTCCGACTTTTGATGTGGGATAGGCTTCCAGCCTGTCATTTTCAAAGCGACAGGCTGGAAGCCTATCCCACTACCAATGCCGCAGACAACGCAAAACGAAACAACAAAATATTTTTTGCAGCTAATGCTGTTCGCACTAAACCAACAACTCGTTCACAACACGACAGGGCTCCACACCAGTCAACTTCGAATCGAGCCCCTGGAATTTGTAAGTGAAACGTCCGTGATCGATTCCGAGTTGATGCAAGAGTGTGGCATGCAGGTCATGAACCGAAACCCGATTTTCCACCGCGTGGTAACCCAACTCGTCCGTCGCACCATAGCTAAATCCTGGTTTGAATCCACCCCCCGCAATCCACATCGAGAAGCCCGCCAAGTGATGATCGCGTCCGTTCCCCTGTGCCATTGGCGTGCGACCAAATTCGGAACCAAACACGACGATCGTGTCCTTTAGCATGTCCCGTTGCTTCAAGTCCATGAGCAAGGCCGAGGCCCCGCGATCCACTTCGGCTGCAGTCCCTGCGACGTGATCCTTGACACTGCCATGATGGTCCCAATCGCGATGATAAAGCTGAATGAAACCCACACCCCGCTCCGCTAGTCGGCGTGCCAACAAACAATTCGATGCGAAACTACCGTCCCCACCCTTCGTGCCATACATCTCCAAAACATGCGCCGGCTCGTTGCTGATATCCATCAAATCAGGCACGCTGGTTTGCATCTTAAACGCCATCTCGTACTGACTGATTCGAGTCTCAATCTCCGGGTCACGATTGCGATCCGCTTCAAGTCGATTCATGGCCGCGACGGCATCGACCAAATCTCGCTGCTGCGATGCAGAGACCCCGTTCGGTCTATCCACATACAATACTGGACTACCCGTGCTTCGAAATTCGACACCCTGGAATCGACTCGGAAGGAATCCGGAATGCCACTGTCGAGCCGCAATCGGTTGGCTTTGACCAAACTTGCCAGTCGATACCATTACTACGAAACCGGGCAAGTTCTGCGATTGTGCCCCCAATCCATAGAGAAGCCACGAACCCATCGCAGGCCGACCGGAATTCATGGAACCGGTGTTCATGAACGTATGCGCCGGATCGTGGTTGATGGCCTCCGTGTGCATCGACTTGATGATGCATAAATCGTCCGCACACTTGCCCGCAAGCTCAGGAAAAATCGTCGCGATCTCGTGACCCGACTGACCCCATTTCTTGAACGGATGTTGAGGCGCAAAGCAATTCAGCTTGGCCCCTTGCAACTGTGCAATCTGTTGGCCTTTTGTAAAGGACTCGGGCATCGGCTGGCCATTCAGATCCACCAGCTTGGGCTTGTTATCAAAGGTGTCTAAGTGACTCATGCCGCCTGCCATGTAAAGCCAAATCACTCGTTTTGCCTTTGGCGCGAAATGCAATGTTTTGATCGCACCCGCCATTCCTTGCCCATCGTCCGCGCGCAGGGCATTGCCCGATAACTGACCAAGCAGATTTGCTAACGCCATAGACCCGACACTCACACCGGAACTTCTTAAAAACGACCTGCGAGCAATCGACGATGGTAAAAACATACTCGGCCTCAGTTCCGTGTGATGGTCTCGTGAAGATTCAAAATGGCTCTGGCAACACTGGTCCAGGCGGCCAGCTCCGTGCGATCCAGCTCGGTCGGAATCGGATACTCGCCGACCGACAAGAGTTTGTTCGCAGATGCGGTATCTGCAGCGTATTCTGTGCGATGTTTGTTTAGCAACGACACCAAAAGGTTCGATTCACTGTTCGCAACTTTGCGGCAAAGCGAATCACGAATTGCCCACTCCATCCGTTCTTCATCCGTTGATTTGCCACTCGTTAAAATGCGTTGCGCAAAGGCCCTTGCTGACTCCACATAGATTGGGTCATTGAGTAGCACCAGCGCTTGAAGCGGCGTATTGGACCGCGTTCGCTCTGCCGTACATTCCTCTCGGCCCGGTGCGTCAAATGCCAAAAGAGATGGGTGCAGGTACTGTCGTTGCCAATGTGTATACAAACCCCGACGATAAAGTTGCTCGCCGACCCCGATCTGCCATTCGCGTTTCGGAAAGTTCAAATAGTCCCAGTACCCCTTGGGCTGAAATGGGCGGCCATGGCTGTTTCCAACGGACTGGACCAACAGTCCGCCAATGGCCATCGCATTGTCGCGAACAAACTCGGCGTCCAAGCGCCACCGCGATTGATGGGATAGCCACCGATTGTACGGATCTTTTTCAAAGACACCCTCACCCGGCTGAGACGATTGCTTGTACGCCTCAGACATCACCATCAACTTAACCATATGCTTTACGTTCCAACCGGATTGAATGAATTCCAGTGCCATTGAATCCAACAATTCCGGATGCGTCGGCCACTCTCCTTGTGCGCCCAAGTCATCTAATTTGCGAGAAAGGCCATACCCGTAAAAGAGTTTCCAAAGTCGATTGACTGTCACACGTGCGGTCAACGGATTGTCCGATGAGACAATCCACTTGGCTAAGTCCATCCGCGTCAGTCGCCCCGCAACATCCGGGCGTTTGCCAAGTGCAGCCGGAATACCGGGCTCGACAACCTCGCCAGTCTCGTCCATCCAATTGCCTCTCGAAAGCACCCGAATCAATCTCGGCTCAACTCGCTTCGTCACAAGCGTTCGTGGGACTTTTTTGTCCAACGCATCGAGCTCTTTAATGAGTCGATCAAGCTGTTCGCGGTCCGATTGAAGCTCGGGCGCGACTGTTCGGTAGTGCTTGGCAAGCTGGTCCCGTTGGGTTTCCGATCGATCCACTTGAGCGACCTGAAGGATACCCTCAATCTCGATTGGAACGCCCATTGTTGCTGTGACGGGTCGTGAAGTGTTTGTCGTTGCGATCCGAAATCGTCCGAGGGTGTGCTTCGGGTTGTCAAGGTTTTGCTTGAGGGCCAGCTTGAGTTGCCTCCTGTTACTTTGCGGTGCGTTTGGAGCAAGTTCGAATACCGCGTAGTTTGCCTTGCCCGCTTGCTCCATAATGGCCCAACCCCACGTCGGGCCCTTCACATCGCGATCGATAGCTGCCGCGACGGACCACTTTCCGTATGGATTGCCGTCCGCTGCTCCAACTTGCTCGTACGTGGCGGTCGCATTTTGAAGCGGAATCAATTCGTCGATCGAATCTTCGGCAGGATTGTCGGCAGGTGCGTCTAGTGTTGGCGTTTTGTCTTTGTCTTTCGGGGTTTGCCAATACGCTTCGAACTCACTGAGGACGAAGTTGCCGTTGCCAGCACGACCAGGTCCTTTTTTGGGCAACGAATCATGTGGCAACACCTCGATTCGAATCGCGGTAAACTCGGGCAGCTCGCCAAACGTAATTTCGTATGTATCGTTTTTCGGGCTCTTGCCGCTTGCTAATATCGACGAATCCTCTTGGATGGCGAGTGTCGAGCCGTCGAGCGACTTGACCTCGAGTGGCTTGAGTGGTGTCCAAGCGACATACTCCTTTTCCCATTTCGATTGCGATGCCGACAACGCCTCTGTCGGCGTCTCAAGGAATTTTCGAAGGTCGGCTACCTTGGTCGACAACGCGTCCATGTTTCGTTTTTGTTCGGGGGTTGGGACCGGCATTTCGGGGCCCCACGGATCGGTTTTGCTCCCTGCGTTGTAGAGTCCCATTTCTTGGATGTCGGCGAAGAACGCTTCGAGCTGATAAAACTCCTTGGTCGGAAATGGATCGAATTTGTGATCATGGCATTCACAACAACCAAACGTCACGCCAAGCCAAGCGCCACTTACATTGCGAACGCGCTCAGAGATATACTTGGAAAGATACTCTTTCGGCTGCGCGCCCCCCTCGGCACTCATCATCCCCAAGCGATTGTACCCCGAGGCAATGAGTTGTTCGGTAGTTGGTTCAGGAAACAAATCGCCCGCCAGATGCTCGATGGTCATTCGGTCGAACGGTTTGTTGCTATTGAAAGAATCGATGACGTAATCGCGAAAAGGGGTTACGGGAACTGGCTGGTCGCCGTGGTAGCCAACGCTGTCCGCATATCGGACTAGATCCAACCACCAAACAGCCATTCGCTCACCGTATTGCGGCGACTGGATCAATTCATCGACAAGTTTTTCGTAAGCTTCGTTGCTGGGATCGGCTGAGAAGCGTTCGACCCATTCCGGTTTCGGTGGCAGTCCAGTCAGATCAAAGGAAAGTCGCCGAGCGAGCGTGCGAGAATCCGCTTTCGACGACGGTTGTAAGTTTGCGTTAACCAGAGCAGATCGAATGTGGCCATCAATGGCGCTTTTTAGAAACCGTTCGTCATCAACTTTTGGAACTGGAACATTTTGAATGGGTTGAAACGCCCAATGCCCCTCCCATTTTGCTCCTTGTTCGATCCATCGTCGGAGCAATGCCCTCTCATGATCTGAAACATCCTTGGCAAACTCAGGAGGCGGCATTCGAGTGTCGTTGTCGACAGACTCAATGCGACGGATCATTTCACTGTCGTTAGGCTTACCAGGAACGAGTGGTCCTGGCTTGTCGCTATTGCCGTGCAGTCCCTCCATCGTGTCGAGACGCGTTTCGGCTTCGCGTTTGTTTTTGTCGGGACCGTGGCACGCGAAGCAACGATCAGAAAGAATTGGCCGAATGTCGCGATTGAATTCGATGCGATCCGGCAGGGAGAGCGGATCCGCTGCGGCTAATACAACCAGCGACAACAGGGTAATCAAGTTCATCATTGAGCTGTCACAGAAAGCAACATGGGAGGGGCACGGTCGTCAAAGCGACCAAAATCGTCAGAAATGGATTATCGTTGAGATGCCGTTGCAAAACAAGCCATTGGAGGTAAAGCTACACGTAAGCGAGGGATTCTGTTGCTGGTCCCTCGCTTACGCTTCGGGTTGTGATAATCTGGGCTTTTAGCGCCAAAAACCGGAAGTTCCTTCCGGTTTCAAACACCGCAATTGCTGTTCGACCCCCATGGCCTTTGGCCGTGGGTGAAGGAGCTTAGTAGCTAAAGAAATAGCCCCACCTGCTCCCCCCATTCACGCATCCCGCCTCCGGCTGGATTCGTGAATGGGGGATCTTTCAAATACGCTATTTGGCCACCAAGCTTATTCACCAACCAGACGAGCTGGCTGGGGTCTCAATCGCGGACAGTGCCATTGTGAGTCGCTAGTGCCATTAGCTAAGCTCCCCCTGCACTTGTCTTGATAGCGATACAAAAAGCGAGACGGTCTCCAAGCCAACCGGGGGCGAGGCAACGCTCGTCTAAACATTCAAAATCGTCGTTTCGCGGGCTTTTTCCGATTTCTTGGAAACAGGTAGTGGCTCGTCGATGCGAACGCAGTCCACATAGTACCGCCGTTTGCCACTCTCAAGCTCCTCCTCCACCAATCCGTGGATGTCGGTGTCAAAGCCCGGAAACTTTTCGTTGAACATTCTCGCAAACTGCAAATACTCCACAATAATTTTGTTAAACCGCTCACCAGGAATGAGCAATGGGATTCCGGGGGGATAGGGTGTCAACAGAACTGCCGTCGCGCGTCCCTCCAAGACGTCGATCTCAACCCTATCGATTTCATCGTGGGCCATCATCGCAAATGCATCCGACGGCTTCATTGCTGGCTGCATCGGCGACAAATACATTTCTGTCGTCACTCGTGCTACGTCATGTTTCTTGTAAGTCTCGTGAATCTGGCGGCACAATTCTTTAAGACCGATCTTTTCATAACGTGGATAATGCTGACAAAACTCGGGCAAGATCTTCCACATCGGTTGGTTCTTGTCATAGTCGTCTTTAAACTGCTGCAACGAGCTGAGCAACGTGTTCCAGCGTCCCTTAGTGATTCCGATCGTGAACATGATGAAGAATGAGTAGAGACCCGTCTTCTCAACGATAACACCGTGCTCGACTAGATACCGCGTCACAATCGATGCAGGGATACCGGTCTCTGCAAAATGACCAGAGACATCGAGACCGGGAGTAATGACCGTTGCCTTGATCGGGTCAAGCATATTAAACCCGGATGCAAGGTTGCCAAAGCCATGCCAGTTTTCATCCGCTTTGAGCATCCAATCGTCTCGCTCGCCGATCCCTTCATCGGCCAAATGATCGGGTCCCCAAACTTTGAACCACCAATCGCTCCCGAATTCGTCGTCGACCTTTCGCATCGCACGGCGGAAGTCGATGGCCTCCATAATCGATTCCTCGACGAGGGCCGTGCCACCTGGCGGTTCCATCATGGCAGCAGCCACGTCGCAAGATGCGATGATCGCGTACTGCGGTGAAGTGGATACGTGCATCAAGTAAGCTTCGTTGAATGTGTTTCGGTCCAACTTTTTGTTCATCGGCTCTCGCACCAAAATCTGTGAAGCTTGCGAGATACCGGCGAGAAGTTTGTGCGTCGAATGCGTCGCGAAAATCATCGAATCCGATGGCGCTGGTCGATTCGGACCGATCGCGTGCATATCCTTGTAGAACTCATGGAACACCGCGTGCGGCAGCCAAGCTTCGTCGAAGTGAAGCGTTCCAATTTGTCCATCAAGCAATTTGCGTAGAGTCTCGACGTTGTAAATGATTCCGTCGTAAGTGCTCTGCGTGATCGTGAGAATACGAGGTTTGCGTTCCGGATGCTTGGCCTGCGCTTCGCGAGCAAAGGGATTCGCCTCAATCTTCTTTTGTATGTTTTCGAGCCGGAACTCATCCAATGGAATTGGGCCAATGATGCCCAAGTTGTTTCGGGTTGGCGTCAAGAAAACGGGTACCGCCCCAGTCATGATGATCGAATGCAAAATGGATTTGTGGCAGTTGCGGTCAACCACCACAATGTCCCCGCTCGCAACCGTTGAGTGCCAAACGATTTTGTTGGAAGTCGACGTTCCATTCGTTACGAAAAAGCAGTGGTCGGCTCCGAAAATTCTGGCCGCGTTTCGTTCGGAGGCAGCGACTGGCCCGGTGTGGTCCAGTAGTTGCCCCAGCTCTTCCACCGCATTGCACACGTCTGCGCGGAGCATATTCTCGCCAAAGAACTGGTGGAACATTTGCCCGACTGGGCTCTTCAGAAAAGCAACGCCTCCAGAGTGACCAGGACAGTGCCACGAGTAAGACCCATCTTGCGCGTAGTCCACCAACGCGCGAAAAAACGGCGGTGCCAAGCCGTCGGTATACGCTTTTGCCTCGCGCAGGATATGTCTGGCCACAAACTCCGGCGTGTCCTCGAACATATGGATGAAACCATGGAGTTCTCTAAGGATCGCGTTGGGAATGTGCCGAGATGTACGCGTTTCACCGTAAAGAAAAATCGGGATATCTGAGTTCTTGAAACGGATTTCTGCGATGAACTTCCGGAGGTTTTCCAGCGCCGATTTCATCGATTCATCGGACGCAAACTCATCGTCGTCGATCGAAAGGATGAATGCGGATGCACGGCTTTGCTGTTGCGCGAACTGAGATAGATCTCCATAGTTGGTCACCCCAGCGACCTCAGTGCCCTCGCGTTCGATGGCCTCGGCCAAAGCACGAATCCCCAATCCCGAGGCATTGCCTGACCGAAAATCTTCGTCGATAATCACGATAGGGAACTTAAATTTCATAAAACTCTTTCTAATTGGATATCAATCAGCCAGCCACTGCCCCGAGAACATTGTCAGAGTAACGGACCCTTGCCAACCCGGAAAGCGGCAATTTTGATTTTCTGGCTATTCCTGGGCTGTTAAAAAACTGGTATTTTATTGTGGATTCGAAGTGAGATTTTTGTTCCGTTCGATTGGTAGTAATCTTGCAAAGCGGCGAGTTGAATCTTGAGATTTCTTCTCCCGTTCTCCTCCCTAGGAGGAGAATGAGAGAAGGAACATCCGCTTCGCGATGCCGTTCGTGGCGGCAGGTCGGCAACCGAAGCGTTCGCTACTTCTGGAGTTTTACAGGTCGATGTTGCTCTTTGATGCTCACTTGGATTTGGCGCTGAACGCTATCGATTGGAATCGTGACTTGCGCAAGTCCGTGGATTGGATTCGCGCGCAGGAGCGATCTCTGCAAATGAAAGAACTCGGGCGTGGCAATAACACCTTAACTTTGCCCGAGATGCGAAAGGCCGAAATCGGCGTTTGTCTTACAACCCTCCTTGCAAGACAAGAAAAAGAGATCAACCACGATTTTGGGCATACGACCCCCGAAGCTTGCTATGCCATGGCGCATGCACATCTTGCCTACTATCGTGCGATGGAACGCTCAGGCTGGATGCGAATGCTCAAGACCAAATCCGATTTATGGAAACATGTCGACCTCTATACCAAGTCGCCAAATACGGAACCGCTCGGGTTCATTTTGACGATGGAAGGGGCGGATCCCATTCTGACCCCATCTACGATCGAAGAGTTTTATGAACATGGGCTTCGCGCGATCGGCTTGACGCATTACGGAGCGAATCGGTACGGCGGAGGGACTTGCACCGAAGTTGGGTTGGCATTGGACGCAATTGAATTGATGGGACATATCGAGCGTCTCGGGATGACTATTGATATGACCCATTTGTCCGATGTTGCTTTCTGGCAAGTGGCAGAGCGCTTTCAAGGCCGCGTTCATGCGAGCCATCAAAATTCCCGACGCATTTGCGATTGGCAGCGACAATTCAGCGATGATCAGTACAAATTGATCATCGAACGCGATGGTGTTATCGGAATGGCGTTCGACGTCATCATGCTGCAACCAGGATTCGTCCGCGGTGTATCAACCCGCGATGCGACCATCGAACGAGCCGTGGATAACATCGATATCATCTGCCAAATGGCAGGCAATGCCAAGCATGTTGGTATCGGCAGCGATCTCGATGGTGGCTACGGTTGCGAGCAGACACCTTCGGACTTGGATCGCATTTCTGATTTGCAGATAACACTCCCCGGTTTGCTATCGCTGCGTGGCTACCCGGACGCCGACGTGAAGGCAATCATGCACGGTAACTGGCTGCGATTTTTTGGCGAAGTATTGCCGGATGCGTAAAGTTGCGCATCCCGGAATGCTAGATAGCACGCTTGCGGTGATCAACTGCTTTGACAGGATCAACACGATCGACAGGATAAAAACAAATATTTTATGACACTTCTCGCCGGTCACCACCAACTGGTTCCAAGGCTCTGCCGGCTCTGCCTTGGAACCCACTGAATTGCAGGCTCTGCGGCTCTGCCTGCCAATGCTGCAATGATTCGCTCTCGGCCTGCGTCGCGATGCGAGGCAGAGCCTCGGGAGCAGTGTGTTCCCAGGCGGTGCCAGGGATCGAGCTTTAAGAATGGTGGCGATGAGCGAGAAGTCTCCATTTTATCCTGCCAATTCTGTCCATCCTGTCTAATTCAATTTTTTGCAGTTTCTGAATTTTCTTTTGCTGGGGCAATGCTAACTCACGAATCCAATCACTTGTGGGAATGAGTACATGAACTGCTCTTTGGCATGGAATTGAGATACGTTAAAGTAGGTTGCTTGCCCATTGCTCACCTACTGCCAATCAAACTCATGGAGGCCGAGACTGTCATGTCGTTCACAAAGAAACAAGGTAAGAGTTCAGGAAAAATCGATGCCAAACGCCGCAAGCACGTTCTCGAGCGGCAGCGATTCGATAAAGCGTACAGGTATTTCGAGCAAGGCGATTACCAATCCGCCAATGAAGAAATGGCGAATTTGGAACAGGAGGGTACGCTCAGTCTCAATGCACTGGCTCTCTGGCTGGAGATCAACTATCACTTAAAAAACGTTGGTTCTTACAGTCGCATCGCGATACAGCTGGCTGAGCGCGACCCAGGGGATCCTGATCGACTCGTATGTGCTGGCGCGGGCTGCTTTGCGAGCGGCATGTTCGCGTCGGCACTGGTCTATTTTTCTAGATATCTGTCGGTCGTGTCGTCTGGCGAAAAGATCGATATGATTCTCAAGGAAATGTCAAAACTTCGCGACGCCCTCTCCAAGGTCGCGGCAGGCGAGGATATCGACGACAAATCGAATCTCGAGCGGCTGGCATGGAACGAGGAGACGCTGATGTGGCTCGGAAGCGGTCGATTCAAGGAAGTACTGAGCTTAACGCATCGCCACCTCGAACGCTTCCCTGACGACCTGCGGGCGAGGAATAATCGCGCCGAAGCGCTCTTTCAATCTGGAAGATGGGAGGAATCGTTAGCGGAGTTGGAGATAGCGATCGGTAACGATCCCTCGAATTATTATTCCGTCGCATGTAGTTGTCGAATCCACTTCTTGCGAGGCATGACGACCCAGTCGGATACTGAGGCGTTGCGACTTGAGACGATAGTACCTCGATTTCCGTCTGACTTGACCAAAGCGGCCGAAGCTTTTGCGTTTCGGGGTGACGATCAACGCATACTTGCGCAGTTCGACCGTTTGCAGGCGGAAGGCTGGGAGGAAGACTCGCCCAAAGATTCTGCTTTGCTCTATCATTTTGCGGCGGTTGCTGCGGCTCGATCCGGGGACCTCGAGTTGGCCAAGAAGCGCTGGAAACGATCTTTGCAATTCCTTTCCTCATTCGAATTGGCGAAAGCGAATTTGGAGGACCTGTCAAAGCCCATTGCGGAGCGGTCAGGCTCTTTCTACTTTTCGAACAGCTATTGGTTCGACGCAGTGCTGGTCAAGGAGATATCCAATCTTAGCGGCATTTTTGAAGGGGCTGATTTTTCCGATCATGCATCAAAGATTGTCAAAGAGAATGCGAAGGTTCAATCGCTGTGTCGAAAACATCCGCATTTAGAAACATTGATCCCGGCCATGTTGGACCGCAGCGATTGGATGGGACAAATGACAGCAATTGAACTTGGATGCCGAATGGACTCTATTGTCGTGAGGGATTCATTAATCGCATTCCTGGGAGCCGCTCGAGGAAGTGACTCGCTACGCTACAATACAGCTATGAAGTTAAAACGTCGGGGACTCCTTCTCGCAGGCGAGCAAACGCTATTCGTCGGAGGCAAGCCGACGCGAGTGGAGATCGTCGATTTCAAGATCACCGATGAGCCAAACGTTCCACCAAGTCGAAAGCCAGAAGTGGATCGATTGGCCGAACAAGCATTTTATGCACTGCATGAGGGAAATGGCAAGGTAGCCGAAACGAAACTTCGCCGCGCGACGGATTTGGAGCCCGATGCTCCTGATCTTTGGAATAATCTTGCGATGGCTCTTTTGATGCAAGGTCGGACAAGTGAATCCGATGAGATCTGCGAAAACGTATCGCGACGCTGGCCCGATTACTTTTTCGGTCGCACTGCCTATGCCAATCGCCTATGCCAGTCGCGGCAGTACGAAAAGGCGTTCGAGATCCTTGACGAATTACAGCATCGCGAGACTTTCCATCGAACCGAGTTCGTAGCACTTTGCAAGTCGTTTTTCGTCTACTTTACTGGCCGCAAAGAAAAGCCTTCTGCCAAACGCTGGATTGGGATGCTCGAGCAAGTCGCTCCCGATGACCGTGACCTTCCGAATCTACGAAGACTTTAGATCGGCATTGTCTGTTTCGATCACTCTATCTCCCGCCTTGCCCTATTTCTTAGACGAGCGGCAGAAACAAACACACCAAGTGGCATGGGCGTCCCGCACATGTTTTGGCGGGACGCAACTCGTCGAACCTTTGACGAAGCTTGTCAAAATCGATAGTTTTGCGAATCTTCTCGGGTGTGAAATTGTCGCGGTCCAGAAGCTCTTCGTCCACATCGTCGCCAAACTTCCAATCCTCCTAGGCCCCCTCGCCGGCTTGTCCGGCAGGAGCCAAAGCTTTGAAGTTAACACGGACCCGCGATTAGCCTCTTCCCCGGTTGGCTTGTCCAACCGGAAAGTAAGTTTCTTCACGCCTAAACTTTGCTTCCTGCCAGACAAGTTGGCAAGGGGAGCAATCAGTTTGATTGCAACTTATGCTACTAACTTTAAAACGTTCGTTCCAGTCGGGTAAGCCGACTGGGTAGGTGAGAAGGTTAGGGAACATAAACGCTCCTACGAAACACTTGGCAGAGTCGGTGCGGCTTCCAAGACTTCGATGCCTTCGTGTGCGGGCAAGTCCCAGTCGCTTCCGCAGTGTTCACACTTAAGCAGCTCCACACGTCGGAGTCCCTTGCAGCTTGAACACGCTTCTCGGATGCACTTCGCGTAGATCGCGATAATGGCCAACGCGATACCGAAACCACCCAATGCTCCACTGATTGCCCAGGCGACACACGCTCTCTTGGACAGTCCTCGATGCCGGGCTGCAGCATATGCGAAGACGCACGCCAGGATGCATTGGATCACAATGTATAGCGCAGCTCCCGCGATAGTAGCCACAAGCCCGCCGTCTTGCCCGAAATCCGGTAGCGCGACTCCATATCCGAACACAACAATGAACAGGACCAAACCTGCTACCAAATAGTACGCAACGGGCACTGCCATGCATACAAGTCCCCGCTCGAAGGCCGATTGACCAACATTGGACGGTTGCATTCCCTTTGGTGGTTTACTAACAAATTTTTCAAGCTCTTGCCCTGGGCGTTTTTGGTATATCCGATAGCGGAAACCCAATTGTTGCTGAATTAGCGAGAACTCGTCTTTGCTCTTGTACCGCAGGTAGCTCAGGCCTTCGAGCAGGTCAGTGCCAACCTCAAGTGTGGCTTCCGGTTGTAGCGAATCAGACACGGATAGAGTCGTTGGGAGATGGTACTCAAGCAACTTGCTACCACCGTACAAGAAAAGCCGACGGAAGGGGCTATTTGGATTTAACGAATTGCTATCCAATGCCTCTTCTACGTCATAGCCATCCACATGCATCGAGACCGCGTGGTTTACTGTTCCATCCTCGTTGTCAAATCTATACACGCCATCCTTGGTAACAAACCAGTTTTTTGAAATGACAACCGGTTTCTCTTTGAAGGGTTTGCCCCGAGGTTCCATACTGCGGGTTACTCGATCCTCACTGACGACAAAGCTCAACAGCCATGTTGGATTGTCGGTTCGATCATCGGCAGTAACGGCTGTATAAGCCAGGATGTATCCGCTTGGATCATAGACAAGTTCAGAACGGAGTCTCGATGCAGATTGTATCCCTATTCTTTCTGGGCCGAAATTGAACCAAGATGGACTGTGTATCCGTCGAATCCAACCAGAGTTCGAAGAAAAACGGGGTGACTCATCGGTCAACCTTTCTATCACCATCGAATCTGGGTTCGAGCTGATTTTCGCCCGTTCAACCGCATAGCCACTCTCAGAAATAATGAACCATAACTCTCCAGACGCATCGACATCCGTCGACAACTGTCGATAAATCTCACTTCTAGAAGTGAAGTTCGTCGGAAATAGCAAGACGGTCATCATTACAACGATCGATGCCTGCGTTAACACGAGGGATCGCGACCATTCGTTTCGCACACCTATCCCTGGAGCAACCCTGCGTGCGCCGTTTTCAAATGCTTCTTGACTCGACCGAAACATGGCAAAGATTCCAAATCCGCCGACAGCGAGAATCACTAACGCCCATAACAGAGGCACTCCAATGATTGACATGCTACTCCACGTAACTAAAGCGGACATCGCGAGTGGCAGAATGCGTGTTCCAAGCCAACGGGCATTGCTGCACGCGACCATGCTCCCGCCGAAGTAAAACGAGAACGCATAGACCGACGCCACCCAAGCCGGAATGGTTTGGCGAGCCGATGTTGGTAACCGCAATGGCCCGATCCACTCCAAATACAACGTAGCAATCAGAAGCGGTAACCAAACTGCCAACGCATAGACTGCACAGCCGATGATCAACTTGCCCTGGTACAATTGCTTAGTCGATAGACCACGGTGCAAGAGAAACGCGCGAGCGGCGATGCGTTGATCCGGGCCAAACTGAGCGATGCTCAGACCGAGGGCGATGATGGACGCGCAAACTGCCATTAAAACCCCAAGACCAATTGACAATTGCGTGACGCGACTAAGCTGGTCTAAGCCCGGCAGAGTCATCCAAAGCATGCCCCCCATCAATAGCCAGCCTAGCGGCAGCCAGCGTACGGACTCTCGAAACTCCTTGCGAAGAAATGCGTTCATCGTCGAATACCTTAGGAAGCAGAAGTGACAGAGGGGGACTTGGAAAGAAACGAATTGCTGGCCCTGGATCGGGACAGATAAGCGATCACGGCATCGTTGAATGCGGTTTGTGTGCAGTCGAACGCATTGCATCCGAGTCGCGACAAAGCGGCGTCGGTCTCAGAATTTCTATCGAGGATCGAGATCGTCCAACGTCGTCCGACGCGTCGCGAGTGGATCAGACCTGGTATCCCGCTCAATTCAGTCGTGTCTTCGTCCATTTCAAAAGTGCAAGTCGAGAGCCGACTCAACAAATTCTGAATGGTTGTATCCACTATCAATCGACCGTTGACCATGATCATGATTCGGTCCGCGATCCTTTCGACATCGTCCAAGAGATGGCTGCTTAAGAGTACTGTTCGATCGCCAGACTCGACGAATTCTAAAATGGTTTCGTTCAACGCTTGCCGGCTCACCGGATCGAGCCCGAGGGCTGGATCATCGAGCACTAGAACTTCTGGATAAGTACATAAGGTCAAGGCAAGCGAGACGCCAGCCCGTTGCCCTCGGCTGAGATGGCTCACGCGTTCCTTGGGCTGAATACCAAAGCGTTCGATGGTTTCACGGAATTGCTTACCATCCCATTTTGCAAACGTCCCTGCCTGAAAGCGTTCGCACTCCTCAACGCTCATCCAACCAGTTAGAAAGTGGCCTTCGACGGTATAGCCGATCCGCATTCGGTCTGAGGCAGTCAGCGACTGGCTGTCGACGCCCAAGATCGCCGAGCTGCCTCGCGTAGGTGGCAGGAATCCCATGAGCATCCGAATCGTGGTCGTTTTGCCGGTGCCGTTGAGACCAAGTAGGCCAGTGACGGTTCCTCGCGGAATTGCAAAGGAGCATTGCCTCACAATGGGCTTGTTGCCAAAGTAGCGAGTCAAACCGCTGGCGGAGAAGGCAATGTCCTGCGTCGAGTGTGTGGACATGATAGATACCTCGGATGGAAACTATGGGGTCGTTTTGGAGTAGCGTAGGATGGGACCATTGTCCCGTCCGTCTTTTAGTTCGGGACAATGGTCCCAAACTACACAGGGACAATGGTCCCAAATTGCGAATGAGGAAGGCTACGAATCTGGTAGGCTGCGAAGTACCTTTCCAAACAATTCGCGGACACGATCGAGAACTTCGTCTGCTGAGAAGCCGAGGGTCAACGACTGATTGATCAGAGATTGGATCGACTCATCGAGTCGCCGCAAGCGTTCCGTTTTGGTGTAAACCTGACGGCGTTTCGAGACAAAGAATCCCTTGGCCGCTTGTGTTTCCACAATCCCAGCTTGGACCAGATCGGCATAGGCTTTCGCAACCGTATTTGGATTGATCACCAATTCACGCGCGAGTTGGCGAACGCTTGGCAGCATCTGACCAACCTGCAGCTCGCCAGCGGCGATCGAACGGCTAATCTGGTCTGCTATTTGTTTATAAAGGGCTGCATTGCTGCCAGCTACAATTCGAATTTGCATCGCCACCTCGCTCGCTCGCTCGCTTGCTTGTCTGTACTACACCATGCGATACAGTAGAGTCAGTGAAATAGAACCGCAAGTGGGGAAATGAAAATTTTTCAGAAAGTGACACAGTCTTGGGCTGTTAAAAACTGTTGACCATGGGTGCCTGGGCCCATCGATTTAGTTTGGCTCGGATCAATTGACTGTGTCGCATCGCAATGAACGAAAACAAGGAAGCAGCAACGATTTTTCCGATCGTATCAATTCGCAAAGTCGACGCAAGGTTCTTGCTTTGGAACGCTATTCGCATTGGAGATCAAATCCGTTCCCTTGGATTGTATCTAACCTCTACTT
>Ga0105044_10006388_pt1 | contig 16210 bp, 8 predicted proteins | sample MAT01_FD_78092 | JGI IMG/M metagenome (GOLD analysis project Ga0105044, IMG submission 78092) | Freshwater microbial communities from Lake Fryxell liftoff mats and glacier meltwater in Antarctica - MAT-01 | ecosystem: Environmental > Aquatic > Freshwater > Ice > Liftoff microbial mat | place... | reverse complement strand
TTGGGCGAATCCCACAGCAGATCGCGGCTTGTTTTTAAACCTGCTCGACGACCACCATGCCAACGGCTGGCAAGGGCCATTCCAGTCGCTCTCCCAAGTGCGCTCGCGCCTGGCTCGCGGGGAGGTCTCGCCCAATGCCCTCGTCGGGATCGGCGGCAGCGCGCTGTCGTTCTACCTCAGGGACATCTGGCCTGAGATGATCAACCAGGCGGCGATGCGCCCCGAGGAACGGGAAGAGGATGAAAACACCGTCATCGAAGGCTCCTTGATCTGCCCCTTCGACCGGCTGACTTTCGGAGCGGGTCACGCCCTCTATTTTTCGCCGCTGGATTCCCCCGGAAGGAACGACCTTCCCACGAAGGCCGATTCGTGGGTGCGAAGGGATGGCAAGAGCGTTCCCCTCGACAAGCACGGAAAAGTTTGCGTGAATCGGGCCTGCCCACACTGCAAGCAAGCCCTGCCCGATTCGGTGGGACAGCCTTCCAATATTTTCTCCCTGGTCGGCCAATCGGGAAGCGGCAAGACCTACTACCTCGCCGCGCTGTTTCACGAGTTGGAAAAGGTGCTGGCGGAGCTTGGGCTGAGTTGGATCAGCGCCGACGCGGAGTTGAACGAAGGCATCCGGGACCTCAGCCAAATCCCCTTCAAATCGGGTCCGGCCAAAAACCGTATGATTGCAAAAACCGACAACCGCGCAGCCACCCAGATCGAAATCATCCTGCGCGGTGAGACCGAGAAGCGCTTCGTTCCCAAGCCCATCATCTTCAAAACCAAGCGCTCCCGAGTGGACAAAGGTACCCCCTCAACCCCGTTCCGCTTTCTGACTCTCTACGACAACCCTGGTGAACATTTCACCAACGTCGGCAGACGAAACCTGATCGCGGAGCAGGCCCGCATCGCCGCATCCCACCTCGCCTTCGCTTCCGCCATTTTCCTTCTCTACGATCCCCTCCTCGCGGTTGACTTCCGAGACGCCCTCGGGCTCGATGCCGCGGCTGGCGAAAGCGATCGGCAAGCTACCATGCTCGACGACCTGCCTAAACGCCTCCAACAAGCACGGGAGACGGAAAAGACTTCCGAGGGGGGCGGGCGGAATGTGCCCATGGCCGTCCTCGTCGGGAAGTGGGATCTGTGGGAGTCCCTCGCGCAGGGACTTCGCCGCGACTACTTCACCCCGGAGCACCAGCTCGACCTGGCAGTCGTTAGAGAAAATTCGGCGATCCTAAGCGATTTATTGCAGCGCAAAAGCGCCCCCGTCGCCGCGGCCCACGCCATCTCCGACGATGTTGTCTATTTCCCGATCAGTTCCTTCGGCGATGTCAAGACGACGACCTTCTCCGAAGGCGACAACTTCATCTCCGCCCCGGCGGAACCAGTTCGGCCCTGGGCGGTGTCCGCCCCCTTCCTTTGGGCGCTTTGGAGAACCAACCCGGACTTGGTTCCGGTTTGCCACGAAGAATGAACCAATTGACCGCATGCAACTGACCTGAACTTGTCGCTCTGACACCTTTCCCGCACTCATGGCTTTCAAAATTATCTACGGCGCCGGTCAAAATCTGAATCTTCACGGAGACGGCTTTGGTGCCGGTTACGGTTTCTTGGAAATGCACCAGACCGATGCGGTCAAACGGTTCGCGCTGGAGAAACTCGAACGGCGGCTAGTCGGGAACTCCTTTGACTTTGAGAGGGGGCCGCAGTGGGGCGAGGGTGAAGCAATCACCATCTCCAGTTTTCAGAGAGTCGATGATTGGTATGTTTTGCTGAAAGTCCGGCCCGTGACGGAGTCGCGGGGGCGGGTCTATTTCCTGGCTGAATTTCTCCTAATAGGTCAAGGCGAGGCCGAAGCAGTGGCGGAACACAACATCGTCCCGGCGGCGATCCTCGGAACAAATCACGAAGATCTGTGGTTCCAAGGAAATCTTTGGGATCGGTCGGCCCGCTGGCTCGACGCCCCAATCGATCTTGTCGGAATGGCGCAGGACGGTGTCTTTGACCTATCGGACGAAGACGCAGCCCGGCACCGAGCTTGGCCGGCTATCGTCCCTCCAGGACGCGTCTGGCTGGCCGACCGGGGGGCGCCTCAGGCCGACTGGCGGCCCAAGGATCTTCTTACCGCCATGCGCGTCACTCAGGTGCGATTTTTGGTTGCGTATCGGGATCGTTTCCCCTTTCCGATGGCTTGTTTCGAACTTGCGTGGGAGCGATGCGGGCTCACGAGCTTTTATCTGGACCCGACTTCGGGCCTGGACCTCCAGCTCGAACAACCCTTCGGAAGCCTTCCCTATGAATGGACCGGGGTGTTTACCGGCATTCCGATGCATGAGAAACGGATCGAATGGGCCCAGGAAGGCGGGCTTCTCATGGAGGTGGCGGTAGAGCCAGAGGCGATAGATGACTTTGGAGATGAAGATGAACTGGTGAATGGACGATGGATTGAAGCGCTGCCGGTTCTGACGGAGGACTTCGTCCAAGCGGCCGTTCCTTTGCCCCGGCAGTCGCCGGCGAATCTGTCTCAGCAAAGGATCGAAGTGCCGCTTACGAAGCATGCAAAGGGCAGAACCAGCACCTCTTCTGGCGCTCCGTCAACAAGGGTGAAGCGCAAGCATTGGAAAGTTGCCGGTGGAGTGGTCGTAGTGATCATCCTAGCAGGCTTTCTCATTTTCCTGGCAATGTCGATGTCAGAATCGAAACGGGTGGAAAAGGAGATACAGAACTTGGCTGAGATCAAAAGAGATAAAACCGTCAGAGCTTTAGTCACAGCGATCAGTGAACTAAAGAATCATGACAAGGAAAACGAAGCGTTTAGTGACTATACCAAGTTCCTTCTCCAATTCGAGAAGCTCAAAACTCACTTATCGGGGTACCCTCCTAAGATCGAGGGAAAAGCGGAGGTTATAAAAGTACCAGAATTTACTGTGGAATCCCCAGAAGGTCTAGCACTCGTGAGCGAAGTCAAGGAACTGTGGGATTTTATCACAAAGATGGAAGAGCGGGTCCACTTCCACACCGAAAAGAAGAAAGGGGAGTTGAAAGTTTTGATTGCGGCCTTCTCCGACATGCAGGTCGAAGGACCTCGCTCCAATTACGAGAAGACCGCACGCGATGCGGACCTCTTGGAACAATGGACAAATTTTGAGAAGGCGACCATTCACAATTTGAATCTCCAGCTCGATGAGTTACTTACTCAGGCGGAGCTTACTCAGGCGGAGCTTACTCAGGCGGAGCTTACTCAGGCGGAGCTTACTCAGGCGGAGATTACTCAGCCGGAGATTACTCAGCCGGAGATTACTCAGCCGGAGATTACTCAGCCGGAGCAATCAGGGTATCCTGCAAACGGTGCAATCACTGATGAGAAGAGAGATTTGGACACTCTTCAAAACGAAATTACCAAGCTTAATGAGCTGGTGCTTGTCGGCGAGGATCCTACGATACATGCGGGGTATCTTGTCAGGATAAGCAAATTAACGGAGAGGCTCTTTCCTCCTGCACCCAACCCCAACCCTCCGGCAGCCCCAACACCTGCCGCATCGCTCACAAGCAACCTCCTTACTCATGCGGAGTTCATGGCCGAAGACCCAGCAAACCCGCGAAAGTTCCCCTATCCTCGTGCGGAAAAAGTGCCTACAAAACTCTACCTAGTCAACGCGGAGGTTCTTGATTCTGCTTTACAAAAGGCCTGGTGGGATGGTGAGGCAATCCAGATCCCTCTCCCTGAAATCGGCAAGTTGGACCCGCTCACCGCTTCCACCAGTTCATTGAAGCTAGGAAACAAAGACCTTGCGGCGGTCAAAGGTGACGAGATTGAGTTCCTGGAATTCAGCGAACCGATACTGTTAGTGGCAGAGGGGACTAATGGTGAAAAGAAGTGTAGGATTTACATTCCTAACGCCAAATACGAAAGTGGGATCAAGAAACTCGAAGCTAAGATTGAAATCAATCAGTTCCTAACTCCCGCAGTAGAACCCAAAGGAAAGATGCAATCCATCGAGAACCACGGCGCAATGCATTTTACGATCCTAGCTAAGGAGAAGAGTTTCCTTGGCGAAATCACAATTCACCCCGGAGCAGGTGGAACAAAATTTGAAAACAAAGAGACGTTGGGAAAACTTCTTTTTTCCGAATCGCCCATCATCAAGAAACAGGAGAAAAGGCTTATCCGTGACGCGAAACTAAAAGATTATGCAACTGCCTATAAAAAATGGTTCGTGGGCACTGGGGGGCAGACTGCAACACTACAGACTATGTTTTTCGGACACCTCAAAGTGGCTCCAGGCTTTTTTCCCACGACGCCCACTGGAGAAGCTACCACCTTAGCGATAAAGCTTTCTGGAGATCTAGTTTCTCTGTTTCGTGATGCCTTAAAAAAAGGTCCGGGAGACACACCGGCTCTTTTCGCCCAATTGCTCCCCGCCAAGGATCCTCTTTTTGATTTATCCAAACTTGGAATGTCTAAAGATGACTCGAACGCAATCAATGACTTGAATGCAATCAATGACTTGAATGCAATCATTGACTTGAATGCAATCAGTCAGTCACTCGATAAATCGATGAAAAACTACGAACCTGACTCGATTAGAATACCACCTCGTAGGGAGGCTCCGAAGCCTGCCGACCCTTTAATCCCTGTAAAACCAGAAACTGACAAAGAGCGGGAAGAACGCGAAAGGCTGGATGTTCTGGCGGATAATGGGAAAAAGATGAAGGAGCGCTGGACGGAATTTCAGGGAGACTTCGGTGCAATCAGGCTCTTCGTCGACTCATTCGATCAGCAAGAAAAACCTGCAAGCAAGGAGAACGTGCAGGGCTATCTCAACTATCTTCTCGTGGAAGTCGAAAAGGAGAATGCCGCCTTAACAACCTTCAAAGAAAAACTCGAATCGGGCAACCTCGATGGCATCGAATTCAGACTCCTGATGAAACCCAAGTGAAACCCGCCCCAACATTCCTAACCCCATGAGAGACTGGTTATGCGACGGCGAAACTTTCATCGAGGACACCCTCCTCGCGAATGAAGCGCGCACCGATGTCACCACGCTCTCAGAGCGGCTCACCCTCTGGTGGCAGGCGGAGCGATTCCGACGCGCGGTCGTGCGGGCCGATGCCTCCATCGAACGGCTGGCGGCCTCGCTCCCGGATCGCGGATCACAGGGGGTGCTCGACGCCTGCACCCATGGAGGCGAAGCCCACGATGCCGACACACCTTCTCTGGTCGTTCTCTCGGGTGCTTTGCAGGGACTGGACTCAGGCATCCTGGTGAGCTGGGGAAAGTGGTGTGACCGCCAGATTCTTCCGGCAGCCGAAGCCAAGCTCCTGACCCGGGCCGCCCTGCCACCGGGGATGTCCTATGCACCGGATTTCAACCGCTTCACTGCGTTCCGTGCCCACCGGGACTGGAATCTGCTGGGGGAGCGATTTTCGGCATTTCCCCGGCAGTTCATCGCGGATGAATCGTCGATGCTCGACGGCCTGATGGCGGAGGATCGCTTGAGCGAGATCGACGGCTGTCTCAAGGTCATCCGAAGTTGCGAGCGGCTCCTTTGTCTCGGCGTGGTCGAAGGCAGACCTTGGGAGGTGCTCCGCTTAGCCCGCGAAGCTCTCTCCGAACTTCTCACCAAGGAGCTCCCCAAGATACCAGTCAAGCGCTTCCCCGACCACGACAGCTTGTTCCGCTTTGCGGAGGTCCACGGCCTGTCGGTTCGGCGAGTCATCAACGATTGCGCCGACAAGACCGGAAAGGCCGGACGCGACTTCCTCGCTCAATCGGAAAACGCCCGCAAGACCGAGCGACTCACCTTCGCCGAAGCCCGTTTCACGGAGCTCGGGACGGTGGAGCGGCGCCTCGGAGGTCAGGTGCGTTTCGATTTTTTCCAGGAAGGCGTCGCCGCTCTCGCCGAAGCAAAAGCCCTTGGAGCCGTCCTCCCGAGAGAAATCGGCGAAAACTGCCTCGCTTGGTGGGACAACTATCAGAAGCTGGAACAACTGAGGCAAGTCGCTGACGAAGGTGCCAAACACGGCCAGTTGTTGAAACAGCAGGCCCGCACCTTGCGGAAAGAAAGTTCCGGTGATCTGGAGCAGCGACTGGTCGAGATCCGCCAATCCGGGGAGCGCCAGCGAGCCCTCTTTCACTCCGCTCCCGGAAATCTGCTCCTCCACGACGGCAAATCGAAAGCAGATTTCGGAGAGAACGGATTCCTGCCGTCCAAAAAATCCGTCGAAGGCGAACTGCGTCGGCGTCGCGCCGCCCGGATCCGCAATCTGGTCGCGGTGGCGGCGGTCGTGGTTCTGTCATGGATTGGGATTGATACCTATTTCCGCGCCGGCGGGGAGGCCGATCAGCGGATCGCCGATCTTGCCATGCTTCGCGAAAGCGCCTCCATCGAGTTGGTTCAGGAAGCTCTCGTCTCGGCCGAGGAGCCGCAGTTTGTCGATGGACTTTTTCGGCTCTTCCCCAAATGGAAGGACGAGGTGCTAGTGACCAAGCATTGGATCGAGGAGCAGCTCGTCCTGACCGGTCGGCTCGCGGAACTTCAAGCGGAGCTCCGCGACTTCCAGAGCACGATGGAGCCGTATTCCGGGACGAGCGACGCCGAAACCTGGGCCAGAAATCTACAAGGATGGAGCGCGACCGAGTCATCCTTCGCCGAGGGCCGTGAAGTCATGTCCGCCATGGGCGTCGGGGTGGCCATATCCGCGAATTCGTACTTCCAACTTCTCGATGAAACGTGGGCTTCGGAACTCACCCTGCGGGCGGAAGCGTTCGGAGGGGACTTGACCAAGGCAATCGAGGCTGCTGCCGCAATCTTCGCCACCCCACCTCAAGGGTTGGACCTGACGCAGTTGCGGGAGAAACTGCAAACGCTTCTGTCCCCTCTAGTTCAGGGCACCGCCGCGACCCAATCGGTGAAGGCTGTCTCGCCCGCATTGCCGCCCTTTCGCGACCAAGTGGCTCGCGTCGAGAACGACTTGCAGAAGCAACAAGCGGATACGGAGACCGCTGGAGCGGAACTGCTCCGGCTGCGCGCCTCCATAGATGAGCTAAGCCAAGCCTCAGGCTTGCCGACGTATGCCAAAAGGATCAGCGACATCCCGGATAGCCCCGGCTCAATCCGCAAGTTCCTTCCGCGCAATCTGGAGGCGGATATCGACACGGTGAAGAAGGCGTTGGCCGGAACAACCCGCTTCGAAGAGCTCGTCTTCGCTGACTATGCCTCTCTGGGCAAACTGCCAGCAGACCCTCCGGTGCTGGGAACTCCCAGCGAAGAGCTTAAGCAGAACATGATCAATCTTCTCGACGACTGGAGATTGAAGGACATCTACTCCTGGCATGAGAAGAAGGGCGGTCCGGTCAATGCCTACTCCAGAGACAAGCCATCTCGCGGTCTTTCGGATGCCAATACCGTTACCTGGACTGTGGAGGCCTACCGGCTGGAGGAATCCTCCAAACTGGCAATGTTCAAGGATTTCACAGCGACGGATGCTTCAGGGGGAAGCGCCGCATCATTGATCGGCCCCTTTCCCAAAGGAAAACCGCTACTTTCGAGTGAGTCCACATTTTTCCTCGATCTTGATCTGCATCTCGTCTTCGACGCGTCCACAGGCTCGTTCAAGAATTCCATCATCGGAGTTCTCGACAACCTCATTGGGGAGGCAAACAGAAAATCAAAATCGGGAGCAAAGCCAAATCTCGTGATGATCGCCTATCTCCACCGGGAACTCGGCCGGGTCATTTCCCAAAGTCCGTCTGCCTGGGGTGCGGACCTGACCAGTTTCTCAGGGGACTATGAAGCTCTAACGTCATTGCGGAAGGATGGTGTGACCATGAACCTGGCGGCAGATGACTGGATGGTTCCTGAAGTCTCCGAACGCTGGACGACCACGCTTGAGGTGTATTATCTCTCCCTCACTGACCGCTCTTACCAGCGGGAATATCGCGATGCGGCCGCCGTGGTAAAGTCGTTCGCCGGAGGGGTCGGGTTCGAATTTGCAGGCTTCCTGGATTTCATGGGGAAACCCCAGATCGGTGCCATACCAGTCAAGAAAGGCAAGGTTCTCTGGGGAATCAAGGAAGACCTAAAAACCGGTCAATTCCTCGCCGCGCCCGCCTGCACGATCTCTGAGGACGGCTCCTTCGAGATGCTCAGCAAGACCGCCAGCTTGAGTCCGCTTTTCTCCGCTTCGGAGGAATTTGACCGCTTTTTTGATCAAGTCACCAAAGATGGCAAGCTCTCCCAGGTGCTGAAATACAAGTAGTCCCGGACCCTCCAAACGCGGCGGCTCAACGAATTCTTGGATCTTGCTCCAATCGATGTTCGTGAGCGATCCGACCCAACTCCTCGCGGGCGTGACTACGAGCCCGGGAAATGGCTGTTTTCACAGAACCATTCGAGCATTTGTTCAGTTTCGCTATTTCATTGATCGAGTGTCCATCGCTTGCCAAAGAGAGGATGGCGCTATCCTTCTCTGAGAGTGCCGCCATAACCTGCCGGGTCAAGTCTCTGACCGAAACGCGAAAGGTGAGACTGGAACTGGCATCCTCGATCTGAATCGAATCAATGGGCTCCAAGCGGGACTCGATGGCCAGTCGGCGCAAGATCGTCCCCGAAACATAAAGGCGCAAATCCTGGAAGAGAAATGGGGGAAGCCCCCCTTTGGCAGGATCGAACCCTCGCACGGCCTTTCCAAACCGGGAAGGTAATAACTCACCCAGTGAATTGACCCGTCCACAGAGCCATTCGCTGACACTGTCGGCGGCAAGATTCGGATCAGGGTAGCCGCGGTGAACCAACTGAACCAGCGCCACGGAAACCGCCTGAGCCATCAAAACCCGAGCAAACCAATCTTTGGCCCGCTCCAACTCACCGGTGGTCCACTCACTGCCAGGGCGGTCACAAGGGATTTCTGATAGGGGATTCTCGTTCATTTGTTTGACAGGTGACGGATTTGAACAAATCAAAAACCTTATGTCAACGGAGCTATCTACAATTTTCGGAGGACTTTTCCCTGATCGACTGGGCGCAATCGCGTCAGTCCGCAGCTCATCGCCTTTGAAATGATTTATTCCACGCCTAGCCCTTCAGCCCTGTTTGCCGATGGAGCGAGGAATCCTGCCCGTTTCATTGGACCGACGCTCTGCAACCGGCTGGACCCCCGCTTACCCGAAATTGAACACCCTACCCGCAAATCAGTCCGTCACGGTGTCCTCACTTGCGAGAGCATTCCTCCTGGCCCACCGTAAGCTCTCTCTGCGTCTGTCGTCTCGACTCCCCATGAAATCCCTGTGCCTCTTTCTCCTCGCGTTTTGCAGTGTCATCACCCTCCCCGACGCCTCGGCGCAATCCGCTCCCGTTCGGGACAAAAATGTCGAGGTTCAGCTCCTTAGCAACCAGTCAAGCATCGCGCCGGGTCAGCCCTTCGTGATCGGTTTACGACTGAGCATCGACCCGACCTGGCATACCTACTGGTCCAATCCGGGCGATACGGGAAAACCGACTTCTCTGAAACTCGATCTGCCCGCAGGATTCACCGCTGGTCCGCTCCAGTTTCCCGTTCCAAAAAAGTTCATCACCGTCTATAGCGAAGATGTCCGCACCTACGCTTTCGGATATGAGAAGGAAGTGATCCATCCCCTCCTGATCACCCCCCCGGCCGACCTCACGCCAGGAACGGAAGTGACGCTTTCCGGCACAGTCGATTGGTTGATGTGCGACCCAAGTACTTGCATCCCCGGCAAGGCCAACCTTTCCATCACCCTCCCGGTGGCAGCTTCGGCAACCCCTTCTTCTGATGCAGGAGCGATTGACGAGGCCTTGTCCCACGTCCCCCGGGAAGTCGCCTGGCCCGGTAACGTCGCGCTGGCTGGCGACACTGTCGAAATCGGCTTCACCGTCCCCGAAGGCACCCTCCCAGCCGGAGCCGAGTTCTCCTTTTTCCCTTTCCAAAACCAAGTCCTCTTTCCTTACGAGACCCCTGTCGTCGCCCTCGTCGGGAATCAACTCACCATCCGAGCTCCGAAAGAAGAGACTCTTACCGAGGCCCCTGCAACGCTCTCGGGTGCCCTCGTCGCCACGACCGCCGAAGGTAAGGTCGGCTACCTCGTGAGCACTGGCGAAGCCGCCGCGACCTCCGCTACCACAACTCCCTCCGAATCCCCTCAGGTGAGCACTCCTGATCCCGCTTCCGCCAATCCCGCCGATGCCATCCCGGGTGTGCCCGACTCCGCCGCCTCGGCCGATCCCGCAGCCCTTCCCTTCGGAGGCGGTCTGCTCGGCATCCTCCTCGCCGCTTTTCTCGGGGGAATCATTCTCAACATCATGCCCTGCGTCTTTCCCGTGATCTCGCTGAAGGTCATGTCCTTCGTCGGTCAGGCCGGTGAAGATCGGAAAAAAGTCTTCGCCCACTCCGCCACCTTTGCTTTGGGAATTCTTGTTTTCTTTTGGATACTCACCACGGTGCTGCTGATCCTTCGATCCGCCGGATCCACCGATGTCGGATGGGGTGTGCAGCTTCGCGAGCCGGCTTTTGTGATCGGCCTTATTTTCGTCATGGTCGTCGTCGCTCTGAGTCTCTTCGGTGTTTTTGAATTCGGTTCTTCCATGACGGCGGTCGGTGGCGACCTCGCCTCGAAATCCGGTTACGCGGGCAGCTTCTGGAGCGGTGCCCTCGCCGTGCTCCTTGCAACCCCTTGCACCGCACCACTGATGGCACCGGCGATCGGCTTCGCTCTCGTGCAGCCGGGGCCGATCATGTTCCTCGTCTTCACAACCCTTGGACTCGGACTCGCCGCGCCCTATTTCCTGTTCGCGATTTTCCCCAAACTCCTCGACGTCATTCCCAAGCCGGGAGCCTGGATGGAGACCTTCAAACAATTCATGGGCTTCCCCATGCTGGCGGTCGCGGTGTGGTTGATCGGAGTCCTCTCGAAACAGCTCAACGTCGCCGGTCTCCAATGGGCACTCGCCGCCGTGCTCCTCGTCGCCATCGCCGGATGGATCATGGGCCGCTTCGCCGGATGGGATCGCTCGACCAAGGCCCGCCTGATCGCCCGCATCGTGGCGGCGGTGGTCTTCCTCGGAGCCGTCGGCATTGCCTGGAAATCGAGCCTGGCCCGCGCCCCGCAGAACGCGACGAACATCAGCGAAGTCATCGCGGAGAAACGAGCCGCCGGGAAAAACGTGTTCGTCGATTTCACCGCCGAGTGGTGCGTCACTTGCAAGGTCAACGAAAGTGTCGCCATCAAAACCGACACCACACAGCAGGCTCTCGCAGACAACAATATCGAGTTCGTCATAGCCGATTGGACCAATCCCGATCCTCACATCGCCGCCCTCCTCGAAGAACATGGCCGCGCCGGTGTGCCGCTCTATTTGCTTTATCCAGCCGATCCGAAGGAACCGGCCATCATGATCAAAGAAGGCATCATCACCAGTGGCGACATTCTTGACGCGATCAAGAAATTGCCGAAGTGAAAGATCCGTCAGGGCAAACTCATTTCGCCCGGGAACAGAAGAACATGTATCCGTTCCGAAAAAGGCAGGCGGAAGGCGACGATCTCCTTCCGGAGTCCGCAACAAAGGTGACAGCTCCCGCCTGCTTTTGCCTTGGAGTCTTCAGGCTCTGCAAGTAAGGTTGGCCATGAAAACCGTGTTCTTCAGCAGCAAAAGTTATGACGAAACCACTTTCCAAGCGGCCAACGAAGGCAACTCGCATGAATTGAAATTCCTCCCCGTGCGACTCGACGAAACGACCGCAAAGCTTGCTCAGGGCTCCGAAAGCGTTTGCGTTTTCGTGAATGATCGAGTGAATCAAGCGGTGCTCGATTCACTTTCCGAACTGGGTGTTCGGCTGATCGCGCTCCGCTGCGCGGGATACAACAACATCGATCTCGCTCATGCCAAGTTGCTTGGAGTGACGGTTGTGCGAGTGCCGGCCTACTCTCCTCATGCGGTAGCCGAGCATGCCGTAGCGTTGCTGCTCGCCCTCAATCGCCACCTGCACAAAGCCTACAACCGCGTTCGCGAAGGCAACTTCGAACTCAAAGGCCTGCTAGGGTTTGACCTTTTCGGAAAAACCGTCACCGTCGTTGGGACAGGCAAAATCGGCAGCATTTTCGCGCGGATCATGCAAGGCTTCGGATGCCGCGTTCTGGCAGTGGATGTTTACGAGAACCGCGAATTGATCGAGCAAGGAGTGACCTATGTTCCTCTCGCGGAGGCATTGTCCCAAAGCGAAGTCGTCAGCCTGCACTGCCCCCTCACTCCGGATACCCGACACCTCATCCAAGCGGAAACGATCTCGCTCATGAAGCCCGGAGTGCTCTTGATCAATACCGGTCGCGGGGCCTTGGTTGACACCAGCGCCGTGATCAAGGGACTCAAGACCGGCCTCATCGGGGGACTGGCGATTGATGTCTATGAGGAGGAAGAAAAGCTTTTCTTCGCTGATCGTTCCGGGGAGGTCATCCCCGATGACGTTTTCATGCGGCTAACGACATTTCCGAATGTGCTCATCACCGGTCATCAAGCGTTCTTCACCCGGGAGGCATTGCAGCAGATCGCCCAAACCACCATCGCGAATCTGAGTGAGTTTGAGAGTTCCGGTCAGTGTGGAAACGAAGTAAAGTCCTGACCCGCAACCTCCGATGTTGCGAAACGCGTGCTGTCGTTCGAGTATTCGCACATCGAGTCGATGACGCCACTCACCCCGGCGCGGCAGGACCGCTGCTGACTCTGTCACTTCACTGGTGAAATCATACACCATCACACCGGTCTCAGGACACTCTTCACGACTTCTCCTGAGTGCATCTTTTCGAAAGCCTCGTGCCACTCTGTCACGGGCCAGATTCCGCCGATGATGGGTTTCACGTCGAGCTGACCGCTAGCGAGCAAGGCAATAACCCGCTCCCAGATGGGCCAGTTATGGCTGAAGCTTCCCTGCAGGGTGATGTTCTTTTGCACCAAGGGATCGAGGCTGAAATTCAGCGGCTGCGGCCCCCAACCGACTTTACTGACCCAACCGGCCGGGCGGACCAGATCGAGCGCGATTTTCAAGGTGATGCTCGCCCCTGCCGCATCAATGACTCCATCGCAACCGAGCCCATCTCGCTGGAGTGCCCAAGGTTTGGCATCGCCGATGATCACCTCGCAACCATATTGACGGGCAATTTCCAATCGATGCGCATCCTGTTCCAATCCGACGATGGCTACTTCAGCTCCGCAAAGGCGCGCCATGGCGGCGCAGAGAATCCCGATCGTCCCTGGTCCTAACACGACGACACGATCACCTGGTTCAATCCGAGCATTTTTGACGACTGCGCTATAGGCAACACAACAGGGCTCCGTCAGGCAGGCTTGCTCAAACGGGAGCGCATCGGGGATGTGATGCAGAATCCGCGCGGGCACACGCACGAACTTGGTCATCGCCCCATTGACTCCATAGCCGAATCCTTTTCGAGTGGGATCGAGATTGTAGAGACCTCGTCGGGTCATGGGGTTGTCCTGACTGATGATCGCGGCGGTTTCGGAAACCACCCGGTCACCCTCTTTCCAACCGTTCACCTCGCTGCCGACTTCGACGATGTGTCCTCCGAACTCATGCCCCAGCACCACCGGGTAATTCACCGGCCACGAATGATCCGCGGTCCATTGGTGCAGGTCACTACCGCAAACGCCGACATTGGCTACTTCGAGAAGAACATCAGTCGGCCCGATGGACGGGCGATCAAGTTCGCGGATTTCGACCGAATATTTGTCCGGGGCGAAGTTTACAACAGCGGGGGATTTCATGGGGCGGCGGCGGATTTTGATCAAAAAATGGCGCGACTGACCGCCTGCGCGTGCACGGCGTCGCAGATCAACCGAAGGGAAGCCTCCAGATTGCCATCGGCGGTTTTGAAAGCATCTGCATCAATGGTCAAGGGAGCTCCGAGGACCACGAGAGGCGCCCCATATTGAGGGCATTGAATCGCCTGTTCCAAAGTGAGGCCCCCGACAGCTTGGACCGGAACCTTGACGGCCGCGACCACCTCGCGGAGTTGGTCCAAGGGGCTCGGCATCCGATGACCGGCTGCGGCGATTCCCCGACGCTCGTCGTAGCCGATGTGATGAATGACGTAGTCACAACCGAGATCCTCAAGCCGTCGCGCACCGTCAACCATGTCGGGACACCCCAGGTTGTCACCCATGACCTTGCAGCCAAAATCCTTCCCGGCCTGAACCACGCACTTGATCGTCTCGGGGTGAGCGCGAGCCATCACGACGACATGGGTGGCGCCCGCCTTGGCCATCATCTCGGCCTCCAGATAACCGCCATCCATGGTCTTCAGATCGGCAACGATGGGAGTTTTGGGAAAGGCCTTTCGCAAAGCCCGGACTCCATGCAGGCCTTCTGCGAGAATCAGCGGGGTGCCGGCCTCAAGCCAATCCACGCCCGCCCGGAGCGCCAGCGCCGCCGTCTCCAGCGCCTCTTCAATATCTGTCAGGTCGAGGGAAATCTGGACGATGGGGGTCATAGGGGAAAGCAGCGTCAGATCAGTATTGCCGAAGGACGAATTTTTGACTACGACAAAGAATATGCGAAACGCGTCACCACTGAAACCCCGAACCCGCTCGACCCGGAGGCCTGCCGAGATTGCCGGGTGGCTTGAGGAACGGGACCGCTGGTTCTCACAACTTGATCCGAGCCAACAGTTTCAGTCACTGTTCGACCACATTCCCGGAGTCTATTTCTTCGCTAAAAATGAGGTCGGCCGCCTCATGTTCGCTAGTAAGGGCCTCCTGGATCGGTATCAGATGAACGACGAAACGGACATCCTCGGACGAACTGACTTCGACTTGAACCCCGATGTCATGGCGGAGTGCTATGTGGCTGACGATCAAGCTATCCTCGCCGGAAAATCGGAGGTGATCGAGCGGTTGGAGCTTTGGTGGGACCGCCAAGGGCTGCCTGACTGGTTTTTGGTCACCAAACTTCCCCTCCCGGGTCGGGATCGACGAGTCTGTGGAGTGATGGGTATCCTGCGCCGGCCCGACTCGACCGAACTAAGCCTTCCGCTCGTCCAGACAGTATCAAAGGCAGTGGAGATGATCCGCCGGACCTACAGGAGCGACATCCGCATCGCCGACGTCGCTCGAGCTTGCGGCCAGTCACTGCGACAGGTGCAGCGACACTTTCAGGCGGCTTTCGGCATTAGTCCGCAGGAGTTCCTGATCAAAACCCGGGTCCTGGCCGCAGTCCGCCTGCTCGAAGAATCCGAGCTGAGTGCGGCGGAGATCGCGCATCGCTGCGGATTCGCCGACGCGAGCAGCTTCACCCAGCAATTCCGCGCCCGGGTCGGCGTGACTCCGGCTTCCTATCGAAACCAGCGGTAGTTGAAGCAATGAACTCTGGTCGGTTGCTCACCGCAGGCTCCCATTGGGAGGAAAAAGCGCGGAGCCGGGGGGGAGCGTCAGAAACTCACCTGAACCGAACGACAACGTTTTCAGTGCAGTTTTTGATGAAACCCAAGGAGGCAGCCGGGAGGGCACAGGGTCTAGCGGATTTCGAAGAACTTCGGAGATAGAATTGATCATCCGATCAAGGGACCGTTTCTGGCTATCGCGCGGCTGGAACAACGCTCGTTCCTTTTGAGCTGCGCCGGATCTGCATGGATAAAAGACCTTGGCATCGCTTCACCTCACCTTTCCGGAGACGGGGAACCAATTCCCAATATCTCCCCCCAAAAAATTCCCGAAGCGCCCAACCCTTCTCAACGCGGACGCGCAACATGGCCAAGCTCCCAGCCGAATCACCCTGAACCCAACCCTTCCCCGGGGCTAAGGCTGGGTTGGGAGCGGAAAAGCTGAAAAGCTGAAAAGGAAATTCCTGGCAAATCAATCCCGCTCGTAGATGAGGTGGTAGACCAGCTCTACCATGCCTGCCCCGCCGACGACATTCCCGAGGGTCACGGGGAGGAGATTGTGGAGGATGAAGGCCCCCCAGGTGAGGGTCCCGGGCGCGCCTTCTCCGGCGAGGAGGATCGCGAGGGGCACGAAATACATGTTCGCGATGCTGTGTTCGAACCCGGCCGCGACGAAAGCGGAGATGGGGAAAATGATCGCGACGATGCGGTCGATAACCTGGCGTCCCGCCAGCGCGAGGCAGACGGCGAGGCAGACGGCGAGGCAGACGGCGAGGCAGACGGCGAGGTTGCCGAGAATGCCTTTGAAGAATGCCT
>Ga0105044_10006387_pt1 | contig 16211 bp, 16 predicted proteins | sample MAT01_FD_78092 | JGI IMG/M metagenome (GOLD analysis project Ga0105044, IMG submission 78092) | Freshwater microbial communities from Lake Fryxell liftoff mats and glacier meltwater in Antarctica - MAT-01 | ecosystem: Environmental > Aquatic > Freshwater > Ice > Liftoff microbial mat | place... | reverse complement strand
CGCCGGGGTAGCGGTTCCAGTACCAGGTGCCGCCGAAGTCGCCGCCCTTTTCGATGATGCGGATATTCTTGAGGCCGGCCTGACGAAGACGTGCAGCGGAGAGGAGGCCTCCAAAGCCGCCGCCGACGACAATGACTTCTGTGTCGTCGGCGAGTGGCTCGCGGGTGAAGCCGGGGGTGACATAGGGGTCTTCGAGGTAGTGAGCGAACTGGCCCGCCATTTCGACATATTGCTGGTTGGCGTCGGTGCGCAGACGCTTGTCGCGCTCGGCGCGGTATTTGGCTTTCAGAGCCTTGGGGTCGAAGCCTAGATCCTCGGCGGTATCGCTCATGAGCGATCTTCCTGTTTTGGCGTTTCCTTGGTGACGACAAGGTCGGGCAGCGGCGCCCGGTTCGTCAAGCTGCCTTGGACGGAAGCGTCAAACGGATTTGGGCGCGGCCTGTGCCAGCATGGCCGGCACGATGATCCGGTGAAACGGCATGATCGTCGCCAGATAGGTCCGGCCGAGCCAGTTGTGGGTTTTGACGGCTGTGGCGACCGAGACGTCCTGCTCGCCGGTCTCGCGGCGAGTGATGTCAACTGAAACACGGAAGTCGAGATGCTTGTCGTCCATGCCCATCACGACGCGGTCGGGCGTCCGGCTGATGACGGGAAAGATGCCGATTTGCTTGCCTTCGCGCTGGGTGGAGGGTGAGCCGGCCTTCAGGCCGAAGGGGCGGGCGATGACGTTGCGGGTGGCGAGCAGTCCGCGGATCCAGCCGGGCGTTCTGCCAAAGACGCGCTGGGAGGTTTCGAAGGCGTCGAGGTCATGGCCTTGAAGGGTCAGCGAGAAGCAATCGCCAAACGTCGCGCCCGGGAGGAGGGTGCCGGGATCGGGGAAAGGCGTCTCGACGGGTTTGGCCATGAGGCATTTTAGCCCGGTTTTGGAGGTTCCGCACGATTTTCAGGATGAAGGTGTCGGCGATAGGCTGGGTGCCACGTCTTAGAACCGGAGGAACGCCCATGCTGTACGCCATTCTTTGCTATGACGATGAGACCAAGGTCAGGGCCTGGTCTGCCGCCCAAGACGCCGCCGTCATGGAAAAGCTGGGCGCGGTGCAGGAAAAACTAGAGCGCAAAAACAAGCTGGGGCCGGTTGCGAGATTGGTGCCGACGACGGCGGCGGTGACGCTGCGCAAGTCGGGCGAAGCGGTCGTGCTGGACGGGCCGTTTGCGGAGACCAAGGAGCAATTGCTCGGTTTCTATGTGATCGAGGCGGACTCGATGAACGAGGTGCTGGAGATCGCCAAAGAGCTAGGCGCCGCCAATCCGGGCGTGGGTGCGTATGAGATTCGCGCGCTGAAGTTCTTCAATGGCCGGGGAGCGCCGGGGTGACGCAATTCGGCTGGATCGATACCGCGCTGGTTGCGGCACGGCCCCAGGCGATGGGGGCGCTGCTGCGCTATTTCCGCGATCTCGATACTGCCGAAGAGGCGTTTCAGAATGCGTGCCTGCGGGCGCTGAAGACCTGGCCGCAATCCGGGCCGCCGCGTGACGCAGCAGCCTGGCTGATTATGGTGGGGCGCAATGCCGGGATCGATCAGGTGCGGAAAACCGCGCGCCTGACGGTGCTGGATGACGAGCGTGCCGTGTCGGACCTCGGTGACGCCGAAGCGGCAGCGGCAGAGCGGCTGGATGGCAGTCAATTCCGTGACGATATTCTGCGGCTGCTGTTCATCTGCTGCCATCCCCAGCTTCCCGCCACGCAGCAGATCGCGCTGGCGCTGCGGATTGTCTGCGGATTGGGCGTGCCGCAGATCGCCAAGGCATTCCTGGTGAGCGAGAGCGCGATGGAGCAGCGCATCACGCGGGCCAAGGCGCGTGTCGCCAAGGCAGAGATCCCCTTTGAGGCGCCGGACGCCGTTGAGCGCATGGAGCGGGTGGGGGCGGTCGCGGCGGCGATCTATTTGATGTTCAACGAGGGCTATAGTGCAGCAGCGGCCGACAGCGAACGCCGGGCGCCGCTGGCTGCAGAAGCGATCCGGCTGGCGCGGTTGCTGCTGCAGATTTTCTCGGCCGAGCCAGAGCTAATGGGGCTGACCGCGTTGCTGTTGCTCCAGCATGCGCGGCTCGCGGCGCGGTTCGACGGCGAGGGCGCGGCGGTGCTGCTGGACGACCAGGACCGCACGAAATGGAATGGTGCGATGATCGCCGAAGGACTGGCGCTGATCGACAAGTCGATGCGGCACCGCAAGCCCGGCCCGTATCAGGTGCAGGCGGCGATCGCCGCGCTGCATGTACAGAGTGCCAGTGCCGCAGAGACCGACTGGGCGGAGATCGAATTGCTTTATCGCGCGCTGGAGCGCTTGCAGCCCTCGCCGGTGGTGACGCTCAACCGTGCGGTTGCAGTTTGGAAGGTCAGCGGGCCTGAGGCCGCACTGACGCTGAGCGATACGCTGGAAGGGCCGCTGGACGGGTATTTCTATTTTCACGGTCTGCGCGGCGCGCTGCTTAGCGAACTTGGCCGAACGGCTGAAGCACGGGCGGCCTATACGCGCGCGATTTCGCTGGCGGGTTCGGCGGCGGAGGCGGCGCATATCCGTGGTCAGCTGGACGGCCTGAGCGCCCATGCAAAGGCTGGCTGACAATTTTTTTTATGGGCGCGTCGGATAGCGGAGCGGTCCGGCGTCCTTGGGGCAGAGCGAAGGTGGGGAGATAGATCATGTCGCGAAGTATTTTCGTCAATCTGCCGGTGAAAGACCTGAACCGGTCCAAGAGCTTCTTTGAAGCCATGGGATACAGCTTCAACCCGCAGTTCACGGATGAGACGGCGGCGTGCCTGGTGATCTCGGATACGATCTTCGCCATGCTGCTGACGCATCCGAAATATGCGCAGTTCACCAAAAAAGAGATCGCCGACACACAGAAGACCAGCGCGGCGCTGATCTGCCTGTCACGCGACAGCCGTGCGGATGTGGACGTGGAAGTGGACGCCGCGCTCAAAGCGGGTGGCACCGAGGCGCGCGATCCCGAGGATCACGGCTTCATGTATTCGCGCGGCTATTGCGATCTCGACGGTCATACCTGGGAAATCATGTGGATGGACCAGACTGCGGTTCAGCCCACCTGAACGCCATCATCAGCAAGAGTTGAGGGAGCAGACCATGCAGGACGTGAAACAGAACGGCCCCGTCTCGATGGATGCGATGAACGGGGTGATTCCCTATGTCGCCGTCGAAGGAGCTTCGAGCGCGGCGGAATTTTACATCAAGGCGTTTGGTGCCTTAGAGGCCGGGCCGCGCATGGCGTCGGATGACGGCAAGCGGAAGATGCACATCCATCTCATCATCAATGGTGGTTCGTTGATGCTGAGCGATCCGTTCCCGGAATACGGGCAGGAGCTGCAGCCGTCGCACAGCTACACAATGACGATCGTCGTCGCGGACGGACAGAGCTGGTGGGACCGCGCCGTCGCCGCCGGCTGCGAGGTCAAGATGCCGTTCGCCAAGGCGCCGTGGGGCGACATCTATGGTGGCCTGCGCGATCCGTTCAGGGTGAATTGGGCCGTAAACCAGCCGGCGCCGAGAGGCTGAAGGAGGCGGCCATGATTGTCGTTTACTGGGTTCTAGTTGCTATCGCCGCCGCCATTCTGCTGGTGCTGATCCTTGCGGCGATGAAGCCGAACGTCTTCACGCTGACGCGGCGCACGCGCATCAACGCTCCGCCGGAAACGGTGAGCGCGCTGATCGAAGACTTCCACGAATGGGTGAAGTGGTCGCCGTTCGAGAAGATGGACCCCGAAGGCGTTCTGCAACGGACTTATTCCGGCGCGGCGCGCGGAGTAGGGGCCGTCTACGAATGGGCCGGCAAGAAGACGGGCGTCGGGCGCATGGAGATTTTGGAGGCGACGGCGGAGAAGATCAGAATCCAGCTCGATTTCCTCAAACCGTTCCCGGCCAATAATTTTGCCGAGTTCGCGATCAAGCCGGATGGCGCGGGCACCGCGGTGATCTGGTCGATGTTTGGGCCGCAGAAGTTCATGTTCAAGATCATGGATACTGTGATCGGCACAGAACGGATGATGGGGCCGGTGTTCGAGCAGGGCCTGTCAGGCATGAAAAAAGCGGCGGAAGCTGCGTAAGGGAGAGTGATGTGAATACCTATCTTTCAGCATCGGTTCTGGCGCTTGCATTGATGGCGCCGGTTGCTGCGCAGGATGGCGCGTCTTCGCCGGTGGTGCCGAGCGGCGAATACAAACTCGACAAGAGCCATGCGACGCTGACCTTTGTGGTCAACCATCTCGGCTTCTCGCATTATCGAGCCCAGTTCACGGCATTCGACGCGATCATGACCTTCGACCCGGCCAAGCCGGGTGAGACCAAGCTGACGGCGACAATCGATCCCAACTCGCTGAGCGTGCCCATGCCGCCTGACGGATTTCTGGACGAGCTGAAAGGTCCGCAGTTCCTGGATACGGCGAAATATCCCGAGATGAAATTCGTCTCTACGGCGGTCGAGATCACCGGCGAGAAGACTGGCAAAATCACCGGCGATTTCACGCTTCGCGGCGTCACCAAGCCGGTGACGCTGGATGTCACGTTCAATGGCGGCTGGGCCGGCCTGCCGGGTATGGACCCGCAAGCGCGGGCCGGGTTCTCAGCCACCAGCACGCTGAACCGTTCGGAGTTCGGGATCGGCTATGGCGTTCCGCCGGAGGGCACCACGATGGGCGTCAGCGATGCCGTCGAGATCGTCATCGAGGCCGAATTCACCGGGCCGCCGCTGAAATAACCCTGGTGAGGGGCGACAAAGGGCTTGTATTCGGATATAAACATATCCTTATATGATATCTGAAGGAATCGCCTCTTGGACGCTTTGCTGGACGGATTGAAGGCTGTTGCCGAGCCGACGCGTTTGCGTCTGCTGGCTCTGCTGACGCGCGCTGAGCTGACCGTCACCGAGATCACCCAGGTTCTGAAGCAGAGCCAGCCGCGGGTGAGCCGTCACCTCAAGCTGATGGTCGAAGCCGGGTTGTTGAAGCGGTTTCCGGAAGGGACGTGGGTCTTCTATCGGCTGGCGCAGGACGGCGAGGCCGCCAGGCTGGCGCGGGCCGTGACTGCGCTGATGGATGCGGGCGACCCGGTGCTGGCCGAGGATGCGGCGCGGCTAGAGACCATCCGCAAGGCGCGCTCCGATGAGGCCGCCTCCTATTTCGCCGAGAACGCCGCGCATTGGGACGAGATCCGCGCGCTGCATCTGCCGGAGGCTGCCGTTGAGCAGGCGATGGCGGAGATGCTGGGCGAGACGCCGATCGGGACGCTGCTCGATCTTGGCACCGGCACAGGGCGTATTCTGGAAGTGCTGAGTCCGCGCGCCGAGCGTGGCATCGGCATCGACATGAGCCACGAGATGCTGGGCATCGCTCGTGCTAATCTGGAGCGCGCCGGGCTGGGCAATGCGCAGGTGCGCCACGGCAACATCCTGCGGCTCGATCCGGGGGCGCTGGGTGTGGTGCCGCAGGCGGATGTCGCGGTGCTGCATCATGTGCTGCACTTCTTTGAGCATCCTCAGGAAGTGGTGGCGCAGGCCGCGCGTCTGCTGAAAGCCGGAGGGCGGATGCTGATCGCGGATTTCGCACCGCATGGGCTGGAGCATCTGCGCGAAAATCATGCGCATCGCCGTCTCGGGTTTGCCGATCACGAGGTGAAGGCCTGGGCGCAAGCGGCGGGCCTGCATCTGACCACGACGCGCGACCTGCCGCCCGGCGGTAATGCCGATGCGCGGCTGACCGTGAAGCTGTGGCTGCTGGACAAACCCGTCGATGCCGCCCGCGCGCCGCGCCGGGCAGGGGAGGCTGCATAATGGCCCTGAACGTCTCGTTCGAATTCTTTCCGCCGAAAACTGACGATGCTGAGCTGAGCCTTTGGAAGGCGATCCGCCGGCTGGAGCCGCTGGCACCGGGGTTCGTCTCGGTGACCTATGGCGCGGGCGGGTCGACGCGCGAGCGCACGCACGCGACGGTGAAGCGCATCGTCGATGAGACCGGGCTGAAGCCGGCGGCGCACTTGACCTGTGTTGGCGCGACCAAGGCCGAGATCGACGAGGTCATTCAGGAATATTGGGATGCGGGCGTGCGGCACATCGTGGCTCTGCGCGGTGACATGCCTGATATGGGCGCCGCCTATGCGCCGACGGGTGGCGGCTATCATTCGACGCCGGAGCTGATCGAAGGAATCAAGGCGGTCGGCGAATTCGAGGTGAGCGTTTCGTGCTATCCCGAGAAGCATCCCGATACGCCGACGCTCGATGCCGATATCGATTTGCTGAAGCGCAAGATCGATGCGGGCGCGACGCGGGCGATCACCCAGTTTGCGTTCGATACCGATGCGCATATCCGTTTCCTGGAGCGGGCGCGGCGGCTGGGCGTGAAGGTGCCGGTGGTGCCGGGGATCATGCCGACCACGAACTTCAAAGGCATTGTGCGGATGGCCGGGCGCTGCGGTGCCAGCGTGCCGCAATGGCTGCGCGAGCGATTTGAAGGGCTGGATGAGGATCTGGAGACGCGCAAGCTGATCGCCGCGACCGTCGCGGCGGAGCAGGTGGAGCGGCTGCAAGCCATCGGGTTCGACAATTTCCATTTCTACACGCTGAACCAGGCAGACTTGACCTACGCGATCTGCCGCATTCTCGGCATCAAGCCGGGCGTAAAGCCGCTGGAGGCGGCCGCCTGATGAGCACCCGCCCCGACGCCCGCACCTATATTCTTGCCGAGAGCAAGAAGCGCATCCTGACGCTGGATGGTGCGTGGGGGACGATGATCCAGACCTATTCGCTGGGCGATACGGATTATCGCGGTGAGCGGTTCAAGGATTGGGCGCAGGACGTCAAAGGCAATAACGATCTGCTGATCCTGACGCGGCCGGATGTGATCGGGGCGATCACCGAAGCCTATCTGAAGGCTGGGGCGGATATCGTTTCGACCAATACGTTCAGCGCGACGACAATCGCCATGGCCGATTACGGTATGGAAAGCCTGGTCACCGAGCTGAATTATGAGGGCGCGCGGATCGCCCGCGAGCTGGCAGACAAATACTCGACGCCGGACAAGCCGCGTTTTGTCGCGGGCTCGATTGGGCCGACGAACCGGACGGCGTCGATTTCGCCGGATGTGAACGATGCCGGCTATCGCGCGGTGACGTTCGATGAGCTGGTGGCGGCCTATCACGAGGCAGCGAAGGCGCTGATCGAGGGTGGCTCGGACATCCTGCTGATCGAGACGGTCTTCGACACGCTGAACGCGAAGGCGGCGCTGTTTGCCTGCACCAAGCTGTTCGATGAGCTGGGGCGGACCTATCCGATCTGGGTGTCGGGGACGATTACCGATCTGTCGGGCCGCACGCTGACCGGGCAGACGGTGGAGGCGTTCTGGCATTCGATCCGTCATGCCGACCCGCTGATCGTGGGGCTGAACTGCGCCTTGGGTGCAAGCGAGCTGCGCCAGTACGTGAGCGAATTGTCGGCTTGCGCGGACACGTTGGTGGCGTGTCATCCCAATGCCGGTCTCCCGAACGAGTTTGGCGGATACGACGACAGCCCTGAATACATGGCTGGGCTGATCCGCGAGTTTGCGGAGAGCGGGTTGCTGAATGTCGTTGGCGGGTGCTGCGGCACGACGCCGGAGCACATCGCGGCGATCGTCGAGACGGTGCGCAGCGTTGCGCCGCGTGTCGTTCCGGAGAGGCCGAAATATCTGCGGCTGTCAGGGCTGGAGCCGTTCACGCTGACGCCCGAGATTACCTTCGTGAATGTCGGCGAGCGGACCAATGTCACGGGGTCGGCGAAGTTTCGGAAGCTCGTGACGGCGGGGAATTACGAGGAAGCGCTGCAGGTTGCGCGCGACCAGGTGGAGAACGGCGCGCAGATCATTGACATCAACATGGATGAGGGGCTGCTGGATGGCGTCGCCGCCATGAAGCGGTTCCTCAACCTGATGGCGGCGGAGCCTTCGATTGCGAAGGTGCCGTTCATGATCGACTCGTCGAAGTGGGAGATCATCGAGGAGGGCCTGAAATGCGTTCAGGGCAAGCCGGTGGTGAATTCAATCTCGATGAAGGAGGGCGAGGAGAAATTTGTCGCTCAGGCCAAGCTGCTGCGCCGTTATGGCGCGGCGGTGGTGGTGATGGCATTCGATACGGACGGCCAGGCCGACACGATCGAGCGGAAGGTTGCGATCTGCCAGCGCTCGTATGATCTGCTGACCACCGAGGCGGGATTTCCGCCTGAGGACATCATCTTCGATCCCAATATTTTCGCGGTGGCGACGGGGATCGAAGAGCATAATCCGTATGGCGTGAACTTCATCGAGGCGACCCGGATCATCCGCGAACGGATGCCTTTGGCGCATATTTCGGGCGGTGTTTCGAACGTCTCGTTTTCGTTCCGCGGCAATGAGCCGGTGCGTGAGGCGATGCACTCGGCGTTTCTGTTTCACGCCATCAAGGCCGGCATGGACATGGGTATCGTCAATGCCGGTGCGCTGATGGTCTATCAGAACATTCCGACCGAGCTGCGCGAGCGGTGCGAGGATGTGATCCTCGACCGGCGCGAGGACGCGACTGAGCGCTTGCTGGAGATCGCCGATCAGTTCCGCCATGGCGGCACCGCGCGCAAGGAAGCCGATCTTGAGTGGCGCAAGCTGCCGGTGGCGGAGCGTATTGCACATGCGCTGGTGCAAGGCATTGCCGACTATGTCGAGGAAGATACCGAAGAAGCGCGGCTGTCATTTGCCAGGCCCTTGCACGTCATCGAGGGGCCGCTGATGGACGGGATGAACATCGTCGGTGACCTGTTCGGGTCGGGCAAGATGTTCCTGCCGCAGGTCGTGAAGAGCGCGCGGGTGATGAAGAAGGCGGTCGCCTGGCTGATGCCCTTCATGGAGGCGGAGAGCGCCGGCCAGAAGCGTCAGGCAGCCGGCAAGATCGTGATGGCGACCGTGAAGGGCGACGTCCACGATATCGGCAAGAATATCGTCGGCGTCGTGCTGCAGTGTAACAATTACGAGGTCATCGACCTCGGCGTGATGGTGCCGGCGCAGAAGATTCTTGATACGGCGCGAGCTGAGAAGGCGGATATTATCGGCCTGTCGGGGCTGATCACGCCGTCGCTGGACGAGATGAGCTATATCGCGTCGGAGATGGAGCGTCAGGGCTTTGATCTGCCGCTGATGATCGGCGGCGCGACGACGTCGAAGGTTCACACGGCGGTGAAGATCAACCCGAACTATGCGCGCGGCCAGACGGTCTATGTGACGGACGCCTCGCGCGCGGTGGCGGTGGCGTCGAGCCTGCTCTCGAAGGAGCAGCGCGGGGCGTTCACGGCGAACGTGCGCGCCGACTATCTGAAGATTGCGGAAGGTCATGCGGCCGGGCGGCGTAACGATCGCCGGTTTACGATCGCGCAGGCGCGCGGCAATGCGATGAAGATCGAGTGGGCGGGGTATCAGGCGCCGAAGCCTGGCTTCACCGGGACCAAGGCGTTCGAAGCCTACGATCTGGGTGAGCTGGTCGATTACATCGACTGGACGCCGTTTTTCCAGAGCTGGGAGCTGGTCGGGCGCTATCCGATGATCCTGGAGGACGAGGTGGTCGGGCCGGCGGCGCGGAGCCTCTTTGCCGATGCCCAGGTGATGCTGAAGAAGATGGTCGCCGAGAAGTGGCTGACAGCGAAGGCGGTGATCGGCTTCTGGCCGGCCAACAGCGACGGCGACGATATCGTTGTGTGGACAGATGAAACGCGCACAAAAGAGCTGACGCGCTTCCACGCGCTGCGACAGCAGCAGGCGAAGGAAGCGGTGCGGCCGAACATGGCGCTGTCCGACCTGATCGCGCCCATCGGTTCGGGCGTCGCCGACTATGTCGGCGGGTTTGCGGTGACCACCGGGCATGGCGAGGACGAAGTCGCCAAGAAGTTCGAAGCCGCGCTTGATGACTATTCATCGATCCTGTCGAAGGCGCTGGCCGACCGTCTGGCCGAGGCCTTTGCCGAGCGGATGCATGAGCGGGTGCGGCGCGAGTTCTGGGGCTATGCGCCCGACGAGGCGCTTAGCAAAGCCGACCTCATCGATGAGAAGTATCAGGGCATCCGCCCGGCACCGGGTTATCCGGCGCAGCCCGACCACACCGAGAAGGCGGCGCTGTTCCAGATTCTGGACGCGGAAGCGCAGGCAGGGATCACGCTGACCGAGAGCTATGCGATGTGGCCGGGCGCGGCGGTGAGCGGGATGTATTTCAGCCACCCGAAGTCAGCCTATTTCGGCATCGGCAAGATCGAGCGCGATCAGGTGGAAGACTATGCGGCGCGCAAGGGCTTCACGATCCAGGAGATGGAGCGCTGGCTGGCGCCGATCCTCAACTATGATCCCCGTAAGATCGTGGCGGTGCAGGCGGCCTGAACTGCGCTGCAGATATGAACTATCGAGATCCTGCAGCGGTATCCGGTCAAGAGCATGCGCGGCGCGGCCTACGCTATGCCGGGTTCGCGGGCGCCTATGGCAGACCGGCGACGCAATCGTGCCCTCCCACTGAGCGCCGCTCAGAATGTGCCGACGACGCCGAGGAAGAAGTTCAGCTTGGTTTCAGCCTTGACGTAGTTCGATGCCGCCTTGCCGGTATAGTCGATCTCGATCTCGCCCTCCGCGCGGCCCTGCAGGAAGACTGACGGCGTCGAGCCGCCCGGGCGGCCAAAAAGGCGCAGATTATATTGGGCGCTGCCCGACTGGCTGATCTTGTTGGGATCGAGCGGGGAATATTTCGGCAGACCGATATCAATGTCGAGGCCCGGCTTGGGCTCGCTGATCGTCTTGATAGGATTAGGGATCATCGAAAGTATGAACGCCTTGAACTTACTGTCCGTCGGAATCTGCTGAATGATTTGGATGAGATTCTTGGTCGATTGAATGACGGGATCGGTCGGATCTTTCACCGGCACGGCGGTGAAGCTGATATTCAGGAGGCTCGGCTGTCGGACAGGCGAGAACGTGCTGGCACCGAAGCCGCCAAGCGTGAGCTGAGGCCCGAACAGGATCGGCGGCTGAAGCACCATTTGCGGCGCCTGGGGCGTGATGCCGGGAAGGGTCAGCGGCGGGATCAGCCGCGGCGGCGCGATACCGAACGAACTGCCGCGAATGTCGCGGGGGCCGATGGGCGGCAGCGTCAGGTCGGGCATGACCAGCACCTGGGCGGTGACGTTGTCGATCTCGTAGAGCAGCGCCTTGGTGCGATCGCCGACCAAGCCATCCGCCTTGAGACTGTTGACGGCCTGAAACTTCAGCGTGCGAGTATGGGTCAGCGGACCGAAGATGCCGTCGACCTTGAGCGGCGTCTCGCGGCGGAGATGGTAGTTGAGCCGATCCTGGAGGAATCGGACATCCTGCCCGGTCACTCCGCGATTGAGCATGCGCGACATTTTTTAGCCTCCCTGGCCGCGAGCATAAGCGCCCGGTGGGCCGGCACCAGCATCAGGCGCGGCTTTGACGAATTTGCCATTTTCGTGTTGTCGATTGCGCAGGATATAGCGCGCTATCAAGGCGCTTTGCTATCACGCTCCGCGTAAGACATCGGCGATAGCGTGCTGGATGCGAAAGTTCTGGCCGGCACCGACATCGTCGTGCCGCTCGTGCAGCGAGGACGTCTGCGGTCGGAGCGCTACATCACGCACCGCATGGTGCTGTCGGACGGCGCGGAGGCTTGTCGCCTGTTCGATGCGCAGGAGGACGGCGTGCTGACGACGTTTGTGACGCCTTAGGGCGTCATTTTGCCCAGGCTTGTGACCACTCGATCAGGGGCCAGAGCGCGGTGTTGAGCGCGCGGCCATGCTGGGTGAGCGCGTAGCCGTCAGCGCTGAGATCGACGATTCGCGCCTCGCGCAGTTCGGCGAGGCGGGTGTTGAGGACGCTGGGGGCGACACCGCCACAGGCGGCTGCCAGGGCCCGGAACGACAGAGCGGTTTCACGCAACTCCCATACGATCCGCAGCGCCCAGCGGCGGCCGAGCAGGTCCAGCACCGCCATGATCGGCTTGCCGGTTGTCGAGCCACGGACCTTGCGGCCGGGCAGAGGGGTGCGTGCAATCGTTTTCATAGCGTCAGGGCTTTCGGTTTGCTATTAATTTCATAGCAGACGAGGAGGCGACCTTCCATGACCCCGCGTATTACACCGCTTGCGCCGCCGTTTTCGCCCGAGGTTCAGGCGGCTTTCGACCGGATCATGCCGAAAGGCGTGCCGCCGTTGGAATTGTTCACGACGCTGGCGCGCGCGCCGCGCATCTACGCGAAGTTCAATGCGGGTGGATTGCTCGACAAAGGTTCGATCGCGCTGCGCGAGCGCGAGTTGATGATCAACCGCACCTGCGCGCGGACCGGCAATGTCTATGAGTGGGGCGTGCATGTTACATTCTTTGCCGAACGGGTCGGGCTGGATGTAACGGAGATCGAAGCGTTGGCGCTGCAGGGATGGGACTGGCCGCTTTGGACGCCAGCCGATGCGGCGATCATTCGTCTGGCCGATGAGCTGCACGAGACGGCGGCGATCTCGGACGCGGCGTGGATCGCGATGCGGCGGCATTTTTCCGACGAGCAGATCCTGGAGCTGATCGCGCTCGCCGGGTTTTACCGAACCGTCGCCTATTATTGTAACGGGCTGAAGCTGGCACCGGAGCCTTACGGCGCGCCGCTGCCAATCGCCTGAAGATTTGCTAGAGTGGCGCCATGCGCACCATCTCTCGTGTCTTCTGGACGTTTCTCGCCGTCCTGTTCCTGATCGAAGCCTGGCTTTGGGAAAAGCTGGAGCCGATGGTGGCCGCTGTCGTGCGCGCAATTCCGTTGGCGCGGGTGAAGGCGGGGATTGCGGCGGGGGTGAACAAGCTGCCGCCGTTTGCGGTGCTGTTCGTGTTTCTCATTCCGGTCGTTGTGCTGTTGCCGTTCAAGCTGGCGGCGATCTGGCTGCTGGCGAACGGGCAGGTGATTCTGGCGGTTGGCGTCTATGTGCTGGCGAAGCTGGTGGGCGTTGGCGTCGCGGCATTCCTGTTCGAGACCTGCAAGCCGAAGCTGCTGCAGATGCGGTGGTTTGCGGCAGTCTATGAATGGCTGCGCGGCGTGTGGGCCGGGGCGCACCGGCTGGTCGAGCCGATCAAGGCGCGCATCAAGACGTGGATGGCCGCATTGCGTGGCAAGGCGCGAAGTGAATTCGCGCGACGGTTCGGGCGGGTGCGCGGGTGGATGAAGCGGCGGCGGGCCAATGAGCCGGCTGCGAGCGACCCGGCTGCATGATATTGCACCCATGAGAAAGGGCCGGGGCGTATCCGCCGCCGGCCCTTTGAATCTCTCTATGTGACCGGTTCATTTTTCGATTGAGCATCATCTTTTCGAAGAACCGGCATCCACTTCTTCGGATGATGCTCTAGATAAAGCCGATCAGGATGGCACCCAGAAAGAGAAAGACTGCACCCGTCGCCAGAACACCGACTTGTTGCATTGAAGCCTCCCCAGACTTTTTCGTGGCCGGACTTGACCCTTGGACAGTGTCCCAAAAACGGACCGCCGCCAATGACAAACGATTCCGCACCGCAACCGGTTCCGACATTTTATTGCGTCAGGCGGTCATGACGTTGCGTTCGACGGGTATGTGGCGGCGTTTCGTGTCGGTTTCAATCAAGCGGGGCTAATGTCTTCGTTCGCGCCGTTTACCATGCGAGCGGCGTGCCGTCGTAGTCGATCAGATGGCCGGAGCGGTCGGGCGTCAGGGCGCCGATGAATGTGCGCATCGCGGCGACGCTTTCGGCGGGGGCGAGGGGGGCTTCCGGGCCGCCCATATCGGTCTTCACCCAGCCGGGGCTGACCGACACGGCGATGATGCCGTCGGCGCTCCAATCCTGCGCGAGGGTCGAGATCAGCTTGTTGAGAGCGGCCTTCGAGGTGCGATAGCCGTGCATGCCGCCACCGGGGCTCTTGTTCGAGCCCATGCCGGAGGTGATGGCGATGAATTTCTTCCCGGTGCCAGCCAGCAGATTGCGGTGGACGATCTGTGCGAGGCGCAGCGGCGCCATCAGATTGACCGCGAGGGTGCGCGCCCAGGCATCGTAGTCCATGTCATCCCAGTCCTGGCGGCTGCCACCATAGGTGCCGGCATTGGCGATGACGACATCGATGGCTTGCGTACCGAGCACGGATTTGAAGCCGGCGACCGAGGCTTCTTCGGTCACATCCAGCGGATGCACGGTGATGCGGCCTTGTGAGCCCGCCGCGATGGCCGTCAGCGCATCGGCGCGAACCGGCGTGCGACACGCGGCGATCACGCGGGCGCCGTCGGCGGCATATTGGCGAACGAATTCGAGGCCGAGGCCGCGATTGGCGCCGGTGACGAGAACGGTTGGCATGGTGTCCCCTGTTCAGGGCGCGCGGCCGTAGCCACCGCCTCCGGGCGTCTCGATGACGATCACGTCGCCTTGTGACATCTCCGTCTGGTCGCTGCCTCTTAAAGTTTCTTCAGAACCATCGGCGCGGACGACCGAGTTCCGGCCTTTCTGAGCGTTTCCGCCACCATAGAGGCCGAACGGTTCGGTCTCGCGGCGGATGGAGAGGATGGAACAGGTCATCGGCTGGCGGAAACGGATGCGGCGGATGACGCCGTCGCCGCCGGAAAACTCGCCTTTGCCGCCGGAGCCGTGCCGGATGGCGAAGTGTTCGAGGATGACGGGGAAGCGGTCTTCCAGGACTTCGGGGTCGGTGAGGCGGGAGTTGGTCATGTGGGTGTGGACCGCGGAGGCGCCGTTGAAGCCGGGGCCAGCGCCTGCGCCGCCGCAGATGGTCTCGTAATACTGGTAGCGGGCGTCGCCGAAGGTCAGGTTGTTCATCGTGCCCTGCGAGGCGGCGAGAACGCCCATCGCGCCGAAGATGGCGTCGGTGACGGCCTGACTGGTTTCGACATTGCCGGCGACGACGGCGGCGGGATAGCGCGGGCTGAGCATCGAGCCCTCGGGGACGATGATCTCGAGCGGGCGCAGGCAGCCAGCGTTGAGCGGGATGTCGTCGTCGGCGAGGCAGCGGAAACAATAGAGGACGGCGGCGCGGGTGACGCTGGCGGGGGCGTTGAAATTGGTGGCGAGCTGCGGGCTGGTGCCGGTGAAGTCGATACGGGCAGAGCGGGCGATGTGATCGACTTTGATCGACACCTTGATTTGCGCGCCGCCGTCGATGGGGACGGTAAAGGTGCCGTTGGTGAGCGAGGTGATCGCCTGGCGGACGACGGCTTCGGCATTGTCCTGGACGTGGTTCATATAGGCGCGGACGGTGGCGAGGCCGTACTCAGCGCAGATGCGGTTCAGTTCATCCGCGCCTTTGGTGCAGGCGGCGATCTGGGCTTTGAGGTCGGCGACGTTCTGATCCGGGTTGCGCGCGGGGTTGGGATTGTCGGCGAGGGCGGCGCGGAGGCCCGCTTCATCGAAGCGGCCATCGGCGACGATCGGCAGGGCGTCGAGCAGGACGCCTTCCTCATCGACGGTTTTCGAGAAGGGCGGCATCGAGCCGGGGGCGATGCCGCCGATGTCGGCATGGTGACCGCGTGCCGCGCAGTAAAAGCGGGGCTCTGTCTCGCCGTCCCCGAAGACGGGCATGACGACGGTGACGTCGGGGAGATGGGTGCCGCCGGCATAGGGGGCGTTGAGGGCGAAGGCGTCGCCCGGCTTCATGTGCGGGTGTTTCGCGCGGACGGCGGCGACGCTGTCGCCCATGGAGCCCAGATGCACCGGCATATGCGGCGCATTGGCGATGAGGGCGCCGTCGGTGTCGTAGATGGCGCAGGAGAAATCGAGCCGCTCCTTGATGTTCACGGAGGCGGCGGTTTTTTCGAGCGTCAGGCCCATCTGCTCGGCGATGGACATGAAGAGGTTGTTGAAGATCTCGAGCATCACCGGATCGGCGCTGGTGCCGGCGACGGCGCGGTGCGGGCGCGGGGCGATGCGGGTGAGGACAATCTCGCCGCCGGGCGCGATGGCGGCCTGCCAGCCGGGCTCGATTACCACGGTCTGGTTGGGTTCGATGAGGAGGGCTGGACCGGGGAGCGTGTGGCCCGGTGACATGGCTTCGCGGCGGTGTATGGGGGCGTTGTGCCAGGTGCCTTCCATGAAGAGGGCGCGGGTCGCATCGGCTGACGGGATCGGACCGGTGCTGGTGGTGGATGT
>Ga0105044_10006384_pt1 | contig 16213 bp, 18 predicted proteins | sample MAT01_FD_78092 | JGI IMG/M metagenome (GOLD analysis project Ga0105044, IMG submission 78092) | Freshwater microbial communities from Lake Fryxell liftoff mats and glacier meltwater in Antarctica - MAT-01 | ecosystem: Environmental > Aquatic > Freshwater > Ice > Liftoff microbial mat | place... | reverse complement strand
TCCTCGTTCAGTCGCGGAAATTCTTAAACGCCAGCGCGACCTCGAAGTCCTGGCTGCGGCAGAAAGCGATCACTTCCTGCAGCTCATCGCGCTTCTTGCCGGTGACGCGGATTTGCCGCTCCTGCAGCGCGCTCTGCACCTTGAAGTCACGGCCTTTGATCGCTTTCACGATCTCCTTGGCCTTCTCCCCATCGAGTCCCTGCTTGACCACAAAGTCCTGCGTGGCGTGGCCGAGCGGGGAGATCGCGGGATCCTTCCGCTCGACGTTGCGCAGGTCGATGTTCCGCTTCGCGAGCTTGCCGACGACGATCTCGTGCAGGCTCTTCAGGCGCGAGGCGTCCTCGGCCTTGAGCTCGATCTTCGATTCCTTTTCCTGCCACTCGATGGTCGCGGTCGAGCCTTTGAAGTCGAAGCGCGTGGCCAGTTCCTTGCGCGCCTGATTGATGGCGTTGTCGATCTCTTGCACGTCGATCTCGGAGACGATGTCGAAGCTGGGCATGGGGAAGTGGAAGGTGAAGGTGGAAAGTGGAATGCCGGAACCCGCTCAGGATGCACAGCGGCCATTCCACTTTCCACTGTCACTTTCCACCGTCACTCGAAGCGCAGCGCCTTCACCGGATCGAGCCGGGCGGCGAAGTACGCGGGGATGAGCGCGGCGAGGGAGCAGATGACAAAGGCGCTCACGCAAATGATCGCCACGTCGCGCGGCACGACTTCCGCCGGGATCTGGCTGAACTGGTAGATGCCGGGCGGGAAGATCTCGATGCCCAGAGCGTGGGCGAGGAAGTCCTTGAATTCATTGCGCCAGCGGATGAGCGCGAGCCCGAGCGCGAGCCCGGTCACATTGCCGAAAAATCCGACGACCATGCCCTGGGCGAGGAAGACCCAGACGATCTGCGCGGGATTCGCCCCGAGCGCTTTCATCACGCCGATCTCGCGGGTCTTCTGCACGGTGACGGTGATGAGCGTGCTCATGATCCCAAAGGCGGCGACGATGACGATGAAGAGCAGGAGGAAAAACATCGTGTTCCGCTCCAGGCGGATGGCGTCGAAGATCTGCTTGTTCAGGTCGATCCAGGTGCGCACGTCGAGCGGCGCCGGGACGATCTGAAAGAGCGTCTGCTGAAGCTGCGGAGCGTAGTAGGGATCGTCGGTCTTGAGCGCGAGACCATGCAGCCCGTCGCCGAGGCCGTACAGCTCCTGCGCGATGTGCAGCGGCACGAGGAGAAACTCCGCGTCGTATTGATAGCGCCCGGAGGAAAAAATGCCGGCCACGGTGAGCTCCTGCGGCAGGACCATCGAGCGCAGATCGGAGAGGGTGGTTTTATCGTCCGGATTTTTCTCGGCCCGGTTCAGCGCGTCCATGATCTCGCCCATATTCCCCGGCGAATAAACGATCACTTTTCCCCCGACCTCGACGCCGAGCTGGGCCGCGAGTTCGCTGCCGATCACGCACTCGTCGCTGGAGAGCCGCAGCTCGCCCTGCACGATCGTCGAAGCGAGATCCGTGACCTGCACCTCCTGCGCGAGATCGATCCCGCGGATTTTCGGCGCGAGCCGCCGGCCTTCGTGTTCGAGGATCACCGGCCCCTGGACAAATGGCGCGACCGCGAGCACCCGCGGCACCTGGCGCAGCTCCGCCATGAGCGGGCGCCAGTCTTCGATGACTCCGTCGCTGGTGATGAGCAGATGCGCGTCGAAGCCGAGCACCTTGCGCCGCAGCTCCTGATCGAAGCCGGTCATCACCGCGATGACGAGGATGAGCACGCAGATGCCGAGGGTGACGCCGAGGATGGAGATGACGGTGATCGCGGAGACAAAGGTGCGCTTGGGCCGCAGGTAGCGCAGGGCGAGGAAAAGGGAGAACGGGGTCTTCACGGCGGGCGCCCATGGAAGCCGCCGGCCCCACCGGCACCAAGCGGGAAGTGCGGACGAGAAATCCCATTGACGGCCCGGATGGGAGCCGGTTCATTCGCGCCCATGAAGCAAGTCCTTTCCCTCCTGGTGTCCTTCGTCTTTCTCCAGACTCAGACGTGGGCGATCATCGGTGGTCCCTTTGGCAACCAGGGAACTTCCGGCAACCTGAATGGCATTTACGCGGGGGTCCTCATCCCCGAATTGGCAGTCGTCGGGAGCGCGACTTCGATCGGGCTGTTTACGCTGACCAAGCCGCTTTCCGGCCTAGCCACTGGCACGATCTCGGTGTTTGTGAACGGGGCCGCCTTCACTGGAACCATCTCCGGCGTGATGGACCCCCTCAATGGCGCGTTTAGCGGCGTCATCGATGCGACGAGCACGTTCCAAGTCACGATTTTCGTTCCGGGAGCGAACGGGGCTCAAACTGCCCAGAATTTTTCCGTTTTTGCGCAGGGCAGTATGAGGGCCACCGTCGAGCCATTCACCGGTCGCACGGCATTTGCCACAGGCACGTCGGCCGCATTGCGCGTGGAAGGGCGAGCCGTGCTCGATATCTCCTTCCGCATCGATGCCGCCACGGGCACACCGATCATTTCCAATACTGCGGCGTTCATCGTGGACGGCTTTAAACAGGCCGATTCTTAAGGGAACCCAGCGTTGCAGTCCGCAACTCTTCCGCGCCGGGAACAGTGGCCCGCCGGATGCACTTTCCCCCAGAGTGGAATCCGGTGCTCGCCTACGATTGAGCAAAATGGGCCCTCGTCCGACGGCGTCAGGTCTTTCCGACCCAGCCCGATTCCAGCCCGGGGTCGGCCTTAGGAACGCTCCCAACTGCCACACTCGAAAAGGGTTTACGCTGCTCGAGTTGCTGACCGTCATCGTCATCGTTTTCATCCTGCTGACGATGCTGATGCCCGCGTTTAAGCATCTGCTGGGACGGGCGGAACGCCAGAACTGCGTCGGCAACCTTAAGAGTCTCTACACCGCGGCCGCGAGCTATGTGCAGGACCAGGGCCAGTGGCCGCAGATCCCGCCCCAGAACGTGCAACGACCGGAATACGCGCGGGCTTGGGTCGCATCCTTTCAAGCCTACGGCATCGGGGCAAAAAACTGGGTGTGCCCCTCGGTGCAACGGCAACTGGGCAATCCCGATGTCACCCTCCCGGAGAATGCCCGGGTGGACTATCTTGCGACGCCGTTTGGCCCCGAGCCGCGCGCGGCCTTCAAGTGGACGAGCCAGCCGTGGTTTGTCGAACGCGGCGATATGCACGGCGACGGCCAGATGGTCATCTTTACCAATGCCGAAGTGAAGTCTCTGAAGGACATCTTCAGTTCCCCGACTTTGCAGTCGGTGGACAACTATCCCTGAGCATCCGCGCGGCTTGCAGGAGCGCACGGCCCCGGTGCGACAGGGTGTTTTTCACTCCGCCCGGGAGCTGGGCAAAGGTCTCGCAGTGGCCTTCGGGCACGAAGAGCGCATCGTAGCCGAAGCCACCCTCGCCTTTCTCTTCGTGGATGATGATGCCCTCGACCGCGCCATCGAAAGTCGCGAGCACCCGGCCGCCCTCGGCCACGGCCATCACGCAGCGGAAGCGGGCCGAGCGCGCTTTGCCCCGCGCGCCGGTGGCGGCGAGTTCGCGGAGGAGGCGGGCGCGATTGTCGGCATCGGTCGCAGCGGGGCCGGCGTAGCGGGCGCTGAGGACGCCGGGCGCACCGCCGAGGGCATCGACTTCGAGGCCGCTGTCGTCGGAGAGCACCAGGCCGGGGAAAAGCTGCGCGGCGGCCAGGGCTTTGATCGCCGCATTCTCGGCAAAGGTCGCGCCGGTCTCCTCGGGTGCGGGCACCTCGGGATGCGCATTCAGGTCCGTGATCTCCCACTCCGGCCCGAGCATCGCGCGGATCTCGGCGGTCTTGTGGGCGTTCTTGGTGGCGATGAGGAGGCGGAGTGGGGCCGGTTTCATGGGTCGAAGCCTTGCTCGGCGAGGATGTCGCGAGCGAATGGATCCCCATCCGAGACCAGCACCCGGAGTTCAGTCGCGATCAAGGCTCGCACCTCGGCGTCTGGATTGGCGAGGCCACGGCGGCACACTTCGTAGTCGAAAAACGCCCCGAGGATGCGGCGGGCCTCCCGTGCATCCGCCAGAGCCAGGGCCGCTCCGGCATCGGAGCGGGCCTTGGCGAGGAGGAACCCCCGGTCGCCGTGGTCGCGGTCGCGACCGGTGTCTTCCTTGGTCATGAGCAGATCGAGCGGAGCGGGCAGCCGGGTGCCGTCGTCCTGCGCCACCGCGGCCGCCCAGAACGCCTCGAAATCCGCTTCCTGGACTTGATTGGGACGCCGGAAGATATCGAGCGGCACATGCAGACCGAGCACGCGGATGACGCCCGTCTGTTCGACATTGGCGATCAACTCCTCCCCCTCCAAAACCCGCCAGCCGGGAAGGCACCGCAATTCCAAAGGCACCGGCGAGCGGCGGATGGCCGCATGGAGAACCTCCAGCCAAATCTCGGCGCTCGCCATCGGTTCGAGCCAGACGGCGGCGTCCTTGGTCGCACGACTCAAGCCGTGTGCAATGACGGCCAACCCACCGAGCACGAGCACTCGATGCTCGCCGGTGAGCAGCCTCAGGAATTCGCTGACCGAGGCCCCCATTTTTCGACCAAGGCGTTCACTTGTTCCGCGATGTAGATGAAATCATCGACCGTCCGTGGGTTCTCGAGCCAAGGCTCGCTGTTGTCCGTGATCTTCGATGGCGGGATCTCGGGCAGACCTTTGGCACGACGCGCCGCCAACCGCCGCTCGCGGAGACGCCGCATGCTCTGGCGATCCGCGTATTCGCGGAGCACCCAGGCGAGCGGCGTGCGAAAGGGTTTCATCGGGCGCGAAGATAGCGGGAAACCTGAAACCTGAAACCTGAAACCTGAGTCACGCCGCGGTCGCCAATCCGGGTTCGGATCGCAGGTTTCCGTCCGGAAATGCCCCTTGTCGCCCTCCGGGCGCTGCACGATCCTCGGCGCCATGTCCCTCCTGCTCCGTGTGCTGCTGCTCCCCTGGCTGGCCGGGTCGGCCTTTGCGGCGAGCCTCCCGAAGATCACCGCTCCCGTCGCCATACCGGGGGCCGATGGCAGCGTGACCTTTGCCGCGACCATCGATGCCCGCGGCGGCTTCACCAGCGTCGTCTTTCAGTATGGCAGGACCGGCGCGTATGGGAAAAAGACGACGCCCGTCTTCGTCAGCGCCACGGGCACCGGCACGGTTGCTTCCGCCACGGCCACGGGCCTCCTCGGGGGACGCACTTACCACTTCCGCGTCGTCGCGACCAATGACGCCGGCGCCGCCACCACGCCCGACGCCACCTTCACCGTCACGCCCTACGCGCCGGTGCTCACGATCGAAAAGCCCGCCAAGCTCGTCGCTGGCACCGCGCAACTGAAGGCCAGGATCACTCCCCAAGGCCATGCCGGCACCGCCTTGTTCCAGTATGCGCTCAGCGCCACCTTCGCCGATCCGGTGCTCACTGCGCCGCAGACCTTTCCCATCGCGGGCGACGAGGAAGCGTTCCCGCTTTCCACCCAGGCGACCGGCCTCGAACGCGACAAGACTTACTCCGTGCGGCTCGTCTTCCGCCGCCCTGAAGAAGCGGATGCCTTCTCGGGCAGCGAGACTTTTACCACGAATCGACGCCCCGTCGCCCGGCCCGACACCTTCAGCGTGAACAGGCTCCGTCCCACGGGCCTCGACGTCTTGAAAAACGACCGCGACGCCGATGGCGACTCCCTGAAGGTCAAGGCCGTGACCGGGGCAACCAAGGGCACCGCCTCCGCCACGCTCGGCGAAAAAAGCGTCGGCTACGTCCCCGGGGCGAATTTCCGCGGCACGGACACCTTTACCTACACCGTCACCGACGGCTTCAGCGGCGCGGATGTCACCGCGACCGTCAGCGTGCGGGCCTTGGGCTTGCTGCTGCGGGGAAATCAGGGCGCCGTGCTGCGGGACGAAAACGGCGACCCGATCGGCTACCTGAAGCTGACCACGACCGAGGGCGGGACGGTCACCGGCACGGTGCAGGTGGGAGGCGAGAAGCGGTCCTTCAGCGGCGTCTTCGGCCCCGACGGCACCTTGAGCAGCACGCTGAAGATCGATGGCCGGACCGTGCCGCTCACGCTCACCGCCGCGGTGAATGGCACGACCACGACGGTGGACGCCGCGCTCGACGACGGTCGGTGGAGTTCCACCCTGCGCACCACCGAGGCGAGCGCCGCGCAGCGCGCCGACCTCGCCGGGCGCTACACCGTCGAGTTTCCCGGCGGCACCAGCACCAGCGAACCGGCCACCGGCGGCGCCGATCCGGGCGGTACCGGCTGGGCCACCCTGAAGCTCAGCCCCGACGGCGCCGCCCGCATCAAGGGACGCCTCCCGGATGGCCGCGCCTTTTCCACCCGCGGCGCACTCGGTGTCGCGTCCACCGGCACCGGCGCCGTGGTCACGTTTTTCGACGATCCGAGCCGCACCCGGGTGGCCGGCACCTTGACCATCGGCGGCTCCCTCGGCGGCGCCCTCACGGTGCAGCGGGACGCGGGCGGCAGCGGGGACTTCGCGGCGGGCTATGCCCTCGAACGCACGGCGAGCGGCGCGCGTTATCTCCCGCCGCCATCCGGCCAGCGCGCCATCGAAGGCACGAGCGCGGCGAGTGGCCGGACGCTCAGCTTTGCGGTGTCCGGCGGCGGGGACGGCGTGGATTTCACCCGCCAGATCCGGCTCGACGAAAATGACCGGGTGCGCGTGCTCGACGCCGGCGCCGAGAATCTCAAGCTGCGCATAGACCGCGAGAGCGGCCGCTTCCTCGCGACCTTCACCGGCGCGACCGACGATCAGCGGATCAAGGGCAGCGGCGTTTTCATCCAGAGCCCGAGCGGCAGCGGTCGTGGTGCCGGCATCTTCAAAGGCGAAGAGCAAACCGGGCGCATCGCCATCACCGCCGGCGGGAGCACGACGGGCACCACCGATACGACCGCCACCACGACCCGCTAGTCGCGCCGGCCGCCGCGCCGCTACTCCTCCTGCACGCGGGCGACCATGTTCATGCAGCGCGTCACGAGCGCCGTCCAGCCGGTCTGGTGACTCGCGCCGAGGCCCTGCCCGGTGTCGCCGTGGAAAAACTCGTGGAACTGCACGAGATCGCGCCAGTGCGGATCGTGGGCAAAACGCGGGTCGCCGCCGTAGCACGGCCGATGGCCGTGGGCGTCGGGGAGAAAGAGTCGCGTGAGCCGGGCGGAAAGTTCGAGCGCCACTTGCTGGAGATTCATGAAATGGCCGGAGCCCGTGGGGCATTCGACGCGCACGCTCTCGCCGTAGAAGTGGTGATACTTCTCCAGCGCCTCGATGAGCAGATAGTTCAGGGGAAACCAGATCGGGCCGCGCCAGTTCGAATTGCCGCCAAACATCCCCGTCGTCGAGTCGCCCGGTTCATAACGCAGCGTGGCCTCGTCGCCGGCCGCCGCCGAGAGATCGGCGAAATACGGGTGCGCCTCGTAGTGCTTCGAGAGTGAGCGCACTCCGTAGGGCGAGAGAAACTCGGATTCATCCAGCACGTAGCGGAGCACGCGCAGGAGCCGCTCCCGGCTCGGGATGGCGAGCAGCCGCAGCTCGCTGCACGAGCGGTCCGCCGGCGTGCAGCGCTCCATGTAGCTCACATGGCGCGCCAAATCCTGGCGCTGCTCCAGGAACCAGCGCATCCGCTTCTGAAAGCCCGGCAGCGCCTTGATCGCCTCCTGGTCGAGCACCTCCACGGCAAAGAGCGGCACGATCCCGACGAGCGACCGGATGCGCAGCGGCACCACCCGGTGATCCACCGTGAGGCAGTCGTAGTAAAAGCCATCCTCCTCGTGCCAGAGACCCGTCCCCCCGAGGGTGTTCATCGCATCGACGATGGCCACAAAGTGCTCGAAGAACTTCGACGCGATGTCTTCGTACGCGGGCCGCTGCCGGGCCAGCTCGATGGCCATCGAGAGCATCGTGCCGCAGTAAAAGGCCATCCACGCCGTGGCATCCGCCTGCTCCAGCATGCCGCCCCCGGGGAAGGGCCGCGAGCGGTCGAAGATCCCGATATTGTCCAGCCCGAGAAAACCCCCGGCGAAGATGTTTTTCCCCGAGGGATCCTTGCGATTCACCCACCAGGTGAAATTCATGAGCAGCTTCTGAAAGCAGCGCTCCAGGAAATCCGTGTCGCGCCCGCCCGCCCGCCCGTCGATCTTGTACACCCGCCAGCAGGCCCAGGCGTGGACCGGCGGATTCACGTCCGAAAAATTCCACTCGTAGGCCGGGATCTGCCCGTTCGGCGCCATGTACCACTCGCGCAGGAGCAGGCGCAGATGGCGCTTCGCGTAATGCGGATCGACGCGCGACATCGGGATCATGTGGAAGGCCACGTCCCACGCCGCGTACCACGGGTACTCCCACTTGTCCGGCATCGAGAGCACGTCGGAGTTGAAGAGATGCGGCCAGTCGGCGTTGCGCGATTGCGCGTGGCCGGCGGGCGGCGGCGGCATCGCGGGATCGCCGTGCAACCAGTCCTTCACCACGTAGTGATAGAACTGCTTCGTCCAGAGCAGCCCGGCATAGGCCTGCCGCATCACCTGACGCTGCGCGGCGTGAATGTGCGGCGCAAATTTCGTCTCGTAAAAGGCCTCCGCCTCCGCGCGACGCTGCGCAAAGACGCGCTCAAACGCTGCTTCATCCAGGCCCGGCGGCTCGCTCGCCGCGGAGAGCCGCAGCCGCAGCGTCACCGTGCCCTGCGCGGGAATCTCGAGTGCATAATGCGCGGCCGCCTTCGTCCCCCAGCCCTCCGGATTCACCGCCGCGCGCCGCTCGTGGACCACATACTCGTGGAAGGCGTCCTTGACGAAAGGCGACGCACTCGGCACGCCGAAGAGCCGCTCCTGGTTGGTCTCATTCTCGGTGAAAAGAAACTCCGGCTCGTGGCCGTCGCAGGGCGTCGCCTGAAAGCGATACTCGCCCAGCGTCGGATGCTCCGCGCGCAGCACGCCGCGGCGGAGCTGGCGGAGCATCGGTCGCGTCGCCCGCTCGCCGGTCCACGTCCAGGTATTGCGAAACCAGAGCGTCGGCAGGACGTGGAGCGGCGCGGCCTCCGGGCCGCGATTGGCGATCGTCACGCGGATGAGCAGATCCTCCGGCGCGGCCTTGGCATACTCCACCTCGACATCGAAGTAGCGGCTCTCGTCGAAAACCCCGGTGGCGTCGATCTCATACTCCGGCTCGAGCCGGGAGCAGCGCGCGTTTTCCGCGATCAGCCGCGCGTAGGGAAACTCCGCCTGCGGATACTTGTAGAGCGCACGCAGGTAGGAGTGCGTGGGCGTCGAATCCAGATACCAGTACCACTCCTTCACGTCCTCGCCGTGGTTGCCCTCGGGGTTCGAGAGTCCGAAGAGCCGCTCCTTCAGGATCGGGTCGCGCTCATTCCACAGCGCCAGCGCAAAGCACAGCCGGCCCTGGCGGTCGCAGAGCCCGAGCAAGCCATCCTCACCCCAGCGATACGCGCGGCTGCGCGCGTGCTCGTGCGGCAGGTAACTCCAGGCGTCGCCATTCGCCGAGTAATCCTCGCGCACCGTGCCCCACTGCCGCTCCGCGAGATACGGCCCCCAGCGCTTCCAATTCTTCTCCCGCGCGGCGTCTTCAGCGAGCCGGAGATGTTCGGGAGTGGAGTGAGCAGCCATGCAGTGCTGCGAAACATCCGACACTCCGCATCCAACATCCAACCTCCAATTCGCCGCGCCGGCGGAAGCGCGTCACCCCGCGAGCAATTCGGCGAGGCGCGCCATCTGCAGGTCGATCGGGATCACGCCGAGGGGCGAGAGGATGAAATTGTCGGGCCGCGCATCGACCACCGCGACGCCATCCGCGCGCCGCACCCAGCCGAAATACGGACCACGGCACTGCTCGCGATCGAGTCGTTGCGCGTCCGAAGTTGCGCGTCCACCTGCGCCTTCGCCTGCGCGAAGGTAATGCCGCGCTTCGTGGAAAAGTACTGCATCTTCTCGACCAGTTCCGGCGGCGCGGGGATCACCGGCGGGAGTTTCTGCGGCTTCTTCATGAGCTCGCGACTTACCCCCGCGGGGCTTCGGGTCAAGGGACCGCTTTCTCGGTGCGCGCCGACGTTTCATGGCCCCACCATTTCTCCAGGTGCGGGGACGACGCAATTCTCCAGCACCGCCCCGGGCGCGACGGCGGCGTCTTCCCACACGAGGCAATCGTGCAAGCGCGCACCGGCTCCGATGTGCGCCCGCGCGCCGATGGCCGTGGCTCCCGTGATCCGCACGTCCGCGGCAAGGTGTGCGCCGGTCGCGATCCATTCCGACTTCCGACTTCCGACTTCCGACTTCCACCGCGCTCGATGCACCGCGAGATACTGCTCCGGCGTCCCGAGATCCCACCACTCGCCCTCGTCGATCACCACGCCGCCGAGCTTCGCCCCGGTGCGGATCATTTCGCAGAAGATCGGGACGACGCCGATCACCGTCGCGGCGGGGATGCGGGCGAGGAATTCCGGGTTCACGAGAGCGATGCCGGTGAAGAGAAATCCGCCGCCGCGGCCGAACGTGTTCCGCAGATCGACGATGCGCCCTTGCTCACAGGCCACGTTCAACTCACCGCCGCTGGAGCGCAGGATGAGCGTGACTTCATTGCCCGAATTGTGGTGGACCTGGAGCGCAGCCTCGAGCGGCAAGGTGCTGAGGATGTCGCCGTTATAGACCCAGAACGGGCCGCCGCGCAGGTGCGCTTCGGCGTTCTTGATCCCACCCGCGGTCTCGAGCACGAGCGGCGATTCGTGGACGAATTCGATCGGCGCACCGCGATAAGTCTTATCGGGAAAAGCCGCGTTATAGGCCTCGGCGCGCCAGTGCGTATTCACCACGAAGCGCTCCACGCCCGCACCAAGGAGGTGATCGAAGGCGTAGGTGATGAGCGGTCGGTTCACGACCGGGATGAGCGGCTTCGGTCGGCGCGCGGTGAGTGCTTTCAGCCGCGTGCCGAGCCCGGCGCCGAGGACGAAGGCGGTGCGGATCATTCTCATGGACCAGTCCCGCGTTCGAGAGCGCTTCCAAGGAGCCGGGGCGCGCTCGCCCCGAGCCGCAAACTCGGGGCGAGGGCGCCCCTCCTCCCTGGCGCCGCTACCATCACTCCATCCCGAGCTGCGCTTTCCCGGCGGGCGAGATGAGCACAGGGCTCCACGGCGGATCCCAGACGACTTCGACGTTGGCCGCGGCGACCCCGGGGACGGTGAGGATGCGCTGCTCGGCGTCGCGGGCGAGGGCCGGACCCATGCCGCAGCCGGGCGCCGTGAGCGTCATCTTCACATTCACCCGCCTGCCCTTCCCGCTCTCATCTTCGGGACAATCGACGCTGTAGATGAGACCGAGGTCCACGATGTTCACCGGGATCTCCGGGTCGTAACATTCGCGCAGTTGCGCCCACACTTTCTCCGCATCGAAAGGGCCTTCCTCCACCGCCTTCGCCACCACCTCCAGTCCCAGCGCATCCGCGTCGCCCGCGGCGATGCGAAAGAGCCCGGCCTGGCTGGCCACATGCACGGTGTAACTGCCGCCGAGGGCCTGGGTGACGAGCACCCCGGTGCCCGTCGGCAGTGCGACCACCGCGCCACTCGGGATCTGCGTGGCGCTGATGTCGCGGGTGAGATTGATGAAGCCGTCGTCGCTCATTCCTTCCTCCCGCCCTTCGCGCCACCGCCGCCACCTTTGCGATCGAGGTACTCCTCGACGCGCAGCAGATTGCCTTCGCCGGCGCGCTGCACGATGGCGAAGAGGTCTTCCATCGAAGCCACCTCCTCAAGCTGCTCCTGCACGAACCACTGGAGGAACTGGTCGGTCGTGTAATCGCTCTCCGCCTTGGCCAGCCCGACGAGATGATTGATCTGCGCGCTCACGGCCTTCTCCTGCTCGAGCGAGAGTTTCACGGCTTCTTCGGCAAACTTAAACGCACCTTGCGGCGCCGGAATCGCCGGGATGGCGACGCGTCCGCCGGTATCGAGGATGAATTTCACGAACTTGTGCGCGTGCTCTTTTTCCTCCTCGGCTTGCGCCTGGAAATGCGCGGCGAGGAGCGGGAGGGTCTCGCGATCGAAGTGCGCGGCGATGGCCACGTACTGCAGCATGGCGCTGAATTCGTTGCCTACTTGTTCGTTGAGGGCGGCGAGAATTTTTTCGGAGATGAGCATGGCGGAAGGCTAGAAGTGGAAAGGGAAAGTGGAAAGTGGAATGGCGCGCCGCCCGGGACGGCACGAGCGCCCCAGCCACGCTCACCCAAAGAGCACCGCCAGCTCCCGCGACTTCTGCTCGACGAGTGCGCCGATCTTTTCCCGCGCGGCGGCGTAGTCGCTGCACAGCCCGTAGAGCGCTTCGCTGGCCTCGTCGAAGCGCCCGAGCTGGCGCAGCGCTTCGGCCCGGAAGAGCAGAACTTCGTGATCGCCCTGCGCACACAGCTCGATCATCCGCGTCATGTTCGCGATCTGGCGTTCGTCCCAGGTGGGCGGCGAAGCGGGATCGGTCTTGCGAAAGCGATCGTTCCCCCGCCACCAGGCGTGGACGCGGAGTTCGAGTTCCATTTCCGGATTCAAGGCCCCGGCGGCTTCGAGCACTTCGTAGTAGCCGGCTTCGTCGAGCGCCTCGATCGGTGGCGCCGTGGCCCAGCCGGCGAATTCCGGCGGGAGTTCGATCCCCGGCGCATACCAGCCGAGCTGCCGCGCTTCGCCCAGCCAGTAAAACTTCTGGCAGGCCGCGCAGCGGGTGACGTTCGGATGCCGCGGCACACCCGGGCACTCCTGGCAGCCATCGGTCCACGAGACGGCACGGCTGGTGTCGGCCTCCTCGACCGTGGCGAGACGCGCCACCGCGGAGCAGTGCGGACACTCAAAGACCGCGTCGGGGCCGGCGCGGAAAGTTCCAGGTTCCGAAGTTCCAAGTTCCATTTTAGTTCCAAATATCAGGGTGAAAATTTCAAGAGGAGCGCGCGCTCCGCAGTGGGTTGGTTCGAGATTTTCCGCTGCTTGAATCTTGAAGCTTAAATGGAACTGGGAACTTCGGAACTTGGAATTTCCTCAACGCTGCACCTTCCACCGCGTCTCCGGCACGAGGTTGATCGCCTCCTTTTCCACCTGAAAGCCGCACGCCTGGAGCAGATAGGCCACGCCTTCGCGGGTGCTCATCGTCTGCTTCAGGCTGTGGGCGAAGATTTCGATGTACTCCTTGTAGCTGTCGAGCGCGAGGGTGCCCTCGCCGACGTAGCGGGCGAGTTCATTGTCGTGGCTCTCGATGAGTTCGCCGAGCGCCTGGCGCAGGCGCACGCGCATCACCGGATCGACCACGAGTTTGAAGGGATTGGCCGCCGGATCGGACGGCATCGGGTCGCTGGCGAGTTCGAAGTTTAGCGTGGTGAGAGCGGCTTCGCGGGTGAGTTCATTCATGGCAGGCAGAAAGGAAAAGGCTTCAGAGTTGGCGCAGGAGTCTGTCGTAGTCGTTGTGCGAACCAACCCAAAACCACACCATTCGGTCGGGTTTCCGGCTGCCGACGGCGCGCCAGCCGAGCGTGATGCGCGCGGAGAAGATCGGCTCGGAGGCGTGGACTTGCTTGAAGTCGAGACTCGGATGGGCCGGATTTGCCTGCCACAGCGCGTAAGCTTTGTCCGCAGCGGCCTGCACCTCCGCCGGTAAGTGCCGGAGGAGTTTGCGGAAGGAATTAGTCGTCCGCGAGATCACGAGGCGTCTTCCACTCGCGGGTTTCGCCGCGTGCATCCTCCCCCGAAGCTTCACCCGCCAGGCGCGCCAGCGCATCTTGCGATCCTGCAAACTGAGCATCCCAGCGTCGCTCGGATTCCAACTCGTCGAGAATCAGCGCAGCGATCGACTCCTGCTGGTGCGGAGGCAGTGCGGAAACGAGTCCGATGGCTTTTTCGAGCAGGGCGGTCATGTCCCGAGGATACTCTGGCCGCTCACGCCGGCAAGGCTCGGCCCGGCGGGTCATCGTCCGCCTTGCTGGAGGAAAAACTCCGCCACAGCCGGAGCGGGATCGCGGCGAGCAGGATGAGCGCAGCCTGGCTGCCGACGAAGAGCATGAGCCAGCGGAAGGCGGCGTCCATGAAGCCATACGAGTGCAGGCCGATGCCGAGCATGTTCACGCCAAACCAGCTCCAGCTCGTGACGATGTTGCCCCCGATGGCGAGCGCCATGAGGCCGCGCTCCTTCACCAGCCCGCCCCAGCGCGCGTGCAGGATGAGCGCATTCCAGAGCACGATGATGAGCGCGCCGTTTTCCTTCGGATCCCAGCCCCAGAAGCGGCCCCAGCTTTGATCCGCCCAGATGCCGCCGAGCACCGTGCCGACGAAGCTGAAGAGCGCGGCAAAGCAGACGATGCCATAGACCATCTTGCTGAGTGATTTGGCCGTGGCCGGGTCGAGGCCCCGGGTGAAAAGACCGCGGACGATGAACACGATCGCGAGGAAACCGGCGACGAAGGTGCTGGCGTAGCCGAGCGTCACCACGACGACGTGCGTCGCGAGCCAGAAATTCGTGTCGAGCACCGCGCGCATCATTTCCATGGTATCGCCGCTGAGCGAGAGGTGATGGGCGACGATGAGTGTGACGAAGCCGACGACGCTCGAGACGGTGACGCCGATCGAGTTGCGCCAAAAGCGCTCGAGGATCAGGCCGAGCACACACGCACCCCAACCGATGAAGATCGCGGACGAGTAGAGATTCGTCACCGGTGGGCGGCCCTCCAGGGTCATGCGGAAAATGAGGCCCGCGGTGTGAATGAGGAGCGCGAGCACCGTGAGCCACACGGCACTCCGCCGCAGCCACTCGAAGCGGCTCGGCGCGACCCAGAAGACGAGCGCGCACAGACCGGCGATGACGTAGAGGGTCATCGACTTGTAGAAGGGCGCGAAGGCATTGAAGCGCTGCTCGCTCCGCGTCTTTTTCAATTGCGGCGCAAACTCCGTGGAGAGCGCGCCGAGGTAATCGGTGACTGCGCCATTGAAGTCCGCGGTGCGACCCTCGCGAAACGCGCCGGTCATCTTGACGTAAGCCGCGACCGAAAAGTGCGGTGCATCGCCGCGCGCCACTTCCATGACCGCGTCGCCCATGCGCATCCAGTCGTGCTGGTGATCGCCCGCACCATGCGGCGGGACGATCAGCGGCGGCTCGAGCTGGCGCATCGCGTCGAAGCGGCTGAGATCCGTCATGAGCGCCTCGAGGGCGGCTTCATCGTAGGGCTGTTTTGCCTGCTGGGCGCGCGCCGCGGTCACACCCGCCGGGACGCGCTCGCGGTATTGCGCAAATTCCTCCGGCCAGTTCTTGGCGTTCTGCGGCTGCAGGGTGTTTTGCAGGCGCATGTAAATGCCCACGCCATTCCAGAGATGGAGCACGGCTTGGTCAAAGGGCGTGCGGTGCGATTGATCGAGCTTCTGGGCGCGGTTGGCCTCGGTCTGGAGTTCGGCGAGTTTTCCCCGGATCTGGAGCCAGGGGAAGTGTTTGCCGTCGGTCTGCCGGCTCGCGTCGGCGTCCATCGGCAGGCTGAGCAGACCCTTCAGGTCGGGATTGTCGATGCGGATGACGGGATAAGCATCCGCGGTCACCGGGTCCATCATCATGGCCATGAGCCACTCGGTGGCGGAGATGACCTTGGGCCTGGCCATGTTGTCCTTCCACGGTTCGAGATTTGCAGACTGCTTTTCGCGGAGCTGGAGCAGGGAGTTGCGCGCCAGCGAATCGAGCGGCTGGACGCGGCCATTGGTCAGCACGGGCAGGCGTCCGAATTCCTGCACGGCCAACTCGCCGGACTTATCTTTTTCAGGAATGAGCGCTTTACCCGCCCAGGCGGCAAAGAGGACGAAGAGGAGGAGAGGGAGATGTTTCTTCATGGCGGGATCAAGGAGTAGGGGCGCCCTCGCCCCGTGGTTCAAACTCGGGGCGGGGGCGCCCCTGTTCCTTGCGGGTCTTGCCGCCTTTGTTCTTCGGCGCGGCGGGCGGCGACGTTTTGCGCTTCGCGATGAAGCCGAGCAAATGCGACAGGAACTGCCAGGTCATGCCGAGACCGACGATGATGCAGCCGAGATAGGGCGTGATCCAACTCGGGTTGCGCACCACTTGCAGGGTGCTCGTGCCCAGATCCCGCACGGCCTCGTCGCGACCCATCTGGTATTGAAAGAAAGTAAGTCCGTCTTAGCGCAGCGGATTGTTCATGTAGATATCCACCTCACGGTTTTCG
>Ga0105044_10006381_pt1 | contig 16215 bp, 11 predicted proteins | sample MAT01_FD_78092 | JGI IMG/M metagenome (GOLD analysis project Ga0105044, IMG submission 78092) | Freshwater microbial communities from Lake Fryxell liftoff mats and glacier meltwater in Antarctica - MAT-01 | ecosystem: Environmental > Aquatic > Freshwater > Ice > Liftoff microbial mat | place... | reverse complement strand
TTTTAGTGAAAAACCTGCATTATCTCGACCGCTCATCCATGGCTTACGGCATGGAAAGCCGGGTGCCTTTTCTCGACCACGAATTGGTGGAATTTGCCGCTGGACTGCCACTCGAATACAAACTCGACTGGAAACTCAAATCGAAAAAGATACTCAAGGATGCTTACGCAGATGTGCTACCCGATTATGTGACCCGCCGCCGGAAAGCCGGTTTTGGCATGCCACTGCGCACCTTGTTGTCCCGGTCATCCGTGCTGGATACCCTGATGCCATTGGATTTTTATGGTGGGTTTGTAAGTTTTGATGTCGATGCCATCCGGCGCATTCGACTGGCGCATCTGAGCGGCCAACAGGATCAGTCAGCTTTGCTTTATGCACTGATCGCGTTCCGGTTCTGGTGGGAGGCGATGTTCGACAGGTCCTAAGTTTATTCCATTTTATCTTATTTTTCCTGAAGCATTCACTGCCCAATTTTGGCAGAGATTCCCCATGCCAGGACGTTTCTCGCAAACTTTTTCGCGCAGGGTAAAATAGTTCCCTGGCTGACTGTGGGTAGAATTGCGGGCGAAGCGAGCTCCGATACATGTTAGAAATTCCTTTGCGGACTGAACTTTGCGTTTATATGTTCATAATTGAAAAACAAGAAATTATGACAAACACAAAAAAAGTACTCATCATCGGAGCCCACGGAAAAATCGGTAAAATTCTCACGAAAAAGTTGAAGGGTCATTCCGATTTTGAACCTACCGCATTTATCAGAAAAGAAGAACAGAAAGCCTATTTTGAAGAGATGAACGTGCCAACAGTAATAGCCAATCTGGAAGATACTGTCGAAAACCTAACTCCTGCTTTCAAAAATTTTGATGCCGTGGTTTTCGCCGCTGGTTCGGGTGGCAAAACAGGACTGGAAAAAACCATGTCTATCGATCTCGATGGAGCTGCCAAATCAGTCGAAGCGTGTGAAGCAGCGGGTGTAAAACGTTTTGTGATGATAAGTGCATCGCATTCTGATGATCGCACGTTTTGGGATAAAGCCGACATGAAACCATATTACATAGCGAAACATTACGCCGATCAAATGTTGCAGAATAGCAGTCTGGATTATACCATACTCCGACCCGTCATGCTCACTGACAATGAAGGCACCGGGAAGATTATTGCTTCCGGTAGCGCTGAGAAAGTGCAGGACAAGATTGCGCGGGAAGACGTCGCCGAAACCATTGTGCACGTGCTCGCCAATGACAACACGATAGGGAAGATCATCGAGATCAGCTCAGGAGAAAAGCAAGTCAAGGAAGCACTGATGGAGATGGTTTAACATTTGCCGAATCCAGATATCGCGATTTCTCCAGGAGTGAGTTCCGTTAGGTCCGCGGTTGTAGTTCTTCCATTTCCTTCATCAGAGTGAGCAATCAAAGCCACAACCCCGCCGAAATCAGCTTTGCGCGCCACGGGGACAATCAACTGTGAATCTTGCATTCACGGAGCTTCGATCAAGCCTGATCGAATTTGGTGTCAGATTTGGGATTAAGAAATAGAAAGAGTTTCATACCCACATAAATCTCAGAAATCATGCATGTACTAAAAACAGTTGATAAATTTTTTCCCCATTACGAAGAAAACCTCGGTACACCTGGCAGGGTGATATCCGTGATGGCAGGGTCGTTCCTGGTGTTCAATGCCATTTCGAGCAGAAAATCCATTTTCATGAAATTGTTGACCGGAGGTGCTTTGATCTCCAGGGGACTTTCAGGGTATTGCCCGTTGACCCAGGCTTATCAAAATACCCAGGATTCTGTGAAAGCGGAGAATGTAAATATTCGTACCAAAGTATACGTGGACCGTCCCCGTGAAGAGGTTTACATGTTTTGGCGAAAGCTTGAAAACCTCCCCTTGTTTATGGATCACCTCAAATCTGTGAAAAAGCTCGACTACAAACGATCAGAGTGGGAAGCAAAAATTCCCGGCAATCTTGGAGAATTGAAATGGACTACCACCATCGTGAAAGACATTCCAAATGAACACATCGGGTGGCAATCTGATGCCGATTCACAGGTGGAAAATGCCGGGAATGTCAAATTTCTGGATGCAGGAACCAAGGGTACCGAGGTGAGTGTGGTAATATCATACCATGCACCCGGCGGCATCGTTGGCGAAACGCTTGGAAAATTACTCAACCCCGTGTTTGAAAAAATGATTCACGCCGATGTGGCGCGATTCAAAGAATACATGGAAGATCGCGTAGTCCAAACAGTGTAATTTTACTTGTTAATTGAAAACCCCTGTCCGGGCCTTGAGAGGCCTGGACAGGGGTTTTTTAATTTGGTTTTGGATGGGTAATTCGAGAAGCTGGTTCAGGTTTTTACGCCAGACCACAAAAACTCGTAAAGTTCTGCGGTGAAACCACCGCCGTATTCGCATCCGGATATTGATTCGTGAATGCCCTTGTCACACCCGCATTTTTCTTTGGCTGCCACTTCATTTCAAAAGCACTTAACTTTCCGTTTTCCATTTCGACATAGTCTACTTCACTTTGGTTGTAATTGCGCCAGAAATAACTTTTGGCAGTTTCTTCGCGGTGGTTGTTCCATTTCTGGCGTTCGGAGATCATAAAATTTTCCCAAAGGATGCCGTGATCGTTGCGCGAAGAAAGCGGCTCAAACCGATCGATGATGGCATTGCGAATTCCATTGTCCCAAAAGTAGATTTTGGTCATTTTGGTGACTTCATTGCGCTGATTTGTGCTGTATGCGTGAAGACGGAATACAACGAATGATTTTTCCAGCAGGTCGATATAACTCTCCACGGTTTCGGATTTTACCTTGAGCTTTCCAGCCAGTTCGTGAACCGAAACTTCTGAGCCAACCTGATAGGCGAGCAATTTCAGTAAATTATCCAGCAACACTGGTTTGCGGATGTCTTTCCACACCAATACGTCTTTGTACAAATATTGATCAGCCAGATTCTTCAGGATCATTTTTGCATCTTCCCGATGTGTGGCCACTTCCGGATAGCTCCCAAAAACCAAATGAAAAGGCAATTCCCGCTCAATTTCAAATACCGATTTCCCGGAATACATTTCAGTCAAAGAAAAAGGATATAAGTGAAATAAAATATGCCGACCCGTAAGCGGTTCGAAAATCGTTTCAGAAATATCAAGTGCGGATGAGCCCGTCGCGATAAACTGGACATCTTTAAAATTGTCGATGAGCAGTTTCAGGATGAGCCCCGCATTTTCGATGCGCTGCACTTCGTCGATAACTACTGTTTTGTATTTACCGATAACACCCGCGAGCGATTTTACAGAAGCTTCGGCAAGCCTGTCGCGCACAGGTTGCTCATCGGCGTTCAACCACAGGACTGTCATATCCGCATCAATGAGATCTTTGAGCATTGTGGTTTTTCCCACTTGCCGGGCTCCGGTTATCACCAAGGCTTTTCCTTTGTTGAAGTAGTTTCGTACTTCGCTTTGAAGTAGTCTGTTAATTGCTATCACAATACAAAAGTATGAATATTTCCACTGTATTGGAAATATTAATACTATATTTTCCAGTATACTGGAAAATTTAATGCTTATTTTTCTAGTATATTGGAAAATATCATAGTTGCGATGCATTGAAGTGGCGCCTAATGGAAATATTAATACCAATATTTCCAGTATACTGGAAAAATTTATATTTTATTGAAGGTCGAATGAGGTTTTCATTTTGCAACTCCTCAAAATTTCTTCCCCTGCAAAACTGTTTAAAACTGAATCTACTTCCCTGATTTTGGCAGGGGGTCTTGGTTACATTTGTGGCAGAATATCAATATCCAACTCTTGCAGCAACTCCTCCAAAGCCTCAAAGAAGGCCAAATGGATATCCTTACGCTTCCGAATCCCCTTCCGGGAAAAGGCGAAGTGCTGGTACGCACTCATTTCTCAGCCATCAGCGCCGGAACCGAAGGCAAAACGGTGAGCGATGCCCGCAAAGGATATATCGCAAAAGCACGATCCCGCAAAGAAGAAGTATCCAAGGTGATCAAAACCGCCCAAAATATTGGTGTGGTGGAGACCTACAAAATGGTGATGAACAAACTTGAGGCATTGCAGCCGCTTGGCTATAGCAACGCCGGCGTGGTGGTGCAGGTGGGAAGCGGAGTATCCGCTTTCAAGCCCGGCGACCGCGTAGCTTGCGGAGGCGCTTCTGCTTCACACGCCGAGCTGGTAACCGTGAAAGAAAATCTGGTAGTAAAACTGCCTGACGCCGCACCAACCGACGAAGCGGCGTTTACCACCATCGGCGCCATCGCCATGCAGGGCATTCGTCGGGCAGAACTAAAAATCGGTGAAAACTGCGTCGTGATCGGCCTCGGACTCATCGGTCAAATTACCATTCGCATCTTGAAAGCCGCTGGCGTCAATGTGTTCGGAATCGACTTGCGACAAGATCTGATTGACCTTGCTTTGCAATCAGGGGCGGATGGAGCAGTGCTGCGCAGTAACGAGATGCTCAGCGGAATGGTCAAAAAATTCTCCAATGGACACGGAACTGACGCAGTGATTATCACAGCGGGTACATCTTCGCTCGATCCTGTGGAACTCGCTGGAGATATTTGCCGTCATCATGGCAAGGTGGTGATCGTGGGCAATGTGCCCACCGGTTTCAGCCGAAAAACATATTACCGCAAGGAACTCGAATTGCTCATGAGCACTTCTTACGGCCCTGGTCGCTACGACGCCAATTACGAAGAAAAAGGCCTCGACTATCCCATCGGGCAGGTGCGCTGGACCGAAAACAGGAATATGATGGCATTTGTTGGTTTGCTCGGAAGTCGCGCTGTCAAACTCGACGACCTTATTTCGCACCGTTTTTCATTTGCGGAAGCGAAATCGGCTTTTGACCTGATTCTCAATCCGGCCTCGCCCACGATGGGTGTGCTGCTGGAATACGATACCGAAAAAATACTGTCCGAACCAGCAATCCAAACGGCGCCCAAAACGCCAAAAACAGACACCATATCCCTGATGGGCGCGGGTTCCTTTGCGGGAAATTTTCTGCTCCCGCATCTCAAAAATTTGTTGACACTCGATGCTGTCCTCACCTCCCGGCCCCATACCGCCGAAGACGCCCGCCAGAAATACGGTTTCGCGAAAGCGGTAACCGACCCCAAAATTTTGCTGGAAAGCAATGCAGGTGCGGTGGTGATCGCAACACGCCACGACTCACACGCCCCATTGGCGATCAGCGCACTGAAAGCTGGAAAAAGGGTTTTTCTCGAAAAACCGCTTTGCCTTACCATGGAAGAATACGTGATGATGGCGACGCAATTGCGCAATCCGTCTTCATCCGATCTCATGGTGGGCTTCAATCGTCGTTTTGCACCGCATATCAAAGAACTTAAATCCCGGCTTTCCGGACTTCCGGTGGCCATTCAATACCGTATCAACGCTGGCAACGTGCCGCCCGAACATTGGGTGCACGATCCGGAAGTGGGCGGTGGGCGCATCATCGGCGAAGCTTGTCATTTCATTGATCTGTGCGCTTTTATTGCAGGGAGTGAAATCAGAAGTGTTTCGGCGTCTGCACTCGAAACGGAGCCGCAAAACCACGACACATTCGTGGCTTCACTCACTTTCGAAAATGGCTCGGTGGCCAATATTTCCTACTTCAGCAATGGCAGCAAAAATCTCTCAAAGGAATACCTCGAAGTTTTTTCGGGTGGAGTTTCTGCGGTGATCGACGATTTCAAAACCATGACCATTCACGGCACAAAATCAGAAAAATTGAAAGCCAGCAAACAGGATAAAGGACACGCAGCTGAAATCGCTGCTTTTGCGGAAGCGCTCAAAGCTGGCAAGTCCTTTCCCATTTCCGTAAAGGAAAGCCTGCACGCCACCCTTGCCACTTTTGCCATTCTGGAAAGCATACGCCGCGGTGGCGCCCAAATCGAACTTACAGCCTTCGAAAAAGAATGGAGCTCTCCCCAAACGAACTAATCAGGCTCAGGCGCTCGTTTCAAAATCTGGAGATGTACGTCGCGCGCCGCAAGTACAAGGGTTACGATCCCTACGATGTGCTCACGAGTCCCATTCCCTTCCGGAAATTCGGTAAGTGGCCGTCGGTGATCGCTATCCAGATCGCCAAGCGAAATCCGCTGAACCTGCGCAAGTTGATCGGTGTCCCAAGAATGTGGAATCCCAAGGCACTCGGATTGTTTTTGCAAGGCTACAGCATTCTGCCCAAAAGTTCAGAAAACAAGACCAAATGCCTCTGGCTATTTGAGAAATTGCTTGAACTGCAAACGCCCGATATGCCTGGCATGTGCTGGGGTTATCCCTTCCCTTGGGCGAGTCCGGAAAAATTCCTGCCTGCCTGGTCGCCGACTTCGGTGGTGAGTGGATTTGTGGCCCAGGGACTTGACTCGTATTATCGCCAATACGGCGACAAACGCGCCCTTGCAGCGCTTGAGCAGGTTTGTGTATTTCTCAGCGAAGCACTCGAACATACCGAGCGTGAAAACTTTTACGCGATCAGTTATAGCACGGTAAAACCCGATTTTTGCTACAACGCATCCCTGCTCGCTGCGCAGACTTATGGTCTCGCTTATGCACATACGAAACAGGAAACCTACGCCACCATTGCCCGCAAGGCGCTTGATACCGTGATTGCGCGTCAGAAAAGCGATGGAAGTTGGAACTACAGTGAAAATCTGACCACTGGCAGGCAGCGCGTGCAAATCGATTTCCACCAGGGTTTTGTGCTCGACAGCATTTTGTCCATTTCCGATAATATAGATTACCATCCGGAAACGGTGGAAAGGGCGCTTCAGGATGGATTTGAGTTTTACCGCGAAAACCAATTTACCAGCCAGGGCCGGGCTTTGTGGCGCCTTCCGGGAAATTATCCCACCGATATCCACCACCAGGCGCAGGGTATTCTTACCAGCCTGCGCTATAATGCCTACAGTAAAAGCCGCCGCGCAGATTCGCTCGCCAAATCGGTGATGGATTACACACTTGACCATTTTCAGGACAAGCGCGGATATTTTTACTACCGCAAGCACAAGAATTTTACCGACCGCACGAGTTATATGCGCTGGGGAAATGCGTGGATGTTATTGGCCATGGCAGAATCGCTGCGTGTAGTAGTCGAAAAGAAGCCCTTATAAAAATTTGAGGGAAAAAGACCGCCGTAAGATTTAAAGCCGAAAATCTGTTAGTCCATTGTATGATTTTCGGGGTTAATTTGATTTAATACCGAAGATGTGTTAGTCTATTGTATGATTTTCGGTATTATTTTGATTTAATACCGAAAATGTGTTACCTTGGTAGTAGATTTTCGGTATTATGGATACGTTCGTATTTGACAGGCTGCTCGAAAGCCGGCTCAGGGCGTACCTGGAATTGTTTCCCTGCGTGGCCATCGTGGGGCCCCGGCAAGTTGGCAAAACACACCTGGTAAAGTCCATGCTGGAGCAGTACCCCCGTGAGGCCATCTACCTCGACCTTGAGTCGGATGAGGACCTTGTGAAGCTGCGCAATGCGGAACAGTATTTCAATGCCCGTCAAGACAAGCTCATCATCATCGACGAAGTGCAACGGAAACCCGAGTTGTTTGTCCTGCTTCGGTCCGTCATTGACAAGCGCAGGGAAAATGGCCGATTCATTCTCCTTGGCTCAGCCTCCCCCGAACTGCTCACCCAAAGCTCTGAGAGCCTTGCCGGCAGAATAGGTTACCTCGAAATGCACCCCTTGATGTATCAGGAAGTGAAAGGCAGATACCACTATGACCAATTGTGGCTGCGGGGCGGGTTTCCCAATGCATTGCTGCAACCCGGCGATGCCCTGAGCATGGAGGTGAGGCAGCAGTTTATCCAGACTTATGTGGAGCGGGAGCTCGCCATTTTGGGCCTTTCCGCATCGGGTACCCGCCTCAAAAACCTGCTTAGGATGATTGCCCATATGCAGGGCCAATTGATCAACTATGCACACCTCTCGAATGCCATGGGCATCAACGTACAAACCCTACATCGCTACCTGGACTTTTTTGAAAATGCCTTCATCATTCGCCGCCTCGAGCCCTATCACACAAACGTCCAAAAGCGCATCGTAAAAGCCCCAAAAATCTATATCCGGGATACTGGCGTGTATCACGCCCTCGCGGGAATAGAAGACCGTGAAGCGCTCGACGGATTTCCCGGAAAGGGCCATTCCTGGGAAAGCTTTGTAATACAGCAGGTCATGGCAAGACTCGAAATAGGGGTTGAGGCCTTTTTCTACCGCACCCACGACGGTACCGAACTCGACTTCGTGCTGGTGAAAGGCATGAAGCCTGTGATCGGGCTCGAAATAAAGCTCTCCAATGCACCCACCATCACCCGGGGCACCACCATCGCTTCGACCGACCTCGGCAATATACCGGTGTTGGTGGTGACGCACGCCGTAGCTGAAGATTACACCCACAATGAAAATGTGACAGTCACCTCATTTGAGCGGTTGATGGAACAGCTGCGCATGCACAAGCTTATTGAAAGCAATCTCGCTTAGGGAAAAATAAAACCGTGATTCCTGCTTGCATGTATGAAAATGTCAATGGCTGCAGGCATCTTCTTTCAACCTTCCGCCCTAAATTTCCGGCATGAAGAAGGCATCTTTTGGTCTATCCCAAACCTCATCTTATGAGCCGACATCGTCCTAAGTCTATCAGAGAAAAATGCAAACGCATCCTCTGAAGGTTTTTTGACACCGTACTGACTTCAATGAATTTTGTAAAACGCGCGCACTTTGACATCATGATTTACCGTAAGGTTCCTATAAGGCCTCGAAATATTACAAGGACGCCTGCACTTCTTCCACTTCCACTTCTTTTGATACAAACTTATTGGATGCAGCAGCAAAGAAGAGCAGTATTCCAGCGAGCAAAAGGGCATTGCGCGGATCGGCTCCAAGCGCGCTCTTGTAGATGAGCGGCACGGTGAGCATGCTGATGATTTGCGGCACCACGATGAACATGTTGAAAATGCCCATATACACGCCCATGCGTTTTACAGGCACGGAGCCGGCGAGCATCACGTATGGCATAGCCATAATGGAAGCCCATGCGATGCCTACCAAAGCCATCAGGCCTACGAGGTTGTAGGGCGAATCGGTGAATTGCATGAGAACAAAGCCGATACCCCCTATGCTGAGGCACAGCGCATGGGTAAGCCTGTTACCCAAATATTTGGATAGCAGCGGAATGCACAATGAAAAAAGCAGACAGGCGCCACTGAATACCCCAAAGCCAAGGTTGCCATATTTGATTCCTTCTTCGAAGGCAGCAATGCCGGGTACGGGCGCATTAAATCCGTGGCGCGCTACCGTCAGAGAGTAATATTGCCACATGAGCGGGAGCGAAAACCATGTGAAAAACTTGACCCACCAAAGTTGCTTCATGGTAGTTGGCATCTCCTTGAAAGCCTCTAAGATTTCGGACAAAGTACTTTTCTTTTTGGCTTCGACGATGACTTCCTTTTGCTCTTCAGTGGGCGGATATTCTTTGGTTGTAAAAACCGTAATGAGCACCGTAATCAGGATGGCCGCGGCTCCTACATAGAAAGACAATTTCACGAAAAGTGGTATGCGCTCTACCTGGTCTCCTACGGTGTACAGCAGGCCCAGGCCACCGAGAATAAAGGGCATCAGGTTGGCCAAAATTTGACCGAGGCCCACAAATAGGCTTTGGACTGCGAAACCCAATGAGCGCTGCTTGCTGTTAAGTTTGTCGGTAATCAAAGCCCTGAAAGGCTCCATGGTGACATTGGCGGCCCCATCGAGCAACCAAAGCAGGGCCGCAGCCTGCCAGAGGTGAACTGAATTGGGCATCAGTATCAACGCAAGGCTTGTAGCAATAGCACCAAAAAGTATATAGGGTTTTCGCCTTCCTAACATTGGGCTCCAGGTGCGATCGCTCAAGGCCCCCACAAAAGGCTGAACTAAAAGACCTGTGATCGGGCCTGCCAACCACAAAAACGGGATTTCACTTTCCTCTGCACCCAGATAGCGGTATATCGGGCTCATATTGGCTTGCTGCAAGCCGAAGGCGTACTGGACACCCAAGAAGCCAAGGCTCATACTCCAAATTTGCCAAAAGGAAAGGCGTGGTTTCGAGTCGTGTGGCGTCATAAGCTTTCGGCGTTGTAATTTTTGCGAATCAAAATGTGCGCTTTTTTACGCATCGGTGCAATGATGTGGTGTTCGATTTCGAGCACCTGTTCTACAAAGTCATTGGCCACATCGCGCATGCGGGATATTCGGTTCGGTAACGTTTCGAGGTAGTTGCGTTCCATAAAAATATGAAGGTCGGCGCGCTCAAGCTTCATGGTGTAGGTACCCTCTACTATCAGGACTTGATATGGCTGCATATTGATGGTTTCCTGAATGATTTGGTTTTCGGCGTAGTAAACAAGTGGTTTCGTAAGGCGCACATCGCCTTTTGTGAAAGCGTCCATATGGTTTTGAAGGAGTTCAAGATTGACTTCGCCAGGACCTACGCGGCCTGCATCTTCTTCACGGGCTGTGTGATTGCTGGCGGGCGGCAGATGAAAGTAATCGTCTTGGTGCAATACCAACGCATCAATCCCTTGTTTCAATAGTTCTTTTTGCAAGGAAATGGCTGTGACCGACTTGCCGCTCCCAGATTCTCCTGCGATGAGCAGAATTCGATTTTGATCAAAATACCTGGGTCCGCACAAGTTAATGATCTCTGCGGCTGTCCTGAGGTATTCCGGTTTTATATTAATCACGTCGCCTTTCATGGTAAAATTTCGTGTAAGTTGTGAAGTGGTTTGCTTACAGCCATGTCAGCAAATAGCCATCCCGATGCCGCGTAGCAGAGCTGCTGCATTCCTTGAGGGGTGCCGCTTAGAGTTTCAAAATATTCACAGAAGCTATAAGCAGGCTGCTCTCTTTCAAGCGCTTTCAGCATATTGTGCTGTATCGCCGCAGCTGAAGCTTGTTTGCCCTGTGCAGCCAGAGCCAGGCACATCAAGCCGCTAAACACTGGCCAGGAGCCGCCGTTGTGAAAATAATAGGGTTCATTCTTAAATCGATAATTGTAATTGTTGGCAAGAAAGGACCATTCTGCGTCCTCAGGCGTTATTACGGGCCAAAATGCAGGCACGAGGCCGTGTGGTAAGTCTTGAGCCAACTTTTCGAGAAAGGAGGTTGTAGCTTCAATTTTTTGCGTGAAGCCTAGGAGCAATGCCAGCGCATTGCCAGCCATATCCCAGCGCGTGTCGTAACCCATGGGGCTTACTGACGCGAAGAGGTAACCAGGGTCATAAGTTATTCGGCGATACGCCTCAGCATGGTAGAGTAGACCCGTGGGCTCTGCAGTGTGCATGTAATTGCACTGTATTTTTGCTTCTACGCGTTTGGCTTTCTCTGCATATGCCTTTTCTGCAAAAACTTCGGCTGCAAGACGTAAGCCCCAAAGCCGGAGCAGGTTGTCGTAAAGCGTGTGGCCTTGAATCACAAACTCGTCAGCCCAGTTGCCGCCTATAGGCGTGTAAATGAGATCTCCGAGGTTCATTTCCCAGATTTCGAGCACATGCATGGCCTTTAAAATGCCTTTGCGTACGTAATCCGGATCCTTCAAAACCTCAGGCTTTAGCCTGAGCAAAAGCAAGGCACCTGCTACCCACCATGTGGTGGCATCTACCCTGCCGGCGGTGCTGCCATAACTTACTTTTGGGGTGGGCTCAAGACCTACATTGGAAGGAATAATTCCCGTAAGGTGTTGATGCGCTCTAAGGTAGTCAACGGTTTTGCCAAGATGTTCTATCAGATGTTGGTCGCCGTAAAGCAAGCCTGCCAATCCCGCAATGATGCCATCACGCGCCCACACCCTGCGGTAGTTTTCCGCTTCATTTGCGGAAGCGACAATGCCCTGATCTAAACAGCTGCGATGGAGAAGCTCAAATGCTTTGGCGTTTATATTTTGGGAATTAAGGGAGCTCATACATTGTAAATCTTTTTGAACTTAAAGCCATGCAAACATAGTCCGCATGGCTTTGATCACCAACCTAAGCAACTCAAAATAAGTTTAAAACCTAAACATAACCGATGCACCTAAAGTGCGGCCTGTAATACTTCTTCCACGTACGAAGTTGATTTGATTGTCTGCAATCGATGCTTCTTCTGCCTCTGTAAGTCCGAGTGCATCGAATAGGTTGTTGCCGAGCAACGATACAGCCAGATTCTTGTTGATTTGGTATCGCAGAAAGCCATTTACGAATACATATCCGGGCATCCAAAGCTCATTGATGTCTTGCGTGTAGGCGCCTGTCTGACCAATAATGGTCGCTCCAAGATTAATCTTGTCTGTAATTTTGTAAGTCGGCGTGGTAAAGTACATCAAATCAGGCTGCCTTCTCGGTGTATTACCATCATTTTCGCCTGATGTGATGGACGCTTCGGTAAAAGTCACACCTCCGCGAATTTCAAGCTTTTTGATGTTTACCGCTCCTTCAACTTCAAGGCCAAAAGCCTCGTAGTTATTGTCAATGATGTTTTGCGTGGTGAGCTCAAATCCTCCCTCTTCGGTGGTTTGGGCATAAAAAGCGGTAACAAAAACGGCTGCATTGCGGAAATTCTTTTTCCAGCCGATTTCAGCCTGATCGATCATATCAAGTGCGTTCAGATCCACACCTCCACTGTAAGGTAGCCCTTGAAACAGAATCCGATCGGCTTTGGCTGATCCACCTCGGCTGTAGCGTCCGAAAATCGCTTGCGTGTCATCAAATTTGAAATTGGCTCCGAAGGAGTAAGAGAGAAATTCATAGGTATAGTCTACCGGGGTGCGGTCTTCATTGTTGATAAAGAATACCTCTTCTTCGTTGGCACCAATCTCCCCGTCGTTGTTCATATCAAAACTTCGTGAACTGCCACCTGAAAAGGATCCGTTTACCGCACCCATATCATATCGAACTGAGGCGTCAAGAAATAATTTACCACTAACATTGTACGAAGCTGCCAGATACGGCGCATTGGTAGTGTGTTGGGTATCATAGTTGCGGTGCAGGTTGCCCCATGCCGGAGTGCCATATGCGTATAGACCGTTGGTGCTAAACGCAGTTCCGTCTTCTCCAAGTACATTTACAGGCCGGGCGCTTTCGCCATTGACATCAAAGAGGTATGAGTTCCAAAGCCATGACATAGCAATGTTTTGAACTGAGCGATAATAACCAAAAGTCAGGTCCAGGTTATCAAGATTTTTCTTGATTCTGAAGTCATTGGTAAAAAGATTAAAATCATTGAGTTCTGTATCGAAAAGGTGGAGTCTCATCAGGAGGTTATTGCCTTCGTGGCCATTCCCAAATGGAGTGCCGTCGGCATATTGCAGGCTTGCACCTGGACCGCCGATAGACTCCGCTATGCCACTTGCATCGCCTACCTCTGCGGGAAATGGTGATACAAATCGTCCCGAATTGAACGCCATGCGTGTGCGCCCTTCAAAACTCCAGCCATCGCCCAGGTCGGAGACGAATTCGGCACCGATAGCAGTAGAAACGGGATTCATGCCGTCCATCACGTTGCTGCGTCGCAGGCCACCATCAGTTCCGGTGCTCAAATTGGCAGTGAAGAAGGGGGAATGCATGGTGCCTCGCAAGGCGTCAAAGCCGGGTACATTTTCCCAGGTCGGGTTTGCATTGGTGCCCGATACTTGCATAGGCATGGGCAGGTATGCAGGTGTGCGGTCGTTGAGGTGCTTGAGGTACACACGGGCATGTCCGCTCTTAAAGCGCTTGGTCAGGTTGGCTTTCACCTGTCCTCCCTGATTGGCCCGGAAGCCTGTTTCGCGAAAGCCTTCACCCTGTCGCATAAAGCCGCCAATGTGGAAACTCACATCGTTGCCAATCGGCGCGCCATATTCAAAGTCGGTGCGCAAATTGTCGAAATTCAATCCAACGCTTGTCACAATAGACCCTCCTTCTACAGCCCCGGTTTTGCTGATGAAGTTGATGATCCCAGCAGGTGAGTTGCTGGCCATGGTCGATGCCGAACCTCCGCGGATTGCCTCGATGCGATCTATGGTTTGATCTGCACGAAGGAATATGTCGGCGGTACCGAAGGAGATGTCACCAAATTGGAGCAGGGGTAAGCCATCTTCCTGAAGTTGCAAATATTTTGAACCTCCGGACGATATCGGAACTCCCCTTACTGTGATGTTGGTATTTCCTTCTCCGGCTGAAGCCTCAGATCGCACACCCGGAATGGTGCGCAATAACTCGGCAGTATTGGCCGGGTTTTGATCGAGCAGGGCAGCAGGCCGAAGGGTGGTCATGGACACAGAGCTCTCAAGTTTTGATATGGGATTGGATACTCCGGTTACTACAATCTCATTCAAACTCAGTGCGTCTTTCTCAAGCAGGAAACTAAGCTCATTGGTTTTGCCTTCTTCCAGGATCACCTCAAGTTTTTCAGAAATGTATCCGATCTGTTTCGCTACGAGGTTGTAGGAGCCAGGTGTGAGCCCGGCAATTTCAAAATTTCCATTTAGGTCACTCACAGCGCCCCCTCCGGTTTCCATCACCTGAATAGTGGAAAAAGGAAGCGGACCATTGACGTCGCTCACTGTACCTTTTATTTTGCCTTGGGCAAATACAAAGTTTCCAAAGGCCATCATTAGGCACATCAACGGCACATATTTCTTAAATAAATGTTTTTTCATTGTGAATGGTGTTTGTTTGACACAAATCTAAGCGAGTCAGGAATTAATTGTGTGTACCACAGCCACTCTCAAATCAAAGCAAACGTTTGCGCAAAGGATTGCGGTTAATTAAAAGGCCTTTTCCGGGCCCGATTGTTAATATCTTCTGTCTCCAAAAATGACAATGTAATGATGAATTGATGTTCTTGCATCCGTTCTGTTTACAACCCTTATAGTTCAAGCCGTCAGTTTTCCACCATTCTATCATGAGCCGCAGCATCACCATTAAGGATATTTCAAAAATGGCTGGTGTGAATCCTTCAACGGTTTCGCGGGCATTGAGGGACCACCCCGACATCAGCACCAAAGTAAAAGAAAGAATTAAAGGTATAGCCAAGGAATTCAATTTTACACCCAATAAAATCGCGAGTAACCTGCGAAGTAATTCCAGCCGCACGCTTGCCCTTATCATTCCTGAAATCAATATGTTTTTCTTTCCATCAGTGATCAATGGAGTGACGCAGGAAGCTGCCCGCGCCGGATACCATGTCATGGTGTTGCAGTGCAACGAAGAGCTTGAGAGGGAAGAGGAAAATATTCAGATGTGTATTAACAATCGTGTCAGTGGTATCGTGATTTCACTCAGCCGGGAAACCGACCAACTCGATCATATCATCAAGGCTATTGACTTCGGAATCCCTGTTGTGTTTTTTGACAAGGCGCCTCCCGGGGGTAACTTTGATACGGTAAAAATTGATGATGAGCGGGCGGCATACAATGCCGTGTCGCGCCTTAAAGAGCAAGGCTGCAAACATATTGCAGGACTTTTCGGGCATCCGGGCATGAGCATTTCGCGCCAACGACTTGCCGGATATACACAAGCTATTCTTACATTGAAAATTGAAAGCGTGGGCGAGGCCCACTGTTACAGTATGGAGCAAGCGAGAGAAGCCACCGCACAATTAGTCGCGCGGGGAGTAGATGGCATTTTTTCTATGAGTGACGAAATTATTTCAGGAATTTTACCCGCTTTAAATTTTGCCGGTGTGTCGATTCCCGAACAGTGCCGGGTCGTGGGAATCAGCGATGGCAAATTACCTTTTTTCTTCACGGAATATATTGAATTTTTGCACCATGATGGCCACCGTGCCGGACAACTTTCAGTGCTGCGACTCATCGAGCTTATTGAAAAACCAGATTCAAATACACCGCGGGTGCACATTTTGGATACACCCTTGATGAACAACCAGCACGTCGCGGAATGAAAAATAACCCATTTTCTTTCACAGCGCAATCCAAATCCAAAAGTTAAAGAACAGTTTTACTGTAGCTTCGCCCCATGCGTTTCCTCTTCTACCTCGGCCACCCTGCCCATTACCACAATTTCAAGCACAGCATCCGCATCCTTTCGGAAAATGGGCACGCGGTGAAAGTGGTGGCGCGTGGCAAGGATGTGCTCTTTGACTTATTGGAAAGAGAAGATTGGGACCTGATAAAACTCCCGGAACGCAAGCCTTCCGGTAAATTGGGTTTGGTGTTT
>Ga0105044_10006380_pt1 | contig 16216 bp, 10 predicted proteins | sample MAT01_FD_78092 | JGI IMG/M metagenome (GOLD analysis project Ga0105044, IMG submission 78092) | Freshwater microbial communities from Lake Fryxell liftoff mats and glacier meltwater in Antarctica - MAT-01 | ecosystem: Environmental > Aquatic > Freshwater > Ice > Liftoff microbial mat | place... | reverse complement strand
TACATCATTGTACTTAAAACTGCTACCGGGTTCTAACTGCTTCCTGTTTTTCCAGTCGTCGATATCGCCTTGTTTTGGAGGGCGGTCGGCCCAATCATGCAACCCAAACAAGGTTCCGCTCCAGTCTGATGATTGATTGAGCAAATGTTCCCAGGTAATGGTTGAATTGTGCGCTCCCTGAAAAGTTTCATCCCATACATAATTAGTTACAGGGTCTTGTACATTTTTTATCAGGCCATCATCAACAGCAAGGCCTGCTACTGTGGAGAGAAAACTTTTGGTAGCACTAAACGCCATATCCACCCGGTTGATATCACCCCATTGTGCTGCAATGAAACCATTCTTAATAACCATTCCCGCCGGGCCACCTCTTTCTTTCATCGGTCCAACAATCTCATAACCGGGTTCTCTTATATAGGCTTTAAGAACTGCCTGCCGCAGATCCCGATCTACTTTGTTTTCATTGTTCTTAGCAAACGAAACAGCACTGTCTAGCTTTTGCTTGTTCATGCCAAGCTGCTGTGCTGTTTTTGTTTGCCAGGCTGTATCCGGGTAATAAGTTATTTGCCCTATGGTTACAACCGACAACAAGGTGAAGGCTACAAAGAATAGTAGGAGTTTATTTTTCATGATCGTTTTTATTGATAGTTTATTTTTCTTTTAATAATACCCAACTATTTGTAGTTGAATAAAATTCCTGTCGGCTACCTTCGCTCATGCCATATCTCCCATAAGTGAAAAAGTCTGTCATGGGGACATTCCATATTTCGCTCAAGTCATTATTTTCTACTTTGGCCATTCAGCCAAATACATTCAGTTTTCTGGTATAGGAAAAAATCAGTAAAGCGTCTGCTTCAGTGCCACCATTAATAGAATTTGTAAATCAATGAAGTAGGGTAGAGGAATTAAAGTAAGTTTGGTTTTCTACCTTGGGTATCGGATTATTGTGTTGCTAAAAAAAGTTAATCTAAATTATCTGCATTAAAATTATCATAAAACTTTTTTACAATCATTCTTTTATTGCAATAATCACCGTAAATAGAATAATGGGTTTACAAAAAAAATGTTTTTCTGTTAGCCTGGATTACTTCGGTAAAAGAAGTATTTATCATCCGGATAAATGGCCTGGTTCTCTGTTTTGCAATTACCAGCTTATTTCAGTGTAATTCCAACAATGATTTCTTATGCATCATTTGCAAAATTCTGAACCATTGAAGACCTATTTACCTGCATGTAGCTTTATGAACGGGGGATAACATAAACTAAACGCATAGGCTTTATAATCAATAATTATAATGGACTAATCAATTCTCTTTTACTTTGGAGTTCAGTATTAATTTCTCTCAATCTGAAATAACATTTAGCAACTTAATTAAATATTTTGATACGTTATTTTTAATCTTACGATGCCGATGCTACTTCATGATCTTACGAAATATATAGCAGGTTTACCTTATTTTGTATGCGCTTTTTGTTTTAAAATACCACCGGCTGCTTCATTGATACTTTGCACATAAATAAAAACTTTGGGGTCAATCAGCATTAAAGACTCATGTATTTGCTTTATCTCCAGCCGTGTTACAATCGTAACTATAATATCGGTTGGTGTTTTTACCTCGAAGCTGCCGGGCAGGTAACCTCGTTCTCCTTTGTACACGGTAATACCTTTGCCCAATTCGTTCACTAAGTAATTTTTTATTTCTTCCGGTTGAGATGAAATGATGTTCATGGCAGTAAACTCTTCAATACCATCCACCACATAATTAATGGCCCTGGTGGCAGTAAAATAAGTAATGATGGAATACATGGCCGTTTCTATTCCAAACTGAAGCGCAGCCACTGCAAAAATGATTGTATTGATGAGCAAAATTATCTCGCTATTGGAAAAGCCTGTTTTTCTTCCTGTGAAAACTGCTATTACTTCGGCCCCATCTATTACGCCGCCGCCTCTTATTACCAGCCCTACGCCAGTACCAATCAATATACCACCGAAAATGGCGATCAGTAATTTATCATGGGTAATGGGTGTAATCTCAACAAAAAGTAACCCTATGGAAAGTAGCAATACAGCAATAGAGGTTTGCACCGCAAAAGTTTTACCGATTCTTTTGTACCCTAAATAAATAAAGAATGCGTTTAAAACAATGACTAAAAAACTAATGTTGATGTGGAATATTTCGTGGAGTAAAATGGAGATTCCGGTAATGCCACCATCCATAAATCTGTTAGGAATCATAAAACCCTTCATGGCCAGCACGGCCAGACCGGTGCCAATAATAATGAGTAGTAAATTATTGGGGCTCCAAACCTTTTTCCAGTCTACAGTATCGCTTTTATATTTAGATTTCATAATACTAATTGTGTTTTCAATTTGATTTGTAAGTTAAGGTAGTCTGTTGGGTTTTAAACCTCCACATTTTAGACTCTTCTGTTTTAGTTCAATTTATTCCGGTTCAAATAATTTATCCATCGTTATCTCGTTGTCTATTTCCCCTAAATAATATTGGTTTTTAATAGCCGGGTAAGTCGTTATCAAAGTATTAAACGTTGTTTTTTTTGTTTGCGTGGCTTGCCGGAAGATTGATTTTTTCATTCTTAATTGTGCGGCGTAATTTTTTGTAATGGCGAAATTTTCTTTTGTAAACTTCGCTTCACACAGGTTAATCGTTTGATCGGATCTATCTATAACCATGTCTACCTGGCAACCGGGTAAAGCATCATTTCCTTTAAACAGCCAGGAGCTTGTAGTACTGTAAATACCACTTATGCCCAATGCTTTTTTTATCTGGTCAATGTGCAACATGCAGATGTTTTCAAATGCATATCCACTCCATGCAGTAAAGGTATTTTTATTAGAGAGCTTCTCCCAGGTTCCTTTTCCACCTGTCTTGTTGGCTTTTATGAATTTTAAATAAAACAGCGAATACAAATCGGTGAGTTTGTAAATGGCTGTTTTCTTTTTATTGATTAAGGGGTCGTAAAATGATATAAAATCACATTCCTGTAATTCTTCCAGTGTTCTTGATAAGGACGCTTCACTGATCCTTGTTTTTGCTGCAACATCTGCTCTTGTCATACCTTGTGGTTTTGCTGCGAGGGCTTCTATTATTTTTACATGCTGCTCTGCATTTTTAAAAAGTGAATAATATAATTGCGAATACTCTTCGTTCAGCAAACCTTTGGGCGAAAAACAAATTTCATCTATCAATTGTATGGCACTTTTACCCTTGGTAATTTCTTTCAAGTAAAAAGGAATGCCACCCATTGCCATATAAATTTCTACTATTTGGTAGTGGGTTAGTTTTGCCCCGAGCGTATTAATAAACAAAGCGGTTTCGTGCAAATTAAAGGGCAGTAGTTTCATACGCTGCGTTATCCTGTTATATAAGCCTCCTCTGGCATTGATCAGTTTCTTTTTTATCCAGGAAGAAGCAGAGCCACATGCAATGAGTAATAGATTGTCCATATCAGAAACATGCTGGTTCCAAAAGTATTCCAGTGCCGGGATGAAATTTGATTTCGGGGTATCTAACCAGGGCATTTCATCAATAAATACAACATATTTCTTTTTTCTTTTGGGCAATGCTTTAAGGTAAGGTATCAAATACCTGAATGCATCCTGCCAGGTTAAAGGTGGTTGTGTTTCCAATTTGCGACTTGTTCTTTTCAGGTATTCAGTAAAAAAATTTTTAAGTTGCTCTTCTTTTGATTCGTCCCTGGTACCTGTAAAATGAAAAATAATATGATCTTTTAAATACTGTTTTATTAAAAATGTTTTACCCACTCTTCTTCGGCCATATACGGCCAAAAAATCGGCACTGCCAGAAATTAATATGCCATCCAGCTTTGCTGTTTCCTCTTCCCGGCCAATCAGTTTACTTATTTGTTCCATTCATTTATTATTTAATACTTGGAGAAATCGACCTAAAAATACCACATTTCTCCAATTATAAAATTTTTAGTTTGGAGAAATGTAGTAAAAATAAGCACATTTCTCCAAGGATAAATCATCAAACATTACTATCCAAATAGGCGATCTGCCGGGCTTTACAGTTTCCGCTACCAAATCTTCTAAAGTATTTGCTGCTACCATAAAAAAAATAAAAAAAAGAGATTGCTTATTTTTTTATGGTTAGCAATTGCCAATCGTGCTAGCATGTTTTTCCAGCACTTATTGTTGCTTCATTTCCATCCTATCGCCGTTACCGATGAACCATCCCTTGATCATCTTGCCTGTTTTGTCAATTTCAAATTCAATAAAACGGTCTGATTGATCGGCGTAAAAAAAGCGTTTTTTAGATTCGGGTTTCAATTCAATATCGGGTACGCCATTACGGTGGCGATACAATTTCCCATTCGTCTTAATAATTTCAATAGGGCTGGTTGCGATGTATTTGCCCACATAATTATTGAGTATAGCCGTATCTATTGTTACTTCCTTAGGCGTGTACGGTATTTGTACCGGCAGGTTAAACATAATTGACTCTAATGCTATACCAAGCCTGCTTGAATTTGATCCGTTATTCGAAATAATTACCACACAAAGATCATCATCGGGGAAATAACCCAAGTATGATAAAAAACCAGGAATACCACCACTATGCGATACCCTTTTGTGATTCTTTAAACTATCAATTCCAATGCCGTAGCCATAATTTTCTTTATAAGGGGTTAACATTTTTTGAGTAGAAGCTGCCGAAAGTACCTTGTTACTATGAAGTGCTTTTGTCCAATAGTAGAGATCATCAACCGTGGATACCATGGCACCTGCACTGTACGGACCTTCCATTGAAATTTGCATTGCGTGCTGCCAAACACCCGCATTGTTTTTGCCATATCCTTTTGCCCGGAAGGACAGCACAGAATCCAGGTTATCCATCAACGTATTTTTTAGTGCCAGCTTTTTAATGATGTGCTCCTGTAAATAATCAGTGAATGTTTTTCCGGATGCTTTTTCAACAATTACACCCAGCAAAAAAAATCCAGAATTGCTATAATTCCATTTGGTGCCGGGTGAAAAATCTAGTGGTTTATTTTTAAATAGCGCAATCATCGAATCAGTTGAAAGTGGCAATATCGCCGTTGGCCAAAACTCAGGGAGGTCGGTATAATTGGCTATACCTGATGTATGGTTGAGCAACATGTGTATGGTAATGCTGTCGCCTTTTGGATAATCGGGAATGTATTGAGTGAGTTTATCGCCCAAACTAAGTTTGCCTTGCTCGGCCAACTGCAAAATGCAGGCTGCAGTAAATTGTTTGGTGACAGAGCCAATGCGAAATTTGGTATCTACTGTATTGGGAATATTCCATTCCCTGTCAGCCATGCCAAAGGCTTTTTTATACATCACTTTTCCTTTTTGCATCACCAGCACGGTACCATTAAAATATTTTATTTTAAATTCGGCTTGTGCATATTCATCCAGTAGTTTTGGATAATTTTTTTGTGCCGTAATTGCAAGTGGCAATAAAAGCAGGAGCATAATTGTTTTCATGATTTTATTTATTTTTAGTGGAATGATTTTATATGTTACGATATTTGATTTATTAAAATTCCCTTCCCACCGGATACAACAAATACCGGTCGTCATAAAATTTTGTTTTGCTGTAAAACCAGGTAAGGATTGCATTTTGATCATTGAAAAAAACTTTATCTGCTGCTTTCTTCTCCTCAAATTCTTTTTGCAAATCGGGTGAATCTTCCAGCATTTTTTTCGCCATAGGTTCCATTATATAAGGTTCTATATATTCGGTTCGCTGAAAAATTGACTGAAAAAATCCCCAACTGAAATATGAATCTTTTGAAACAGGTTCCAGCAATAACATGGCAAGGTGGCCCAATGACTGATTGGTGGAAATATAGACAGCCCCTGCAGGAAACAATTGCTTTCTTGTTTCGGTTTTTGTTGTACCGCTCACTTGCATATGTCCTTCAAATGGTTCCAATTGATGATTGTCGTCGCCGTAAACATATTTGGTAATGCGATACATTTCTACGGCTACCTCACGGGCTTCATTTATTACATCCATTTTAATACCGTGCAATTTTAATCTTGCAATTACATCATCGCATGATGGCGGAATCCAGTACCCTTTTGGGCGGGTAATAAAATCAGTTGGTTCTGTTCCTTTATAATTTACAATTGTCATGGTTACGGGTTTACCCAGCCATTCCACATAGTCGGCATTTGTAACCGGTGATTTTAAAATACGGGAGGCTATCCCTAATAAATTAAGACTATCTGGCGGAGCAGTTGCAGCAACTGAAATCTTTACATTGGCAGCCCTCTCAAAATTTACCATACCATCCATTTGCGGAATTTTCCATGCCATCGGAACTTTGGCTAACCGGATTGCTTTATCTTTTTCGGTAATTTCTTTAAGTGTTTTTCCTTGTGTTGTCAAAAGTTTTAAAGTGCTTTCCAGTAAAACATAGGTACCCAATACCCGTTGCTTAAATGGTTTTAAAGAATGATTTTCTACCAGTATAGAAGCCATGTGCCGCATGTTGCCATAGCTATCAGAAAATCTTGGTCCTCCTGCAGTCAATACATTACCTTTTGAAAAATCTATATCATTCAATGCCGTTAATAACTGGCCGGGTATATGTCCGTTTGCTGTTAAATCTTTATCGGCTGCAGGTTTATAGGTCGTTTCCAGCCATTGAGCAATGCCTGGCGAATTACCCTGCAAGCCAAGGCCGCCAAAAGTAATATCGTACTGATAATCGACACCGTCTGTTACATGAATATCCATGTACAAAACAGGATGATATTCATTCATCACCTGTATCACGGATCGTATTTCCCTGGTATCGATTTTTGCATAGTCCCTGTTGAGGTTTAAATTTTGTGCGTTGGTTCTCCAACCCTGGTTTTGGGGGCCCCGTTGGTTGGGCCTGTTATAGGGAGAAGAATGTTCATGTGCATCTACGCTGAGAATGGGGATGAATAAAAAATTCACTCTATCCAGCAATGTTTTTTTATTGCCAAAAGCAATATCACGGAGCAACATCATGCCTGCATCTTTTCCATCTATTTCACCAGAATGAATACCAGCCTGCGCCAGCAAAATTGGCTTGCCTGATTTTTTTAATGCTGCGGCGGTTGTATTTTTTTCAGTTGAGGCGATGATCATATAAATATCACGACCCTCAATACTTTTGCCAATAGAGACCATTGTCAGCAGGGGAGTAGCTGCTGCTAATTTTTTAAACCAAGTCATGGTCTCTTTATAATCCGGTGTGGTTTCGAAAGCTGATTTTTCTGTTGTTGTTATCCAGGGGTTATTTGATTTGGCAATGAATGATTCGCTCCTGCCATGCCAGTCCATAACAGGCGGAAGAAATGATTGGGCAGTTGATGATAAGTTCATGCAAATACAAATAGTACAAATTATGAATCGTATTTTTTTTAAGTTCAGCATATTTTTATTTTAAAGAATAATAATGGTATAAACTGATTTGTATAAAGTTATTTGTTGCTAATAGAGCTGAAATCTATTTTTAAATTTTCCATAAACTGCCTGCCCCGGAAAAACAGTCGTTACCATTTTTCCATTTCTAAAAATATATTTTCTTTTCATAATTGCGATAATGCATGTTGAACTTATCTTCTAAAAGGATTGTATCATTTAAACTTATCCTTTCAGTCAATTATTCATAAATATCTCTTGTAATTTCCCCCTGTCTTTTGTGATGGTTAGTGCCAGCATCAACAAAATTCTTGCTTTCTGCGGATTGTGATCAAACGCAGCCACGGTATTCATTTTAACGTCGTTGAATTCGTCCGTTGTTGCAATGGGGATATTGCCAGAAACAACCCTGGAGGATCGAACAATGGCAACTCCCTTTTGCTTTGCATTTTCAGCAGCGCCTTCAAAAGCTTTATTAAAACTTCCGTTGCCGGCACCTGCAATAACGATACCGTCTACCTTTTCATTAATCAAAGCATTTATCGAAGTGGTGGATGCATGTACATACACGTAAACAATCTCTACTTTTGGTAACTGTGTAATTTTGCTGATATCGAAAAAAGGTTTTTGATTATTGGTATAGATCGGTTGGCTAAAGTATTTAATCTGGCCATCATACACTTTTCCGATAGGCCCTGCATTGGGTGCACTAAAAGCATTTACATTAAGTGTATTGGTTTTGGTTACATTTTTTGCATCAAAAATCATTTCATTAAAGCTTTGGATAATACCCCTGCCTTTGCTTTGCGGGGAAGCAGCAACCAGAATGGCATCGTACAAATTTCTAGGCCCGTCCGAACTGATGGCTGTTGAAGGCCGCATAGATCCGGTAAGTACAACCTGCTTATCTGAACGGCTGGTAAGACTTAAAAAGTAGGCTGTTTCTTCCTGCGTATCGGTACCATGCGTAATCACCACTCCATCCGCTTCATTATTGGTAAATATTTTATTTATTCGATTTGCAAGCTTTATCCAAATTTTGATCGTAATGTTTGAGTTTGGACCATTTGCTATTTGTTCGCCTTTCACGTCTACTAACTTATTGATTGTAGGAATGGAAATTATCAAATCCTGGACAGGGATTTTACCAGATTCATAAGCGGCCCTATCGGCACTAGCACCTTTGCCGGCAATGGTTTCTCCTGTGGCTAAAATGATTACTCTTGCTAGCTTTTGTGCATTTCCCGTTAGATGAAATGAGCAAGCAATGACAAGCGCTAAAAAAGATTTTTGCATGATTTAATATTAACATGATTTGTTGAACTCACTTGAATTTAATACGACTTTCTTTAGCCTCATTTTTATTGCATTAATAGAAATTGGTAACATTTTTTTAGAAACGCTGATTGCTTTACTTTTTCCTTTTCGGTTGCTGCTGTGTGCTGCAATGAATACCACCGCCGCTCCAGTTCAACTGCATGGCATTGATAAATATAATTTCCCTTTTCGGAAAAGCTTTTTGAAAAATTGCTTTCACCTGCGCTTCTTTTTCTTTGGAAGAACCCATTGCTGTGTAAGATGGAATTAGCACCACTCCATTGGTGACTAAGTAATTCATATAACTGGCGGCGGGCACTCTTAAAAGCGTATCGCCTGTTTTGGGCTGCTCTGAAGGAATGAAATCAGACACCTCTACATCCAATGTTGTTTCAGTTGAATCAATTTTACGTGCCGTGATTTTTTGTGTCATAAAATCGGGCAACGGTACTTTTATAATGTTGAAGGGTTTTCCTTCCAGGTCTTTTGCCTGTTGCAGTATTCTATAATTTTCATTCATGCGTTCATAATTCATTTGGTTGATAATGCTGATGTTTTTTTCTTTTTCATCCACCCAGGCTAGCATGATTGTGTTCGCATTGGCAAAACGCACAAACTCATCTGTATGTCCGCCCGTGCCGCCACCATAATAGTTAGCAGTTATGCGGCGAAAAAAATGCAGCGGATCATCGGCCAATCCCTTTTTCATCCAGATAATATTTGTAACACCCAGCACTCTTTTAAATTCAGTTTCAATGTAGGCTCTTTTCAATTCGGGGTTGCGCTGAAATACAGTTGCTTCACACAATATCAATGTGCCATTTCCATTTACTTCAATGGCGCCACCTTCGTGTTTTACATTGGTGGTTAAGCGAACTGCTCCTTCTGCTACCGCCATCAAACTGTCAACAGAACCTGTTTTATTAATCCGTTCTTTTCTTTTTTCTAAATAAAATTTCACACTGTCCATATTCCCATTGTATTTCTCTTTTAAGAAACCGGGGTATCCATAGCTATTCCAGGCAAAATCAGCAACGCCGAGTTCCCCTTTTTCATTTATTAAAAAAGCAGCGCCATGGTCTCGGATCCAGTAACGGTCGCCAGGCATAATATAGCTTTTGTACATTGTTGTGTCAATGCCAAATAACCTGAGCCGGGCTCTTGCAGTTTGAAATAGACTGTCACTGTCAAACGCCATCTTTATTGTAACATGCGGTGCAAGTGATTTGATAATGTCAGCAACAACAGGATAATATCTGTAGGTAGTATCTTTTTCCCAACCCAGCCAAACAGCATCATGCGGTTCCCACTCGGCGGGCATATAAAAGTTTTCACTTTTATTTTTGCAAGAAAAAAAAGAAGTAATGATGATGAGTAAAACAAACTGCTTCATGTATTGATTGTTGTTGATGGATGATTTATTTCTTTTAAAAAGATATCGGTTATTTTTTCGCTTTTAACCAGTATGTTTTTTAGTTGCCGGCGATCTTCCGTAACCAATTGATTGGGCTGATTTTTAAAAAGAAAATACAGGAAAAAAATGCTATAAAAAGGGTAGGAATTATACAGCTTCATTTTTAATAATTTTTATTTATGCATAATTGTATCCTACCAACCCAAAAAATTAAGGATGCTATTTATTTTTTTTCAGAAGGTTTTGCAAGCCATTCCATATATTTTTGCGCAAGAAACTGGTAGCCTTCTTTACGATATAGAGGTGTACTTACAGTAAAGTGGTCTCCCGGATAATAAGCAAATTTGAATGTTGAATTTAATTTTTTCATTTCTGTCTCAAGCATTACTACTGCATGGTTTAAAAGAAAATTGTCGCCAGTACCTACAGATATCCGAATCTTTCCATCCAAACTAACTTTTATTTGTTGCCAATTACTTCTAAGATACAATGAGATGTCATATTTTTTCCACTGAGTAACAACCGCAGGATCAATTTCGCCTGTGGTGCTGTTGCAAATATTTTGTGGCTTTCCGTTACTACCTTTCTTACTAAATACGGCATTAAAGGAATGCATTTGTTCACCACGAGATACAATGTTTTCCATCTGATAAACAGATTTCATAGTTGCCCATGGTATGCTCCCTGCCACCGTAGCCACCAATCTTAATGAACTGTCTTTATCATAAAAAATATTCTTGTCTTCGTATAAATTTACCTTTTGAAAATTCCGGAAGTCAACAGGGTCTGGTGCACTTGACCAACAGGCATCAAATACCCGAGGGTATTGCGTTTGAAGCCATAATACTGACCATCCTCCAGAACTATGACCGGTTAATAATTTTGCACCATTGCACCTGTATTTCATTTCGAGTAATGGAATGAACTCACCTGTCAGCGCATCTCCCCATGGTCCATTGTTATCACTATTCGTATACACCGAATGTCCCAATGAACAATTGCCATCCAGAAAAACCCTAATTACAGGAATCGTATCAATCGCCAAACCTGGGATTGAATCACCGGAATATCGATGATAGTTGCCGCCATACCCTGAAACAACATACAGTACTGGGAATTTCCTTTGTGGTTCCTTGTAATATTCTTTTGGAAGAATAATGGCTGCATCTACGGTCATTGATTTGTTGTGAAACTTGCTAAGAATAGACGAAGGCGCTTTTAACTCTTTTACAAATTCAGTTTCTTTAAATACTTCAACCGCAGGAATGACTTTTGTAGCAACAATATTAAATACAGTTTTCAGATCTTTTGTGATGTGAATTTTCGCTGCCGGGTTAAACAGGTTGCCCGGAGTTTCTGCAATAGAACGTCCACCAAGGTTTCTATCCCATACAATTTGAAGATAATAATCGCCCCGTTCAATATCCGAAAGTGCGCAAGGGTAGGCGTTGGCATTGTCGTCAATTGTAACGGATTCACCGGGTTTTATATTTTTTGCAAAAACAGCAAAGGATGGGAAATATTCAAACCCTATAGCTCCATCTTTGGGTGATCTGTTTTCCTTCGATAAGTAAGCAATCACATACCCTGTAAATGATTCATTAAATACGCTGGACGAGTAACTTGCTTTTATTATTTGACCAAATCCGTTTGAGAGAAAAAGTGTTACGAGTAAAATACAGCACTTGATTTTTTTATATTTTCCCATTGGTGCCAATAAAAATTCTGTGTATCTATTTACGGGTGCAATCAATGCCGGAGGACTTTGTTTAATTTTCATTTTAAATAAAATTTATTTTGTCGATAGTCTTTTGAAAACTCATTTATCTTTTAAATTGCTGCATCACCCAATAGCTCACAGCTATTATTGCAATAAAAACGATGCTTGAGAGAATCTCCCATTTGCTTAAACTGCTAAGCAACCATATAATTGATGCAATGCCAATTAAGGGAGTAACTAAACCACCGGGTGCCCTGAATATTTTTTCAGTACCAACTTGTTTGATCGTTCTTAATTTGATGGTAGATAAAATAACCGCCAGGTAAATAAGCAATATAGCTGCACTTGCCAACACTGCCAACTGTTTAAAACCGCCAGATACTGCTAAAATAAATATCATCGCAGCGTATATGGTAATAGCCCAATGAGGTGTAGCAAATGTTGGATGCACCTTGCCAAGAAATTTTGGAAATAATCCATCTTTAGCACCTGCAAACAAAAGGCGAGGTGTAGCCATTACATCGCCGCTGGTAATACCAAAACAGGAAACTGCTGCGGTAACTACCAATATGGTTGCGCCGACAGGTCCAATAATTTGTCCCGCTACCGCAGCCAATGGCGCTTCTTTATATCCAATGAGCTGGTTGCCTAAAATGCCCTGTGTTACCGTTTGAATGGATAAATAAACAATTAGTACTACGGTACCGCCCAACAGAATTCCCAGTGGAACTGTGCGTTGCGGTTTTTTTAATTCGCCGCAAACACCTAACGATACTTCAAAACCCGCAAAGGCATAAAATAGAATAAGTGCGGTATCGGCAAATGTTTTAAATGATGGTAAATGTTGCCATTGAAGGTTCGCTACTTTTATATGGCTTACTCCAAAAATGATGATTGCAAATATGGGAAACATTTTTATAATCGTTAGGAATTGCACAAATCTTGCACCGCCTTTCGCACCACGAATATTTACAAACACAATCATACCCAGTAAAATAAAATACAAGACTGCACGTACAGGCGGGTTAACAAAAACAGGAAATAAAACAGCCAATGAATCTGCAAGGATATTCATAACAGCGGCACTGCCTAAGATTCCCCAACCTAAAGTGTATAACCAGTTGGCAATAAAGCCTGCAAACGGCCCAAAAGCTGCCTCTATATAAGCATAAGACCCGCCACTTGTAGTAATACGGCTTCCCACTTCTGCATAGCAAAGCATGATCGTAGCTAACATTATGCTGCAAAATAAATAACAAAAAACGCTAAAGGCACCTAATTGTATTCCAATAATTGCAGGCAAAGCAAATATGCCTGAGCCGATCGAATTATTTATAATAGACAAAGTAAATGCCGGTAAGCCAACTACCCGTTTTAATCCCTCATCTGTTTTTTCAATTGCCATATTTTGTTTATATATTTTTTAAAATTTACTGCTATTTTGTTTTTAAAATCTTTTTAAAAATTCTTTAAAAAAAAGTTTATGGATATTGTTTTTACTCTGCCCATTTTCTACCGATACCTTTTTGATGAATGGAAATGCAATAACATCCTCCATTTCTAAATTAGCTAAGATATAGCACATATCTCTTGTGTAAAAAAGATTGCTCAGGAATAATAATTTTAATTTCATTTTTAATATTAGCAGTTTTTAAATCAATTCAGCCTTTCCATACCTTCTATTACACGATAAGGTGTTTTGAAAAAGTCATTGATCGTTTCATTAAACTGTTTACTTGAGTTTACAGGAGTGGCATGGCCGGAATTGGGGATGATCCATAAATAAGACTTCGGAATATTTTCTGCAATTACTAAAGTATGCCTTGGCAGCAGTGCATCATGATCGCCACCAATAACAAGGGTGGGGCATTGGATGGTATGCAGTTGCTCAAGGGAAATATTGGGCTCTCTCGTCATCATTTCCAACAGTTTGTACTGGTTTTTAATTTCGGGAGTTTTTCGTATCTCTTTTAAAGAATCAACAAGACTGCTTAGCCATTGATGAAGAAAAGGCTCTACTGCGGTTGTATCTGGCCATAAATTAGCCCCGGTTACTGCCAGTTTTTTCACTTTTTCCGGATGGCGTATGGCCAGCAATAACCCATTTACACCGCCATCACTCCAGCCAATTACAAAACAGGAATCGAGATGAAGATGATCGAGCAGGGCGTTGAGATCATCCGCCATCAGGTTGTAATCCAATGAATCAGCAGGGTCAATGGATTTGCCCTGCGCCCTGCTATCGGCAAGAATTACTTTATATTCTTTGGAGAAATATGGGATTTGTTTGCTGAAATCTTTGATGCTTCCCCCATTACCGTGAATGAAGAGTAAGGGTTTACCGGTGCCATACATTTCGTAGTACATATTGAAACCCCGAGTTTTAAATTCATGCCCGGCTTTCGGGTTACTGCCATAATTTGGTTCAGGTTGCGCATAAGCAAATCCAATTAGAATTAATGCTGCGATCGTGATAGAGAATTTCTTTTGCATGTTTTATTTATTTCTGTTTATGTAATTTGAATACTTTTTCTTCAATCCTATCATTTCATCCTCCGCAACTGTTTAAATTGGCTATAGCTTTTTATGGTATCCCGTACTTTATCCTGCATTAACCACATCATACATTTGTATCACGCAATTTATTCAATTAAAAAAACTTTCGATCGCTTTCCTTACTTGCTGCATTTAATTTGCCTGTTGCAATGCGAAATATTTTATCATGATTTCTATACACTGTGTAAAAGGGTTTTTAAATGATCAGCATTCTTTAAGCCAACCCAAAAGCCGGAGAGTGTTTGCCAACCGGTTGTCTATAACATCATTAGTTTATTTCTGGCGAAATCCGCTCTATTTACCCCACATTTCGCCGGAAATAAAATTTTGATTTGTTTATAAATCCATGCTTTATTACTTCATTTATATTTCAATACCTTTTATTTATTTAAGACCGCCCGCAATACCAGTTAGTTTCGAATACAGGTAATTATTTGTCATCCAGCGTTAAAAGTTGATAACATTTATTAACGTATTAAAAGAGCTTTTTTCATTACAACAATATTTTTATTTTGGGCGAAATGTACCCTATTTACCCTACATTTCGCCGGAAATAAAATTTGGACTTATTTATAAACCCATACTTTATCGCTTCATTTATATTTCAAAACCTTTTATTTATTTAATACCCGCCCGCAATATCAGTTAGTTTCGAAGACAGGTAACCATTTGCCATGGTTCTTCAAAAGTTAATAGCATTTACTAAAGTACTGAAATAGCATTTTTTAATGACTACCTATATTTTTATTTTGGGCGAAATGTGGTATTATTATCTTACATTTCGCCATAAATAATATTTATTATTGGCGAAATGTGGTAGTTTTGATAGACATTTCGCCGGAAATAAATTATTTGTTATGATATACAATCTTATTGGCAGGGACGAAGAAAAGCAGATTCTACTGGATGCACTTGCTTCTCCACAACCTGAAATGGTCGCCATTTTTGGAAGACGCCGGGTAGGTAAAACCTATCTCGTGCGACAGATCTGCCAACCCCAAATTGCTTTTGAACTTACCGGTCTTCAAAACGCCAGCAATGCAGAACAATTGCAAAACTTTAGTGAGCAGTTAGCTACCTTTTCCAAAAGTCCTGTTCCATTAAAACATCCCGCTAACTGGAATGAGGCATTCCACATACTGGCTGGTTACCTTACCAAACTACCTAAAACACCTAAGGGAAAAAAGCGGGTAGTTTTTTTTGATGAGGTACCCTGGATGGCCGGTCAAAAATCTGGCTTCATCACCTGGTTTGGATGGTTTTGGAATAGCTGGGCCGAAAATCATTCGATCGTGGTTATCATTTGCGGCTCGGCAGCTTCCTGGATGATACAAAAAATAGTGAACAACCGTGGCGGACTGCACAATCGTATTACCAAACGCATCTTCCTTGATCCATTTACGCTGAACGAAACAGAATCATTTTTAAAGAGTCGCAATATTTTTTTCAATCATTACCAGCTTGTACAGCTTTACATGGCTATGGGCGGCATACCACACTACCTTAAAGAAATTAAGGCAAGTAAAAGTGCCACTCAAAACATTAATGACATTTGCTTTTCAAAGAACGCTTTGCTGCGAAATGAATTTGCAGATCTTTATCCCTCCCTGTTTGCCAAATCCGGTAATCACATTGGCGTAGTGAGGGCACTGGCAAAATCCCGATTGGGCTTATCCCGGCAGAGCATTATTGCAAATGGCAAACTCCCCGAAGGTGGCAACACATCCAAAGTATTGGAAGAATTGGAACAATCGGGATTTATACAATCCTATTATCCATTTGCCAATCGAAAAAAGG
>Ga0105044_10006376_pt1 | contig 16218 bp, 12 predicted proteins | sample MAT01_FD_78092 | JGI IMG/M metagenome (GOLD analysis project Ga0105044, IMG submission 78092) | Freshwater microbial communities from Lake Fryxell liftoff mats and glacier meltwater in Antarctica - MAT-01 | ecosystem: Environmental > Aquatic > Freshwater > Ice > Liftoff microbial mat | place... | reverse complement strand
TTCAAGATCGACCAGTAGCTGTAATCCGCGGTGAACCGTGCGGCCTTGGTCTCAGGGATGCCGAAGTGCTCGGATGAGAAGAACAGCGAGACGTACGGCAGGTAAGTCCCGCCGATGTCAAGGATCAGCACCAGGCCCACGGCCATGCGAAGGGCGGCCATGCGCTCGGCCGGGATCTCCTCGTTGAGCCACTTCCAGCGACCCAGCGGGCCGGGGAACCAGGGGCGAATGCCGGCATGGATGGGCTCGGCGTTCATCGCTCACCTCCGTCTTTCAGCAGCGTGACCCAGCGATTCGTCGCGATGTCGTACACCTCGAGCGGCAGTTGCCCCTCGGGCGTCGCCTGGGCGGGGTTCCGCCAGCGGGCCAGCGGTCGCTCGCGGACGGGCTTGTTCCACACCTTCGGCTCGCTGGGCAGCGGCGTCGGAACGTACCGAGCCTTGTAGATGATCTCCACCGGTTCGCCATGCTCGGGATGAGCTTTCACGTGCTCTCCGGCTCGCCATTTCAGCCAGGGCACGAGTGCGGGTTGGTAGTAGCGATAGGCCATGAATGTCTGATCGCGAATCACAGAGGCCTGATCGCGCAGAGCTTCGTCGGTGTGCTGCATCACGGCGGGAATGAACTGATATTCGAGGTTGTATCGCCGGACATTGAAGAACGGCAGCCGATACGGGGCGTGGTTGTAGTCAGCCGGTTCGTAAATCGAGAGAATCGTCTCGCGGGTGCCGTCGGCGAACTTCACCTCGATCGCTCCGAAGGTCGAGTGAGGTGGGAAGCCCGGCGCAAATAGCGGCCAGGTCTGGTCTTGGCCGGTGAATTCGCCGTAAGAATCGATGATGTCGCCGAGGCGATCGACCGCGGTCTGGAGCGGTGCAAAGGACGTGAAAGTGCCGATCTCCTGAAGCGGGTCGAGCCGAAGGGGCGAGGAGTCGCGGACGCGGCGAGGAACGAGGTCGACGAAGTTCGCGGCGATGAGGAAGAACATCTGCCAGAGAGCGAACAGCCCCATGGCGATCGAAGCCAGGCGTCGAAGCGGTGTCGTGGTCGCGTCCATGGGCCTTCCGAGGGCATCAGTGTCAGAAACGACACGCCTCGCCGCCGAAGGATAAAGGGACACCCCCTCGCGGCGCCGTTCTCTTGCAAGCGTAGCACGACTCGGGTTCCCCGACGAGAATTCCCGAAGAATCACCCGTTGATTGAAAGAACACGCTGTGCGCCCTCCGTGGAAGGTGCGGAATCGAGTGTCACCCACGTCTTGCAGCCGGCATAATCGGGGCGTTCGACGATGTCGATCGGCCTGGGCACGGCGAACACGTTCACGTTCAGAAGGAACAGCCCTGGCGTGCGATAAAGGAAGCGCTGCCGCACGACATCGGCTGTGAAGATATGAGTGGGCAACATCCCCAAGTTGTCGTCGAGATTCTCGAAGTGGAGGACTTCCTTCACTTCGATGAAGTGCGTGAGACGCACGATTCCCGGCGGCGGTCGACTCGCCTCGGCGGCTTCGAGCAACGGCAGGAACTGAGGCCGTATGCCGGTGCGGTGCTCATGGAAGAAGGTGGGATAAAGCCAGAAACGTGAGTGGTCGGGGCGGAACTCGCCGTTCTCCTCGGCGATGCCGCCCTTACGGAGGAGGACCGATTGCTTCCCCTCCGCGAGAGCCTGGCAGACGACGGCCCATTCCTTGAACGCGATCGCCAGTGGGGAATCCTTCATCGATGAGCCTCCGGCTTCGGTTGGCGTGTCATCAATCCTTGCACCACGTCCAGTGGCGGGCGGTTGCGGAAGAGGACGTCGTACACCCCGGCCATGATGGGAGCATCCAGGCCCATCCGCTGGCAGCGGTCGTGAACACTGCGAGCCGTGTTCACGCCCTCGGCGACCTGCGGCCCCGCGAGGACGGCGTCGACGGACTCCCCGCGAGCGAGTCGTTCGCCCACGCGGCGATTGCGGCCGTGCCGACTGAAACAGGTGGTGATGAGGTCGCCGATGCCCGCAAGGCCCTGAAATGTGGCCGCCTCCGCACCCAGGGCGACGCCGAAGCGTGTCATCTCGACGAGGCCACGGGTGAGCAGTGCCGCCTTTGTGTTGTCGCCGAAACCGAGGCCATCGCAGATGCCCGCGGCGATTCCGATGACGTTCTTGAGGGCTCCGGCGAGTTCGACACCCACGACATCCGGATTGGTGTACACGCGGAAGCGATCCGTGGTGAAATGCGTCTGAGCCCAGGCCGCGATCCCCATGTCGGCCGCGGCAACGACCACAGTTGTCGGCGAACCCAGCGCCACTTCCTCGGCATGGCTGGGGCCGCTCAGCACGGCGAGGCGGTCGGTGCCAAGCGATTCCGACAGGATCTCGGAAGGCCGCAGGAACGTACCCGCCTCGATTCCCTTGGTCAGGCTGATCACCGGCACATCGCGGGTTCGGACGGCTCGCAGGCGTTCGGCCGTGGCGCGCAGATAAACGGTGGGCACGGCGATCACCCAGCCATCGCTCCCCTCGGCGGCCTCCTGAGCGTTGCAGGTCAGATGCACACTCGTCGGAATGCTCACGCCGGGCAGCAGGCGGCGGTTCTCACGCCGCTCCCGGAGTTCGCGGCCGCTCTCCTCTCGGGCACTCCAAAGGCGGACCTGATTCTCGGGGTTCTGCGCCAGCAGCCATGCGATGGCCGTGCCCCAGCCACCACTCCCGAACACCGCAAAGCTTGTCGGCATTGCCCAGTCTCCGCTTGCCGAGCGACCCGAAACGATTTCCTGGCAGGAACATCTTATCGCAGCGATGTCGAGGACCGGGACTTTTTGCAAGGCAGGTTGAAGTCCGGAGGCGTTTCACCCGATGGATAATGATGTGGCGCGGAGGAAGCCCGCGACTCCCTCATGGAGGTGCATCATGTCCGCTCGACTGAAAGTTTACCAGGCTCCGACGGAGTACGAGGACGAGTCTCCGGATCCGACGATCCGGGTTCGCCTTGGAGATCTCATCCCGCTTGTGGCCATGGCCCAGCGGTTGAATTATCTTTGGCTGAAGGATTTCCTCGAAGACGAGGTGACCGTCAGCGAGGATCTTTACGAAGTGCTCCAGGCGTTCCGAAACGCCCGGCCCGTGGCGTAGAGAGAGCACCAGGTTCAAAGGTCCCAAGGGTTCGAGAAGCCGATGGCGGTCTTCGCGATCCCTTGGGACCTTTGAGCATTTTATTCCAGGTCCGAGAGGATTTCGGGCTTCCCAATTTGGCTCAGATCCACGTGGCCCCGCAGCTCGCCCTCGGCGAGGCGAAGCCTCATTTCCACTTCTCGTAGCTTCGATGTGATCGCGTTCAACTTCAGCGTCAGATCATCGCGGGTGTACGCCCGCGGCACCTCGGGATAATGAAGCTGCCTCTGCAACGCCGCGAAGAGGTGCAGGGGATCACGGCCGCGGCTGGCGCGTGCGATCTTGCCTTCCTTCTCCCCGAAGAGCGGCGGCGACGATGGCTGCCAGTCCGGATTCGCGCGTCGCTGGTCGGCCGCGTAGAGTTCGGAACGGCCGTAGACCAGGTCCGCGAAATCGACCGCTCCCACCTGTCGGCGAACGACATCAATGTAGGCCTTCCAGTTCGCGTCGTAGAAGCGGTCTTCCTTCATCGCCTGGAGGCCGGGATCGTACCCAAGTCGATTTCGCATGATCGACTCGAATTGGTAGACAAAGAGCCCTGCGGGAGCGGGCGAGTCACAGAGATACTTGGCCTCGCGCTCCAGCACCATCAGGGCGGTGTTGATCGGGAACTTGAGGTTCTCCTGCTCGGCCTGCCGCACGACGAACGCCTGAAAGGGCGTGAAGTAATGGGGCAGCTTCGCGAAACCGTTGGCGAGGAGGCCGGAGTGTTTGAGTTCCGTGGCGAGGAACTGGACCGCGAAGGGGAGGCGGGTGGTGGAAAGGAGTTCTTCGTGAACATGATCGAGAATGGCCTGAGACGCCAGGTTCTCACCAAGGCGTTCGCGGAAGATACGGAAGAAGTACAACTGTTCAACGTACTCTTCGCGTTCGAGGGGGCCTGTGGTCATCATGTCAGGATAGCAGGCCGCCGGGGTGTGACGCGCCAACATTCCCGGGGTTCGTGAGATGCCGATTCTTCGGGCGCCTCATGTTCTGCCGTCAGTGCATGGAACGCCGATTCGCGCGAGTCACCCGAGCGACGAACTTCCCGGAACGCACCAGGCTGGCTGTCACAGCCTTCCATCATCGTGCACATTTATAGAAGTGTTCGCACCGAAGCACCATTCGGACTCGATCCGTGCATTCAGGATGTGTCGCGCGAGGGACTTTATGAGGAAGCTACTTGGATTCTGGCTCCTGGCGCTTGGCGGACTCGCTGCATTCTCATCGGCGGCCTCGGCGGCGCACTGTGGCGCCTGCCGATTCCCTCGGGCTTGCATCACACCGGACCAGTGCGCTCCCACGGTCGTGGGTGATTGCGTCCAGTATGAGACCGTCATCGAGCGGTGCGAGAAGGTCTGTTATCGACCCGTCACCAAGACGGTGATGCAACCGCAGACGTTCACGACGTGCAAGCCGGTCTACGAGACGACCTGCGTTGCGGAGAAGTACGTCGTGTCACGGCCGGTGACCGAATACTTCGACACCGTGCACAAGTACGTGGTGCAGAAGCCGGTCTACGAAACACACATGGAAGAACAGCGTTACACGGTGATGCGGCCCGTGACGCGGGAGATTCAGATCGCAGTCCCTTACGTTGTGAATCGGCCTGTTTATGAGCAGCATGTGCGGCAGGTGGTGGAGACTCACTTCCGCCCCGTGGTGCAGGAATACGTGGTTCAGATCCCTTACACGACTTATCACCCGGTGTATGAACAGCACGTTCGCACTTGCAACTATGTGGTGCAGCGACCGGTGACGGAACAATTCCAGGTGCCGGTGACCTATTGCACACAACGGCCGGTGTACGAGCAGCACATCAAGTGCATCCCTTACACGACGTATCGCCGTGAAGTGCAGCCTTACACAGTGCAGATCCCGTACTGCGTAATGAAGCCGGTGTATGAGCAGCACGTCCGCACGCAGAAGTATGTCACGTATCGCCAGTGCTCCGAACAGTATCAGGTGGCGATCCCGTACTGTGTAATGAAGCCGGTGTACGAAGAGCAGTGCTACCAGATTCCGGTGACGACATACAGCACCGTGGTGGATTACCGCACGGAACAGCGTGTGAGCTACGTGAAGGAACAGGTGGTCACGGAGAAGCTGGTCAAGGTTTGCACCGGCCACTTCGAGACGGTGTCCGAATACGTCCCCGGCCCGGTAACGACGCGCTGCGTCCGCCTGCCGGGATCCTGCGAGTTCGACCCGTGCACCTGCACGACGAAATACTGCCCCGGCCAGCTTGTGAAGGAATGCGTGCAGTGCCCAGGTCGGGTGGTCTGCAAGAAGATCTGGGTGCCCGGCGAAGAGTGCCGTGTGGTGAAGGAATGCCACGAGGTTTGCAAGCCGGTGTGCACGACAGTTCAGGTTCCCGTCTGTCGCCAGGTTCCGTGCACATCATACAAGACCTGCACGCGGACCGTGTGCCGAATGGTTCCCGAACAGTGCGTCCGACACGAAACCCGGACGCGCTGCTTCACCGTGCCTGAAGAGAAGTGCGTTCAGGTGCCTTACACGACCTGCCGCATGGTGCCGGAACAACACGTTCGCTGCGAGACGCGATATCACTGCTACACGGTGCCTGAGCATCATGTGAAGCAGGTGCCTTACACGACCTGCCGCATGGTGACGGACACGCACGTGAAGCTGATCACACGCACCCGCTGCTACACGGTTCCGGAGGTCCATTGCAAGCAGATTCCGTACACGACCTGCCGAATGGTGGCCCAGCAGCACGTCCGCTGCGTGACGAAGCGACACTGCTACCAGGTGCCGGAACAGCACTGCCGTCAGATCCCGTACACGACGTGCCGCATGGTGCCCGAGCATCATGTTCGCTATGAATGCCGCCGCCAGGTGGACCATGTTCCCCAGGAATGCGTGCGGATGATTCCTCGAACGACCTGCCGCGTGGAGTGCGAGGAACGCTGCTGCACCGTCCGCCAGTGCCGGGTCAATCAGGTGTGTGAGGAGCGTGTGTGTTACAAGCCCGTCACCACGTGCAAGTTGGTGCAGGAAACCTGCTGCAAGATGGTGCCAGTGGAGGTTTGCAGCATGGAGCCTTACACGGTGAGCTACTGTGTGAAGCGCTGCGTGCCGAAGTGCGTGCCTTGCTGCCCGTGATTGAAGGACGAGTGGCGAGAATCGCAGGAGGGTTTCAATTCCTGACTTCGCGTCGCCTCGACGCGGAGTCTTCGGAGCGGATCGCGAACATCCCATCGCTCCGCTTTTCCGCGTTGCGGCGAAGCATCTCCTCTCTCATCTTGGTTGATTCTCCCGCACGCCTGCGGTTCATTTCTCAGGCTGACCCGCTATAACAACGCGGTTCCGGCAGGCCTGAAAGGCGGGAGAGATGCATCGCACGATCCGTGTGGGAGCGGTCAATTACCTGAACACCAAGCCGCTCGTCGAAGGTCTCACGGACTTCGCCCCCGAGATCGATCTCTCGTTCGATCTCCCCAGTCGGCTCGCGGACCAACTCGCCGCCGGTGAGATCGACGTCGGCCTGATCCCGGTCATCGAATACTTCCGCGGCGTCAACTACACTTTTGTGCCGAACATCGCCATCGCTTCGCGGGGGCCGGTGCTTTCCGTCACGCTCTTCAGCAAGGAACCGTGGGATCGCATCCGCAGCGTGGCACTTGATGAAGGCTCCCGCACCAGTGCCACGCTCGCCCAGGTGTTGCTCAACCAGCGGTATGGCGTGCATCCGACCTTTGTGCCTTTGCCGATCGAAACCCCCGCGGAGGAAGTGAATACCGACGCGGTGCTGCTCATCGGCGATCGCGCCATGCGGGCCTGCCTGCCGGGCTATCATTACGCTTTCGACCTGGGCTGGGAATGGAGCGACTGGACAAGCCTGCCGTTCGTGTACGCCGTCTGGGCGGTGCGCGAAGGAGTCGATCTCGGCTCCGTGGAGCAGGCCTTTCATCGCGCGAAGGCTCATGGGATCGCGCGTTCGGGCGTGATCGCTCATCGCGAAGCCCCTGCACAGCATGTGGATGCGGGGTACGTTCGCCGTTACCTGGCGAATATCATTCATTACGACCTTGGCCCTCGTGAACTCGCGGGCTTGCGTCATTACTACGCGCTGGCCGCCGACCTCGGCCTGGCGCCCTCGGGGGTGGAACTTGTCCGCTACCATCGACCGGATCTTGTCGAAAGCTGTTGAGGGAAACCGTCTCTCCTTCGACGAAGGCCTTTCGCTATTCGACTGCCACGACCTCACCAAACTCGGGCGGGCCGCGCATGCTGTCACGCAGCGGCTTCATCCGGAACCGTACCGCACCTATAACATTGACCGGAACATCAACTACACGAACGTCTGCGCCGCCGTCTGCGACTTCTGCGCGTTCTATCGCAAGAGTTCTGACGCCGATGCCTACGTGCTTCCGCGTGAGGAGCTTTACCAGAAGTTTGAAGAGACGATCGCGCTGGGCGGCGATCAGGTCCTCATGCAGGGGGGCATGCACCCTTCTCTGAAACTCGAGTGGTACGAGGACCTTCTCCGGGATCTGCGAAGTCGTTATCCTTCGATTAACCTCCACGCCTTCAGCCCTCCGGAGATCTGGCACTTCCACAAGCTCAACAAGCTTCCGCTTCGAGACGTCCTCTCGCGACTCCAGGCCGCTGGACTTGGCAGCCTGCCGGGTGGTGGTGGGGAGATCCTCGTCGATCGCGTTCGCAAGGCCCTCACGAAGGGGAAGGCACTCACCGACGAGTGGCTCGAAGTGATGCGTGTCTGGCATCAACTCGGAGGCCGCTCCAGTGCCACGATGATGTTCGGGCACATCGAGACGCTGGCCGAGCGCGTCGAGCATCTCGATCGCATCCGGACTCTCCAGGACGAAACCGGCGGGTTCACCGCATTCATCTGCTGGACGATGCAGCCCGGCCACAAGATGGCGGACGCCCCCGCGGCCGGGGCTTTCGAATACCTCAAAACCCAGGCGATCGCACGGCTTTACCTCGACAACGTCCCGAACATCCAGTCTTCCTGGGTCACCCAAGGCGCGAAGATCGGGCAGGTGGCCCTCTTCTTCGGAGCCAACGACATGGGCAGCTTGATGATCGAAGAGAACGTCGTCGCCAGCGCAGGCACCGTGCACTACCTGACGCTTGAGGAGATCAAGAGCGCGATCCGAGAAGGCGGCTGGGAGCCTCGACAGCGGAATGTCTTCTACGAACTGCTGGCGTGACGTCGCAATATCGACAGGAAGGAACTTCTCCATCGCTCATCGTCAAACCTCGACAGATCGTTAGGCCATGGGCAAGAAGAGATTTACCACAGAGTCACAGAGATCACCGAGATCGGAGGGAGGAAGACAGAAAAGGGTGGTGCGTTTAGCAAGGATAACGCCGTCCAATGACGCCAGATGGCTGAGAAATCCTTGTTCTCCGTCCTGTCCCTTTCGCACTCTGAATTCTTTGACTCTGTGGTAAATTTCTTCCTTCCGAACGCCTTGTGAGGTGCAGTATAATCGAGCACCCGTGGAGACTGAGGATTTCACTCCCAAGAATCATCTCGATCACCTTTTGCTAACCCGAGAACTATCGCTTTGTGCCCGACCGAATCGCTACCCCACCCCCTTCGTGAGGTTTGTCATGCGAGTCTTGAATCTGATCGTGACCCTGCTTCTGCTCGCTCCGCAGGCTCACGTTCATGCCCAACCGCCGAAGCCCGCCTCGCCCCCGCGTTTCGAGTTCACGCGGCTTGTGGCGCACTGGACTCACTACGGCACGGACGATTACCTCAAGTTCATCGCGGAGGCGAAGCCCGAGGTCGCGCAGATCGGCAACTATGGCGGCCACTTTTACAGCCTGGTCCACACGCCGGAATACGCGGGCTATCCGTCGCACTTTCCCGTTCGAGGGCTCGACGAGTGCGGCAAGTTCCTCGAACAGCGAAACGCGGACCTCCACAAACTGGGCGTCAAGGTCGTCGGGCACTTCAATTACACCTTCCTGATCGGCGAACCCGAGACGCCCGAGGGGCCGCGGGGCTTCTTCAAGTTTTACCGCGACCTGTGGAATGAGAAGGAACTCGGACCGAAGCCCGTCGCGGATCCGCTTTCGTTCATCTCTCGCAATGCGGACGGCTCGCCTTACACCGCGAATCATTACTCGGTGGGCAAGAACCGCGAGTGGACAGCCTGCCTCAACAACCCGGACTGGCGCAAGGTGCTCAAGGCCTGGACGAAGCGAGGCATCGAACGCGGCGTCGATGGCTTCGTCGCCAATTACTTCTACCGGCACAACTGCCTCTGCGAGCATTGCCAGACGAAGTTCCGCAGCTATCTGGGCGGCGGCTTCACTGCGGAGCAGATGAAGGAACGCTTCGCCATTGAGGACGTGAAGACGCACAAGTTCACCGAGATCGTCGGCTGGCATAATCCGAAGGAGTCGACCCCGCTTCGCCGTGAAATGCTGCGATTTTCCCAGCTTGCGACGAAGGAAGCGTTCGATGACGTCTGGACCCAATACGGCCGGTCCCTGAAGCCGGACCTGATCACGGCCCAGTGGAACCACCTTGGCGACCTCAGCGCGATCAGTGGCGACGAACGCACGATGCTGCCCGCGGAGATCTGGGGCAAGGATGAAACGTATCTGTGGTACAGCACCGGCGGCAGCGCCTGCTACACGGACCTCGCTGCCGGCCACCTGGGCGAGGGAACGCTGCACGCTCGGTACATCCGCGGCACCTTCGACGACAAGCCGTTCACGCTCGGCAAGTACGAGCAGACACGCATCCGTGTTGCCATCGCCGAACTCGCTGCCAATGGTGGAGCACCGATGGGCTTTTACACGAACTTCTCCGACCCCGCCGCCCGGCAGGAGATCGTGCGTTACTACCGCTTCATGGGCGACAACGATGCGATCTACAAGGCGAGCACGTCCCACGCCGAGGTGTCGCTGGTCTTCCCACGTTCCAAGGTGCACGCCAGCGGAGATGTCGAGGCGGTGGTGAAGTTCAAGGAGGTCGGTAAGGATCTTCTCAACAAACACGTCCTCTTCGACGTGATTCCGGACGATATGCTGACCGACGCGATCAAGGCGAAGTATCAAACTGTGATCGACCCCGCGACTCCGTTCGCACTGCCGGCGGACCTGAGCCGATTCCGTGGCCCAGCGACGGTGCGTGTCTCCGCGAGCAAGCCCGCGGCGGGGCAGGAGATCACGCTGCACTTCGTGAACTACAACCGCGAAGAACCCTCCAAGCCGAAAAGCGCCGGCAGTGGAATCCACGAGGAAAAGCCCATCGAGGTCGAGAGCATGGACGTCGACTTCGCAGTGCCGAAAGGGGCGAGCGTGGCGAAGGTGCTCTGCTACAGCCCCGAGCTGCCGAAGCCGGTCGAGGTGAAGTTCACGGTGCAGAACGGCCGTGTGCAGTTCTCCGTGCCGAAGTTCCTGGTGTATTCGATCGCTAGGGTGCAGTTGGCCGGAAGTTGATTGGAACCGCCAAGCCCAGGGATGGCCATCCCTGGGCTTTTGTACGCGCACTCCTATCGTGACAGGATTCCTTCACCCCCACGGTTCTTCACCATGGATTTCTTCCAGTACCGCGACCGCACTCTCTTTTGCGAAGACGTCGCCATCCCCGAACTCGCGGAGACTTATGGCACCCCGCTGTACGTCTACAGCGAGGCAGCGCTTCTCCATCAGTTGAGGGACATCCAGACCGCCTTCGCGGAAGCGGACCCGATCATCTGCTACTCGGTCAAAACCAATGGCAACCTCAGCATCTGCAAGCTGATGGCCCAGCACGGCAGCGGCTTTGATGTCACCAGCGGCGGGGAACTCTACCGCGCGTTGCGGGCTGGCTCGCAGGGGTCGAAGCTTGTCTTCGCCGGCGTCGGCAAGACGGACGCCGAGATGAAGTACGGCCTCGAAAACGGTGTCTTCCTCTTCAACGTCGAGAGCGAGGCGGAGCTCCACGCCCTTGGCAACGTTGCGAAGTCGCTGGGCGTGAAGGCGCCTGTCGCCCTTCGTGTGAATCCTGACCTGCCTCCGAAGACGCACGCGAAGACCGACACCTCCGTGAAGGGCGTGAAGTTCGGCCTCGACATTGAGACCGTGCTGGATGTGGCCAAGTCGGTCGTCGGCCATCCAAGCCTGGCGGTCGTGGGCCTGCACATGCACCTTGGCTCGCCGATCCTCTCTCCCGACCCCTACAAGGCGGGGGCCGCGAAGGGCGTCACGCTCATCCGCGAGCTTCGCAAGCAGGGCCACGAGATCAAGTATCTGAACATGGGCGGCGGCTTCGGCATCAGCTATCGCAAGCAGGAAGCGCTCCCCGCCGCCGCGTTCGCCGAGGTGATCCTTCCTGCCGTTCGTGAGACGGGCTGCAAGCTCGTGCTCGAACCCGGACGGTTCATCGTCGGGAATTCCGGGCTGCTCGTGAGCCGGGTCGTCTTCACCAAGTCCACGGGCGGCAAGAACTACGTCATCCAGGACGCCGCCATGAACGACCTGATCCGCCCGACGCTGTACGACTCGTTTCACCGCGTCTGGCCGGTGCAGCCTCGCGCGGAAGTGCCGGAGAAACCCGAAGACTTTGAAGCGGAGATTCCCGGCACAACGAAGCAGGACGTGGTCGGCCCGGTCTGTGAATCGGGGGACTTTTTGGCGAAGGGTCGGAATCTTCCGGAGATGCAGCGCGGCGACTTGCTGGCCGTTTTCTCCGCCGGGGCGTATGGCATGGCGATGGCCTCGAACTACAACGCTCGCCTTCGGGCTGCGGAAGTGCTCGTTACAGGCCGCACGCACCGCTTGATCCGTCGTCGGGAGACTTACCAGGACATCACCGCGTGCGAAGAAGATTGCCTGGAGGGTTCCGCCGGGGCACAATCGAAGTAACGAACCCGGTCCGTCGACCGGGCGTACAGCATTTGTCCCGTCGCCCGGCGGGCCGGAGATTCACCGGTGAGAAGCACGTCGCTGTTCGGACTGGCCGGATTTCTATCGCTGAGCGTCACGCTGGCGGCTTTCGCCCAGCCCGCGGCCCCCTCGAAGGCTGAAGAATACCTCGGCGCGTTCTCCGTCACTTTCGAACAAGGAAAGTATGATCTGGCGGCCGAGTATCTGAAGGCCTATCTCGAAACGAATCCTACCGACGCTCAACTCCTCGATATCGAACGCCGCTACGGGAAGGGTGCGTTCCAGAATTTACTCGCCGTCCCGAAATGGTCCGACAACGCCGAGGCGGACAAGGCGGCCCGCGAGACGGTGAAGGCCCTCACGGACCGTGTCCGTGCCGCCGCCAACAAGATCCTCCTCGACCCGGCGCGGATCACGAAGTTCGTCCGCAACCTGGGTGAGAGCTACGGCGAACGCCTCTACGCCATTGGCGAACTGAGGCGGACCGGTGATGCCGTGGTGCCTTTCATGGTCAAGGTGTTCCGCGAAGCCCCCTCCCCGAATCTGGAAGCTGGCATCCTGGACGCGATTACGAAGCTCGATCCATCCGTGGTCGCCGGGTGGCTGGGAGCGATGGAGGGTTTCACCCACGAGCAGCGTTACAACGTCCTCACGGCGATCCTCTCACGAAGCGATGCCCAGCGGCTGACCGCGTTCGCGGACACCGACTTCACCCCGTATCTGTGGTATCTCGCGGCCCTGCCCGCCGACGAGATGCCTTTACATCGGAAGCTCGCCCTCGCCGCCCTGGGCCAGTTGGTGCCCGGCAACGTCGCGAAGATCGACGCGGTCGATCAACTCGTTCGCCTGGCGCGATTGTTTCAGGGGCACAAGACTCAATTCCGCACAGGATCGAGCAGTTCCCCGGCCGGAGTGATTCTCTGGAGGTGGGATGCCGCGAAGTCGGAACTGGTGCGAACATCGAACGTCCCCGTGGTCGATGCGGAAGAATACTATGGTCTCCGCTACGCTCGCTGGGCTCTGGAACGACGGCCGCATTATGAGCCTGCCGCGAGAATTCTGCTGACCATCGCCGCGGATCGTGCGATCGCTCGCAGTGCGGGTAAGGATCTGGCCCGGAGCGCTCCGGCGGTTCACCGTCTGCTTTCGGACACCCCGACGCCGATGCTCGCGGACCTGCTCACCGAGGCCCTGGCTCGCAAGCAGGGGAACCTGGTGCTGGCCTTCACGCAGACATTGGCGGATCGTGCTGACACGTCCGTGACCGCCAGCCAACCCGGGAAGCCGTCGCTGCTGGTGCGTGCCCTGGAATATCCCGACGCTCGAGTCCAACTCGCAGCGGCCAACGGCCTGCTTCGCGCTCCGAATCAACTGACTCATGAGATTCGGGCGACGATCCTCAAGATCATCAAAGGCGCCGCCGGGTCGGATCTGGGCGTGTCCCCCGATTCCAAGGGCATGGCTCTCGTCGTTGACCCGAATCGAATGCGGAACGATTCGCTCGCGGCCTTCCTGCGATTCATCGGTTACAACGTCGAGCAGTACGCTCACGGCCGGGATGTGCTTCGCCGCCTGGGTGAAGGTTCGGACTACGACATCGTGCTGGTGGATCGCCACGTTCCGGACCCGCAACTCAACGACTTCCTTTCGCAGGTGCGAGCCGATGTCAAAAGCGGCGGCGTTCCCGTCGCAGTGGTCGCTTCGACGGACAAACCCGTGGCGCCGACGGTCGACGGCCTGCTGCTTCGATTCGCGATTCTCATCGCGGCCACCGAGACCGATGGCGTGGAGATCCCGGCTCCCTTCGCTCCGAACCTTCGCAATATCCAGGACGACAACGACCGCCTTCGAGCCGCCAGCCTCTTGCAGCGTGACGCCGCCCTGCGGACGGCGGCTCGCAACCGCATGGCTCGGCTCTCGCGAGTGATCGACAACTCGAACCTGAACCTGTCCTCGCCGCAACGAGCCCTGCTGGATCATCGCATCGAGCAGGTAACCTGGGCCGTGCTGGGCGCTCAGTATCCCATCACGGCGATGTCCGCACCCGAGACAACGACCTACCTCAACGAGTTCGCAAGGCGAGTGACGCTGCAACCCGTGGTCGCGCCTTACAATCAGATGAATCGTGATGGGCTCTTTCAGCGAATCGAACGGCTCCAGATCGATGTGGATGAGCAACCCGTGATCAAGGCTCGTTACGACAAAATCCGCGCCGCCCTGGACATGGAAGCACTCGGCCTGGATCTCGGCAACGCACGGGACCTGGCCGCCGAGGTGGCAGTGGCGAAGCTGGCACAACGGTACCCGAACGTCAGCGTGATTGCCTCGCCGTATTCGCGGGTCGGCTTCGAGGAGGACTTGCAGAAAGCCTATCAGGACAGTGGCCGCACACCTCGCGATCCCGCTGAAAAGCAGGCCTCGGCTCGCCTTGCAATCGAGTGGCTGCAGAAGATGGCGAGCGGTGAACTCAAGGGTTTCGATATCAACTCCGCGAACGTCGAACTGCGAAGCGCTCTCGGCTCGAACGACCTGGCGCCCACGGCCATCGAGGCGATCTCCCACATCAAGACGGGCGAAGCTCAGCAGGCGCTGTTGAATCTCGCTCTCTCAGGCACACGCCCCGCCCCGATTCGAGCCAAGGCGGCGGATGCGGCCATTCGCCATATCCAGGCCAACGGCAAGATGATCCCCAAGGTACTGATCGACACCAATACCGCCGCCGCGAACGACGAACCCGATGTAGAAGTGCGAGCGAAACTCGTTGTCCTGAAAGGGATTCTCTCCTTCGATGCGGAGGCGTTCCAGAAGGAACTTCAGACCTTCACCCCCTCCGTGCCGCCAATTCCGATGCCCAAGGGGATGTGAATGAGCAGAACAGCGATGCTCTTGAGGCGTCGCCTTCTATAATCCCTCGGACGCCCGTCGAGTCATCGAAGAGCGTCGAGGATCGGCCCATTTGCCCTCTTCCGCAGAGTGTCGACGCGATGAGCAACAAGGGCCCGCTGCCCCGTCCGAAGTGCCGATCCCTGACGGGCATCAAGCTCGTTGGCACCGGAAAGTACGTTCCAGACATGATCGTGAGCAACGAGCATCTTTACGCTCGCCTTGGCTTCGATTCCGACTGGATCGTGAAGCGTACCGGCATCCTTGAACGCCGCCACGCCGCTCCGAATCAGGCCACCTCGGATCTGTGCGTGGAAGCCGCGAATGATCTCTTCACCAAGACGGGCCTCACCGCACGCGATTGCGATCTCCTCGTCCTCGGCACCTTCACCCCGGATATGACCTTCCCCTCGACCGCCTGCCTGGTGCAGGATCGCCTGGGCATGGTGGGACCTGCGATCGAGGTGGAAGCCGCGTGCGCTGGCTTTATGTACGCTCTCATCACCGCTGCCGCGTACGTGAAGGCGGGGCAGAGCGATCGAGCTCTGGTCATCGGCGGCGACACGAATAGCCGGGTGGTGAACCCGGATGACATCAAGACCTACCCGCTCTTTGGCGACGGCGCCGGCGCTCTTTTCGTGGAACCGGGCCGCCCGGACCAGGGCATTATCGCCTACAGCATGGGGGCGGACGGTTCCGGCGGTATCCACCTTCAGCGCGAAGCCTGTGGCAGCCGACTGCCGCCGACCGCGGAACTCATCGCGGCAGGCAAGCACTTCATGTACATGGATGGCCGGACAGTCTTCCGCTGGGCCGTGGATATCGTGTGCGACACGATTCAGGATGTGTTGACCGCTTCCAACCTTACCACGCAGGATGTTGATCTTTACGTCCTACACCAGGCGAACATCCGGATTATCAACGCTGCAATCGACGTGCTCAAGATCCCGCGTTCCAAGGTGTACAACAATCTCGATCGTTACGGCAACACCTCGGCCGGGTCGATCCCCATCGCACTCGAAGAAGCTCAAGCGGAGGGGCGCCTTAAAGAAGGCCAACTCGTGCTGCTCAGCGGCTTCGGAGCCGGCCTCGCCTGGGGCACCGCCGTCGTGCGGTGGTAGGCCAAAAACAACCGCGACCGAGGGCTACAATGTCGCGAGCAGCTCCGGCCAGGACTTGGCCGTCAGAATGGCGTCAGCCAATCGATCGAGACGATCGAGGTCTCGGATGGCCATGATCTCCGCCTCGATCGTCTCGTCCGGATCGCCAAATTGCCTACAGCCCTGACGCATTAAAAGGCGATGACTCCGTTTGAGTTCG
>Ga0105044_10006375_pt1 | contig 16219 bp, 14 predicted proteins | sample MAT01_FD_78092 | JGI IMG/M metagenome (GOLD analysis project Ga0105044, IMG submission 78092) | Freshwater microbial communities from Lake Fryxell liftoff mats and glacier meltwater in Antarctica - MAT-01 | ecosystem: Environmental > Aquatic > Freshwater > Ice > Liftoff microbial mat | place... | reverse complement strand
GGGTAGATTTTCGGGTTTGCAGCAGCTAAAACCCATCCCCACCCTAACCCTCCCCTTGAAAGGGAGGGGATTTTAGACCAATGCAATTACCAAACCGGACAACGCTGAATATTATTGTTAATACTGGTTTTGACGATATTGGCAGATTGCTGTTTTTTTCTTCTGGAATGGGCGCTACGACTTGCTTTGGTGGGTGGGCGAAGCAGAAACAGAGACTATTTTGATCGTTACCAAAATAGAACTTTTGGCAATATTGATAGTTTTGTTGATATTGGCAACGCTAAATACCTGTTTATTAATCAGTTAAACCGGACTACACTCATGAACAGTACTATTTAAAAAACTGCGGACCTCCCAATCGGAAACGACCCAGCAGGTCCAAAAAGGAATCGACACCAGAACCCTGGAAAGAATCAAGGAGATCATGCTGCAGGATAATGAATACCGGACAGCAGAACCCCTCCCGTCAAGGGCATATGCGCTAACTTAAGTAAAATGATCCATGTTTTGCTCCCTCCCCTTCAAGGGTGAGGGTCGGGGAGGGGATGGGGTAGATGCTGTAAATTCGGCAAGTCACCAAAAAACTACCCATCCCCATCCTAACCTTCCCCTTCAAGAGGAAGGGACTAAAATTAAAAGTTAGTGCTTATACCCGTCAAGTGAAGATAGGAAGGATAAAACATGAAATCAACCATACTAGCATCACTATTACTTCTCCTCTCCATCCAGCCGACTTTCGCCAACGACGTCACCGACATGGCTGATTGCACCATCAAAGTTTTCACGGAAATCAACAAAACAAGAAAATGGTCCGGCAAGCCTCCCAAAGGATGTCAGGCTGCTGTAGCTGTTGAAAAAAGACAGGATGGCGTGTTTGTAACAGCCTGGAAAATCAGGCAGGGGGAAAATGGCTGGCTCAGGACGTCACTGACAGGCGCCATGGGTTATGCTGAAATAGCAAGAAAGAAGGATCTGGAAAAAGCGGGGCGGGACATCACAAAAAGGGCGGTAAAACTGGAAAGCTGCCTGGACTCCATCAACACCGTCAATGATCCGCTGAACTGTCGCGACCGTGCTGTAAAATCCTATCTGGCTGGCGAAAACAGCGGCACCGAAAACCAGCGCCTGATCTGGCTGGACGACAATGGCCGCCATGTTGTGGCAGAATATTCTTCCGGCAACACCACTGCCACCCCTACTCCTCCGGCAGAACTGTTCAGCGGCGAGAGGCTGCCAACAAACGTCATCATCAATTTAGACTGGAGATAGTGCTATTCTTTTCCGAATCCTCAAAAATTTAAGTCTCTTGAAAAATGTCATGAGTAGCCTGGTATGCAAGGCGCAAGCGAACGAGGAAGCGAGGCCCCTACCCTGCCTTTTGCCACCCTCTCCCAGAGGGAGAGGAAAATGATTCTTCTCTCACTCTGATCCGGTCAACCTTATTATTCAAATCAGGAACTCATTTAGAATGGTCTCACACGGCGAATTTATTGCTACAGGCGGGTATTTAAATTTATGGTGAGACTGGAAAGCGGATTTAATCGCGGTGCTTTTGAACATTTTTGCCCAGCATCACGCCCACATACAAGTGTTCGTTGCTGTGCCTGAACTGGCAGCGCAGATTGGCAGGATTTTCAATAATTCCAGAGCAATCAAACTCATCGGCTTTGTATACGGAAATTTCCGACAGTCGGATATCTTTATTAGCTGGAGAGAACAGAAGGCGGATATCACCACCAAGCAGGGTTATCATATCGATCATGGCAGCACGTTTGGCATCTTCAACACAGGACAGGTCCACGCGCCTCATGCGGATGGCCATCAGCTCGGCAAACGACTCCGAACAGCGGGCCCAGGCCACTCCGCTACAAGCCCCCTCAAATCCCACAATCGCAGTCATAAAATTATCCTGCTCTACAACATATTCCGAAGTAGGCAGATTTTCCATTTCGATATCTGCAAATACGCTGGTAAAATCGCCCACACTCTTCATGACGCGATCCAGCAGATCATTTTTATTGACCCAACATGGTTTGGTTGTATTTAAGCAGGTAACATCAATTCGCATATGGTCAGACAGTCCTGAAAAATTCGGTTTTCCCCTGATAAGGCTGCCTGATTCGGGACAACAGGACTTTTTCACCCGCCTTGTAGCCGTTTTCACTCAGACTGAATGCAAAATCACCGTAAGGCTGTAGAAAACGACGCATCAACAAACGTACAAAACCGGTGCTGAACTCTCTCGAATCAAATCCGATGCTGTAGCAGTCCGATTGCAACTGTGTCATGTCAACAACATGTCCGATAGAATTATTGCGCATTCTCAGTGCCACCAGAATGACCGACTCGATATGCTCAAGCTCGGCGTCCTTTTCCATTCCATTGAAATGATCATGAGTAAAATCTTGCATGGCTTCCTCCATCTATGTTCACTTGCGCTGGGTTACCCTCAACAGCAATACACAGACAGTGCCAATTTCAACCAAAATAAACAGTTTTTTTCGGGCAGGGCACCTGTTCACAACTGTTTTTCAGTTTTTGAAAACCTTGAGTTAAAATGCTGTAAAAAAGGTTAACACTGCGTTTTTACTTGTCAAGTGCCGTTAGAATAAAAAAATTATAGGTGGGTAATATTTATGAAAGCAGATTGTAATCCTGATGGGGGTTTTCTCAGGCCGGAAGGGCTGTAAAGTTTTGTTACAGCATTAGTGGCACAATACTGCAACTTACTGATTCAAGTGTGTTTACGGGCAAGTGTAACGTTTGTTTACGCTCGGCGGGAAAAACCACACTAGCCTAGCTATTGCGGCTAGTTACATTGCTGATACATTTTTTTACAGACTTATAGATGATAGTCAAAAACCGGATTTAACAGGGATAAAGGGGATACAGGGGATAAATCTTTTCGACAGAACAGCGGCCCCGGAACTGAAACAGCTTTTCCGGCTTTTGTTTTAACCTGTTCATTCCTGTAATAAAGTCAGATTCAGCGGCAACTAAGGCAGCCTTTGCTAATGGAAGCGGCTCCACAAGCGGACGTTTTTTTGTAAAGACAGCCTAAGATCCCACTTCAACTGATTGGCAAGCCATGACTCAGGTGTAGTGCTGGTCAACATGGCAACCCTTATGGCCATATCAGCCGTCATTGAGGTATGGCCGTTCAAAAGCCTCGAAAGATGAAGGAGGGAAACCCCCAACCTGGAAGCAATTTCTCCAATTGACATATCGGAAGGCAAAAACTCTTTTAAAACTTCACCCGGATGTGCCGGATCATGCATGCGCATCATTTCAATCTCCTCAATGATAGTCCTCCACCAGTAACCCGTTAGCTAATCGGTTACGAGCAAAAAACTACGCTCAACGCAACCCCAGATCCTGCAGTACAATCGTCTCCAGCGTCGCATCCAGCAGGTCGCGGCGGCAGTCAACTCCGTCGATGGCGCCGGTGCGCAGCTTGCGCATAAAACGGCAGCCACCGAAGCAGAGCGGCAGGTAGGCGCAGTCCAGACATTCGTCGTTTTTCCACACATCCAGGTTGTGGGATTGGCTGTAATCGCTGATACCGTCGACCAGAGTGCCAACCCGAAACTGATCCTGTCCCATCAGCACCGGGCATTTGTAGATACCGCCGTCATAGCCAATCACCAGGTCGTTTTCAAACTCGATCATACAGGCTGCCGATGAAAGCTTGGGGGCGGGAAATCCTCGCCGCATGGCTTCACCGCGCAGATACAAACCGGCCTCCATCATCCACGGTTCACTGGTAGAGGCGCAAACATGGCCATGATCGCCCCCAACGCTACCGTCCGACTTGGGCATAATCGGCGAAAACACCATTGCTTTCAGTTTTTTCGGATCAACTCCTTCGCCAACCAGGTAATCAAGCAATTCGGGAAAACGACGGTAATTTTCTTTTGCGTAATTTGCACCAATATCAACCGGCACTATTTCATGGATATCCCGCACATTGGCCAGAATAGTATCAAAGCTGCCCTTGCCGGAAACAAACGGGCGCTGCCTGTCGTGGATGTCCCGTGGCCCGTCAATCGTCACCCTGACGGCGACCAGCCCCAGCGGCAACAGTTCCTCCACTACCTTGCGGGTTAGCAACGTTCCGTTGGTGATGATGTTAAAATCGAACCTGACGTTATGCTCCCGGGCCTTTTCGGACAGAAAACCGGCAATGCGTTTCAGCATCGGCAACGCCATCAATGCCTCGCCGCCGTAAAAATCCATCAGCACATCGCGCCCGGCAGACATCTGTTCTGTCACACGCTGAACAAGCAAATCAGCGGTTTCTTCACTCATCACAAAATGTCCGCGAAAGGGATCTTCAAAACAGTATGGGCAGGCCAGGGTACATTCCAGGGTCAGTGTCACCAGCAAGGTAAAAACGCTCCGTTTGCTGTTCAGGCTCTGAAAAAGAGTCCACATCTCTTCACGCTCCACCGCACCGTCAGCAACCAGAACACCTTTGGAAATGAGAACATCCAGCTCCCTTTCTGTCAGCTCACCATTATTACGCACCCTTTTCCATAGTGCCTCGGACAGTTCCAAAACTGCACAGCGTCTTGTGGCAACCAGTACAATCCGTCCAGCCTTACCCGGATGGTTATATACCTTCAAGTAGCGTGAAAGTTTCATTACTCACTCCTAAAAAAATGAGGAGGGCTTTAAGACCCTCCTCGACACCCAACTACCTGATTTTTGCAGATGAGGTTGTAGTGCAACACGCCTGTACCACACCAACATCATGACCATCTTCAAGCACCATCAAATCCTGTTCATTATTCATTGGACTCACCACACTTTATATTTAAGATTTGCCTCACAACAAAGTTAAACAGTCGTAATTTTTTTATTGTTCATTAAAACAATTGGACATACAAACAAATAGTCTGTTAAAATCCGCGCCATTGGAATATATCATGACATTATTCATAAAACCACATACTGTCAGAATTATTCTTGCAGCCTTCTGTCTACTTATTTCACTGAATCCGGTAACGGCTCGGGGGCAGGAGGAATCTGACGAAGAGACTCTTGACCTATTTAACGCCTGGCAACAGGCATCATCTACAGCTTCGCGCGCTCCAAAGCCGCTTTCGCAGACACCGGAAAATATTACCATCATCACAGCCTCTGACATAGAGGCTCTCAACGCCCATACGCTGGCCGATGTCCTTTCCACTATACCGGGCATCCAGATTCAAAACCTAGGCGGCCCTGGAAGTGCTGCTTATACCTTCATCCAAAGCGCCAACTTCACCCACACGCTGATACAGCTGGATGGTGCCCCGCTGAACAAGATCGGAAGCTCTTCCGACATTGGAATGGTGCCGGCCCGAATTATTGAACGGATTGAAATCGTCAAAGGATCAGCCTCGGCAGCCTGGGGACCCGCTCTGGGCGGCGTAATCAACGTCATCACCAAAACACCTGAAAAGCGCCTTGTCGGCGGCACTGCCACGGCCTCGCTGGGCAGCAGCACCACTGCCGACACCAGTCTTGAATTGACAGGCACATCTGGCCGTTTCGGCTATTATCTCTCCACCGGTTATCTCGGTTCCAATGGTCTGCTTCCTGGACGCCCACTACACTCTAACAACAATTATGCAAAGCTGACATATGATCTTCCGGATAATGGTCAAATATGGGCAACAGTCAATCACACCCGTGTCCGGCAAGGTGAAAACTTTGATATTCCGGTTTTAGACTTTAAGGAGTCGAGCGATCAGAATTATCTGGATACAACCCTGGGAATACGCCGTCAACTGACTTAACAGTTAAGTTTTGAAGTAACCGGCTTTTACACACATCGCAACAGATATGACAATTCGGATCTGATCAGCACACCTCTTGCCCTTGACTATCACAAGTTTACCGACCGTGTTGGCGGAGTAAATACCAAGCTGATCTGGAAACTTGACAATCATCTGCTGGTAGGTGGTGTTGAGTATATTCATGAAAACTTAACAAATCATGTCACTGAAAGTATTTCCGCACCAGAATTGAACGGCACCACCACCAAATGGTACCAGAACCGCACCGGCATTTACCTGAATGACACTATTACTGCCGGGCAACTGACACTGGTTCCCGGATTCAGTTTTGATGCGGTTAAAGACGGATATCATTTTAATCCATCCCTGGGTGCCACCTGGCAGTTAAGCGACAACAATCTGCTGCGTGCCTATACTGCCCGTGGATATGGTTACACAAATTCAGCTTCGGGCCTCTGGAATACGGAAAAGATATGGACTACCCAGGTTGGCATGGAAAGCACAGCTGTGCCGTACCTGTGGCAAAAGCTGACCCTTTTCCGCAACAGAATCGGGAATGCGCTTGATCTCCGCAATATTGACACAGCAACTCCGGAAAACCGCACGGCACTGGGTGTCGAGTACGAGGTACGCACCACGCCGGTTTTCAATACTTCTGTTGGCGCTGGATACACCTTTACAGACCTTACCCGCTCCACAGACGGTTCACAGGTTAAATCCTTTGCCCGCCACACCGTCAAGATTTTACTGCGTTATGACGACCAGACCTATCGAGCTGCGTTGACCGGCAACCATACCTACTGGAATCATGTTGAAGGTTATAATGGCAGTTATTACGGCGTCCTTTGGGACCTACATCTGGGTGCAAAAGTCTGGAAGCATGAGAACAACTCAGTAGAACTGTTCTTATCTGGTCGCAACTTATTCAATGGCAAGCAGTATCCTGACGAAACGCAACCAAACACCGGTCGCTGGTTCGAAGGTGGAGTGAGGTTGCGCTTTTGAGATACTTTATCCATCTCATAGCCATCCTGGCGCTATTCCTCCCGACTCTGGCCGAAGCCTACGACGTGCTGATCGTACAGAGCAGCCGCAATTCGGCCTATGAAGAGGTACTGAAAGGCTTCCGCAATACGCTCCGCAGTTCGGAACGACTGATCGTACTGACCGATTATGCCGAGGCTGATATTGTCCGTATCGTGCGCGAGGACCAGCCACGGCTTGTGCTAGCCCTGGGTGACCGCGCCCTGAAGGCAACCAAAAACGTGCGTCAAACCCCGATCATCGCCATGATGGCCCTGGGCATCCATGACAAGAGCAGCGCCCGGACAAACCTGACCGGCGTGGGCATGTACATCGCTCCCCGCCCCTACCTGAATCTGTGCCAGAATATGAATGCAAAACGTGTTGGTGTTATCTACAATGCTGCCAAGAGTGAGTGGTATCTGCGCCAGGCCAGACAGGAAGCCAGACGGCAGAATATCGAGCTGGTGCTGCGCGAGGTGAGTTCGCCAAAGGAAACCCTTTCACAGCTGTCCAGCATGGCCGGCGTAGTTGATGCCGTCTGGATGCTGCCGGACTCGGTTGCCATTACCCGCGAAACCCTGGAAGCATATATGCGTTTTTCACACGAAAACCGGATACCGCTGGTTTCCTTTGCCGATGCCTATCTGGGGCTTGGCGCTGCTGCTGCGCTGGAGCTTGACCGCCTGGATCTGGGACGGCAGGCGGGTGAAATGGCCTCTGCCCTGCTGAACGGGACTTCTGTTTCCAAACTGCCCCTGAGCCAGCCGCGCCGCGCTGTCTACAAAACCAATCGCAGTGTCCTTAAAAATCTGGGTGTGATACTGGATCAGACCGAAACCATCAACATCTCTTCTTCAGAATAGCCATGCGGCTCAGTTATCTGAAATATTTACAGACCAGCTTCCGTTTCAAACTCTTCGCCATCTTTACTGTCCTGACCCTTCTGATCACCCTGATCTTCTCCGTTGTTTACATCCGTTCCGAAATAGATTCTCAGAAAACCAGGGCTGAACAGCGGGCCAGCCTGCTGGCAACCCATCTGGCCGGCAATATCAGCCTGCCGCTTTTTGCCGAAAACCGCGCAATAATGAAGCAGATTCTGAAGGAGCAGGCCGCTCTTTACCCAGACATTTCAGCCATTACGATCAGAAACGAAGACAAGAGGATTTTGGTTGATTTCGTGCGTACACCCACGACACGACCTAAAAACGAACTGACAAAATTAGTAGATGTAATCAGCAACCCGCTGGGCGTTTCCCCGGAAGATGCCATGACCGGCGACAGTTCCCCCCCCATAGCAATTATCGGCAGTATGCAGCTTTCGCTGGATATCAGCGATATGACCGTTAAAATCAGGGAATTGACTTATAAATCGCTGGTGATTGCCTTTTTCTTCTGGCTGGTGGTTGCAGTGCTCAGCTATCTGGTTCTGCAAAAGGTTACTCAGAGTTTTAAAACCTTTTTAGAGGGTCTGGAGACGATCAAGGCCGGTAATTATTCCATTACCATACCGGTTGAAAGGAATGATGAACCGGGACGGGCGGCGGCGGCTGTGAATGGACTGGCAGCGGCATTGCGAAGCCGGGACGAAGAGAACAGCCGGCTGCAGGAAGAGCTGGTAAATGCGTTGAAGATGGAAGTACAGGAAGAAAAGAAACAACTGATGGCAAAGCTGATCCAGACCAACCGCATGACTTTTCTGGGGTTGCTGGCGGCAAGCATGGCCCATGAAATCAATAACCCCAACGGCTCGATCCGGTTGGCCGGTCTATACCTGTCACGGGCCTGGCTGGATGCACTGCCGCTGTTGAAACGAAACGCCGATGAGGAGGGGGATTTCAGTCTGGGTGGAATACCTTTCAGCAAAGCCAATCGGGAAATTACAAGCTGCTGTGCCACCATCGAGCGCAATACGGAGCTGATCTCCAAAGTTGTGCACGATCTGCGTTCCTACAGTCTGGGAGAACGCTACGAATTCAATTCCGATGTGAATGTCAACCAGGTCATCTATAACGCCATTTCAACAGTCCGGGCCTATGGTCGACACGGCGACATGCAGGTGTCGGTGGAGTCACAAGCCGACCTGCCGCTGATCTACGGCAGCCGCCACCAACTGGAACAGGTGGTGATCAATCTGCTGCTGAATGCACTACAAGCCATGCCGAACGTAACCGGCACCGTTACCATCACCAGCAGCTTAAATCAGGAATCAGACAAGGTGGACATAACTATCAGCGACCAGGGCAGCGGTATCGCACCAAACGACCTGGAACGCCTGTTCGAACCATTCTACTCAACCCGCCTGGACAAGGGGGGCAGCGGCCTGGGGCTGTTTGTCACCAACTTTCTGGTCAGTCAGCACCACGGCACTCTGGACTTTTCTTCCGAATTGGGGAAAGGAACGACTGTGAAGGTAAGCCTTCCCACCCCAACATCTCACCCCTGAGCAGAATCCAGCTTCCTATTCAAAGTCGGACGCGAAATACCAAGCAGGTCGGCCGCCAGGGACTTGTTACCTTCGGTCATGCGCAGCGCTTCTTCGATAATCAGCTGCTCGACCGCATCCATGCTGGGGAAGGCGTCAAAACTGGCCTGCAGGCTAAAATTACCCTCTTTCAGGATACGCAGATTGCGTTTGGGGGTGTTTGGCAGATTATCGATACTGAGGAAATCCGGCAGATCCAGCATCTGCGTCCGGTTACAGGCCACCGCCTGTTCGATGAGATGCTTCAGCTCACGCACGTTACCGGGGTAATCATAGGTTTCCAGCACATCACGCGCCTGACTGCTGATCGTCTGGAGCGGACGACCGCAGGCTTTGGATGCCGACAGCAGAAAAGTATTAATCAGCAGCACGATATCTTCACGCCGCTCCCGCAGGGGCGGGATGTGAATATGGTGGTTTCTCAGACGATGATACAGGTCACGGCGGAATCGTCCGCTGTTCATCATGGCTTCAAAGTTGCAGTTGGAGGCGGCAATAATGCGGGCATCGCTCTTTATCAGGGCATCGGAACCGAGGCGGTAGTACTCTCGTTCCTGCAGCAAGCGCAGCAGTTTAAGCTGTGAATCTATACCCAGATCGCCGATTTCGTCCAGAAAGAGCGTACCCCCCTGAGCCTTGGCAATCAGCCCTTCCCGCTGTTCATGGGCACCGGTGAAGGCACCTTTTTTATGACCGAACAGGGTATCGGCAAACATGATGTCGTCAAGTCCGGCGGCATTTAGGGCGATGAACTGCCCGGATAGCCCGCTGGAATGATGTATGGCACGGGCGATCAGCTCTTTGCCAACCCCGGTTTCACCGGTGACCAGTACCGGATTATAGGTGCCTGCCATGGTTTCGATAATTTTGAAAATGGCCTGCATACGGGGATTGGCGGTCAGTATCTCCTGGAAAATTTCCGGTTTGAGCAGGGTGTCGCCCATCAGGTAGTCTTTCAGTTTACGGTTCTGGGTAGCCAGCTCGTTAAGCTGAAAAGCCTTGTGGATTCCTGTCAGCAGACGGTTTACGTCGATCGGTTTGGTGATATAGTCAAAGGCGCCCTGCTTGATGCATCCCACAACGGTCTGCACATCGTTCACGGCGGTCATGATGACAACCGGAATATGCGGGAAACGCTGAACCAGGATCGGCAGCAGGTCGGCACCGCTCAGCTCCGGCATCATCCAGTCCATCAGTATCACGGCGATACCCCCATGCTCCACAATAGACAGCACACTGCTGCTGGAGTCCAGGGTAACGACGTTGCCGATATCGTTGGAAAGCAGCATCAGGCGTATTTCGTTCAGAAAGTCGATGTTGTCGTCGACAACTAGAATTATACGTTCATTGCCTGCTGTGGAAGTTTTCAATGACTATCTCCTATCACCAGCCCCTCCAGGTCTAGGGAGGGGAAGACAAAAACTTCTCAATTCCATCCGTCATTGCTTCCAGTGTGAACACTTCCGACTGGATATCAACCTTCAGACCCATGGCACGGCAGGTTTTTGTTGTGATCGGACCGATGGAGGCCACGGCTACCCCTTTGAGCATATCCAGCATGCGGTCTTCGCCACCCAGCATGGCGGCCAGGTTTCTGACCGTGGAGGAGGAGGTGAAGGTGATGCAGTCAACAGAACGGGTCTCAAGTGCCAGCACCGCTTCTGGCGGTAGCTTTTCCGGCATGACATTGCTGTAGGAGATCGGGCTGTCCACGAATGCCCCCATACGGGCCAGTTCCAGCGGAATGACTTCACGGGCATGATCGGCACGTGGGTAAAGGACTTTCAAGCCTTTGATATCGAGCTTGGCAAACTCTTCCACAATCCCTTCAGCTTTATAATCGGAAGGGATCAGATCAGCTTTGATGCCGTATGTTTTCAAGACTTCGGCGGTTTTGTGGCCGACCGTACAGACGCGGCAGGAACCGATCGCCCTGGAATCAAGTCCCTTTTCCTCTAAACGTTTGAAGAAATAACTGACCGCATTTGCCGACGAAAGCACCAGCCAGTCATACTCATTGATTTTTGTAATAGCTTCGTCCAGCGGTCCCCACTGCTGAGGCTCCATGATATGGATCGTCGGGCATTCAATAGCGGTTGCGCCATGCTCGCACAGCATGCGAGAAAAATCTCCGGCCTGATCAACGGACCGAGTAACCAGAATTTTCTTGCCAAACAACGGCCTTGTATCAAACCAGCGCAGGGTTTCACGCAGGGAAACCACTTCACCCACAATGGTGATGGCCGGTGGTTTAAAGCCGATTTTTTCGGCCTGCTCGGCAATGTCTGCCAGCGTACCGGTCAATACCTGCTGGCTGGAGGTCGTGCCCCAGCGCACCAATGCCACGGGAGTCTGCGGGCTCCTGCCATGTTCAACCAGATGTTCCATGTTTCTGCGCAGGGTTGTGATCCCCATGTAGAAAACAATCGTGCCTTTATCCTGGGCAAGGCTGGCCCAGTCGATATTGGATTCGTCCTTATCTTTGCCTTCCTGACCGGTGATCAGCTTGACCGAGGCGGTGAAATCACGATGGGTCAGCGGAATACCTGCATAGGCTCCGGCACCGATGGCGGCCGTGATGCCCGGCACGACTTCGAATCGCACTCCGGCCTCTTTCAGCGCCTGGCACTCTTCGCCGCCGCGACCAAAGACAAAGGGGTCACCACCTTTCAAGCGGACAACGACCTTCCCTTCCAGACCTTTTTCAACCAGCACGGCGTTGATTTCGTCCTGCCCTTTGCTATGTCTGGCGCCTATCTTGCCAACGTAGATCCGCTCAGCCGTTGCCGGTGCATGGTTAATCAGCTGTTCATTGGCCAGATAATCATAAATTACAACTTCAGCCCGACGCAGACATTCCACTCCGCGCATCGTTATCAGAGACGGATCGCCAGGACCAGCCCCGACCAGATAGACAATACCCTTACTCATGAATTTTTCTCCCGTAAACTTCTTCAAGAATCTCTTTCCCGCCTTGCACAAGCAGGCTCTCAGCCAGCAGGATTCCCAGTTCTTCACACTGGTCAACATGGCCGACTATCTTGCCCTTGACGGAACGGCTGCCATCCACGGCAGCGATGAAACCGACCAGGTCCAGTTCATCACCTTTTACGGTGCCATGAGCGGCAATCGGCACCTGACAGCCGCCTTCGCAGCGTTTCAACAACGCCCTTTCGGCACGCACGGCATAGCTGGTTTCAGGATCATTGAAAAAGTCAATGGCGGCCTTCATCTCTTCGTCATCCAGACGGCATTCAATGCCGAGTGCGCCCTGACCGATGGCCGGCACGGAAAACAGTACGCTCAGGTATTCGGAAATCTGCTCTTCAAAACCGAGACGCTTCAGACCGGCGGCAGCCAGGACCACGGCATCCAATTTTTCCTCTTCCAGCTTGCGGATACGGGTTTCCACGTTGCCGCGAATAATCACCATCTGCAGGTCAGGACGTTCTTTAAGCAACTGGGCCTGACGACGCAACGCGGAAGTACCGATTCTGGCCCCCTGAGGGAGGTCGGCAAACTTCACATTACGGGAAATAATTGCATCGCGCGGGTCTTCACGTTTGGTGATGCAGTGCAGACCAAGCCCTTCCGGGAAATCCGTCGGCACGTCTTTCATGCTGTGTACGGCAATATCGATCTCGCCGCGCAGCATAGCTTCCTCGATCTCCTTGACGAACAGACCTTTTCCGCCAACCTGGGCCAGCGGTACATCGAGGATCTTGTCCCCCATGGTCTTGATCTTGGTCAGGGTGACTTCCATACCTGGATATCTATTTTCAAGTTCCGACTTGACCCAGTTGGCCTGCCAGAGTGCCAGCTGACTGGCGCGGGTGCCGATTCTTATCTGTTTTGGGGGCATAATATTTTCTCCGTTTTTTCAGTGGATTCGGGACTCGGGAACGGGGACCGGGAAAGTCAAAAGCTTTATACCAATCCCTGATCCCGCGTCCCCATTCCCGGTTTTTACTCTTCCAGTTCCAGTTCATCCTGTTCCTGTGATTCAGTCTTCAGATCGAAAAGATCCCGCAGAGAATCAACATATAAATCAATGCGCCCTCCCTGCCCGGCCTTTTTCAAGGCGGATGTGGGAGGATGCAGCAGCTTGTTCATGATGGCGACTGTCAGGGCATCCAGACGCTTTTCGTCTTCTGTCGACAACCCCTTCCAGCCTGATACGGCCCGCGCCAACTCAGCCCGCCTGATATCGTCAAACCTGTTACGCAGGGCAACAATAGTCGGTGTCAGTTCCAGCGAGTTCAGCCAGTGAGAAAAACGCCCCACTTCGTGCTCTACAATTTCTTCGGCTTTTTCAGCTTCCAGATTGCGCTGGGCAAGGTTGGTCTGGACAATCTCATGCAGGTCGTCAACCGTGAACAGGTAGGCGCTCTCCACATCATTGACCTTGGCATCAATATCCCTGGGAACGGCAATGTCGATAAAAAACATCGGCTTGAACCGCCGCCGCCGCACAACCTGTTCCACGTCACGGGCAGAGATGATCGCTGTTTCAGCCCCGGTGGAAGAGAGGACAATATCGGCCCGGTGCAGCTGGTCCAGAAAACTTTCAAAAGGGACCGCTTCACCGGAGAAGTCCTCCGCCAGACGTTGAGCCCGGGAAAAGGTGCGGTTTGTAACCATCAGGCCGGATGTGCCGTTATTGATAAAGTGCTTGGCGGCCAGTTCGCACATCTCACCGGCACCGATCAGCATGACACTTTTTCCGGTCAGGTCGCCAAGTATTTTCTTGGCCAGTTCCACAGCAGCAAAGGCAATGGATACGGCAGATGATGCTATTCTGGTTTCGGTGCGAACACGCTTGGCAACGGAAAAGGCCTTGTGCAGAAAGCGGTTTAGAATGATGCCGGACGATTTGTATTCAGCGGCATAGCCATAAGAGGACTTGATCTGCCCCAGTATCTGAGGCTCGCCCACCACCATGGAGTCCAGGCTGGAGGCAACACGAAACAGATGGCGGATGGCAGATTCAGAGTGATGGCTGTAAAGATGGTTTTCAAGTTGTTCGTAAGAGATACGGTGGTAGTCGGCCATGAAACGCTTGACCCTTGAAATCCCACCGGCAATGTCGCGGGTTGCAGCATAGATTTCTACCCGGTTGCAGGTTGAAACGATCAGGCTCTCCACGATATCTTCCAGAGCGATCAGTTCAAGCAACGGTTTTTCGATCATGTTAGGTGAGAACGCAGCCTTTTCCCGTATCTCGACAGAAGCGGTTTTATGGGACAGACCAACGACTATGATATGCATTTAATTCCCATTTCTATTTCGGGCTAAAAAACAGCTACCAGTTTAAATTGTGTTTGATTCCGATCAGGCTGACCAGTAATACGACAAAGCCAAGCATCGAAAGATAAGCGGCCTTTTTGCCGCGCCAGCCGACAACAAAGCGGCCATGCAGCAGGGCGGCATAAATCAGCCAGGTAATAAGTGTCCAGACCTGTTTGGGATCGGACCAACTCCAGTAATTGCCTACCGCCTGATAAGACCTGACAGCGCCTGAAATAATTGCAGCTGTCAGCATGGGAAATCCGACCATCAGACTTCGGTAGCTGATTTCTTCCAGAGTATCCAGTGATGGAAGCTTGCGGAACAGGGCACCAAAATGTTTTTTCTTGAGGAAGTGCTGTTGCAGCAAGTACATGACCGAGGCACCGCAGGAAATGGTAAAGGTGGCATAGCTGACAAATATCAGCAGTATGTGGGCCCAGAACCAGAGACCGTATTGAGGGGGAGGAACGTCAGAAACGGTTTCCGGAAGTGCGCTGGAGATTACAATTGAGATCATGGCCAGCGGGATCACAAAGGAACCGAGGATAGCGACCTTATACAATCGTTCAAACAGGATGAAGGCCCCGACTATTGTCAGACTGAACAACGAAAGAGACTCCGAAATTGTGCTGATCGGCAGCTGCCCGGTGGAACTGATCAGGTGTATTGTGGAAAGCAGGTGGGCAATGAATCCGAGCGTAATCAGCCGGTGTGACCAGGAGGCGAGCTGTTCTGTTGTCCTGGACAGATAAACCAGGTAAAACAGCGTTGCTAGGCCGTATAGCGCAAGCGTTAAATATAAAAAAGTCTGGCTCATGTCATTTCCTTGCGGCCTGATAACTCCGCTATGGCGCATTCAACACTTGTACGCACAATTTGAGCATTGTAAGTGCTGGTGTTCCCTTCCGTCAACAGCTTTTCGCGCTCGCCGGAGAGACGCTGCAGAGCTGTACCATAATCTTCTCCAATCACGTCGGCAATGACATCTCTGACCTTGGCGGAAAAGGCCGGGCACTTGCCGCCGCTTGATACGGCGACATCAAGAGCACCACGCTTCAGAACGGCCGGAAACATGCAGTCACCGTTGTCCGGGGCATCAGTGACGGCAACCAAAACACCACGTCTCCTGGCCTCTGCAGCAACTGCGGCATTTACAGCAGCGTCGTCGGTAGCGGTGATGACCAGGAAAGCACCCTCCATGTCGGGCGGCACAAATGTTTTGATCCTGACCTTGATTTCACCGGTAGCCTCATGGGCGGCCAGCTCTTCCGAGAGGACAAGAGAAACCACCCGCACCTCGGCTCCGGCTTTCAGCAGTGTCTCAGCTTTTCTTGTGGCAACACGCCCTCCGCCTACGATCAGTACGACACGCCCCTGCATATCTATGTTCAACGGCAGATATGACATATCACCCTCAGTTCCGGTTTAATCAAGTAAGCTTTTTTTATAATAACTACTAAGCACCATAATACCTTTTTGCAAACGTTTCAACCTAACCGGTACATTTTGGAGTTTGCCCTTGATTTTTTTACTGCCTGGTATATCATCAATAGAATTTCAACTTTCCAAAAGGAGACCTTTTTTATGGCTAGTGATAAAGTTTTTACATTTGGTGACGCAAATTTTGAGCGCGAAG
>Ga0105044_10006374_pt1 | contig 16219 bp, 20 predicted proteins | sample MAT01_FD_78092 | JGI IMG/M metagenome (GOLD analysis project Ga0105044, IMG submission 78092) | Freshwater microbial communities from Lake Fryxell liftoff mats and glacier meltwater in Antarctica - MAT-01 | ecosystem: Environmental > Aquatic > Freshwater > Ice > Liftoff microbial mat | place... | reverse complement strand
GTAGGTAATGCGCATGTCATCACCACGGCGGCTCAGGCGAGCCATGGCGGCAGCTACAATTACGGGACTCTCGGTGCCCTTAAAGGCGTAAACGTTGCCCTTAGGGTCGGTTAAGACCTCATTGAGTCTATCCTCGCCCTTGGTGGTAACTTTTAAGACATGTTCTAAGTATTTGCTATTTGCTTTCAAGACTTCCCCCTATTTGTATCTAGTGTAACAACGGCTCGACGTTTTGCCAAATGGAGGCGGCCACTTCATCAATCGCTGGACTTGCATCAACAATCGGAATATTGAGTAGTTCGGCCTCTGATTTGTAGCCCTCTCGGACTTTTGAGTGGAAATCTTCGCCGAGCGCCTCGAATCGATCGGTTGTGCCGCGGTTATCACGGCGAGCATTGACAATATTAGCTGGTGCATCTAGTAGTATTACAAGATCAGGCTCAACGCGCTTAGTTGCAATTTCGCAAACTTCACGCACTAGCTTAAGATCTAATCCGCGGGCGTAGCCCTGGTAGGCAATAGTTGAAAGCATGTTTCGATCACTTACCACGTCAATCCCCTGTTGTAACTTGTTTTCGACAATCACCAGTGTTTGGACACGAGCAGCATTGAACAGTAGTAATTCAGTTTCTGGCTGATGTTCAATATTTGGGTCAAGTAGCAGTTCTCGGAGCTTCTCGGCCAGTGGATCGCCACCGGGCTCACGGATAAACTCAGCCTGGCGACCGACTTTTTGCAATTTTTTAATAAGAATATCAGCCTGAGTAGTCTTGCCTGCTCCTTCGCCACCTTCTATAACAATGAATTTACCCTTGCTCATAGTGGCAGTGGTTTATGTCGCGCATCACTAAAGGCTTTAGGGAGCATGTCCGTAGGCTGCCAGTTGCGGATGATATCGGGCAGATCGGTTCCGCCTTGATACTTGCCCCCTTTACCATAGTGGCGGTCAACTTCGCCAGTGTCGTGAAATATAATCTGAGCAATGCGCTCACCGACGGGTATTACTACGCTTTCTTGGCGGTTGAGATTGTAAACCTCCATGGTCCAGCGGTTAATGTAGCCGGGGTCGCCCCAACCAGCGTCAAAACAGGCTGCAATACCATTGCGACCCCACGAACTGCGACTTTTCATTTCGGTGGTGCCCGGAGGATTGATACCAATGAACTCATGAGTGTGTGCCAAAATTCTTTCGCCAGGTCTCAAAACGATGACTGGTTGCATCGGGTCAATGCCTTTAAAGAGCTTGCGGCCATACTTTTCGCACCACTCGGCGTGTGGCATAGCTTTATATGGTCCGTTAAAGTAACGCTGCACGTCATCGGAATCAAAGGGGTTGTAGAAGTCTCGTGTATTGGTGCTCTCTGTTGTATAAAAATATTCACCCAAGGTTACATCGACGCTAGAACCACGAATGTTATCGTCGATTATTGGATGAATTATTATGTGCCCTTGGCTTACAGCCCGGCGAATCTGAATATCACTATAAACCACAAACGTCCCCTCTTATTGCTACAATCATAACAAATAGAGGGGATGAATCACAATACCAGATGAACAAATAGTGTTGTATTACTTGTGGGCGTCTTTGATGGTCTGGCTAATATCGAGCTTAATTCCAGGGCTCATGCTGGCAGCTAATGAAATAGCCTTAACATAAGTCCCCTTAGCACTTGATGGCTTGGCCTTCATGACAGCTTCGACTACTTCGAGGCCATTTTCGAGCAGTTGTTGCTCGGTAAAACTGATCTTACCAAAGGTTTGATGTACAATAGCTTGTTTATCGATGCGAAACTCAACTTTGCCAGCTTTAGCTTCGGCCACGGATTGGCAACGTCAGTGGTTACGCTACCGCTCTTAGGATTTGGCATCAGTCCCTTAGGGCCAAGTACCTTGGCGAGTTTACCGAGGGCAGGCATCATAGCCGGCGTAGCAATCAGCTTATCGAAGTTCATTTCGCCCTTAGCGATTTTAGCAATCAGGTCTTCGCCGCCAACCAGATCGGCACCGGCCTTCTTGGCTTCGGCAGCGCCCGTCTCGTCGGCTACAACAGCGATACGGATGGTCTTGCCGCTACCATGCGGCAGCACAACGCTGGCACGAACCATTTGGTCGGCTTGGCGTGGGTCAACACCGAGGTTAAAGTGCAGTTCAAGACTAGCATCAAACTTAACAGTGTTGGTGCTCTTGGCTAGAGCAATGGCTTCGGCTAGAGTGTAGCGGTTATTACGATCAATCTTATCGAGTGAACCAACATAAGCCTTGCCGCGGCGCTTCTTCATGTTAGGAGTATGAATAACCACGATCTTTTCGACCTTAACTGGCTCCTGGTCTTTATTTTCGGCAGCTTTGGCCAAACGAGCTTCTTCTTCTTCGGCTTCAGTTACGGCTTTTTTACTATGTTTACCAGCTTTAGTAAAGACTTCTTCGCCCTGTGTTTCAGTAATTTCTTCGGCCTCAGCTACTTCTTTGGCAACAGCAGTCTCTTCTACTACTGCTTCTGTTTCTATAATTTCTTCCTCGGTTTTCTTTTTTGTAGCCATGTGGCCTCCTTTAGTGGTAAGTGCGACTTGGTAGTCTCCCACGATCAGTTTATATATTTTCTATCTTTTGCGTATTTATTCGGCGCCTTCGATGGTAATCCCCATACTGCGAGCGGTACCAGCAACTACCTTCATGGCAGCGTCAATATCGTTAGCATTTAGGTCGGGCATCTTAGCTTCGGCGATTTCGCGTAGACTAACAAGACTAAGCTCGCCAACTTTTTCTTTGTGGGGGACGCCCGAGCCCTTAGCCACACCAACGGCGTCACGGATCATACCGGCTACTGGCGGCGTCTTGGTGGTAAAGGTCATACTACGATCCTCGTAGATGGTAACCTGTACCGGTACAATTACATTACCCAGATCACGAGTTTGGTCGTTAAAAGGGTTAATAAAGTCCTGCATGTTCACACCGTGCGCGCCAAGGCTCGAACCTACTGGCGGAGCTGGGGTAGCCTTGCCCGCTGGGACACGGAACTTTACACGGGCTTTAACTTTCTTTTCTACTGCCATAATCTATCTCCTAAAGTTTTGTTACCTGTAAGCTATCAAGCTCTACAGGGGTTTCGCGACCAAACATGTTCACGAGTACTTTAATCTTGCCTTTGTTCTCGTCAATCTCGTTGACCATGCCGTCGAAGCCCTTAAAGGGACCGTCGGTAATGTTAACCGATTCGCCAATTTGAAAGTCGATGGCGTACTTGGGCTCATCTACGCCCATGCGCTTTTGAATCTGCTTAACTTCGGCTTCGCTGATAGGTACAGGCGTAACGCCCTCTCCTACAAATCCGGTTACATTAGGGGTATTTCGGACAACGTACCAAGAATCCTCGGTAACATCCATCTGTACCAGGACGTAGCCTGGGAAGATGCGTCGCTCGACGACTTTACGCTTACCATTTTTGATCTCGATTTGGTTTTCTTTAGGGACAATTACATCAAAGATCTTGTCGGCCATATCCATGGTCTCGATACGTTGGTGAAGATTCTCGGCTACACGATCTTCGTACCCGCTATAGGTGTGAATTACGTACCATTTCTTGTTTTGGGCAGTTTCTGACATGTGCTAAACCTTTAAGATTAATTTTTGTAGCATATTGGAGAACATCACATCGAGCAAGGCAATATAGATTGCAATAACAAGCGAGAAAATGAGCACCGCAGCGGTTAACTTAACAGCTTGTTTGCGGTTTGGCCAAGTAACTTTTGCCACTTCTGTCCATGAATCTCGGAAGTATTGTGCCAACTTTTGCATGTACTCGAGGACCTCCAAAAGGTAAATTAAAAAGCCTTATACTACATTTATATAGGCTTCAATGTGTCAAGTATATCGAACAACAGCATAAAAGTCAACGAATAAAGGCTGCGGCGACAGGAGAAGCGTAGATGATCAGACTCGTCATGCTGGCGACCACTACAAGAATGATTGCGCCCAGCACAGCCAGCCGACGACCAACATGGCTGGCACGCGGCTGGCGACCACTCAACAGTTGGCCAAGTTCACTATCGTACTCCCGAGCAATTAAAAATCTATACAGACGCAAGAAATATACCGAGGCTAGCACAAGAATGACTGCCTGAGTAAGCGCCGCAGCGGCAGCAACTATCCGTATCGTTAGACCAGCACTTATACCCAGAGTGTTTAGCAACAACGTAGCCGGGAGGGCTATGATAATACTTACGAGCAATATGATGAGCAGACCAGAGGTTAGTCTACCAAACTCTCGGTTGTAGAGCGACCACCCAGTACTGTAGGCCCGCCCAACTCCTACCTGACCAAGAACTATGGCGTAGCTAGCCATAATACGAGCTATCACTAAGCCTAGCCAAAAGTAGACAGCAATAATGTTAACCAATATCGCAAGGACAACGCCAACCATACCTAGACTTTTAGTTCCCAGAAAACCAACATTGGCGCCAACGATCATCGCAATGGTACCAAGAGCCAACAGCCAGCTGACTATGTCAACTACAACTATGGCTGCCAGGCTCCCGAGCGAGGAGCGCCGCAGCTGGGCTGTGTTAGTCCTACGGCCATCAAGAGTGCTAGATGTGCGCAGAATAATCTTAGCCATAGCGTAGTGGTATACCAAATACCCGGCGAAACTAAGCAGGATAGCCCAGGCACTATGCCCAACTAATGTCGTTAGACGTGCGGCGTTAATAGAACCGGCTGCCATAGACTCGCTAATAGCATATGCGCCGGTACTAGCAAACACCGCCAGAAAGATTAGCTGGCAAAGCACGGCAATGGACGTTGCTGCCAAAGCATTTCCAAAGTTCTTTCCGGTTACGATAGCTTTAAGGGCGTCACGCAAAGCTAGTTTATGGTGGAACTTCTTAGATGGCGCAGGCACGCGTACTTCGGCAATAGGAGCCTCAGAGACCATTGGTACGGCTTGATGGCGGACATTAACAGGCTTGGCGGGCAGCACATGCCTGCCAACCGTCTTTTTGATAATTGCTTGAGGTGTAGCGTCTTTAAGATTAAGTACACCGGGCCCATCGGCTACAACGGTTTTGGGGTTACGTGATTCTTCGATGACTTTTAAGTTAAGTGGTGGAGCTATTTTGCGAGGCTTGGCTGCTGGAGCTTTATGAACGACTGCCTTGTGAATAGACTTATTTACTGATTGCTTTGTTTCTTCTTTTTGTTCCTCTTTTTTGTCCGCTTTTTTGTCATCATTTTTGGTGTGTATTAATTGACCGCAATCGGCACAATAGCGTTGGCCGGCGGTTTCTATACTGTTGGTCGATCCGCAATGGGGGCAAGCAGTGTGACTCATTGCCTTTATTATAAGCATAACTGCTCTAAACGGCAATAAATCTAATAACGGCCACCTCGCTGGAGGGCTGATATCGGCGAAAGATAGGTTCGAGCAACTAAATATAGCTTTTTAACAGTACTTACCGTGGCTTTGCCGGCGTCAATCTGGGCTGGAGTCAAGCTACGCATCTGGCAGAGCAGATCATAGTAGTACACATATACAAGAGCAGTAGCTGTACGCGCACCAGGTGGTAAGCCAGGAATACCGCTACGTGCGACACGAAAGTCGGCTTCAATATCTACAATCACCTGGGCCAAGCGAGCCTGATTAAAAGTACCCTTAGTAACATCGGGGAAGTACATACGTCCATGGCGTTTGTGAGTACGACCATGGTCATTAATCAGATTGACTTTACAGATTGCTGCGCCAAGCGAGCGTCCTGCTGGCATCAGCTTATGGTATACAACGGCCCGCTTGTAGCACAAAACTTTTAAAACCATCAGCCCGACCGCCTCACCTACCCCAGTAACATATTTACGATATTCGCCAGCAGTAAAGGTTGTGTTAACGGTGTCCATATACAAGCTCTCAAACAGCGCCGATATACATTCTTCTTCTATTTTATAGCTACGAACTACATCAGCAAAATCCTTAACAATCGGATTTAAATGACGACCGGTCTCAATAGCATCCTCGCTCTGGCGGCGAAGATCAGCCAGCTCACTGCTAGCGCGTTCGGCGTTAATGTCATTAGCGACGTCGCGAGCTATCTCTACATATGCATAAATTGCATTAACCGCTGTTCGGCTTTTTGCGCCCAGCAAACCAGCGCCATCTTTAAAGATGTCGCCATATTGGACTTCGGGTTGTTTGCTACTATTTACCATAACGCCTTTATTAACGAATGTATAAGTCTACCATATCTGTTGAGCATAATCTAGTGGCGTAGGGCCGAGGAGTCCCGAAGGACACCTCGGCGCCATTGCCGCACCTATTTGAGCCTTTCCGCATAGAACGGATCAGGCGCCCAGCGGTCGTCTCCGGGACTGACCACTGGCACGTCAGCAGCCTCAACAGGCAACGAAATTGTCATTGTCGTCTTGGCTTCGTGCTTGCGCTGTCCATCCAGCACGAAGGCCAGCAGGCAGCCGGCGCCTGCCAAGGTACTAATCAACGTAACCGCGTTGATTAGGTTCACCGTCGCTTCCGACAGTGAGGTGCCACTGGATGTGGCGATCATCAGCGTAAAGCTGATGGACCACATGACGCCAACGATTACGCTGACGACCAGCAGGATCCTGGCCGGCTGGCGCATCGACTTCCAACCTTCTTGCAGTTTTCGCATGGACTCCCCTTTTGTTTTGGTGCGGGCTGAGCCGCACGTTGATGTGCGGATGAGCTCACCTATATTAGCATAAATATTATAAATAATCAAGTCCTACGTTATAAGTAGCTTGCGCCGAGGAATCCCGAAGGACCCTCGGCGCGTGCAGACCTCAATCCCGCTCCCGCTCCCGCTGGTTGTCCCAGACGTAAGCGATTGCCAACATGGCAACCAGGATTGAGAAGGCAGCAACGCTGCTGCCTGAATAGCCGAGAGCCTTGTCGAGGTTCTCGGCATTCCCCTCGTTTTTGTACTCGTTGTTTGCGCCCCACTGGGCGTAGACCGAGTAAGCCAGGTAGGCCACCGTCGTCGCCGTAGCGACAAACCAGACTACTACCAGCATGATTTTTCCATTTTTCGACATTACGTCCCCTTTCAGGGGTGAGGTGCGGGCTCGACCCAGCACAATGAGTGTCCGGGATCGAACAGCAACATATTAGCATAACTGAGATAAATAGTCAAGTATATCTGGTATTTATCTTTTATTTCCGTTACAATCGGTGCATGCGTACACTTATAGAAGACCTCTCCAGCCATATTGATAAACCTGTAACCATCCAGGGCTGGCTGCATAAAAAGCGCCTGCTGGGCGGGCTCAACTTTATTGCCATCCGTGACCGATCTGGCATTGTTCAAATCTTACTAGAGGATAAAAACGAGCTCGAGAAGCTTCGGGGTATGCAGATTGGTACTGTTTTAACCGCTACAGGCTCTCCTCGGGCCGATGACCGTGCCCCGGGTGGTGTTGAGATTCATGACCCCGAAGTAACCGTTAATGTGGCCGTCACTGATGAGCCTCCTATTGAGATCGATAAGCCTATTAGCCATAAATCAGAGAATCTAGATACCCTCTTTGAATACCGTCCTCTATCACTTCGTAATGCTCTGGAGGCTTCTATCTTCCGTCTGCGCGGCGAGGTACTGCGTGATATCCGTGAGTACCTCCGTGGCCAGGACTTTGTAGAGATTACCAGCCCTAAAATCGTTGCTGGTGCAGCCGAAGGTGGCGCCGAGGTCTTTAAGATCGATTACTTTGGCAAAGAAGCTACATTGGCCCAGAGTCCACAACTTTACAAGCAAATGATGGTTGGGGTGTACGAGCGTGTCTTCGAGATTGGACCTGCTTACCGGGCCGAAACCAGTGCTACTACCCGACACGTATCAGAAGTTACTATGCTCGATATCGAAATGGGCTTTATAGAAGATCACGAAGAAGTTATGGACGCTGTACAAGACATGCTATACGCCGTGGCAACCAAACTGTATGACACACAGGGTGAGGCACTCAAGAAGCTACGGGCTCCCGAATTGACCCTCAAACCAGAGTTTCCGCACTACACCATCGCTGAGATTCACAAGCTTTACCAAGAAGGTACTGGTGCCGACGTCAGCAAAGAAATCGACCTTACTCCAGACGAAGAACGTTGGATCTGCCAATACGCTAAAGAAAAGCATGGCTGCGAAGCAGTATTTGCTACCGATCTACCTAAAAGCAAGATGAAGTTCTACCATATGGCCAACGATGATGACACTGCTAAATCAGCCGACCTGCTCTTTAGGGGCGTAGAGATTGCTACCGTCCCGATGCGTGAACACCGTTACGAAAACCTAGTGCAACAGATGAAAGACGCCGGCATTGATCCTACTGACCCAGGTTTCGCACCCTACCTTTTGGCATTTAAGCACGGCCTGCCGCCTCATGGTGGTTATGGCTTCGGTATCGATCGCTTTGTGCAAAAGCAGATTGGCCTCAATAATATCAAAGAAGCCATCCTCTTCCCCCGCGACCTGAACCGACTGACTCCTTAGCTATGAGTTATGTTGATCTATCTCATCAGATCAGTGCTGATACACCTGTTTATCCTGGCGACCCAAAAGTAGAGATTAAATCAGCTGGTGTTCTCTCCAATGATGGCTTTGCGGACAGCATTCTTATACTCGGGACCCACGTTGGTACCCATATCGATGCTCCTGCCCACATGATTGATGGTGGCGCGACGCTGGACTCCTATGCCATCGATAGGTTCATTAGCAAAGCTATCTGCATTGATGTGCGAGATGGTTTTGATGCGCTAGAAACTCATAATCTTAAAGATATCTTTGCGATATTTTTCTACACCGGGACATCAGCTAGATACACTAACAAATCGTATTGGAAAGACTACCCGGTTATACCTGAATCAGCACTTAGGTACTTACTTAAAAGTGAAATTAAGACCATTGGGATTGACGCAGGGAGCGTGGATAATCAGCAAGACTTTCCTATTCATAAACAGCTTTTATTAAATGACATTCTAATTATCGAAAACCTTACAAACCTAGATCAAGTTACCGGCAAGGTATTTGAATATACGGCATTACCGCTCAATGTTGCGCTAGACGGCGCACCATGTCGAGTGATCGCTAAGGTCTAGTCGTTACGCAAATCAGCGGCGACTTGCTCTAAGTCGATGTTATTGGCAAGATTAGTTGCCTCAAGCTTAAATTCCTCGCCTTCATACCTAGGAATAAGATGCACATGGTAGTGCATGACTTCCTGGCCAGCGACCTCGCCAGAGTTGCTCTTAACATTGAATCCATCAGCAGATAGTGTTGGCTTGTAGTTTGCGGCTAGGTCTTTAGCCAGGACTGCCATTTTTGCGACGATTTCGTCAGGCGTATCTAATAAATCGGCATAATGCCCTTTAGGGATAATAAGTGTGTGCCCTTTGGTAAAATGGGCGACGTCCAAGAAAGCCATTACTAGATCATCTTCATAAACTTTATGGGCCGGAATTTTACCAATGGCTATTTTACAAAATATACAGTCGTTCATGATGCCCTCAAATTATAAATGGCAGGGGTGATAGGGTTCGAACCTACGACACCTGGTTTTGGAGACCAGTGCTCTACCAACTGAGCTACACCCCTATATTGGAACTAGTACATTATACCTGGTTTGTTGTAGTAAGTGTATTGTTTTGGTTTTTGTTCGTATTATAGTGTACATATGAGTGATGAACTAAGCAAAATTGCAGTTTTTGAACAGAAGGAAATCCGCAAGGTACTCCATGGTGGTCAATGATGGTTCGTGGTCACTGATGTCGTAGGCGCACTAACTGGCTCTACTAACCCCTCTCAATATCTTGCTAACGTCCGCCGTAGAGATGAAAAGCTATTTGTGCTATCTGACGCCTCTTCTGTAAAGGGGGGTCCAAATTGATCCTCCCTTTACATTGAAGTTTAAATTCAGTAGGCAACCAAGAACTACTTGCCTGGAACACCCAAAGAATATTTAGGCTTATCCGGTCCATGCCGAGCAAGAATGCTGAACCTATGAAGTTATGTCTAGCAAAAACAGGCTATGAGCGCATACAAGAGATTGAGGATCCAGAACTAGCAATGAGCTGACTGATGAGTGGAGCCAGCGCGGAGTTAATTAGCCTTCAGGATATACAATACTTACCCCAGAGATCGCCAAGGCTAATGATGCTCGAGGCGTGAATCAAAATAAAGATTCCGCCGCGCGCGGTGGAATTGTTTTCGGCACAGCCCAAAAGTAGCTTAAGCGCGAGACACGATAGAAAGTCATCACGAGTGATGACTTTCTTAAGAGACCACAACGACTAGAGTGACTGATTTTAGCCAAGATAGCTGTATGGTGAGCTCGAAACTGCTCTGTACTATGTTCGCGCTGATCTGCTATTATCAATAGTGATACTAAACAATTGGAGTTGAGATGAGTTACATCCAAAAACGTTTGAAATTTATATTCACCGGTGGCACTTTAGCTGGCAATGTTTCTAAAGATAAAGTACAGGCAGGTGTTAAATCCGATCCCACAGGCATAATGGCACTCTTGAAACCTTCTATGGACGCGCTAATGCAGACCTGGGATGTTGAGGTGGATGCCTCAATCATTGATTTGTTTAACATTGATAGCTCAAATGTTAGTCCGGTTTATTGGACACAGATCATTACCGCTATCGAGGAGAGTTATGATGATGCCGATGGCTATATTATTGTGCACGGCACCAACACTATGGGCTATACTGCCGCAGCACTTTCTTTTGCACTTGGCAATATTGGTAAGCCAGTCATAATTACTGGTGCACAGGTTCCCTTAGGGTATCTTGGCAGTGATGCTAATATGAATCTAGTTAATGCCATGCGGATGGCCGCCTGGCCGCACCATGATGTCAAAGGCGTCTTTGCGGTCTTTGGTAGTAAAATTATTACAGGAACTCGCGTAAAGAAAGGCACCGACTTTGATTACGATCCATTCAGTTCTTTCCAAAGCGGCACCATCGGGCAAATTGGACGATACCTTAAGATCGATAACAAAGCACTTGATATCCATAATGCCTATTTGGCTCGAGGTGGCCGGGTAGCGGGTAATGCCAAGGCCTTAATCATAAAAAAGGGATTCGCTACAGAGGGTCTTGTGTCTCTTACTGAGTTCCCCGGTATGTCTCCTGACATTATCACCTCACAAGTAGACAATAACAATGCCAAGGGCTTTATTATGCGCTCCTTTGGTGCCGGTGACCCAAATGAAAATCTCTTCCCGGCATTCGAATACCTCAAGAAGAAGAAGATTCCCATCGTAGTCACTACTCAAGCTCCTGGTGGACTAGCGAACTTCCAGGTTAACGAAACTGGCCGCTACCTGCGGAACAACGACCTTGCCATTCCTGCCTATGATATGAGCATTGAATCTATGACTACAAAGCTGGCTTGGCTATTAGCGCAAGGATTAGACTATGAAACCATAAAATCTAAGATGATTGAAGATTTACATGGAGAAATCCACGTAGGCGCTGAGCTTATATAAGCAGCGACAAAATCAAAACGGATACTACCGTCAAAACCTTTTTGTAGGTAATCTTCTCCTTGAGGAATAGCGCACCAAAGACAAACACGAATATTGGTGTAATATTGCCGAGAGTCAGGGTTACACCCGCGCTGCCCATAGACAGTGCGTAGTACAGCAATAGCCATTGGGCAATAACAAAGAGCCCTCTTATAAATATCAATCTGTACTCTTTGCGGCTAATACCAGTCACCTGGAACTTAAAGAACATCAGAGAGAATAAGGCAATGAGGGCAGCGCGATACATATAGAGCGTTGGGGCATTGATAGACTCTCCGCCAGTAAGAAGCATCTTGGCAGGTATTGCCGATACACCAAAAAGAAATGATGCTGCCAATGCAGGCCTAAGTGTATCGAGTTTAAATTCCTGGAACGTTTTGCGATCGTAGCTAAACCAAATAATCAACAGAACGATAGTAAGTGATAGGGCAAGTGTCAGAATAGAAACACTGTCGCTCAAGAACAGCCAGCTCAGAGCAAAGGTTACAATAGGCGCTATTGAAAGGATAGGAGTAGCGACACTAGCCTCGGTTTTCTCAAAGGTTTTAAAGTAGAAATAATTTGCCAAGGTGTCTATTGCGCCGATTGAAAGTAGCAATACAATTGTCAGCGGCGATGGTACGAAGTAATAAAATGCCGGAGATATGACCAGTAGCGTGGCAGCCATGGTCAAAAAATTTATACCGACTATATTTTTTGCTTTAAGATTCTTTAGTAAGACACGTGCCAAAACATTAGCAATAGCCGCAAAGATTGCTGACGCAACTGCTATAAGTGTGTAATTTATATCCAAAACTACGCAACCCTCTCTTGTAGTTACTTGCTTTCGGTAAAGGTGATGTGCTTGCGCAAACGAGCAGAATACTTCTTGAGGCTGAGGCGCTCGGTAGTATTCTTAGGATTCTTGCTGGTCATGTAAACCGTGCTAGGATCTTCTTTGCTACGCAATGCGATGTAGGGACGATTTCGCTTTGGCATGTCTTTCTCTCCTTAAATTTTGACTATTTGGCGGGTACCACGGCAGAAGCGATCACATAAAACGCTAAACCCGGCACCACACCGCTAAACAATATAATGGCAAGCATAATAATGCGAACAACCGAGACATCGATGTTGGTGTAGCCGGCGAACCCAGCGCACAACCCAGTAACTTTGCTATTCTTGGTATCTCGGACAAGTTTTTTGGTAGCCATTGTGGCTCCTTTTTAGAATTATTAGATGTTACACTTCTGGAGCCCAGAGCGAGGATTGAACTCGCGACCCCTTCCTTACCATGGAAGTGCTCTACCACTGAGCTATCTGGGCAAAACAGTACATGGTGCCGGGTGAGGGATTTGAACCCACGAAGGCGTACGCCAGCTGATTTACAGTCAGCCCCCGTTGACCACTTGGGTAACCCGGCCTATAGATGAACGTTTTACTACCTGGAGCCGACGGAGGGACTTGAACCCACAACCTACAGTTTACAAAACTGTTGCCCTGCCAATTGAGCTACGTCGGCGTGTTTTCAACCTGAACATCATACCATTTCAGCTATTATTGTTCAAGACGCTTGAGGCGTTCCATGACGGCCGCCTGCTTGGCCGGCAAACGAGCCAATTTATAGCCCTCGGCCAGGGCCATCAAGGTATGGCGGTTAACCTCCAAATCAGCGGCGCGCTCGTAAGCTTTTACCGCTTTGCCAACATTGGAGATCTTTTGAAAAGAGCGCCCGAGGGCCACGTAGCCTCGCGCCGAGGCATCAATCATCAGGGATTTTTGGAAGGCACTAATGGCCTTAATGTAATTACGATTCTCGTAAAGCACCACACCCAGCTGGTGATAGTGCTCACTAGTGGGCGAAAGTTGAGTAATGATGGTCAAACAATCTACCATGTCGGTGGTTTTGCCGAGGGCACGGTAAATCACAGCAAGACGCTGGTAAATAAGTACATTCTTATGTTGATGTTTAAGGGCTTCGACGTAGAGCGACTCGGCCTCGGTATAGTTTTTTTCGGCGTAGAGCTTTTCGGCTTTTTCTAATTCCGAGAGTTCGGGCTTAGCTTTGGCGTTTTGCATGGCCTTGGGCGCGGATGCCTGCAACGTATTCATGGAACGGTAAAGTAGTATAAAGGCCACAATAACGAGTATAAATGCAATTATCATAGCCGTATCATCATCTCCGTTAATGCGTGTTTTGCGGCGACGCCAGCGTTACCGTATATAAAATATTTTTGCATAGACTGCAGCGCTTGGCTAGAGGCATTTTGCTCGCGAGCCGATTTTAGGACATTATATGCCAAATTATCGATGATTTCCTTAAGATCGGAGCTCTTTGCTAGTTCATCTACAAGGATCATGCGCTCAAAAGTTGATACAGAAAGGATAGTATTGGCTCGAGCTTGAGTATCTTTTCTGATATCCATTTGTGTACCCAAACTTTCGGGAGCATTTAAGATGTCCATAACCAGTCCGGCTCGGTTACGGGCTAACTCAACAAGTTGCGGTCCGCCATACTCCCTAATCGCCTGGTCAGACACTGGGCGGACGTACACAGTTTGGCAGCGAGATACAATAGTTGGTAGCACTCCCCTGCGATCCTCAAGTACTAACATAAACAGAGTATTGGCTGGAGGCTCTTCGATAACTTTTAATAAGGCGTTCTGGGCGGCCGTAGTCATCCGTTCGGCCGACTGGATAATCACGATTCGTGTTGCGCCCAGACGATTAGCATGTTTACTGAGACTACCAACCAGATTATGTGCCATTTCTATGGTAATGGTGCCTTTTTCGTTAGGGGCAATCCGTAAAGTGTCCGGGTCGCTGCCAGTCATAATGCGCCTACAGCCTGCACAGCCCTCCTGGCCGCCGCAATGCAGCTGAGACGCCACATACAGTCCCGAGGCCATCCGACCACTCCTGGGGGCTCCTACAAGCATATAGCAGGCCGTTGGTGAGGCGATTATGGCGTCGAGGCTATCTTTTGTTTTAAAATGCGCAAGCAGGGTATTCATACCGCTATTATACGCGGCTGCGGATCTTTTGTAAGAGATCCTGGAGTTCTTTGGGCAATTCTGACTGAACCTCGACTTTAGTGTTGTTTGGCGCAACAAATTGCAACTTTGCGGCATGTAAGAAATACCGATTTAAATTTAAAAATGCGTCAGCTCCATACAGCTTATCCCCAACAATAGGGTGGCCAAGGTGGGCAAAGTGAGCCCGGAGCTGATGGGTGCGGCCGGTAGTAGGCTTGGCCTCGACTAAATCATAATTACCAATACGATCGGTTACTTTGTAGGCGGTGATGGCCTCTTTGCCCTCAGGGTCTGCAATACGTTTAAGAGGGTGGGTTTTTGAGCGCCCAAGTGGAACCTTGATTATGGCCTCGTCTTGATCGAGATGACCAATAACCAGCGCTATGTATGTTTTTTGGATCTTACGTTCCTGAAACTGTTTTTGCATGTACTCTTTGGCAGCTTTGCTCTTGGCAAGTACTAAGAGACCAGAGGTGTTGCGATCGAGGCGGTGTACAATACCAGGTCGCAAGCGGTCGTCATCGGTAGTTTCGGCCAGGATGGCATCGACCACGGTACCTTCTCCTTGATGAGCGCTAGTTGGGTGGACTAGCATACCCGCAGGCTTTATGACTACCTTTATATCTGAGTCGTCATAGACCGTCTCGAGATCTATTTGTGGGCGAGGGGCTGTTTCGTTTGTAATATCGATATCGATATTACTGGCCACCTGGGTACTTGGCTTGCTCTTAACCTCGCCATCAATCTGTACATTCCCGTCCAGAATAAGTTGCTTGGCGTGCGCGCGAGTTGTTTTAAGCTGAGCTGCAACAGCGGCATCGAGTCGCATAATGTATCCTTAGTTTTTTAGTTACCCCTATGATACGTTTTTGCTCCAACAAGAGCAACTAGCCAAAATAGGAGGAATATACCAACCATAAGATCTTTGCTATAATTACACATATGAATTCTGCATTCCTGGAGATCAGCATAATCCTATCAATCGCGCTTGTTATTGCAGCAGTTATGAATGCACTCCGCCAACCGTTGATTATAGGCCACATCATTACCGGCCTAATTGCCGGCCCTTATGCATTTAACTTACTCAGAAACTCAGATACTCTCCAGGTCTTTTCGACTATCGGCATAACACTACTGCTGTTCATAGTTGGTATGGGGCTCAACCCTAAGGTGATTCGCGAAGTTGGTAAAGTAGCCCTGGTAACCGGTATAGGGCAGGTAGTCTTTACCAGCGGCATAGGTTTTATTCTTATTAGAATGCTTAATTTTGGCACCGTCGAGGCGCTCTGTATCGCCATCGCCCTAACCTTTAGTAGCACGATTATTATCGTTAAGTTACTAACTGATAAACGCGAAGTCAACCAGCTGTACGGTAAAATATCTATCGGCTTCCTGCTAGTTCAGGATGTAATTGCTGCCCTGGCATTAGTAGCACTTGTGGCCCTATCTGAAAAGCAATCATTGGTAGTTGCTGTTCCCACCTTGCTTGTAAAGCTAACTCTTGCTGTGATTGCCGTTTGGCTACTAGCCAGGCTGGTGATGCGTTACGCCATTAACATAGTAGCAAAATCAAGCGAGATGCTCTTTTTGTTTGCGCTAGCCTGGGGCCTGGGAATAGCTACGGGCTTTAAAGTTGGCGGGCTGTCTTTAGAAGTTGGCGC
>Ga0105044_10006373_pt1 | contig 16219 bp, 10 predicted proteins | sample MAT01_FD_78092 | JGI IMG/M metagenome (GOLD analysis project Ga0105044, IMG submission 78092) | Freshwater microbial communities from Lake Fryxell liftoff mats and glacier meltwater in Antarctica - MAT-01 | ecosystem: Environmental > Aquatic > Freshwater > Ice > Liftoff microbial mat | place... | reverse complement strand
TGCGCTACTCCTACCGTGAAGGACGCTACCAGCGCATGGCCGCCCTGGTCGTCGCGGTGAATCCCGCCGGCAATTCCGCCTTGCGTCTAGATGCCAACGGCGCCGACACCCAGGCCGACGCGGAGCTCAAACAACTCAATGATCTGTTCGGACAAGTGATCATCCCGGATGCGAGCGCTTTACCTGGGGCAAAAGTCGACGCTGAGGGCAAGGACGGCAAGAAGCCCACCACTGCTCCAGGCGTGCTTCCAACACCGCAACCGGCCCCAGAAGGCGACGCGGCGAACTGAGTTGGCGGTATCGTGCCCAATTCTTTGAGCCGAACCGAGCCGAGCCGAGCCGAGCCGAGCCAAACTGAGTCAGTTGAGAAGGCGGCCGCCCACCGTACGACCACGTCAGGCAGCCGGAGTGGCGGAATTGGCAGACGCAGGGGACTTAAAATCCCCCGGCCGCAAGGCCGTCCGGGTTCGATTCCCGGCCCCGGCACCATGTTTTAGCTCGCGCAGATGCGGTCGATTTCATCCAGTTCGTGACTGCTGAACGACAGGTTGGCCAGGCACGCGACGTTCTGCAGTACTTGTTCGGGCGAGCTGGCGCCAATCAGCACCGAGGTCACGCGCGAGTCTTTCAGCACCCAGGCGAGGGCCATCTGCGCCATGGTCTGGCCGCGGCGTTTGGCGACCTCGTTCAATTTGCGCACCTTGGCGATGACCTCGGGTTTCACCGCGTCGCGGCCGATGCCGCCGTTGCCTGGGTCAGTGGCGGCGCGTGAGCCGGCGGGGATGCCGTCGAGGTAACGATCAGTTAAAATACCCTGCGCTAACGGGCTGAACACGATCACGCCGACGCCTTCGCGGCCGGCGGTCGGCAGTACGGTGTGTTCGACGTCGCGCTCGAACAGATGGTAACGTGGCTGATGGATGGTCAGCGGGGCCCAGGCACGTTGCTTGGTGAGTTCGACCGCGCGGGTGAACGCCGGATCGGTGTAGTTGCTGATGCCGGCGTAGAGCGCCTTGCCTTGACGAACTAGCTGGTCCAGCGCGCCAATGGTCTCTTCCAACGGGGTGTTGGGATCCGGGCGGTGCGAATAGAAGATGTCCAGGTGATCGACCTTCAGCCGTTTGAGCGACTGCTCGCACGATTCGATGAGGTATTTGCGCGAGCCCCACTCGCCGTAGGGACCGGGCCACATGCGATAGCCGGCCTTGGAACTGATGACCAGTTCTTCGCGTGGGAAATCACCGACGATGCGACCGAACACTTCTTCGCTGGCGCCGCCGGGTTTGCCGTAGTTGTTGGCAAAATCGAAATGAGTGATGCCAGCATCAAACGCCGTGGCAAAGATCGCCTTCGCCGTGCTGTCATCGCGGTAGCTGCCGATCGCCTGCCAACCACCAAGGCTCACCGCCGGCAACAGCAAACCCGAACGCCCACAGCGGCGGTAGGTCATGCGGTCGTAACGGTTGGCGGCGAAGGTCATGGTGTGGCTCCTGCGAGAGCGCGCACGGTGACGGGCGCGGGCAGCGGCTCAAGGCCCCGCCGTGGCGAGACTCACCAGTCGACCGTCACGCCAAAGGTCAGATGGGCGGACACGCCGGGTTCCATGTAGTCGGCGACATCCGCGCCGTTGCGCGCCGTCGCTCCGGGCCACGGCAGCCAGCCATCCACACCGATGCCAAGGCGCAGTTGATCCAGCCACGTGTCGCCACGATCACTGAAGCGCCAACCGAAACGTGTACCGATCTCGCCCTGCACCACTGCCGCGACCTGCACTTCGCCTTTGGCGAAACGCGGCGATCCGTCCTCCACCTGGATGCGTTCCAAGCGCACGCCGCCAGCAAAGTAGCCACCGATGCTCCAGTGCAGGCGTTTGAGTGGCTGCGGGATTTTCCACGTCGGTCCCCAACCAACGACCAGTTGATCGAAGGCCACGTAAGAATCCTGCCAGTCCTCATACGCGGTGACCGCGCCGAAATCATAACACAGCACCAGCACGTCGCGTGAACTGAGCGACAACTCCGCCAGCCAGGCTGGCTGCCAGCGGATGTCGAGACCGGTGTTGCCACCACCTGGAAAGAACTTCAGCGACTGATCGACGCGGAAACCGTTGCCCGCTTGATTGGGCAGCGCCTCGCTATCGATGGTAAGACCCAGGGTGCCAGCGACGGTCTCGCGATCGGGATTGAGGCTGGCAGTCACCAGGATGCCCGGGGTACGGCTCAGACCGACCACCAGCCACCAACCAGATTCTTTTTCACCGACGATCTGCGAGGTCTGGGTCTGATAGCTGCTGTTGTGCCATTGGTACCGCGCACCGACCCATGCCATGCTGTCGGTGCCGAGCGACACCAGGTTCACTCCACCATAGAACTGCTGTTCATCACCCGTGCTGAACAGTCCCCCACTTTCGAGCTGAGCCGCCCAACGCCCGAATGGGCCGCTGAATTGATATTCCCACGACGGAACGCCGGTGAGACGGGCGTGATAGAAGGCGAAACCATCGGTGCCTTCCTCCAGATCGTAGGGCAACTCCACGGTCTTGTAACCGAAGGTGTCATGCATGCGATTTTGCACCGACTCGCCACCCAGGTCGCCGTAGGTTCGCCCACCGATGCCAAGCGTCAGCAGCGCCTTCCATTTTTCTTCGCGCTCGCGATCAAGAATGGCGTAGCCAAGACTATATGTGAGTTCATCCGTACGACTGGGAGTCGTGCCGTCCCGCCCACGATTGGTCAGCATGCTGGCGTCCGCCGCAACGCGCCAGGCGCCTAGGCGAACACCCATGGTGATGTTGGCGGTGCGGTAATCGTCGGTGTTGAGCACCGCCATGCCCAGGAAGTCATCAGAGAAGTTGAACCACAGCTGTGGCGTCGGTGCAGGTGTGGGCGGCTCCGGCAAGCCATAGACCGCCGCCGCTGCCTGGGCGCTCAGGGCAAGCATGCTCGGAATCAGCAACAGGCGGAACCGATAGAGCATGCTTGCTGAATACCCACCGAACCACCCGTCGTCCATGCTTCATCCGTCCTGGAGGCAAAACAGGACCACCAACCGACCCGCTGGCATCCACCGCTGAGAACATGGCGCACGCTGCTGCCACCTACCCATCCCGGCAGTTGGAGCAGCGGGCATGCCCCCTAGCCTCCCGCGTTCACGCAGCGATCCGGCATTCGTGTCACTACTGCTTTTCTTGAGGTGCGGATGAAATCCATCGGCTCGATCATCGTCTGGAGCCTGATCTCGCTAGTGGGCGCGGGCGCGCTCGCTGGCATGGCGCTCAATCGCGGCGAGCACATCAACGCCGCGTGGTTGCTGGTGGCCGCCGTCTGTTGTTACGCCGTGGGCTACCGCTTCTACAGCCGCTTCGTCAGCGAGCGGATCTTCGCCCTGGATGATCGGCGTTCGACTCCAGCAATGCGGATGAACGACGGCCACGACTACGTTCCCACTGGCAGGTGGGTGCTTTTCGGCCATCACTTCGCCGCCATTGCTGGTGCGGGGCCGCTGATCGGCCCGATCCTGGCGGCGCAGTTCGGCGTGTTGCCGGGAGCGTTGTGGATCATTGTCGGTGTGGTATTAGGCGGCGCGGTACAGGATCTGGTGATCCTCTGCGGTTCGATGCGCCGCAACGGCAAGTCGCTCGGTCAGCTGGCCAAGGATGAGATCGGCCCCGTCGCCGGCGTGTTGTCGCTCATCGCGGTGTTCGGCATTATCTTGATCCTCATCGCCTTCCTCAGCTTGGTCGTGGTCTATGCCATGGCGGAATCGCCGTGGGCCACCGTCACCGTGCTCGCCACCATTCCGATCGCGTTGCTGATGGGTTTCTGGATGCGCATCATCCGCCCTGGCAAGGTGCTCGAAGCCAGCGCCATCGGTTTGCTCCTGCTCGGGGTGGCGCTGTGGCTCGGACATTGGGTGAGCGCGCATCCCACGCTGCACCATACCTTCACCTTCACACCGACGCAGGTGGCGTGGGGCATCATCGCCTACGGCTTCGTCGCCGCGGTGCTACCGGTGTGGATGCTGCTGGCACCGCGCGACTACCTCAGCGCCTTCGTCAAGGTCGGCACCATCCTGCTGCTGGCGATCGGCATCCTGATCGTGCTGCCGACGCTGAACATGCCGATGGTAAATCCGCTGGTGATCGGCACCGGTGCCTGGGCTGATGGCAGTGGGCCAGTCGTGTCCGGCCAACTCTTTCCCTTCTGTTTCATCACCATCGCTTGCGGAGCGATCAGCGGTTTCCACGCGCTCGTGTCGAGCGGTACGACGCCAAAGATGATCGCGCGTGAAAGCGATGCCCCGATCATCGGCTATGGCGGCATGCTGACCGAAAGCCTGGTGGCGATCCTGGCGCTGATCGCCGCCTGCGCGTTGCATCCCGGCATCTATTACGCGATGAACGCCGGCAGTCTGGGTGCGCTGGGCGGGGATCTCGATGCGGTGGCGACCCAGGTCAACGAATGGATCGCACCGCTGAACCAAAGCATCTCAGCCGCGGAGCTGCAACAGGCGGCTACCGATGTTGAAGAGAAAACCATCGTCGCCCGCGCCGGTGGTGCCGCGACCCTGGCGGTCGGCATGGCGCACATCTTCAGCCAAGTCTTGGGTGGCAAGGCGATGATGGCGACGTGGTACCATTTCGCGATCATGTTCGAAGCGCTGTTCATCCTGACCACGGTCGATGCCGGCACGCGCGTCGGTCGGTTCCTGCTGCAGGATCTGCTCGGCCACGTGTGGAAACCACTTGGTCGTCTGAACTGGTGGCCAGCGGTGATCGGCGCGAGTGCGATCGTGGTGCTCGGTTGGGGCTACTTCGTGCTGGCGTCGATTGCCGACAAGGACGGTGGTGTACGCGCGCTGCTGCCGCTGTTCGGTATCGCCAATCAATTGCTCGCCACCGTCGCGTTGGCGGTCGGCACGGTGATGATCATCCGCATGGGTAAGGCCAAGTGGATCTGGATGACGATGATTCCGCTGGTGTGGCTGGCAACGGTGACCCTCAGCGCCGGGTGGATCAAGATCAACGATCCGAATCCTAAAGTCGGCTTCATCGCACGCGCAGCCCAGATCACCGCTCAGATCGACGCGGCGAATAGCGCCACCAGTGATCCAGCACAAGCGACGACGACCCTGCCAGGGGCAGCTAAACTCAGCGACGAGCAGATCGGAAAACTCAAACACTTGCGCTTCAACCAGTACCTCAACTGCACGCTGTGCGCAATTTTCATGAGTGTGATCGTGGCGATGCTGATCCTGTGTACGTGGGAGGCGTGGCTGTTGCTGAGTGGGCGTAAGCCACTTACCAACACCGAGTGCTCTCCGCTGCCGTCCGCCGCTGACGGTGGTGTCGCGTGAGTGCCCCCCTGCCGCCGTGTCCGCACGACCATGGCTGCCACGCTGCCGCCAAGCGCTCTCCGCTCGCCGCCCTCCACTCGCCCACCGTCGGAAGTGTGGCGCCAGTCGATCGTGCCGTGACGCCATCGCCGCAGCCCTGGTGGCGACATATCATCGCCTATCTGCGCTGCTGGTCGGGTGACGACGCCTACGAACGCTACCTGGCCGAGCACCAGGGTCATGGCCATGCCCTGCTCAATCGCCGGGAATTCTACCGGCGTTACCTCGACAAACGGGCGAGTGGTTCGCGCTGCTGTTGAAGATCGCAACGCTCTAAACCCTGGCACAGGTGTGCTTGCGCCTCCCGCTCGACGCCCAACGATCAGCGTCAAGCCGCCGTGACCACTCCCGACCAGTTGCCTGTCTCTGACGTCACCCCCTGCCCGAGTTGCGGCAAACGCTACCGCACGGGCAATCTCACTGCCGGTACGCGCCTGACCTGCAAGGTGTGCAACAACACTTTCACGCTCGCGCCGCTGAACAAGGACACCGACAAACATCCACGCGTCGCCCGTGAACCGCTAGGTAACGGCGTGCAGGTGCCACGTGCCTCAGTCCCAGGTGTGGTGCCCCAGACCGTCGACGACATCCTGAAATTGGCCAACGCCCTGGAGAAATACGCCGACGCCAAAGAGATCGGCCGCGGCGGCATGGGTGTGATCATGCGCACCACCGACCGCATGGTGCGGCGCGATGTGGCGATGAAGGTCATGCGTCACGACACCAGCGCGGTACAACGTGCGCGTTTTCTTGAAGAAGCCCAGGTCACCGGCCAACTCGAACACGCGAACATCGTCCCCATCCATGAAATCGGCGTCGATCCCAAGGGGCGCATGTACTTCACCATGAAACTGGTGAAGGGTCACACCTTGCTGCAGGTACTCGACGACATGCGCAAGGATCAGGGCCTGCGCGACCGTTCACACTCGCTCATCCATCTGCTGTCGTCGTTCCTCGCGGTCTGCAACGCGGTGGCGTTCGCCCACAGCAAGGGCGTGATCCACCGCGATCTGAAACCTGCCAACATCATGCTCGGCGATTTCGGCGAGGTCATGCTGATGGACTGGGGCTTGGCCAAGGTCGGTCTCAGCCGCCGCGCTGAGCTGGGTGACAGCACGGTGGAGGCCGAAGCCGTGCGTATCCCGTCGCAGGAGGTCGAGGACACCATCTCCAGCTTCCGCAACGATTCCGAGGCTGAACGCACCATCGAAGGCGTGATCGCCGGAACCCCCGCCTATATGTCGCCGGAACAGGCGCGCGGCGAGGTCAGCGCAATCGATGCGCGCAGCGACATCTACTCGCTTGGCGCGATCCTTTACGAACTGCTGACGTTGCATCAGCCGGTGCGCGGCAAGGACGTCGAAGAAATCCTCAAGAAGGTGCGCGCTGGTCAGATCAAGGATCCGCTGAGTTACGGCGGCAAGCGCCACGTGCCGCCGGAACTTGCCGCCATCGCCATGAAGGCGTTGTCGACCAAGCCGAAACACCGCTACCAGACCGCCGAAGATCTCATCCGCGATCTCGACCTGTACCGCGAAGGTCGCACGGTATCGGCCAAGGACGATACTCCGTGGGAAGTAGTGCTGAAGCTCGCCAAGCGCAACCGTGCGGCGACCGTCGTGCTGGGTGCGGCAATGATGGCGATGATCGGCCTGATGCTGGTGGGCTACTCGCTCAACCGCGCCGAACGGTTGCAGGCCGAGGCCAACCTCAAGGAATTCACCGACGAGCAGGAACGCCGGCGCGCGGACCAGCGGCAATCGGCACCGGCGTGGGTGGAAAAGGCGTTGCGCAGCATCGATCACCAGGACCTTGATAGCGCCCTGCTTGATGTCGATCAGGCACTGGCTTTCGATCCGGATCTGGGGACCGCCCGCTTGGTGCGCGGCAAACTCTTCATCGTCCGCCAGGAGTTCGCCAAGGGCATCGTCGATCTTGAGGCCTACCTCAAAATCCAACCCGATGACCGCAACATTATCGCTCTGCGCGACATGTGCGCGAACAAGGGTAATGCCGAGATCAAACCGCAGTTGACCGATGCCTTCATTCAGATGGGCGACACCGCACTGGCACGCGAACTCGACTCCTCGTCTGACAGCCGCCTGCGCATCTACCGCCAACGTCTGGAGCAGGCCTGGCCTGGGAGCAGCTCCGGACTGACTTTGGAAAAGGACGGCTCGCTCGCGCTCGTCATCAATGGGCGCCAACTCGCCGACCTTACCCCATTGGCGGGCATGCCGATCAGCCGCATTGAACTGACCGGATCGAAGGTGCTCGACATCAATGTTCTGGCGCTGATGCCGCTGGTGAAAGTCATGCTGATCGACACCCGTTTGCGCGGGGTCGCGCCCTTGAGCGGGAAAAAAATCACCCACCTGACGATCTCGCGCTCAGAGATCGCAGACCTCAGCCCGCTCAAGGACATGCCGCTGGTGCAGCTTGATGTCTCGGACTCACCGGTCAGTGACCTCACGCCACTCAAAAAAATGCCGCTGAAAAGTCTCGATCTCTCGGGCAGCAAGGTGGAATCTTTCACCGAACTGAAATCACTGCCGCTCACCAGCCTGTCGCTCAACCGTCTGCCGATCTCCGACCTCACGCCACTCAAGGGGCTGAAACTCACCAACCTGTCGCTCGCCAGCACGGGCGTTTCAGATCTCGCACCACTCAAAGGCATGCCGCTTGAGACGCTGGTGCTCAGCGATTCCAAGGTCTTCGACGCCAAGCCGCTCCAGGGCCAACAACTGCGCTCGCTGGCAATCGACTCGACTCCGATCGCGGATCTCACCGCGCTCCTCGGTGTGCCGCTGACCAGCCTCGACATCAGCAATACCAAGGTCACCCACCTCGCCGGGCTGGCTGGCATGCCGCTTGAGCGCCTGTCGCTCAACCGCACGCAGATTAAGGATCTCTCACCGCTGAAATCGATGCGCCTGACAATGCTGCAACTCGACCGCGTGCCGGTGTCTGACCTGCGTCCGCTCCTGTCCATGCCGCTCACGTGGCTGGTGCTTTCCGGCACCGAGGTGCGTGACGTGTCCGTGCTCAAGGACTTGCCGCTCGAACGCTTGGTGCTGCCAAAACGTACGGGTGTCAAAGGCGTCGAGACGTTGAAGGACATCCGCTCCCTGCGCGAGATCGGTTACGACGCCGACGATCGCGGCCAGGCGCCAGCAGCGTTCTGGAAGACCTTTGAGGCGGGGAAGTGAACAGCGGCGGCAACAGCGATCCGCTGCGTGACTCGTTTCGTGACTTCGGCGGCTTCATCGGTCCTGAGAACCTGCTGTCGCTGGTGCGCAACACCGCGCCGTACTGGTTTGGAGGCCACGGTCGCCGGTTGATCGCAGACGTTCCAGCGCCAACGCGGCTCATCGATCTGATCGCTACGCCCTATGGCTGGCTGCAGATCCTGCGCCATGGCCCGCAGCTGGCGGATTCGTCGCCGAAGACGCCCGAGGCGCACGTCGACTACTTCGCGCTCTGCCTGGCCTGCCACATGGCAACGGTGGCGACCTTCGTGCCGACCGATGTCGACACCAAGATCCGTGACGCCTTGTGGCATCCCGATACCGATCGCGCAGCGTTGGAACGGATGGCAGATGCCGTCCTGACGGTCCGTGGCTGGGATCAGCGCAGCTACTCCACCCGGTGGATCGCCGCCCCTGGACATGAACCGGTCGGTGGTCATGACGGCGAATGGCTGGGCGTGGCCGTCGGAGCACTCGGGTGTTTTCTGCGTCTGCATGATGTCGCGCGCAGCGAACGGCTGTTCGCCGCCATCGACGAAGAACTCACTCGCGAAGCTGCGGCGTTCACGGCACAGCGGCAGGTGAAAGACGGCGAAATCAACCTGTTACGTCTGGCCGCGATCCTGACGCACAACGTCGGCGACGTGGACCAGGGCCTGCGTTCGTGGCGCGAACAGGAACGCCATCCCTACGCCGAACGTCTGCGCCGCTTGGCGCACGAAAATTCCGTGCCGTATGGCGGCATCTACCAGCTTGCCGCACGGCTCTACAAGGAACTGCTCGCCGCCGAAGGTCATCGCCATTATCCACTGCGCGATGTGCGCGCCCTGCGCTCGTCGGTGGAGTTCCTGCTCCCGCTCGGTCCGTGTTTCGATGATTGGGGCCGCAAGCTCGGCTCGCACCCGGATTTTTCTATGGCCTCGCGCGGTGAACTGTTGGCCACCTTGCTCGCCGGCTGCCGCAAGGTTCCTGGACAGCTCGGTTATTACCGCGCGATGGCCGGACTGCAGGACGCCGTGGGTAACCTTGATGTGCTCGCCAAACACCTGCCTGGCGCGGCGGTGAAAGCGCTGAAAGACACCGACCTGCGCAAGCTTATCGCGGTGAAGCAGGTGTCGTTCGAGTCGACGCTCAAGAAGCGTACACAGGCGATCTTGGGATAGGCGACAGGTCGCAGGCTACGAGCCACAGGCGATCTTTGTACGTGCCCCACGGATTCGTGCGCGAGCTGCCTGACCTGTGGTGTGTAGCCAGAAGCCCGTGGCCTATTTCTTGAAAAACCACACTGCCGCGATCAACACCACCACGACTACCGCCACACCGCTGATCACCACCCACGTCATCGTGGTTCCCCGCTGCGAACTGCGCAGCTTACGGATGCGTTTGCTGTCATCGGGTGCGAACATCGCCACTTCCAACTCGCGGATGAAATCCGCCGCGCTTGACGGACGCAGAATGGGTTCCTTTTGCATCGACCATTCGATGAGTTGGCTGATCGCCTTGGGGATGCCCGGCACGATCTTGTTCGCTTGGGGCGGCGGGTGGCGCAGGACCTTCTCCATGATCTCGTAGGCGGTCTTGCCGTTGAACGGTGTCTGACCGGCGACCGCGTGAAAGAAGGTCGCACCAAGCGAATAGACATCGGCGGTGGCATCGGCGTTCTTGGCGTCGAGCACCTGCTCTGGCGGCATGTAGGCGGGTGAACCCATCGACACGCCCTGCATGGTCAGTTCACCTTGATGCGCGCGCATACGGTCGCTGTCGCCGTCGGCCAGGCGTTTGGCAAAACCGAGGTCGAGCAGCTTGGCGACGCCGCCGCTGGTCAGCAGGATGTTGCCGGGTTTGACGTCGCGGTGGATGATTCCGAGCTTGCCGATGTGGTCGAGCGCCTGCGCGACTTGCAGGATGAGGTGCGCGACCTGACGCCAGGGGATGGCGCCCTGTTTGTCGATCACGGCTTCCATGGTCGCACCGTCGACCAGTTCCATGATCATGAAGTGGATCTTGTTCTCGCAGCCGTGCGACTCCACCGCCACGACATTGGGATGTTTGATGCCCATGCAGAGCTCGGCTTCACGGGCGAAGCGGCTGCCATTCTCATCATCTTTGGAGGCTTCGCCGGTGAGCATCTTCACTGCCACCGGCTGTTTGCTGCTGAGCTGCTCGGCCTCGTACACCACCGCCATGGCGCCCATGCCGATGCGTTTGATCAACCGGCAACCACCGATGGTACGACCGACGAGCGGATCGGGCGGCTTGGCCGACAACGGCTTGCCACACCTGGGGCAGGGAGCGGATTTGCCAGCCGCGGGCAGATCATCAGCGATCACCAGATCGCAACTGGTGCAACGAAGAACGGTGGCCATGGGATGGCAATGATCCTGCGGCGCCCGCCGTGCTTGGCTACTCTGATTTCGTGACTGTGGCAGGCCGCGACGGACGCTGCTCATCACACGCAAACATCTCTCGGTGTGCCGCTGACGCCCACTGGTGGCAGCGGCACCTGGGTGTGCCTGTGCTGCTCACACGCTGGCGGCAGTGGCGAAACAAGGCGGCTGATTCCACCAATTAGACCCTGATGGTGTGCTGCGTGCGCACCATCATCGGCCTCGGATGTCTCATCGTTGGAACGTGGCTCGCCGCTTATGCGTGGCTGCCGACGCTGGCGCAGTTGCCGCTGCCGGCGGTGATCACCACCTGGTCGATCCCCCTGGGCGTGGTGCTCGCAGTGGTCGGCCTGTTGCTGCTGCTGCGCCGCCGACAAAAGAAACCTACCTTTGGCGACGGTCCACTACTCTCGACGCTCAAAGAGGCGGGATTCAAAATTGGCCCCGTGCCCAACGGCTGGCAAGCCGATGGCACGTGGAAGGGCGTGACCTTGAAAGTGCGCAAAAGCATCGGCCACGAGGCCGGTCGCTTCGGTCGCCCGTGGACCATCGTGGTGACATTGCCCGGACAGCCGGCCGAGCCGTGGGCCTTCATGCCAGAAGAGGGCCTGATCGTCGAACAGCGTGACGAGAGTTTCACTGTGGCGATGGCGGACCTCAGCCGACCAGAGCGCATGCATCGCCTGGGTGAGCGGCTCAATCAGCTACTCGGACAACGCGCGTAGATCCATCAGAGCTCGCTGCGCTCCCGTGACCGACGGTCCGCTCGTAGCTCGAAGCTCGAAGCTCGAAGCTCGTAGCTCGAAGCTCGTAGCTCGTAGCTTAATAACCCCAGGTAACCCCCACGCTCGCCGTGAACGGTTGCCCAGGTCGGTAGCGATCGCCAAAGCTCAAGCGCTCTGCCGTGCTGGCGTAGGCTTCGTTAAACAGGTTCACCACCGTGGCGTCGACCGACCACTGACGCGTGATCGCCCACACGCCGCGCACATTGAACAACCATTCGCTGGGCGTGCGGGCGGTATTGAGATCGTCCATCCACCAGCGACCGTGCCACTGGAGTTCGGCTTCCAAGCGCACGTTGCTGAGCGGCTCCGCGCCAAGACGTAGATTGGCGAGATCCGCCGGTGCCTTCGCTGGCACCTGACCATCCTGCGGACTGTCGCCGTCACTGCGGTACCGCACGATGCGATGCCAGGTGTGGGCATAGGCCACGCCCAGATCGAGCGGCGCGATGATCTGCCACGTACCGCCAATCTCTATGCCACGGTACCAACGGCGACCGCCGTTGGTGCTGATGGTGCCGCCCGGTGTGGCCACTCGCTCGACGATGCCGTCCGTGCTGTCGGACCAGTAGGCATCGACTTCCCAGGTCACGGTTGGCGTGCGACCTTTCCAGCCAACCTCGTAAGCATCGAGCTGTTCGGGATCGAGTTCGAACGCCTGCTGACCGTTGCCAAGCACGTACAACGCATCTGCGGCTGGCAGGCGGAAACCGTGGGCATAGCGCGCAAATAATGCCTGTCCCGGCGTCAGCAGAAACGTCGCACCGACCTTGGGGCTGAGCTGGTGGAAGGTGTCGACGCGGTCGGGCGGACGCCACACCAGATCCTGCGGATCGCTGGTCGGGCCCAGATGTTCGTCGTAGTCGTACCGCGCCCAGTCGAAACGCAGGCCAAGGTCGACGATCCAACGTTGGCCAAGACGCTGCGTGAGCTGCATCCACGGTGTGACCGTCAGATGATCGACGGCGAAATCGTAGTGTGGTCCTTGGTACGAGGTGAAGCCACCGACCACCGCGGTGGGCCGGCTCTGATCGACGGTGAAATCCAAGCGCGTCCACTCCACATCCGTACCGATGAGCAGTTCGCCATCGTGCCACGGACGCAGCCGCAGACGATTGAGCGAACCGGCAGACGCGGTCTGATCACGATCCTGTGGCGTGGTCGCAGGATTAAAGACTTCCAAATACGTGTTGTTGATCGCGCGCACGTAGGGCGTGACCTCAAGCCACACGTCGTCAGCCAGCGGCGCGCGGATGGCGCTCGCCAACCGCACGTAGGTCGCGTCGTCGGTCGCGTCGTCGAGCGGGACTGCCGGCGCCAAGCCGTCGTCTTCCGGATTGTTGGCGTAGATCGTCGGCGACAATTGTCCGGTCATCTCAGAACGGAAGCCGGTGACGAGCAGACTGGTGTCGATGATCGCGTCACCGATCACCAAGCGATGACGCGCGAGACCTTGCAGACGATCCCACGCGCTGTGATCGCGCCAACCGTTCTCACCATCGTAACCGACCGCTACGCTCGCCTGTTGCTGATCCGTAATCGCGCCGGTGACCTCTGCACGCAGCGAACGTCCGCCGTACATTCCGCCAGCCAGCCGCGCCTGCTTTCCAGGTTCACTTTGCGGCGCGCGGCTATGCACATCGATCACCGCCGCCATGGCATCGGAACCGTAAAGCGCGGTGCCCGGACCTTTGAGCACTTCGATGCCGCCGGGCGAGGTAGTCGCAGCGCTGTAGAGCAACGCCTTGCTGTTAAACATCACCGTCGACTGCAGCGGCACGCCGTCCTGCAGAAACAGATAGTGATTCTTGAACCTCTGCGGCATGCGAATGGTCGGCACGTCAACCACACCACGCAGACGGGCCTGATAAACACCCGGCAACTGATTGAGCGATTCGCCGATCCACGGTCCACGATTGGACTCCGCTTGCGCCTGATTGACCACGTGCACCGCCACCGGTGTGGTGAGCGGATCACGCGCCTCGCCCGCGGTGCTGGTGACCGTCACGTTGTTGGTCATGGCCAGCGGCGGCGCGACCGGCGGCACGTTCTCCGCCGCGATGGCGTCTGCCCCGACTGCGGAAAACACGCCGATTCCCAGCCCCAGCAAGGTCCGAACGGTGGTGAGCGTCGTGGTTAGAAGCACCTATTCCGGTGGCAAAGGTTGAGCCGATACCCCCTTACAGCATCTCTGACAGCTGTTGATAGCGATCGAAAACATTGCTGGAACATGGCCAGGTCCTGCCAACCTCTACCCAGCGTCAGCGTCACCACCTCCGCTTGAGGACCCGACCATGCGCTTCCCACTCCTGCTCGCCTGCGCCACCCTAATCGCCACCGCGATCGCTACCGCCGGTGCTGCCGAGGGCTCCATCTGGATCGAAGGGCGCTGGGAGAATTCCGGCGGCCAGTACCAGTGGCGCCAAGGCTACTGGCAGACCAGCACCACCACCGTTTACGCCAATGCTCCGGCACCGGCCACGGCCTGGGTCGAGGGTCGCTGGGCCCAGGGCGCCAGCGGCTGGGTATGGGTTGAAGGTCACTACGAACAGGCGCCGGTCGCTACTGGCCCCACGTACCCGCCGCCCCAGCAACAGGTGGTCGTGGTCGAGCGGCCGCGCCCGACGACCACCGTGGTCATCGGAGCCGGCTACGGCTACGGCGGGTACAACAACGGCTACAACAACGGCTACGACAACGGCTACAACAATTACGGCCACAACGACGGCTACTGCCCACCACGCCCGGTAACGTACTGCCCACCTCCGCGTCCGGTGGTGTACTGCCCGCCTGCTCGTCCGGTGGTGTACTGCCCGCCTGCTCGTCCGGTGGTGTACTGCCCGCCTGCTCGTCCGGTAGTCTACTGCCCACCGGTGCGAGTCTCGCTCCCGCGCCCGTCGATCGGATTCCCGACGGTCAGAATCGGCAACCATCGTCTGCCGGTGCCTGTCCCGGTCTTTAATCGTCATCGTTGAGCCCGCACCATCGCTCGCCATTCCCTCTCCACTTGGGTGCACTCATGGTAGCGATTCTCGACGCGCAGGGACTGACCAAACATTACGGCCCCTTCCAGGCGCTGCATGGTGTCAGCCTCAGTCTGGAAAAGGGTGAAGTGGTCGGCTTCCTCGGGCCCAACGGCGCGGGGAAGTCGACGACCATGAAGATCCTCACCGGTTTCATCGCACCAAGTGGCGGCACGGCGACCATCGCCGGCCACGACCTGCTCGCCGATCCACTTGGCTGCCGCCGCTCGATTGGCTACCTGCCGGAAGAACTGCCGCTCTACCTCGACATGACCGTGAGTGGGTACCTCGACCACGTCGCGCGGCTCAAAGGGGTCAGCGCTTCGGCTCGACGCCGGGAAGTGGTCGACGCTATCGACGCGGCGTGGCTCGGTGAAAACGCCAACCGTCACATCCGTAAATTATCGAAGGGCAATCGCCAACGCGTCGGCGTGGCGCAGGCGCTGATCGGTGCGCCGCCGATCCTGATCCTTGATGAGCCGACCTCGGGCCTGGATCCGTCGCAGGTGGCGAACTTCCGCGATCTGCTCAAACGTCTGGCCGAGCGTCACACCATCCTGCTGTCGACCCACATCCTCAGCGAGGTCGAGGCCAGTTGCAGCCGCGTGGTGGTGGTCCATCGCGGACGCACGGTCGCAGCTGAATCAGTCGACGATCTGCGTCGCCGCGCCGCGCAGGTCACCCGCGTATCGCTACGCACACGCAGCGGCGACGCCGCGTGGCTGCGTACCGCACTCGGCGCCCATCCCTGGGCGACCGTGGTCAGCGGACATGCGGACATGCTGACGATTGATGCCGATGCCGAACACCGCGGCGACCTGGTGACGCTCACGGAACAACATGGTGGCCTGCGCGAACTGATCGAGGAACGCCGCAGTTTGGAAGACGTGTTCCGCGATCTGATCGGCAGCTGACATGCGCGCGCTGGTCAACGCAGCAAGCGCGGTGCTCGACCTGCTGTTGCCGTCGGTGTGTCCGGCGTGCCAAATCGCCGCGGGGCCGTCCTTCTGCGCCACATGTGTCCACAGCTTGCCGCAGCTGGAACACCCGTGTCCGTGGTGTGGAGCGAATCGGCGAAGCGCTGACGCCCGCTGCGGTGAGTGTGATGGTGCTGGCCTTGCCCACCTCCAGCACGTACGCGTGCATCATCCATACCATGGCGAGATCGCCCACCTTGTCGGCTTGGCCAAAGCGGTCGGGCGACCGGCTGCCGTGCGCGCACTTGGCGACCTGCTGCCGGGCCTGCCTGACGACGCGCCCAGCGGTGGCGTGATCGTACCCGTTCCACCATCACCCGGACGCCGCCCAGGCCCGCACCTCGGCACGGCCCTGGCCCGCGCCTGTGCCCGTCGTCATCACCTTCCGCTGCGCCACCTGTTGGTCAC
>Ga0105044_10006372_pt1 | contig 16220 bp, 8 predicted proteins | sample MAT01_FD_78092 | JGI IMG/M metagenome (GOLD analysis project Ga0105044, IMG submission 78092) | Freshwater microbial communities from Lake Fryxell liftoff mats and glacier meltwater in Antarctica - MAT-01 | ecosystem: Environmental > Aquatic > Freshwater > Ice > Liftoff microbial mat | place... | reverse complement strand
AGGCGTCATTTTATAAATAGGGTGCTGCGCTATTCAGGCGTTGCAGTGCTGATTATTGGTGTTTCGCTACTAATCGGCATGATTGGTTACCGATATTTAGGCGAAATAGGTTGGATAGAATCTTTTTACAATGCCTCAATGATTCTGACAGGCATGGGGCCTGGTTTGGATATTGAAGCCTTACCGATCCAAAAGCGAGCTGGAGTTCAAATTTTTGCCGGGTTTTATGCGCTGTATAGCGGGGTGGTTTTCCTTGCTGCCTCGGGTTTGATCTTGTCCCCATTGTTACATCGATTTTTTCATAAGATGCATTTGGAGTTTGAGGAGTGAAGGCAGGGAATCAAGCTAATGAAAACACCTGATTATCTACATGTTGGGTGCGCGTAAAAATATCGAATATCGAACACCGAATATCGAACACCGAATGTCGAACGCCGAAGTGAGTCAGGAAAGAAGGGCTTCGAACTTCCCTTAACCCCCCCAAAATCAACTGTGCTAAAAATTGCCTTCTCGCCTATTTACAAATACGAACTTCCGGAAGGCCATCGCTTTCCTATGGCGAAGTATGAGCTTCTACCGGAGCAGTTGCTTTGGGAAGGAACCGTCAGTGAGCGCAACTTTTTTCATCCCGAGTTACTGACGGAGGAACTTGCACTGCTTACACATACCCCAGAATGGTGGGCAAAAATGAATGAGCTTCGGCTTTCAGAAAAGGAAATTCGCGCGATTGGATTCCCGATCAATGAACATTTTGTTCGGCGCGGACGTCACATCTCAAATGGCACACTAGAATGTACGCATTGGGCTTTGCAGTTCGGGTGCGCAATGAATATAGCAGGAGGCACCCACCATGCTTTTGCAGATCGGGGCGAAGGATATTGCTGCTTTAATGATCAGGCCATAGCGGCCAATTGGTTGTTGCAGCAGGGTTTAGCCCTTAGAATTCTGGTGGTGGATTTGGATGTACACCAAGGCAATGGCACGGCTAAAATTTTTGAAAACGAACCCCGAGTATTTACCTTTTCTATGCACGGGGAACGGAATTACCCCATCCGGAAAGAAACCTCTGACCTCGATATTGGCTTGCCAGATGGTACAGAAGACTCATTTTACCTAAAAATTTTACGCGAAACGTTACCACGGATTGTGGACGAATTTCAGCCAGATTTTGTCTTTTATCAGAGCGGAGTAGATATTCTGGAGTCCGACAAACTGGGCCGTCTAAGCATAAGCAGAGCAGGATGCCGCGAGCGGGATGAGGTAGTACTATCCTGCTGTAAGGCCAACCAATTGCCAGTCGTGGTCAGCATGGGTGGCGGCTATTCTCCACGAATTGCAGACATTGTAGAGGCACATGCCAATACATTTCGGGTAGCACAAGAGATGTTTTTTTAGAATTACCTCAAGCGATCCAAGCCGTATTTTTTGATTACCCGCCGTATTTTGTTGGCCCATTCTGGATCAGCAGCATAGCCGGGTTCCTTTTTGACGGGATCAGCACTCATAGCTTGGAGGAAACATTCCAAATCGGAAGCAGGGCAAGCCAAGGCATCTCGAAACCATTTTCGGCTGTTCAGGAAGGCCGCAAAATCACGTACGGCCTCGCGCGGACTGCTGTATTTTCTAAAAGGCGAATCGGTACCCTCATGCCACATAAAAAAGGTCTCGCCATGCCAAATCTTAGTCGCACGCATCCCAAAGGGGTTTTTGGCATTCTCGTACAAATAACTCGTGAAGCCTGCACTCTCCAAAATGGCGATGCCGATAAATGCAGTAGCCGGCACACCTTCGTCGCGCTCCATTTGTTTAGCTTCTCGGATAAATCCTTCCACCAAATCCACTGGTGCTCCGAATGAATCGGATATCATTTGGGCCACGTCATGAATGGCTTTCAAATCAAGTGCTTCACGTTGATTCGGAGCACCTATTTGGGGGCTTGCAGTACCGATAAAAAAGAAAATGAAAAGGGGGGCGAGAAAGATTTTCGGATTAAAAATTAAAGCGTTTGAATCGGCAATCATCTTTGGAAGGTGTTTGTTTGTTTTGAAAAGCTACAGCACGCGGGATAACTTCATATGGAACGGGGAAACCGAAATTGGTCACCTTCATTACACCATGAGAGAACTCATTTTTTGGGGTAAAAGTACTTCTTCATAAATTGTAAACAAGAAGCCAGGTAAGCATCCGTGGGTAATAAAAGCAATCAAAATGTTTTTGCAGGTATGTGGGTCGTAAATGAGATAGCCTAACATTACAAATTCTCGTATTTTTGTGTGGATTCAAAAACTTTTAGTCTGATGCGTAAAAAAAACAAGTTAATTACGGAAAATCAACCTTCGCCTCGGCTCAATCCGATGCCCCGCGATTGGTATGTGTGGCTAGTAATGTTTGCTGCAGTAGTCCTTTATGCGGCTACATTCGGTTTTGACTTTGTTTTAGACGATGAAATCATGACGCGCAACAATGCGTTCGTTAATAAAGGGATCGCAGGAGTAATGGATATTTTTACGCACGGAACGCTTTATGGGTTCAATGGCATGAATGATCAGTCTTATCGACCGCTGACGTTGGTCGTTTTTGCTTTAGAAAAAACCATGTTTAAGGGCACTGCGGGATCCTATCACTTTTTTAATGTGTTTTATTATGCTTTAGCCAGCGGTGTTTTTTACCTTTTTTTAAAAAAAGCATTAGGTCGTGAAAGTATGATTCCATTGTTGGCGGCCTTAATTTTTGTTGCACACCCAATTCACACAGAGGTAGTTGCCAATATAAAAAGCCGCGATGAAATATTAAGTTTTCTATTTGCAACAGGGAGTCTCCTATACGTACTAAAATACGCCTTGGATGGAAATAAGCGCAAAGATTTAATCCTCAGCTTGGTCTGCTATCTTGCCGCTACACTGTCCAAAGAAACGGGTTTAGCTATGTTAGGGCTAGTTCCTTTGACGCTTTGGTTTTTCACCAATCAAAAACCAAAGCGTATCGCAAGTATTTCGGCCTTATACTTAATACCTGTAGCCATATATTTCCTTATGCGTGGTAATGCAATGGACAATATGTTTTTTGCTTCAGATATCAATGATCTTGTCAACAATACACTCTCTGGAGCCAAGACCGGCGGAGAATGGTTTGCCAGCCGAATCATGATATTAGGAAAGTATTTGAGTTTATTGATTTTCCCACATCCTTTAAGTTATGATTACTCCTATAATCAGGTGCCATTGGTAGGATTAAGCGATCCGGGGTTCTTGATTTCAATAGTAATTCATTTGTTATTGGCAGTTATTTTCCTTTGGGGGCTTTTATCCAAAAAAATATATGCTTACGCTATCGGATTTTATGCTGTGATGCTGGTTTTGGTTTCCAATTTTCTAACGCCAATTGGCGCAACAATGGCTGAAAGGTTTTTATTCAGTGCCTCTGCTGGTTTTTGTTTGGCTTTAGGTTGGGGAATGGTTGCATTGGCTCAAAAATTTCAAATTTCAAAGCCCATTTTATATGGTTTGGTGGGGGGAATATTGCTCTTGTATACGGTCAAAACCTACACCCGTACTCAAGTATGGGCTTCGCAAGAAAAACTGTTCACATCGGGACTGGAGACAGCCCCAAACAGTGCCCGAGCGCAAAATCATTATGGCTCATACTGGCGTAAGTTGGCAGAGGGTATGCAAAATCCAGCCGATAAAAACAGGATAGAACCCTTTTCAAAAGCTGCAATTTATTATCAGAAGGCCTTAGAAATATACCCTGCATATTCAGAAGCACAATACAATCTCGGAGTTACATACATGGCACTCCGTAAAACAGAGGATGCCCGAATAGCCTTCGAAAAAACATTGAAAATAGATTCCACTTATGAGGGGGCACTTAATAACTTAGCCATTATAGCTTTCAATAACAAGGAGCCTCAGAAGGCTTTAGATTACTGGGATAAACTTTTAGCCTTTAATCCAAACAACTTTGACGCACTGCAAAACTGCGGCGCGGTTCAATTCAATGCCAATAATCCTAAAAAAGCCTTAGAATATTTTGAACGTGCTTTTAAAATCAATCCAAAACACGAGGGCGTGAATCAAAACATTCAAAAAGCGAAAACGAAACTCGCTGAACTTGATGAATTTCGATAGATTTAATGCTTGATAATTGGACAAAGAACGCTGCCTGTTTTACCATCTAACAAAAGCCAGTATTGACCTGGCGTAAATGCACTTAAATCAAATTCCGCCTCCGTCGTAGGTAAAAAACGCCATGTTTTTTCAGTTTCACCATCGGCAACGATCAGTGTTGCGTTTTCAATTGTTTCCGCTGTTCGGATGCGGACCAGCCCAGTAGTTGGGTTGGGCGCAATTTCGATTTTGCCTAATGGATTAGGATTTTTAGTCGCATTTGTTGATAAGCCCTTTCCAATCGTGTATTCCCCAGGAATGAGATGGGTCGGACGCAATTGACCATACTTATCCATGGTAGAGCCCAGGGTGATTTTGGTATAAGTAGGCCATTGTTGCCAAGCATATCCAGCTCCGGGACGATAAAGCAACAATACACTGTCTTCTGAAGAACTTGTACCTGCAAACAACTCGGTATCTAATTGGTCTCCAGATCCGCGTCCATCATATATAAGCGTGGCTTGTGCGTCAAAACCAGCTGGAAAGGCATTGCTATCAGTCCATATAGACCAGTAGCGGTTAGTTAAGATATAGCCATTCGGATTGGCTCCGGCATTATCCGGTGCAGCGAAGTGATGCTCCACGCGGAAAAGCGCAGAATCAGGGCCAACGCTATTGACTGTAAGGTTAAGTTTCGCCGCTCCAAAGTTAGTGCCGCCAGTAGTTTTGATTGTTTTTTCGCCTTCAGACCGGGCCTGTAGGAGCTTTACATTGGTGTTGACAAAAACGGTTTGAGGTGCAGGTCCCCAAGCTGTAAACTGAAACTCTAGCATCGAATTTTCTCCTGAAACGGTTCCACGGCTATATTGGCGTTGCCCGTCGCTCATCATAAAAGTAAATTCCAAAGGCACATTGTGGTGAAAATGTGGTGCGCCACGCAATTTTTGCTTGACAAAAACCTGCGCGATAGTTGGGGCATCAAAAGGTGAAAAAATCAACTTTAGCGAATCCACGGAATAATCAGGATACCCTCCGGCAAACACCCAATCCTCAAAAAAATCATGCAGATCTTCGCCTGTTGCAACCTCAAGTTTGTCGCGTAATTCGGTACTGCTCCAATCGTCGAACTCAGTCTGTGATAAAGCTGCTCTGCAACCAGCCCGAAACAGCGAATCGCCTAGATACCCACGCAAATTATGGGCAATCGAAGCACCTTTATTGTAAACATGCGTACCGTAAGTTAGGCTGTGTGGCACACCAGAGACTGCCAGGTATCCACCTTCTGAGATGTGGGCATTTTGTAAAACATTTAGATGGTTGGCGCGGACGGCATTTCGAAAAGCGGTTTGGCCATATACTTTTTCAGTAAAAATATGCTCAGAATAACTCGCCCAGCCCTCGTTGAGCCACATGTCTTCAGCCGTGGAACAGGTTGCGAGATCGCCCCACCACATGTGGCTAAGTTCGTGTGCCCATAAGGTTTCGTAGTTCAACGTACCGTCAATATATACTCTCCCAATTGCGATGTTTGTGGCATGCTCCATTGCACCTGAATTAAACGGTACGAGCGAGTAGCCTATTTTATTCCATCGATACGGTCCATACCAGTATTCAAAAGCTTCAATAGCTTTGGGTAAATTGATAAAAGTATTGCGCACTTTGTTGGTATCGGCTGGAGCGGCGGCAATTTCTACGGCTATTGGGCCGATTTCGCCGGGATAAGTTCTTTTAAAGGAGGTGTAGGGGCCTGATGCAAAGCATGCCAGGTATGAAGGAATTGGTAGCGGATTTTCCCAGTGTCGTGAAACTCCGCCAGGAATATTCTCCTCCTGCGTTAATTGACCATTGCTATATCCAAACTTGCCGCTTGCACTCAGAATAGTTACCCCAAAAGCACATCTTTCCACAAAATTGTCAAAACAAGGAAACCATGCCCGACCAAAGGAGTGAGGATCTGCAGCAAAGCCCACGCCGAGGTTAAACGTGTAACCACCTGTGTTGTAATAGCCTCCCCATCCGCTTGCATCTGTGGGCGGAATACCTCGATAATAGATGGTTACAAAACTTTGATCATTGGTGGGAAGTGCTTGTGAAAAATTGATTATTAGAGAATTGCCCACCTGAGAAAAGGCCAATTGAGGGTCGCCAGACTTTTTAACCGAGTCCACAGTCAGGCCTTCCAGATCCAACCGAATAGCGTTGACACCCCCAACTTTGCCCTGTAGAACGAGTTGGCATTCCGCTTTGATCTGTGGTACACCCAGCAGATTAAGGGTAATATTGGTACGAATGATGTCTATTGAATCGCTACGCCCATCCTCCAGATTGAAACAATTGGGTGCAAAAAAAGTATGCTTATGCCCGCACCATTCGTGCGATTCAAGCATTTTTTGAGAAAAAGATAAGTTTGGGAGAAGGAGCAGGGTGAAGTAGAGTATTGTGCGCATCGGTAAGTATTTGTGTGAAATCTAGTAGGGTCTTCAAAAAATTATGAGGTTTGAAATGCAAAATCACTGTTTCCAAACCCCGCCTATGCCTAAAGCAAATAGCTGTTTATTCATGGATGGAATATCGGTTTCAAGTATTTCCATTGCCCTGGCTTTGAGTTTAGCCCATTCAAGATCAAGCACTTTCTTAAGATCCAGGGAAGGTTGATTCACGGACGGAAGGTCGCTTTCTGTTTGATTGATGAGAAAAACATAATCTGCGGTAAACTTATTTGGGAAGTTCTCGACATCATCATAAGCCTTCGATTTTCGTTGCACCATGTCTTCATCCCAAGCCTTCATTTTATCGATCATTGCCGCTCCTGCGGTATGAATTGTCTTGAATTTGGCGTCGTTAGGTAGATTGGCCAGCAATTGAGCCATTTGTTCCCGCTTGGCGTAGATCGTATTCACCAGTTCGTGCATTTGAATGAATTCATTTTCCATTTGCTGCATTACCTGATGGTAGGCGGTGTAGGTGGCTAAATCTGTGGAATACAATGGGTTGGGTAATATTTCGGCGGAGCTTGAAACCTGCATTTCGCCCGCTTTTAAGTTGAATGAATATTTCCCAGGTATGGCTTTATGCCCTTTATAGCTACATTCATAATAAGCATCTGGAACGCCTTTTGTGGTAGGGTAGCGCATATCCCACACGATGCGATTGAGCCCTTTTTGGGCTGTTAATGTTGGGTTTTCAGGCGGGCCGCCATCCCATTTTTTATACAAGCTGTCTTTTTTGGAACTGAAGCTGCGTACCAAATTGCCTGCGGCGTCCTTGATCTCGAGGGTGAGTATTGAATTAAGCGTATCTGGCAAATGATAATAAATTACTATGCCATTCGCAGGGTTAACGCCTTCCATTGAAGTAGTTCCTGTAAATTTCTCATCAGTTTTATCCAATTCGCTTCTACCATTGGCTAGGAATGCATTTTCGGGCTGGAAAATGGTCGTGGTTTTGAGCTCCTTTCGATATTGCCGGATTAAACCTAAGTCATCCAAAATCCAAAATGACCGGCCTGATGTTGCGGCAATCAAATCATCCTGATGAATTTTAAGGTCAGTAATGGGTGCTATCGGCAGATTTAATTGAAAGGAAGACCAGTCTTTTCCGCCATTCCAGGAAACAAACACACCTAATTCCGTTCCGGCAAAAAGTAAATCCTTTTGTTGTACATCTTCCCGAACTACCCTCGTAAACGCGTTGTTTGGTATGCCGTTTACAATCTTGACCCAAGTCTTGCCATAGTCTGTAGTCTTATATAAGCCAGGGGTATGATCATTGAATTTATACCGAGTAGTAGCAATATAAGCTGTTGCTTTATCGTGTGGCGATACCTCAATAGCATTGATCAGGCATTCTTGCAAACCAGTTGGGGTTACATTTTCCCAGTTTTTGCCACCATCCTTAGTTATATGTACGAGTCCATCATCGCTCCCAGTCCAAATGACCCCTTTCTCCAGCGGCGATTCCAGGATATAAGCGAGCGTCCCATAGTTTTCAGCACCTACCGCTTCATTTGTAAAAGGCCCGCCACCTTTGCCTTGTTTTGCCTTTTCATTACGGGTTAAATCGGGCGAAATTTCTGTCCAGGTTTTGCCCATATCACTCGTGCGCAAAACATACTGTGCGCCGTGGTAAAACGTACCCGGTTCGTGCTTCGACCATACAATTGGTGCGTTCCAATTGAATCGGTATTTCATATCTTTTGCATCGCGCCCTAAATACTGGATGGGTGCAGCCATAACATTTGTTCCGGCTTGTGCTTTGGTATCCAGTAGCTCAATCGTACCCTGATAACTACCACCCATCACATATCGAGGGTCATCAGGATTAAAGGCTAAAAACGCGCTTTCTCCACCCGCTGAATACGTCCAACTTGCGGTACTGATGTGGCCACTGCCCAATTCGCGGTGGGCAATCGAAACGGAAGAGTTGTCTTGTTGTCCACCATAAATCCGATATGGAAATTGATTGTCAACATTGATTCGGTAGAATTGTGCAGTAGGCATATTGTCTTGCGAACTCCATGATTTGCCGAAATTGAACGTGATCGCTGCTCCACCATCATCGGCAATGATCATATTTTTGGAATTCTTCGGGTTGATCCAAAGATTGTGGTAGTCGCCATGTGTGCCAGAGATATCCTCCCAGGTTTTGCCACCATCTGTGGAGCGCATGGAAGGGGCACTCAAAACATATAAAGTGTTTTCATTCAAAGGATCCACAAATAGTTCGATGTAATACCAGGCGCGTTGAATTAAGCGGTGGTCATTTGTCACACGCGACCAGTTTTTTCCGGCATCAGTTGAGACAAACAAGCCCCCGGCTTCTTTATCAGAATCACTTTCTATCAAGGCATACACCATCTCAGCATTGGAGCGACAGACAGCAATGGCCATTTTGCCCATTTCTTTGGGCAGGCCTTCAGACATTTTTTCCCAATGCTCTCCAGCATCAGTGGATTTATACAATCCGCTTCCTGGGCCGCCACTGATGACTTTCCAGGGCAACCGGCCATGCTCCCACATTGCGGCATATAGAATTCTTGGATTATTCATATCCATAGACAATTCCGCACAACCTGTTTTGTCATCGACATACAGTACATTTTTCCAAGTGGTGCCGCCGTCTGTTGATTTATAAATGCCCCTTTGGGTAGACTTGCTGTAGAGTGCCCCTTGTGCGGCTACAAAAACCGTATTTGGATCTTTGGGGTCGATTACGATTCGAGCTATATGTTGCGTCAAATCAAGGCCCATTTTTTTCCAGGTTTTGCCCGAATCGGTAGATTTATAGACTCCATCGCCGTGATGGGTCATTACTCCTCTGATAGCGTGTTCGCCCATACCGACATAAATGACATTTGGATCGTTTTCGGCAACAGCTACAGCCCCGACGGATCCTGTTTTGAAGAAACCGTCAGAAATGTTCGACCAGTTAATCCCCATATCTGTTGTTTTCCAGAGGCCACCTCCTGTAGTACCCATATAATAGGTATAAATATCATCGACTACGCCTGTTGCTGTAACGGAGCGGCCACCTCTGAATGGTCCGATATTGCGCCATTTGACGGGTTTGAAATTGGTATTCAGGTCATTTGCCGCAGAATCCTTTTTGATTTGAGCATTTACAGTAAAAAATGTGAATATCAAGCTGAACAAAAGAAGTAGGTGCTTATTCATTTTTAGCATGTGAAAGTGCTTGTTAGCAAGATTTGAAATTACTTTAGAGGCTTGGATAAGGTGGCCAAAGGTAGTGTGTCAAAAAATTAGTTTGAAAGAAAAAGAAGGCCTCGTTGTTTCATGCTTAAGCGACTTATTGGGTGTTTTTTTAAAGTGCTGATTTATATGACAATCTCGTGAATATCCCCGTTTTTTATCGTCTTAGGTTTGCACCCGGTTTTGGACGGTCTCCTGTTTTTGGAAAAAACCACTCGTCCAACTGAATCAAATTTTTTCACACCATGCATATTACAAACACAAAAAAAGTACTCCATTTTCTCTCGATCGTAGCACTCGCAGTGGTCGTTTCTCTCGGCGCTTGTAGGGAAGAAGATCCTAAAATCACAAAGGTTTATGGTACCATCATCCTCGACAATGCAGCTGCCTGGGCCACTTGGCAGGACAGCGGTGAGGTACAACTCACTCTTTTTCCTAAGTTTAGCCTTGACCCACTTGCTGGTTGGGGAGCAGTACCAGACAATTTCTTTGGGCCTAATATATTAGGCGGTACCTATGCTGTCGGTGCACCTTACAACTCACAAAACCCGCTCATCCTGACGTATGTACCCGGTAAAACCGAGTATACTTATGAATTAGAGGTAGAGCCTGGCACTTATTCAGCACTGGCACTTGGCTTCCGCCATGACTTCGTGAATGACCCAAGCAGAAAAACAGCCACTTTGGGTGTTCACTGGGGTACTCCAAACCAAACAAGCCATGGTATCGTCATTAGAATAAAAGCAGGACCATCCATTATTACCATCTTTGATTACCCGGCACCACTCACGTTCGATATTGCTGAAGGCGAACAAAAAGAGCTTAACTTCAAAGCTGACTTCAATTTTGTAAATCAGTGGTATTAATGCCCAATGCCTTGTTTGGCCTCCGAAATGCGGCGTGGATCTGGCTTTTTTGCTTCTTATGCGTTTCTGCGCAAGGGCAGCAAGCCACGTCCGCGCTTGCACCGGCTGCTGTACAAATTCTAGGTACTATAGAAGGCAGGGTTCTAGATGCTGAAAGTGGACAGGCCCTGCCTCTGGCTTCCGTTCGTGTATTGAATACTTCATTTTTTGGTGCGGCAGATCAAAGTGGCAACTTCCGCTTAACCGGTTTGGCGGAAGATACCTACTGCTTGGTAGCCTCGTACATGGGTTATAAAGAATTCAAGCTGGAGGGTATATCGGTTTCTGCAGGCCAACACCTTCGAGTAGCGCTGGAGCTTCAGCCGATTTCTCTGGCAATTGAGGAATTCGTGGTGACTGCCAGCCAGCGCTCGCAAGCCATCAAGTTGGCTCCAGCTAGCATTGGCATCATTACAAGCAAACAACTTCAGGAACGCCAAGTCACCACCTTCGATCAGGCCTTTGATGAAATGCCCGGTGTGGTCGTCACACGTTCCAGTGGCGCCAATGTGCAAGCATTTTCTATTCGTGGGGCGTCAGAAGTGGCTGGTGGCGGTATCGGAAATCGTGTTTTGCTGCTTATAGATGGTCGCCCGGCCTTAAGTCCTGAATCTGGTGGTGCGCTCTGGAATCTTGTGCCGCTCAGCTCCATTGAGCGAATTGAAGTGGTAAGAGGAGCTTACTCTTCGCTTTATGGCTCGAGTGCTATGGGGGGCGTGGTAAATGTAATCACCCGCACACCAGAAGCAACTCCGCAAACCCGGCTACACCTCAATTATGGTGCCTATGGCCGCGCGCCTAAATCTTCTGGATATCAACGTTACAATGATTTTTATGCGGTAGATTTCAGTCAAGGCAGGCAACTGGGCAAATTTTCTTATCTGGTAGATGGCAGCTGGAAATCAGACGACGGACACAAGGAAAAGACTGGATTCGATCTTTACAATATTTTTGGAAAGGCCACTTGGTCGTTCAATCCTAAATACCAAATCCAGTTTTCGACCAATGCCAACAGGATGATAAGCGACGCTCCTGCAACCTGGCTCAGTAAACGGCAGGCCTATAGCGCAGCTGAATTCAAAAAGGATGACTATCAGGATCGCCGAGAATTTAACGCCGATCTCTACTTTTCCGCCAAAACTAACGATCGATTCAAATACAATACTCGGCTGTATCACTACCGTAACACTTCGCTTTTTAACTTCGATGCCGACCCTGGCAATGACAGCACCAATGTCAATTTTGGTAAACAGGTCGTAAAAGCGTATAGTGTACATACCCGACGTTTGGGTAGTGTTTCGCAAGTAGAATATTTAGCTGGTGAAAACCACTACCTCATTGCAGGCATAGACCTGAAGGGTGATTATGTGTTGGGCATACCCGATACCTTTTTATACGGAGAACACAGAGCACTAAGCACTGGAGTCTACGTACAAGACGAGGTGTCGCTGAACAACCGTTTGACCTTGACTGCAGGCGTCCGCTATGATAATTACCAAATTTTTGGGCAAGTTAAAGAATCGAATGTTAGTCCGAAAGTGGCGTTGCTTTATCAGGTAAAGCCCAATTTTTCGCTGAGAATGCTTCTCGCTCAAGCTTTCCGTGATCCGCCCATTGCGGAGCGGTTTATTAAGTTTGAGCAGGGTGGGGGACTACGGTTTCTGCCCAATCCAGGTCTGCTTCCGGAACGACTGACCCTTTCTGCGGAGCTTGGCGCGAAAATGACGCCAGTGCCCGGTGGTACACTTGATGTGTCTTTCTTTTACAATCGGTACAACAACTTGATATCATTCCAGCAACTCTCCAGTCCGCTTGAGCCTTTGCTCTATCAGGTCGTAAACCTCAAAGAATCGCTCATGCAGGGGGTAGAAGTGTCATACAGACAGCAGTGGAAAGATTTTTTGACCCTGCAACTTTCTTATACCTTCCTGGACGCGCGCGATATTTCTCCAGGCCGCGTGAACGATGCCCTAGCCTACAAGGTGCGGCATACCCTCGGCGCTTCAGCCACGGTTCGGCATAAGGGTTTTACGCTGAATCTTAATGCCCGCTACCGAAGCCGTATCGAAGAGGTGTTTATCTACCCTGGCAGCGAACCTGATGCAGTTTTTGTTGCCAACACCAAAATTTCCTACACCTTTTTGGGTGGTTATACGGGCTATTTTGCGGTGAATAACCTGAATAACGCGCAATACGAAGAATTAGAGCGTTATCGGATGCCAGGTCGAAGTTTCACAGCTGGAGTAGAGCTGCGATTTTAAGTTTCTGCCAGAGGGTCTGGTTGGGTTAAGGAACGGGTAAATAATAATCCAGCGCTTGAGTTAAACCTACTCAACTTTCCCGGTCTAAGTGCGTTCCTGTTCAACAAACAAACGCACTTATGTCTACAATTCTTCCTTCCTTCAGTGTCCTATTTTCACCCGCAAAGACCTTGATGGCGGCGGGGCTGATTTTCAGCATCTTCCCCCTTTTTGCTCAAACGCCCACCCTCTACTTCCCGCCCAAAGTCGGCAATACCTGGCAAACAACCGCTCCAGCCAGTCTTGGTTTTTGCCAGGAAAGCATTGACAGCCTTTACAATTTTTTGGAAGTTAAAAACACGAAGTCTTTCTTGCTTTTGAAAGATGGTAAAATTGTGTTGGAGAAATATTTCGGCACATTTGTCCAGGATTCAATTTGGTATTGGGCTTCTGCGGGTAAATCGCTCTCTGCGTTTTTGGTCGGTCAGGCACAGGAACAAGGAATTCTGGACATTAACGACAAAACCAGTCAATACCTCGGTACCGGCTGGACCACCGAACCGCTGGCAAAAGAGGATCTTATTACCATCTGGCACCAACTGACCATGACCAGCGGCTTGGATGATGGGGTACCAGATGTCAATTGTACCACTCCATCTTGCTTAATGTACAAAGCGGATGCCGGCACGCGCTGGGCCTACCACAATGGAGTTTATCATCTCATTCATGACGTGATTGAGGAAGCCAGTGGAGCAACGCTCAACCAATTCACGAAAACACGCCTATTCGACCGTACAGGGATGAAAGGACTATGGCTCGATCATATCATGTACAGCAAGACCAGAGACATGGCACGATACGGGTTGCTCACGCTCGCCCGCGGCATTTGGGCAGGTGATACCCTGCTTCATAACCAGCAGTATATATATGACATGACCCACTCCTCCCAAAACCTCAACAAAAGTTACGGCTATCTTTGGTGGCTCAATGGGCAGGAGAGTTTTATGCTTCCCGGGCTCCAATTAGTCATTCCATCCAAACTCATTCTTAACGCACCGGATGATATGTTTTCAGCTTTGGGCAAAAACGACCAAAAAATTCACGTAGTGCCCTCAAAGGGATGGGTAGTAGTGCGAATGGGCAACGATGCAGGCTATACAGGCCCTGGTGGCGGCTCGGTTCCAATTGCCTTTGACAATGATTTGTGGCGTTATTTGAATGAATTGGAATGCGCCCCCGTAGCGATAAATGACGTGTCTGAGCATCAACCAGTTGTGGATGCTTTTCCCAATCCTTCGCAAACTGCCTGGCAAATCCAAACGGAGGTTTTGCCTAAAAAAATTGAGTTGTACAATACTTTAGGGGTGCTGATTCGCAGTATTGAAAATGCGGCATCTGTGCCGGCGGCGGATTTGCCAGCGGGGCAATATTGGCTTAAACTGCACATTGGAGGCAAGATTGTACTTAAAGCAGTGACCAAAGGATAGCACAAGATCCAGCTCAATTTTCAGCAGAAACATGTCTTGAATTGCTGAAAATTGAGCTGGTTAAACGCCTTATTGTTGGTGCTTTTGCTTCGTAATCAGACCGTTTTCCTTCAAATCTTCCCGGATTTTTCCGACAATATTTACTGCAAAATATCCAAAAAGAAAAGGCGTGATTAGGGCAAGTAAAATCCGAAATGGCCAACGAAGCATCCAGTGAAGTTTGCCACTCGTATTGTGCGCCATCCTGAATAACCTCCAAGCAATTGGGATGCGTAATGCGGTCAACTGGCTGTTATCTATACTCGGGAATTCGCAGGGCAACTTACGTGCAAAGTGGAGTAGTGCTGCTTCTCGTTCTGCTGGGGTATTTTTAGCTAACTCGGCTTGGATGCGATCCTCTTCTTTTACAAAATCTATCACCGCAATAATCGGCAAATGGATAACTCCTGGTTCATCGCGCCAGGCAACGCGATACCTTTGCTTCATTTGAGGCGTCCAATCTTTAAAAATTTCGTGATTTACCTCATCTGCTGCCGTTTTATACTCCATGGTAAAATAGGAGTGCAGGAAGTTGCGACAGTTTTGTCTCCCTAAAAAATAGTCGTGTACTCGAAAATCTCGCGATAAAAGCCCGGAAAACCCACCAAGTGCACCACAGGCCATGGGGTTATCTTGTTTGATCCACTCTCCACTGGTTGGGTGTAATAATCGTCTTACAGGGAAAATCATGTTCTTTTTGTACGTCGCTTTGAGCTGGTTTCCGACGCCACCTATTTCTTGAAGATCAGTTTCCTTGAGCATTCCTTGGTTGCGCAATGCGCCCAAAATAGAAACACCCAGCGCGCGTAAATATTTTTGTGGTTGAAACTTTGTTGGTTTGTCACTAAAATTTGGAAATGGATCAACCAATAATAAAGCGAAATCAGCAATTTTTCGCTCTCGCATGATATGCGCAATTTCCGAAAACGGTTCATTGTTGAGCGCACCACCATCTACCGAAGTGAATTCAAAGGGGTCTTGTACATTCCCGGATTCAAAAATGCCTTCTAGCGCCTCCTGACTGAGTTGGTAAAAAGTGCCAAATTGATGTTGAACATGATTTCTGCTCAGAGAAATGTCACGGGCTTGAAGTCCGATCGGAAATGCCGCAGAGGCTTTTGCGCAATGAATTAACTTTTCAAGGGACTCCTGGTCTGACTTGTGGAGTGCCATAGCCCGATCAGAATCAATCTTCCCACCATCTGTCGTAAATCGAGCGTACTGTTTATGAATAGACATTTGGTGAGATGGGCGAGCGCTCCAGGAGCTATTCCCGGAATTAAAATCAATGCCCACCGGGATTCCGCGCAGACTGCAGAGCGTGAGCAGCACTTCCATATCTTTTGCTACAAAAGAAGGCCAGGGCTTTTTGGGGGAACAAGTTACGTGTTCAATCGCTTTGGCTGAAACCTCATCAATTGGACTTGAATTTAAAAGGGACGGAATGCCATCTGCACCCCTTAAATCATTGGTCTTTAACATCCTGCGCATGGTTTCTGGAATATTTTTTCCACCGGCCAAATTTACCCAGGCATCAAAAAAGAGATTGTTTTCAGGCTTGAAGCTCGCAGATTTAGCTGCTTTAGCATCATCTACTGGATCAACACCTGTGTAGCAAGAAAATGCTGCGAGTGCGGCAGTCATTGCACCTGCGGATGCGCCACCAATTACCTCAATTTGAACCCGATGGGGTGGAACGGTTTTTTGCTCGGGTGGCAGGGCGTTTTCTTTTTCT
>Ga0105044_10006367_pt1 | contig 16227 bp, 10 predicted proteins | sample MAT01_FD_78092 | JGI IMG/M metagenome (GOLD analysis project Ga0105044, IMG submission 78092) | Freshwater microbial communities from Lake Fryxell liftoff mats and glacier meltwater in Antarctica - MAT-01 | ecosystem: Environmental > Aquatic > Freshwater > Ice > Liftoff microbial mat | place... | reverse complement strand
TCGAGGGCTGTCTTGTCTTTGGCTGGCGGCATCAGGTCCACCGGGGCGGCCTTGAGTTCCAGGGCCAGCGCACTCGCGACAAAGATCGACGAGTAGGTCCCGATCACGATGCCGATGATCAGCGCCGTGGAGAACCCGCGGAGCGTTTCGCCGCCGAAAATCAGCATGGAAACTACGACCAGCGAGGTGGTGAAGCTGGTCATCAGCGTGCGGCTGAGCGTCTCGTTGATGGACAGGTTAATAATATCGTGGGGAGTGCCCCGGCGAATCTTCCGGAAGTTTTCCCGAATCCGGTCAAATACCACGATGGTGTCATTCACGGAATAGCCGATGACCGCCAGCATCGCCGCCAGGACAGACAGATCGAAGGTCAGCCCCAGGAGAGCGAAAACCCCGAGAGTAATGATGGGATCGTGAAGGGTGGCAACGATGGCCCCCAGGGCAAACTTCCACTGGAAGCGCACGACGATGTAGGCCAGGATCATCAGCAGGGCAAAGAGCATGGCAAGGGCGCCCTGCTCGGTCAGTTCCTCCCCCACCTGCGGCCCGACAAACTCCGTGCGCCGTAGTTCGGCAGTGGCATCTCCTGCCTTGAGCACCTTGAGGATCTGGGCGCCAATGGCGTCTCCGGCCAGACCCTCCCGGGGCAATATCCGGATCAGGACGTCGCTGGAGGTCCCGAAATTCTGCACCTGGGCCTCTGCAAAGCCGTTAGCCACGAGCCGCTCGCGGATATCCGCAAGATCAGCCGGCCCCTGGTAGCCCATCTCCAGCAGGACGCCGCCGGTGAAATCGATGCCGAAGTTGAGGCCACGCACGCCGGGAATCAGCAGGATCAGCGACCCCACCATCAGCACGGCAGACAGCAGAAAGGCGCCCTTGCGCCTGCCGAGGAAATCGATACTCGTCTTCTTGCTGAAAAATTCCACTCTGCTTCCTGTATCTCTTGCCGTATCCCTGCCCGTATCTCTGGCCGTATCGGTGGCCGTCAGACTGAGAGCCGCTCAACTTTCCGGTTGCCGTAGATCACGTTGACCAGGGCCCGCGTTACCGTCAGCGCCGTAAACATCGACGTCAGGATCCCGAGGCACAGGACCACCGCAAAGCCCTTGACCGGGCCGCTACCAAACAGGAACAGCACGATGCCGGCGATCAGCGTGGTGAGATTGGAATCGGCGATGGTCGCAAAGGCCTTGTCGTAACCCGCATGAATGGCGGCCTGGGGCGACATGCCATTCCGGAGTTCCTCACGGATACGCTCGTTGATCAGCACGTTGGCATCTACGGCCATACCGATGGTGAGAACGATGCCGGCAATCCCCGGCAAGGTCAGCGCTGCCTGGATCATGGACAGCAGAGCCATGATCAGGATGACATTGACAAGGAGGCCGACGTTGGTCACGAGGCCAAACATCTTGTAGTAGAACAGCATGAAGACGGCCACGAGACCGAAGCCGATGAGGAATGCACCGACACCACGGTCGATGTTCTCCTGCCCGAGGCTGGGTCCAACCGTCCGCTCTTCGACCTTGTAGATGGGAGCCGCCAGTGCCCCCGCCCGGAGCAGCAAGGCGAGATCCCGCGCCTCCAGACTGTCGAGACCCGAGATCTGGAAGCTGCTGCTGAAGACCCCGTTGATCGTGGCAATGTTGATGACTTCGCGGGTTTCCCGGGGAACCTCGATCGTCTTGCCGTTGCGCTCGACGGTCTCGCGCTTCTGCTCAACAAAGACGACGGCCATGGGCTTCTTCAGATTGGCTTTGGTCGTATCCAGCATGTTGCGGGCGCCCTTCGTGTCGAGGCGCACGAATACGGCGGGCTGTCCCTCCGCGAAACCCTGACTCGCATCAACCAGCTGATCTCCCGTGACGATAGTCCGGCGCTTCAGCAATACGGGGGAGCCATCGCGGGACTTGAACAGTTCGCAACCCAGCGGGGCACGCCGCGTCTGCTCCGCCTCCAGGGCATTTTCCTCGGCACAGACGAGCCGGAACTCGAGAGTTGCCGTGGCGCCCAGCACCCGCTCTGCCTGAGCCGGATCCTGCACCCCGGGCAGCTGGACCACGATGCGGTCCAGTCCCTGGCGCTGGACGATCGGCTCTGCCACACCAAGTTCATTCACCCGATTGCGCAAGGTGGTGGTGTTCTGCTGGATGGCGAAATCCTGACGGTCCCGAATCTGCGTCGGCGTCATTCGCGCCACCAGCAGAACGCCATCAGCGGTGTTGCGCCGATCAAAGGACAGGTCGCGATCGATCTCCCGCAGGAGTTCCTCGGCCCGGTCGGCATCGGCCACGTCGGGCAGGCGGATCTGCACTTCCTGGCCGACCACCGCGATACTCCGCCGGATACGATTGTCCCGCAGGACCTTGGTGAAGTCGGTGGCATAGGTATCGAGACGCTGCTTGATCGCAGCCGACATATCCACCTCAAAGAGGAAATGCACCCCACCCCGCAGGTCGAGCCCGAGAGGGACGGGCCGGAGGCCCAGGGCGCGCAGCCACGCGGGCGTCCTCGGCGTCAGGGTCATGGCGACCACATAGCCCTTGCCCAACGCAGCGCGCAGGGCGTCAGCCGCCTGCAACTGGCTATCCACACTGGGAAACCGGGCCATGACGCGGCCCTTCTCGGTGTACAGCGCGGTCTGGGCCACCTTGCCGGAGTCGAGCACCTCCCTGACCCGCTCCAGACCGCTGGCCTCGAGCAACTGGCCATTGGCCAGGCTGACCTGCACGGCCGGCGAGTCGCCAAAGAGATTCGGCAATGAAACGACGATCGCCGCCAGAAGGACGACGACAACGATGGCGTTTTTCCAGAGCGGGAAGCGATTCATGGGAGCAACCAGGGCATTTGGTCCAGGGACATTCGGCGGGCTTTCGGCCCGCCCAATCTGGCGATTTTCATTCAGGCGTTCTTCAGGGTGCCCTTCGGCATGACGGCACCAATCGTCTGCCGCTGAACCTTGATCTGGACGCCGTCGGCAATCTCAACGTGGACAAAGGACTCACCGACCTCGGTAACCTTGCCCAGTACGCCGCCGGCAGTGACCACCTCGTCTCCGGTCACGAGCTTTGAGATCAGGTCTTTGTGCTCCTTCTGGCGCTTTTGCTGCGGCCGGATGAGCAGGAAATAGAACACGACAAAGATGATGACCAGCGGCAGCATGCTGAGCCACGGGTCGGAGGCAGGGGCTGCGCCCTGGGCCCAGGCGTCTTGAATGAAGAAGCTCATTATTCGTGTGCGTCCGGGAAAAATTGGCGCGCCATTATGGCACAGAAGCCCCGGATTGCTGGCGGGCGAGGAAGGCCCGGGCGAAGGCCTGCAGGTCGCCCCGCTCGACGCTCTGGCGTAGTGCTGCCATCAGCTGCACATAGAAGTACAGGTTGTGGACGGTGTTCAGGTGGGATCCCAGCATTTCCCGGCACTGGTCCAGGTGGCGGAGGTAGGCCCGGCTGTAGTGCTGGCAGGTGTAGCAGCCGCAGCCCTCTTCAATGGGCCGGGGATCATCCCGGTAACAGGCATTGCGGATCCGGACCAGGCCGTCGGCCACGAATAGCGTCCCGTTGCGGGCATTACGGGTGGGCATGACGCAGTCGAACATGTCGACGCCCCGCAGGACCGCCTGGACGATGTCGGAGGGCGTACCCACCCCCATCAGGTACCGGGGCTTGTCCGCCGGAATCTGCGGCAGGGTGTGCTCGAGAATCCGGAGCCGGTCGCTCTCCGGCTCGCCCACCGACAGGCCGCCAAGCGCCAGGCCGTCAAAGCCGATCCCCAGGAGCCCGGCGAGGGACTCGCTACGCAGGCTCTCGTGCATGCCGCCCTGAACAATGCCGAAGAGGGCGGAGCCCAGCCCGGGAGCAGGCCCCGCATCGAACGCGGCGCGGCTGCGGCGCGCCCACCGCAGGGAGAGCTCCATCGACTGGCGGGCCTCGGCCTCCGTAGCGGGGTAGTCGGTGCACTCGTCAAAGATCATCTGGATATCGCTGCCGAGCTGCGCCTGCACCTCCATCGCGCGTTCCGGCGACAGGAACACCAGACTGCCGTCGGTGGGTGCCCGGAATTCCACGCCGGCCTCGCTGACCGTGTTGCGAGTGTCAAGACTCCACACCTGGAACCCGCCCGAGTCCGTGAGGATCGGCCGCTGCCAGTGCATAAAGCCGTGCAAGCCTCCGAGCGACTGAACGATCTCGCCACCAGGCCTGAGCAGCAGGTGAAACGTGTTGCCCAGAATGATCTCGGCCCCCAGTAACTCGAGGGACTCCGGGGTCATGGCCTTCACCGTGCCGTAGGTGCCGACCGGCATGAACACCGGCGTCTCCACGGTGCCGTGGGCCAGCGTCAGCCGTCCGCGACGGGCCGCGCCGTCAGTGGCGAAAACCTGGAACTTCATGAGTCACCTGTAGGAGCGCCTTCAGGCGCGATTGATAGCGGTGTCGCGCCTGAAGGCGCTCCTACAGGCGCTCGCTCCAGAAACATCGCATCACCGTAGCTGAAGAAGCGGTACCGGCTGGCGACTGCCTGCCGATAGGCAGCGAGGACGCGCTCCGTCCCACCGAAGGCGCACACCAGCATCAGCAGTGAAGACTCGGGCAGGTGAAAGTTGGTGACCATCGCATCCACGATCCGAAAGACGTAGCCGGGCCGGATGAAGAGGCTCGTCTCGCCCCGCAACGGACGCAATTCGCCTGACTCCCCGGCTGCCTCGAGCGCCCGCATTGCTGTAGTTCCCACCGCAATAACGCGGCCACCACGTTTGCGACAGTCGGCCACCGCTGCGCACAACTCCGCAGTGACCTCGAGGCGCTCGGCGTGCAGACGTCCGGTCTTCAACTGGTGCGGACGAAGGGGCGCAAAGGTGCCCGCACCCACATGCAGTGTCAACGTCCGAATCTCCACGCCCCGGGCCGAGAGGGCGGCGAGCAGGGGTTCGTCAAAGTGCAGGCCGGCGGTCGGCGCGGCGACGGAGCCCCGCTCCCGGGCAAAGACCGTCTGGTAGCGCTGCCGGTCGCCCGGCCCATCATCCCGGCGGATGTAGGGCGGGAGCGGCACGTGACCCCACTGCTCCAGGATGGGCACGATCGGCCGGGCGAACCGGAGGAGGAAGAACTCGTCCTGCCGCCCCAGCACCTCGGCGGTCACGTCCGGGCCGAAAGACAGTTGTGACCCGGCCTTGGGCGCATGACTCGAACGCAGCTGCACAAGTGCTTCCGTTTCCCCGACAACGCGTTCGAGCAACAGCTCGACCTTGCCGCCAGACGCCTTCTGGCCGAACAGCCGCGCCGGGAGCACCCGGGTGTCATTGGCGATCAGTAAATCGCCGGGTTGCAGCAGTCCTGGCAGGTCCGTGAAGCGCAGATCCCGGGCCAGCAGTCCGGCGAACTGCGGCGCCACGTGCAGAAGACGGCTAGCCGAGCGTTCCGGCAGGGGCTGCTGGGCAATCAGCTCGGGGGGTAGATCGAAATGAAAATCAGCCGGAGTCATGGCCGGCGCATCCTAGAGCAGAATGGCCTCGTGTACACTGCCAATTCGCGCCGGTGTGGCGGAATTGGTAGACGCACGGGACTCAAAATCCCGCGACCGCGAGGTTGTGTCAGTTCGAGTCTGACCACCGGCACCACGACCCGTCGATGAACTTGTCCAGGGGGAATAGGAAGTTCAAACACCCCCTGTGCTGAGTCTGCCCGCCCAGGACCCCGGCCGCCACGGCCGTCGGGCTGGCCAGCTTCTCGTACAACACCACCGCTGCCGCAGACGCGTGCTGGGCCGGCAGCAGGATGATCGCCGCTGAGAGGGCCTATCACGCTGCGGAGCCTGCCGGCCACCTCACGACGAGAGCCTGAGAGGCCCGTTCTCCCAAAAGTGCATTTGCGGCAGGTGATTCTCTGTGCCACACTGAAACCACAGGTGACACATCAAGGGACCGCCATGAAAAGCCTCAGCATCCGGGAAGTTCGCAAGGAACTGGCGCAGATCGATGACCTGGTGTCGCGTGAGGGTGAGGTGGTAATCACGCGCCGCGGCAAGCCAATTGCGCGCCTGCTCCCAATGCGCAGCAAGGAGCAGATGCCCTCGCACGGTGATCTGCGCGCCAGCATGCCGCGCCTGAAGAAGGGCAGTGAAAGGCAGATTCGCGCCGAGCGGGACGAGCGGTGATCGGTCCCTACCTCGACACCAGTGCACTGGCCAAGTGGTACCTCAACGAACCCTTCTCCGAGCAGTTCGAAGCATTTATTCAGACGCAGCCCACTGCGGCGATCAGCCGCCTGACGGTCGTCGAGTTTCGCTGCCTCCTTGCGAGGCGGCGACGGGCTCGTGAGATCACGAAGGCCATCGAATCGCGGGTGTACGCCTCGTTCGAGAACGATGTTGGGGCCGGATTCCTGCAGGTTTATCCCGTCGCGGATGCGAATCTGAGCGCAGCGCTGGGGCTGATCACCCGACTCGCCCGGTACCCGTTGCGAACCCTGGATGCCTTGCATCTGGCCATAGCCCAGAGCATCAATTGCCGACGGCTTGCCACTGCGGACAAGACGATGGCTGATGCGGGCAAAGCGGCCGGTCTGGAGATTGCGCGTTTCTTTTAGCTAGGCCGCCTGTCGCCCCCTCGCCTGAAAATCCGGATACCTGCCGAACCCAAGCAGCATCACCGCCCCGGCGATGAGCAACCCGATCGCCACCTACAGCATTGCGTCGTAGTTGCCCGTAGAGTCCCACCGACCCACGGCCCAGCAACTCTCTCCGTTGCCCCCGGATTTGTGCAGCGCCGCCCGCCACCCGCGCAGCCGGCTACCCCGGCGTCGTGAACCCAGACCCGGGCCGCGGCGTCCGCCCCCGTTACGGCAAACCCAACTCCCCCTGAGGCGGACCCCGCGACGGCGGCCTCGACCCGGCCGGTAGCACCCGCGAGGCCCGATGCCCGAGGATCTTCCCGATCACCGCCGGGTCCTCGAGGCTGGCGATGACCTTGACCTTCCCCCCGCACGTCTCGCAGGTCTCGATCTCGAGGCCGAAGACCTGACCAGCAGGTGGAAGTGGATTTTCAGGTTCAGCGCGCTACCGAAGCGCTGGATCAGGCTGACGGCTTGTGCGGCGAACTGCTTCAGTCCCGCCTCGGGGATCCGGTGCGTGCTGATTGCCCGGTAGACGATGCCCAGCACGGCGGTGACGGCCGCCGGTTCCGTTGTGTCCAGAAAATTCGTCCACCAATTCCTCCCTCAGTCGTAAACGGCGTCGGCAGTGGGATTGACGAGCGCGGAGCGTGGGCAGGTCATGGAGCTAGCGTGCTGGAGAGCAGATCGCGCCTGGAATGGCTGAATGGCGCTGAATGGTGTAAGAAATCGGCGCCTTGGTGGGTGCCCAGCACTTTGCAGGAATTCGTCCCTTTGATGGCTGTCCAGCAATTCTCCGAACTTCTCAGCAATTCTGCGTCCAGCAATTCTGCCAACCATCGAGTTTCCGCGGCGACGAAACGAAACGGTATCCCCAGTCTTCAGTTTTTCGATGTAGTTCGCTCCCCATCCCATTTGACAGTGCTTCCAGTCGTTGTTGTGTCGAGGCGATCCCGATCCCGGTCTCGCTCTTGCTGATCGCCAGTTTGGCGGCGCGCAGGACTGATTCCGTAATGGATGGCTATGAACGTCTGCTCTTGCCACGCTGCAGACCGAACCCGAACCTCGGTAAATGGCGCTGTCGCCGAAGTGGCCGTAAAACATCAGGATGACAGCTGTTCGCTACTCGACCCAATACCCCCTAACCAGAATATTCTGAATGCAACGAATTTGCCGTAAATGAGTAATGCCTAATTCCGCGTATCAATTATTGCCGGATACGCCGGATGGTGAATCCGGCATGCCCGAACAATCAGCGCTTCACTGTTTTACCCGATCGTCTATTCGCTTGCGAAACCTTTTTTTCTCCGCATATTTCAATGCAGAATCAAGCGCTTCCATAAACTCGTTGAGTTTTATTGGCTTGGTCAAATAACGGAAGAACCCGGCCGCCAACCCTTTCTCGATGTCACGCGGGATCGCGTTGGCCGACAGTGCCATGATCGGGATGTGGGCTGTTGCCGGATCTTCGCGCAAAATCTCCAAGGCCTCAAAGCCACTGATGCCGGGCAAATTGATATCCATTAAAATCACGTCCGGCTGATGGATGCTCGCCAGCTTGATGCCCAGATGACCGTCGATCGCTGTCAAAATAGTTAAATCGCCGCGCCGTGCGATCAACTTCTCGACCAAGGCCAGATTGGCCGGGTTGTCCTCGATATAGAGCACAGTGCGTTTTGGCGACAACCCGTCCGGCGCCTTAAGACCCCATTCGTATGGACTGCTTTCGCCGATGCTGCTGGACGCCAGCGACGGTGCACTCGAGGCAACAAATTCGACCCAAAATACGCTGCCGACACAGACGGTGCTTGTGACGCCGATGGCGCCGCCCATACACTCGACCAGTTGTTTGGTGACGATCAAGCCGATGCCGGTGCCTTCTTCAGCCCTGCCCTCTTGTCCCAGTCGATTGAATGGCTGGAATAGTTGCTTCAACTGTTCTGCTGTCAAGCCGGTGCCAGTATCTTGTACGCTCACCCGCACCCGATTTTCGCCGCTCGGCGCGCATTGGACACTGACCGCGCCGCCGACCCGGTTATATTTAATCGCATTCGACAGCAGGTTGATCATCACTTGCTTGACCCTGGTCCGATCGGCATGAACGTAGAAGCAACTGTCGGCATTGGGGAAGCTCATCTGTATCCCGCGTTTCTGCGCCTGTGGCTCGATCATGGCTTGACAATCCTGCAGCACGTCGGCCAGAGAAATCGTTTCTTGCGACATCGTCACTTTGCCCGATTCGATCATGGCCAGATCGAGGATTTCGTTGATCAGACGCAGCAGATACCAGCCGGCTTGCGTAATCTGCTGGATCGACTGCTTTTGCGTCATTGAGGGTGGGGGTATCTCGGATGCCAACAGCTGCGCGAATCCGAGCACCGCATTGAGCGGTGTGCGCAATTCATGACTCATGCTGGACAAAAATTCTGATTTTGCCAGATTGGCTTTTTCAGCGGACGCCATCGCCATTTCCGCAGCCACCTTTGCATTTTCCAGTTCGACGTAATTTTCTTTCAGGGCATCTTCGACTTGTTTGCGCGCCGTGTTATCAGTGCCGATCAGCAGGTAGCCGATGATGACGTCCTGCGCGTCGCGCAGAGCCGTGACCGATACCACCGCCGGAAAGCTGCTGCCGTCCTTGCGGATGTAAGTCAGTTCATAAATATCTTCAATGCCGCGCGAAGCCTTGAACACCAGCGCCTCGAATCCCGGTGCAATCGGGGTTGCCAGTTCGAGGCTTAAGGTTTTGGCGCGTGCGATCACTTCCTGCGGATCGGAAATATCGGCCGGGGTAATCTTGTCCACTACGTCCGCCGCGCTGTAGCCCAGCATGCGCTCGGCACCGACATTGAAGATCTGTATCACGCCCTTTGCATCCGTGGCGATACTGGAGAAGTTGGCGTTATTGAAAATCGCATTCTGCAGCGCGGACCCCCGCGCGATCGCCTGCTTCTGCCGAAATAACTCGACGAACACCGCGACCTTGTTGGTCAAGATGTGTGGTTCGATCGGCTTGTAGAGGAAATCGACGGCGCCCGAATCGTAGCCCTGAAAAAGCCGCTTACGATCGTGAGCGCCAGCGGTCACGAATACGATAGGAACGTGCTTGGTGCGCTCACTTCCGCGCATCAGCTCCGCGAGCTCGAAGCCGTCCATGCCGGGCATCTGCACGTCCACCAGCGCGAGCGCGACTTCATTCACGAGGACGAGCTCAAGAGCTTCCTCGCCGCTACGGGCCTTCAACAAGCGAAGCCCGGGGCGGCGCAACAGTGCCGTCATGGCGACAAGATTCTCTTCGAGATCGTCAACTAGGAGAAGAGTGATGTCATCAGCCATGAAATACACCCCCTTCCATGCCGCTCGTTGCAACCAGTACGCGGTTCATTTCCGGTTGATTCTTTGTCATTATAAATTCATCGCTTTCGGTAAATGCGTTCGCGCAGGTCAAAGACCTGGAAGGCGGATGCGCGCGACGACACACTCAGGTTCTCTTTAGAGCCGAGTGCAAGGAACCCGCGCGGGACCAGCGATTGCTCGAACAAGGTGATCGCGCGATCTTGCAGCGCGCGCTCGAAATAGATGAGGACGTTTCTGCACAGCACGAGGTGCGTCTCAGTGAAGTCGCCGTCGGTCGAGAGCGAGTGATCGGAGAACACGACATTCCTACGCAAGCGCCGATCAAATACGACGCCGTCGTAAGCGGCCGTATACCAGTCCGACAGCGAGCCTTTGCCGCCGGCCTTGAGGTAGTTCTCCGAAAAGCCCGCCACGCGATCGAGCGCATAGACGCCCACTTCGGCTTTGCGCAGCGCTTCGTCGTTGACGTCGGTGGCGTAAATGATCGCGCGATCAAGCAGTCCCTCTTCCTCGAGGAGGACGGCGGTCGAGTAGAGTTCCTCGCCGGTGCTGCAGCCGGCGATCCAGATCTTGAGCGAGGGGTAAGTCGCGAGGATTGGAAAAACGTCGCGGCGCAACGCCAAACAGTGCGTGGGGTCACGAAACATGTCGCTCACCTGTACGGTGAGGTAGTCGAGCAGGACGGACATCGCGTGCGCATCGTGCAGCACGCGACCCTGCAGCACTGAAAGCGAGGTGGCACCAAAGCGATCCATCGCCTGCCGCAAACGCCGCCGTAGCGACGACATCGCGTAGCCGCGAAAGTCGCAATGGTAACGTTGGAAGATGGCTTCGAGCAGCAACTTAAGCTCGATGTCGAAAGTGCTATCGATGACTTGTCCGCCGTCGGCCCCCCCGTCGCTTCCGCTGTCTAGTACGCCGCTCGCGCTCATTGCTTGAACATCCAGACGCGCAGTAATGAAAGTAACTTCTCGACGTCGATCGGCTTGGCCATGTAATCGGACGCCCCGGCCTCCAGACACTTCTGCTGATCGTCCTTCATCGCCTTGGCGGTGAGCGCGATGATGGGTAGTTTTTGCCACTCCGGCCGCGCGCGAATCGCCTGCATCGCCGCGATGCCGTCCATCTCCGGCATCATGATGTCCATCAGGACGATGTCGATGCCGCCCTCGCGTTGCTCTGCGCTGCCAAGTTTTTCGAGCATCGAGAGCGCCTCCTTCCCGTTACGCGCGATCTCCATTTTGGCACCGCGCGGCTCGAGTACTCGGGACAGCGCGAACACGTTGCGCACGTCGTCCTCAGCCAGGAGAATGCGCCGCCCTTCGAACGCGGCATCGCGATTGCGGGCCTCGCGCAGCATGCGCTGTCTTTCCGCTGGCAGCTCCGACTCCACGTGGTGCAGAAACAGCGTGACCTCGTCGAGCAGCCGCTCGGGCGAGCGCGCGCCCTTGATGATGATCGAGCGCGAGTACTGGCTCAGCCGCTGCTCCTCGTCGCGATCCAGGGCGCGCCCGGTGTAGACGATGACAGGCGGGTTCGAGTAGCGCTCATCATCGGTCATACGCTCAAGGAGCTGATAGCCGCTGAGATCAGGCAGCGTGAGATCCACCACCATGCAGTCGAACGTCGAGGTATGCAGAGCCTCCAGCGCGGCGGTTGCCGTCGCGACCGCCGTGATCGTCACGTTATCGCCGCCGAGCAATGCCTCGATGGCCTGCCGTTGGCGATCGTCGTCTTCAACTACCAGTACGCGTCCGATCTTCTGGTCGAGCTTGCGTTCCATGCGTTCGAGTGCGCGCAACAACTCCTCGCGCTTGACAGGCTTGAGCGAGTAGCCCAATGCGCCAAGCTCAAGCGCCTGCTGGACGTGGTCGTCCACAGAGATCATGTGTACCGGCACGTGACGCGTGACCGGGTTGCGCTTCAGACGGTCTAGAACCGTGAGGCCCGAGTGGTCGGGCAGTTTTACGTCGAGCAGGATGCCCGCCGGGTGGTAGGCGCGCGTGGCGGCGATGCCGTCGTCCGCAGTGGGTGTGGCGACGACCTTGAAGCCGCGTTCGCGCCCAAGTCCTACCAAGATCCGGGCGAAGGCGGCGTCGTCCTCAACGACGAGGATCACACGGTCGCCCTTCACAATCAGGTCGCGATCATCGTCAACCAGCCGCGCCATCGGGCGTGACTCGGGCACAACCATCGTGCCTGAGGGTGTTTGCACAAACGACGACTGCGATGCAAGCGCGACGGGCGCCAAAGCAGCGCGCACGACGCTTGCCAAGCGAGTCGTCGCGTTGATGCTGGGCTCCATAAGCAAGCGCGGCACGATCAACGTGAAGGTGCTGCCTTGGCCAGGCTCGCTGAGCAGCGTTACGTCGCCGCCAAGCAGGCGTGCGAGTTCCCGAGAGATCGACAAGCCGAGTCCGGTGCCACCAAATTTTCTATGCGTGCTGCCATCGGCCTGGCGGAATGCCTCGAAGATGACATCCTGATGCTCCGGTGCGATGCCGACGCCGCTGTCGATCACCCGAAAGCGCACGAGCGGCGCTCCGTCATGCGACTTCAGCGCATCAACCATGAGCTGCACCGTTCCGCGCTCGGTGAACTTCACGGCGTTCGACACCAGGTTCTTGAGCACCTGCTGCAGGCGCTGCCCGTCGCTCACAATGATGTCGTGAATCTCTTGGTCATTCTCGTCGCCGCTATCATCTTCATTCCAATCCATGATCGAGGTTTCGAGGCGCAACCCCTTCTGTGCCGCGAGCGGATCGAAGGTGCGTTGCAGTTGCTCGATCATCGAGCGCAGCGAGAGCTTCTGGATGTGCACGTCGATCTTGCCGGCCTCAATCTTGGAGAGGTCGAGGATGTCGTTGATGAGCGTGAGCAGATCCATGCTTGCGCCGTAAATCGTCTCCGCGAATTGCACCTGCTCCTCGCTGAGGTTGCCGCTCGTATTGTCCGCGAGCAGCTTGGCGAGGATGAGCGCGCTGTTGAGTGGCGTGCGCAGCTCGTGGCTCATGTTCGCGAGGAATTCAGACTTCACCCGATTCGCGCGCGCGAGCTCATCCGAGTGCGTCGTCAGCTCGATTTGGGCGCTCTCCAGGTTGAACTTCTGCGAGTGCAGTACGTCGGCTTGCATCTCGAGCTGCACATTGGTTTCCTCAAGCTCCGCCTGTTGCGCCTCGAGGCGCACCGCACTCTCCTTGAGCGCGCGGCTTTGTTCTTCGAGCTCTTCGTTGGAAGCGCGGAGCTCCTCTTGCTGAGCCTGAAGTTCCTCTGCCTGTTGCTGCGTCTCCTCGAGCAGAAGCGTGAGCTCTTTGCGGAGCTGTGCAGTTCTCAGTGCGACACCGATGGGCTCCGCGATCAGGCGAAGCATCTCCAGATCATGCGAAGAAACGGCGCGAAAGAATCCCAATTCCAGAACCGCATTGGCAACCCCATCGGCGCTGGTCGGTGCCAGCACGAGGTGCCGGGGCCGGCTGTCGCCGAGGCCAGAGCTGACCGAAAAGTAATCCTGCGGCACATCGCTTACCGTCAGTACTGCCTTCTCCTGTATGGCTTGGCGCGTCAGGCCACCCACCGGACGATCTGTGTCGATACCTTCTGACGTTTGCGTCAGCGCTGGAAGCGCATAAGCGCCGACCAGCCGGAGCTGGCCTTGCGCGTCGGCGAAGTACATGGCTCCGACCTTGGCGTTGAGATAGCGCGCAACGAAACTGATTACTTTTTTGCCAAGTTGATCGAGTTCCTGCGCACCCTGCAGCCGCTCATTGATCTCATTGAGTCCCGAACGAAGCCAAGCCTGCGCTTGCATCTCGCGAAAATCCCGCGAGGACATGACAGCGGCGGCGGCGATGAGGAAGAGCAAGAGCGCCGCCCCCGCCAGGCTAACGAACGTCGAGAAGGCGGCGGCGCGCGCCCATTCATCTTTGCTGGCATCGAGCGTCACACGCTCGGCGGTCTGCATCTCGTCGATCAACGCACGCAGACGTTCCATCATCGCCATGCCGCCGCCAGAACGAATCAGATCGAGCGCGGCTTCAGACTGACCGAGGCGCTTTAGTTCGACGCCATCCTTGAGAATTGCCATCCTGTCGGCTATCAGGAGTTCGACGGCCGCAAGCCGCTGCAGTTGCGCTTGGTCCTCTGCCGCCAAGAGCCGAGTATCCATGATTTTACGCGGTAGGTCGGCGAACGCGGCAGTGTAAGGCTCGAGATACGACTCGTCGCCCAGCAGAAGATAGCCGCGGTGACCCGTCTCCGCGTCCGTGACCGAGGATATCGTGGCCTCGAGCGCCTGCGTCATCTTGAGCGTTTGCAACAGCCGTTGTACGCCGGTTGAGCGCGCCTGCAAGGCATAGTAGGAGACGACCGACATAGCCAAGACGGCAATGAGGGCGAGGATGAAGCCGACCAGTGTTTTTCCAGGCAGCGAGAGACCCCATCGACCACCAAGCGTGGTGGCGGGGCGAGCATCTCCGATGCGCTGGTCAGAAGGGTTTGAAGGCGCGGATTTTTCGTCCATCGATGGTTCGTTCATGATTTCCACTTAGAGGGCGTGACTTTTTACGCCAACGCAATTGGTTGTTAAGCGCTTCATAGCCTTCACATGCATTCCAATTCCGCCCGATCCATCAAAATGATAGGGCCCCGTTTATAGACACGAGTGGAGTAATTAGGAAGATTTTCAGAAGGTTAGCCGGGGAAAACGGGAAATGCCGGGTCCCTTTTGAGCGTAGTGCACCTTGCACTGCTTTGTATGTGGGCTAACCCACATACGAACCGAAACGCGATACTTTCTTCGGACGAATTCCTGGAGAATTCCTGTACAGCCACTACAGGGACGAATTCCTGCAAATTGCTGGACCCCCAAACTGAAGTGCCCGCGGGAATAGCCAGTTCAAACACCGCCACCCCCGACGTCGTGCACCCGACCCGGGCCGCGACGTCCGACCCCGTTATGGCAACCCCAGCTTGCCTTGGGGTGGCCGCCGCGACGGCGGCCTCGACCCGGCCGGCAGCTCCCGCGAGGCCCGGTGCCCGAGGATCTTCCCGATCACCGCCGGGTCCACGATACTCGCGATGACCCGGACCTTCCTCCCGCACGTCTCGCAGGTGTCGATCTCAATCCCGAAGACGCGCTTCAGCCGCTGGGCCCAGCTCACCGCCCAGGGCCAGATGCGCTGCACCTTAAAGACGCCCTACCGGAACGGGAGAGTACGTACTACCTGACAGGGACGTAAACGGCACTGCTGCAGGAAGCTGAATGGTGATTGGATCGTCAAGCCGGTGGAGAGCGCGAAATGCACGCTTTCCAAGCGAACTCCGCTGATCCAGCGCGCGAAAACGCATCGCACTCCGCGATCAAACCGAAGCTCGGGAATGCGCTCTCTGTCATGTCCAGTTCTTCAGAGTTTCCCTATGTGGATAACCTATTGAATACCTCACGGCCATCTGCCAACCTCCTGATGTCCCAAATAGGCCCGAAGACCATGAACTACTCCACGCTGCGCCCCGTTGCCGAATCCCCGTCGACTCCAGAGGTGGGCAATCGGAAGGCAGCCGAGGGGAAAAAGCTGAGGTCGTTGGCGCGCAAAAACACCACGCTTCCGGGAGAGGATGGCGCGGAGGTGCGATCGCGCCAGTTGCTCACGGCGATCATCGCGTTTCGCGATGGGGATTTCTCAACCCGCCTGCCGGTCGATTGGGTGGGAACGGATGGACGAATTGCGGAGGCTTTCAACCAGATCATCGCGTACGAAATGCGCCAAACAGGGGAGGTCACGCGCTTGAGCGTGGCGGTCGGCAAGGAGGGGCGGCTCAAGCAACGGATGACCTTGTCGGGGGCGATCGGCGGCTGGGCGCAGAAGGTCGACTCCCTGAACACGCTGCTGGACGATTTGGTGCGACCGACGACCGAAGTGGCGCGCACCATCGGGGCCGTGGCCAAGGGCGATCTCGGACAATCGATGGATCTCGAGGTGGACGGGCGTGCGCTCAAGGGTGAGTTTCTGCGTTCGGCGAAGCTGGTCAATACGATGATCGAGCAGCTTTCGGTGTTCACGTCAGAGGTCACCCGCGTGGCGCGCGAGGTTGGCATCGAGGGCAAGCTTGGCGGCCAGGCGAAGGTGAAGGGTGTATCGGGTGTCTGGAAGGATCTCACCGACTCGGTCAACCAGATGGCCGGCAATTTGACCGCGCAGGTGCGCAACATCGCCGAAGTGACCATCGCGGTCGCGAATGGCGACTTGTCCAAAAAAATCAC
>Ga0105044_10006363_pt1 | contig 16234 bp, 9 predicted proteins | sample MAT01_FD_78092 | JGI IMG/M metagenome (GOLD analysis project Ga0105044, IMG submission 78092) | Freshwater microbial communities from Lake Fryxell liftoff mats and glacier meltwater in Antarctica - MAT-01 | ecosystem: Environmental > Aquatic > Freshwater > Ice > Liftoff microbial mat | place... | reverse complement strand
TTGATTCCAGCGCCGACCCTCCCACCCCTTGGTGGAATCATGTCGAAAGCTGGAATCACTTCCTTCTCGAGTCTAACATCATTACCACACTCGATTTCCGAATCGAGCGGTGACTGGAATCACGTCCGGTCACCGACCAAAAAGCGTCGATGATTCCGGTTCAATTGACGTGGGTTGAAACGGAAATCCCGACAATTGTTGATGCGCCAGCCCTCAAGTACATTCATAACGACCACGAGGCGTCATCCTCGATGCCGAAGGTCTCGGCTGCGAAGCTGACGCCTCGTCTTCAACGGCGCAGAGTCTCACTTCTTCTTTTTCTTCGGCTCGATCTTCTTCGTCGCATCGGATCCTTCCGGGGCCTGCTCGCCCGGGGGCAGAGCGGCCTTGATAAGGGTGCCCTTGACGCCGTCGTAGACGCGGACGACGCCGTCCTCGCCCCCGGCGGCGACGATGCCGCCATCGGTGCTGGCGGATACGGTGTAAAGGAAGTCGCTGCCCGCGGAGGGATACGTCCGGCCGTTGGCGCCGTCGACGGTCCACGAGCGAAGGCTCGCGTCTCCGCCCGCCGTCAGGAACTCGGGCTTTTTGCCGCCGATCGACCAGACGCGCGTCACCTGCTTGGTGTGGCCGGGGGCATCCTTGAGTTTCTCTCCCTTTTCGTAATCCCACACCTTCACGAGATTGTCGGCGCCGCCGGAGAAGAGCTTCTTGCCGTCGATCGACCAGGCCACGTCCATCACATGGTGCGTGTGGCCCTCGAAGCTCTTGGCGAGCTTGCCTGCTGGCATCTCCCAGACCTTGATGAACTTGTCTGCGGCGGCGGTCGCCAAAAGCTTGTTATCCGGGCTGAAGGCGAGTCCGAAGACGGTATCGCTGTGGCCGTTCTTGATGTCGCCGACAGGCTTGCCGTTCGCGTCGAAGAGCTTGACCTCGCCGTCCTCGGTGGCCGCTCCGCCGCCCGTGGCGATGAGCTTGCCGTCCGGCGAATAAGCGATGGCGGTCACGCGATCCGCGAAACCGGGGATGCGTGTCTTCGGGGCGGCCTTTTCGACATCCCAGAGCGTCATTTCCTGGAAGCTGCCGGAGGCGAGCGTTTTGCCGTCCGGGCTGAAGGCCAGGGATTCGACAAGCGAGATATGGGCGGACTTCGTTTCCTTGCCGTCAGCGGTCTTGAGCGCCGGGTCGATGATGGTCACTTTGAAGTCACCGGTCTTGCCGTCGAAGAGGTGGATCTGGTTACCCCGCCCCGCGGCGACGATCGAGCCGTCCGGCTTCACCGCGATGGCGCGAACGGGCTTCACCAACGCCGGCGGCAGCGTCAGCACGATCTTCGGCTTCAACGCCACGGCGATCGCAGGGGCCTTCGCACCCTCATCGATCCACAGCTTGATCAGCGACAGTTCCGGCGACGTGAGCGGCTCTTCCTTTTCCGGCGGCATGATCGGCGTCTTCTGCCGACTACAGAACAGGAAGAGGTTGCTCTCCGCGGACTTGCCAGGAATCACGGCCTTGCCACGCTTCCCGCCCTTGAGAACCGCAGGGTACGTCGCCATGTCGTACTTGCCACGCTGCACGCTCCCGGCATGGCAGACCTGGCACTTGTTCACGAAGATCGGCTCGATGTCCTTCGCGTAATCGACCGGCGTCTTCCGCTTCAGGTCGATAACGGGCAGCGGCGGAAGCTTGCTCGCCTTCTCGTCCGCCGCCGTGGATATGGCGACCGAACCGATCGAGACCGCAAGAAAGGCCATGAAGAACCAACGCATGAAGAGGCTCCTGATCAGGGGGTCATTTCGCGATGTTGAAGTTGAGCTTGGTCTCGTGCAGCACGGGGTAATTCTTCTCGAACAGGCCGGTCACCTTCACCGTGGCGTTGTTCACGCTTCCCGGCTTGGCGCTGGGGTCAACCTTGATTGTCAACTTTGCTTCGTTCTGGCCGGGCGGGATCACCACTTCCGCAGCGGTCACACCCTTTGCCTCGGGCGGTGGCGTGAAGGCGACCTTGAACTCACCGGAGTAGTCGAGCTGCCGTTCGACTTTGACGATCACTTCGGCCGAGGCGCCGAGCTTGATGCTGCCGTTGGGCAGTGGACCCACGCTGATTCGAGCCAGCGACACCGGCACGATTCGCAGTTCGATCGGGTCCGTGAACTCCGTGGCGGGCACGTTTGTCTTGTTCTTCCCCATCGTGTCCTTGGAGAAGGGAACATTCGCAGTGCCTTTAATCACGAGGGTATACGAGCCCGGCGTTGCCGTGGGACGGACATCAATGGTCACCGCCGCCTCGGGTTTGTCCTTCGTCGGTTGGCCGGCGGGTTGCACACTCAGCAGATTCTGCTGAAGATTGTTCGGCGCCTGGGCCTCCGCAGTCAACGTCACTCCGGGCTTTTCCTCCGTGAGATAACGCACGATCACCGGCAGCGTGGCCTTGTCGCCCTGCTTGATCGTGAGGGGAGTGCCGGCCTTTTCATCCTTGTTGTTGACCTTGATCGTTGCCTTGCTCGGGTCGGCCGTCACGGTGAAAAAGCTCTTCTCGGGGCGGATCGCGAGGGCCAGGCTATCCGTGAGCCGACAGTAAAGCGGAAGGTTTGGGTTGTCCTTTGTTCCCCACAACAGTGACGCGGGTCGGGCAAGATCGACGATCGTCTTTCCGTCGACTTTCGCACTCGCTTTCACCTGGAAGTGGCCCGTGAACTCCTTGGCATCCTTCGCGATTCGCAGAGTCAGCGAGCCGTAACGAGCCGCGGGGCCGATGGTGAGCGGTTTCGCGGTCACGCCCGGAGGCAGGCCCTCGGCTGTCACGACGATCGGCTCGTTGTAGCCGTCGATTCGGTGGACGAAGACATCGAATGCCTCGGTGCCTTCGCGCCAGCCGGCACTGCCTGTGGGGAAGTATCGCGAGTAAGGCAGCACCACCGCTCGGAAGTCCGGTTTCGGCGATGCGACCCGCAGGCGGTACGCCGTGCGCGGGCCGGTGAGTGTACTGGCTTCCCGGGCCGCCACCTGGAGGTTGAACTTGCCATCGAACGGCACCGTCCAGCGAAGGGCGGGCGGGTCCGTGGTTCGCGTCGCGAAGTTGCTCATGTGCAGGGCGTCGATGTCGTCGTCGATTTCGCCCAGCAGGTCGCGGTTCTGGTTCGTCGCATCGTGGAGGCTGAAGAAATAGTCCGCTCGCGTGCCGATTCGCTCGGCCTGCAAGTCGATCATCAGAACGTCGCCCTTCTTCCCCTCGATGCGATACCAGTGGCGATCGTTGCGATTCTCCACCATGCCCACCATTTCAATCGGCAGCGTCAGCGGCAGGGCGTTCTCCGGCTGCAGGCCCATCGGGCCCTTGCGGATCTGCACTTTCTCGCGAGCAAAGTAAATCATCACCGCGTTCGATTCGCCGCTGGGCCCCTTGAGGCGATACTCGAAGCCGTCGAGCACGCCTTCAGGCGGCGTGATCTTCGTGCGCGTTGTGAGCTTGCGAGTGGCATCAGCGTTCGAGGGCGGTGTCAGCTTCACCAACAACTTCTCAAGCGGTCGGCCATCGACGGTGTACTCGCTGGTGGAACTGCCAGGGAGGTTTCGGCCATAGAGCGTGACCTCGGTGGTTTTGCCAGGCTCGACGACCGGCGGATAGACCGCGTCGATCCATGGGTCGGTGGAGATGGTCAAGCGATAGATATGGTCCGCACTGCCGCCAGCGTAAGCGAACTCGCTGAGTCGAACGATGTAGTCGCCATCCACGGGGATCATCAAATCCGTGACAGCGTCGTTGACGTCGTAGTTGCGATTCTGGGCGAGTTTCCGGCCGGTGCCGTCGTAAACCTCCATCAACGGTCGGGCCTTGCCATCGACCAGGGAGGCATGCGCCTGAAGCACGATTCGCTGGCCTTTCTTGGCGGTGAAGATCGTGTAGTCGACATCCGTGTTGGCCGAGATCGTGCCATGGATCGTGGTGCCGACATCGACGCGCTGAGCTTCCGGCACGTCGTTGTTCGGCTCCTTCTCGTTCACCTCGGGCCGTGAACCCACGATGAACGCCCGCGGGTTGCTGACGCCCCATCGCGAGGCGACACGGACATCGTGCAGGCCAGGCGGTACGTCCTTGGCGACTGTCACCTTGAAGTTGTGCGGGCCTTTCGAGGCGGCCTTGTCACGCTGATCCTGCGACGGCATCTTCTTCGGGTCCGGCGGCGGAGGCGGGAGATATTCCCCACGGAGCCCCGGATGCGAAAAGAGGAGCTTCTGCGGCTCGTCAAGATCAGAGCCCGTCACGGCCACTTCCACCGTGGCTCCTGCCTTCGCGCCGGCGGGGAAGACGTTGGTCATCCGCGGCGACGGCAGCCCCTGCGGTTGTGCCAGCACGCCGGTAGCGCACGCAGCGAAACAGATGAGCCCAAGGATCGGCCGAGGCATGGAGAGCGCTCCGGACGGCGAAGAGGAAGCGGGATCGCAGCAGTGTCGAGACGCGACCAATCGCGGCTGGCAGGTGATTGTGATGGTAAACCCTGCTCGTGAAGCGGTCAAGGGGCAGGCCATATGAAACCTCCCGGGAGCGACCGCGAAGAATCTCCACCCGAATGGGAAAATGGTCTTTGTAGCCCAGGGAAAGTTTCTGTAGAATCCTGGTGTCCCGCCTTCGAGATCGCGTTTCCTTCGCTCTTCCCAGGTTCGACATGCCTGCATCACGAACTTACGCCGTCGCGATTCTGACACTCGTTTCGGCCAGCGCCTCTGGTGCGGAACCGGTGGCCACGGCTTCCGAGAAGGTCAGCTATTACAAGGACGTCCGCCCCATCTTCCAGCAGAACTGCCAGGGCTGCCATCAGCCGGCCAAGGCCCAGGGCGGCTTCCTCATGATCGAGCGGGACGACCTGCTCAAATCGGGCGACTCCGAGAAGCCTGGCCTTGTGCCCGGCAAGCCCGAGAAGAGCTTTCTCATCCACGAAATCACCCCCGGGAAAGACGGCAAGATCGAGATGCCCAAGGGCCGTGATCCCTTGACACCCGAACAGCGAAAGCTCATCGTGGATTGGATCACCCAGGGGGCGATCGACGACACGCCCGCCTCCGCCAAGATCGCGGTGGTGGATGAACAGCATCCGCCCGTGTATCAGGCCCCTCCCGTGATCACCGCGCTCGCGTTCAGCCCGGATGGGAAACTCCTCGCCGTCGCCGGCTTCCACGAAGTGCTCCTTTATTCCGCGGATGGGTCGAAACTTCTCGCCCGGCTCATCGGGCTCTCGGAGCGAGTGCAGTCGCTTGCCTTCAGCCCGAATGGCAAGCGGCTTGCGGTCTCCGGCGGCGCCCCGGGCCGTTTTGGCGAAGTCCAGATCTGGGACGTCGAGACGCAGAAGTTGAAGCTCTCCGTGCCCGTCACCTTCGACACCATCAACGGCGTCTCGTGGTCCCCCGACGGCTCGAAAGTCGCTTTCGGATGCACGGACAACACGGTTCGCGCCATCGATCCCGCCAGCGGCAAGCAGGTGCTTCAGATGGGCACGCACGCCGACTGGGTGCTTGGCACCGCGTTCAGCCAGGATGGTGATCACCTCATCTCCATCGGCCGGGACATGACCGCCAAGCTCACCGAAGTGTCGACGCAGCGCTTCATCGACAACGTCACCAGCATCACGCCGGGAGCTCTCAAGGGCGGGCTTTCCGCCCTTGATCGCCGGCCGGTGCAGGTGAAGAAGATGACGAAGGTGCCCGACGACTCTGGGGGCACCTCCACCGAAAAGGTTTACGATGAGGTGCTCACCGCAGGGTCCGACGGCACGCCTCGGCTGTACAAGATTCATCGCGAAACGAAGCGAGTCATCGGCGACGACGCGAACAGGGTCAAGGAGTTTGCCGCGATGCCGGGACGGATTTACAGCGTGCAGTTCGACAAGGTCGGCCGCCGCTTCGCAGCCACCAGCAGCCTTGACGGTGCCGGCGAGGTCCGTGTGTACGACATCGAGACGGCGAAGTTCGTGACCTGCGAGAAGGCGACGGGCCCCGCTTACGCCGTGGCCTGGGCTCCGGAGGGAAACACGGTCGCCTCCGCGGGATTCGATGGCACCGTCTGGCTGAATGACGCCGCGACCGGCAAGCTCAAGAAGGCCTTCGTGGTGATGCCCACGGCCAAGACCGTCACCAGCGCGAAGTAAGGCGGTTCGGCGGAAGCAGCCCCCTTCCCGCCGAAGTTCATGGATGAGCAGGTATCGAACCTTGAACATTAACGTGATCTCCCGAGGCTCTCAACTATGTCACGTGTTCTCACTCTCCTCGCGATGCTGCTTGCCAGTTCCCTCGCAAGCGCCGCGGAGCCCTCGACGGATGTCGAGAAACTGCCGCAGGGCGCCAAGGTGCTGAAGCTCGAGGCCCGGCCCGCGAAGATTGACCTGGCGTCGCCCTTCGCGTACGCGCAGCCGATCATCACCGCGACGCTCGATAATGGCGACGTTCAGGATGTCACACGGCTCACCTCGACGCTGGCCCTGCCCAAGGATCTGATCACGCAGGCGCCTGCCACGGGCTTGATCCGCCCGAAGACCACTGGCAAGGGAACGATCGAGTTCGCCCTGGGCGGCAAGTCGGTTGCGATCCCCGTCACAGTGTCGGGCACTTCGACCGCGGAGCCGGTGAGCTTCCTTCGCGATGTGCAGCCCGTGCTTTCGAGGCTGGGTTGCAACGCCGGCACCTGCCACGGCGCCCAGCAAGGGAAGAACGGCTTCAAGCTTTCCCTTCGCGGCTATGACGGCATGTACGACTTCCGCGCCTTGACCGACGATCTCGAAGGCCGTCGCTTCAATCGGGCCGCGCCCGAACAGAGCCTGATGTTGCTGAAGACCTCCGGCGCCATCCCGCACGCGGGCGGCGTGCTGACGAGCCCCGGAGAACCGGCGTACGAGATGCTTCGGCGCTGGGTCGCGGAAGGTGTGAAGTTCGATCGCGAAGCGGTTCGCGTCCGCAGCATCGAACTCTTTCCGAAGGATCCGACGGTCGCTCGACCGGGTTCCAAGCAGCAGTTCGCCGTCATCGCCACATACACCAACGGCCAGACTCGTGATGTGACCGCGGAGGCCTTCATCGAGTCCAGCAATGGCGAAGTGGCGACCGTGGACCGGACGAACAAGCTGACCGCCATCCGCCGCGGCGAGGCGACGATGCTCGCTCGATACGAAGGAGCTTATTCCGCCTCCACCGTGGTGGTGATGGGCGACCGCAGCGGGTTCGTGTGGTCCGCTCCGCCTGCGTTGAACTTCATCGATGAACTGGTGGACAAGAAGCTGAAGCGTGTGAAGGTGCTGCCCAGCCCTCTGTGCGACGACGCGGAGTTTATTCGCCGGATCTACCTGGACATTGCTGGCCTTCCCCCCACACCCGAGGCGGCTCAGAAGTTCCACGACGACCCGCGCGAGAGCCGGGTGAAGCGTGAAGCGCTCATCGAATCGCTCGTCGGTTCCGAGGCGTACATCGAGCAATGGACGAACAAGTGGGCCGACCTTCTTCAGGTGAATCGCAAATTCCTGGGCGATGTCGGGGCCACGGCCCTGCGGAAATGGATCCGAGACGCCGTCGCGAAGAACATGCCTTACGACCAGTTCGCGTACTCGGTGCTCACGGCCAGCGGCTCGAATGTCGAGAACCCGCCCGCGTCTTACTTCAAGGTGCTTCGCACGCCCGACGCCCTGATGGAGAACACGACGCAACTCTTCCTGGCGATCCGCTTCAACTGCAACAAGTGCCACGACCACCCCTTTGAACGCTGGAACCAGGACCAGTACTACCAGATGGCAGCGTTCTTCGCTCAGGTGGATCGCAAGGAAGATCCAAAATTCAAGGGTCAGAAGCTCGGGGGCACCGCGGTCGAGCAGGGCAAACCGCTTGCGGAGGTGATCGCAGACCTTACGACGGGCGAGGTCAAGCACGAACGCACGAACCAGGTGTCGGCGCCGACGTTTCCTTTCGAGATCCGCACGAAGCTGGCCGACGAAGGCAGCCGCCGCGAACGGCTGGGCCACTGGATCACGGACCCCACAAACCCCTATTTCGCCAAGAGCTATGTCAATCGTGTGTGGAGCTACCTGGTTGGCACCGGGCTCATCGAGCCGATCGATGACATTCGGGCCGGCAATCCGCCCTCGAACCTGGAACTTCTGGACCGCCTCACCGAGGAATTCGTGAAGAGCGGCTTCGATACGCACAAGCTCATCAAGCGGATCTGCCAGTCTCGCACGTATCAACTCTCGATCGCGACGACCAAGTGGAACAAGGACGACGACCTGAACTTCTCCCACGCCATGCCAAGGCGCCTCTCAGCCGAAGCGCTTTACGACGCGGTCCATGCTGTGACGGGTTCCACCAGCCGCCTGCCCGGCCTGCCGCCGGGCTCACGAGCGGCCCAGCTGGTCGATAGCAACGTGGAACTGCCGGGCGGGTTCCTCGAACTCTTCGGCAAGCCGGTTCGCGAGAGCGCCTGCGAGTGCGAACGATCCAACGGCATGAACCTCGGCCCGGTGCTCGCCATGGTGAATGGGCCGATCGTCGCCGATGCGATCAAGGATCCTTCGAATCGCCTCGCCAAGATCATCAACGAGACGAAGGACGATGCGAAGGCCGTGGAGTCGATCTACCTGGCCGTACTGTCCCGCAAGCCGACGCCTCGCGAGATCGAGGCGGGCACGCAAGCGATCCGGGCCGCCAAGGGGGACCTGATCGCCCTCCAGGACGATTACAAGAAACGCCTGGCCGAGTTCGAGGCCTACAAGACCGGCCTCGATGCCAAGCAGGCGAAATGGGAGCAGGAGCAACTGGCCCAGAAGCCGACCCCGTGGACCGTGCTGGAACCGACGAACATGGTCGCCACCAGCAAGGCGAAGCTGAGCAAGAATTCGGACAACTCGATCTTCTCCGAGAGCAAGGGCGAAAATGCGGAGAGCTATCGCATCAGCGCGGAGACGAAGCTCAAGAAGCTGACGGGCATCCGCCTGGAGGTGCTCACCGATGCCAAGCTACCGAAGAACGGACCAGGCCGTGGCCCTGAGAACGGCAACTTCGTCCTCAGCGAGTTCAAGGTGAACTACAAGCCATCCGCGGAGAAAGGCGCCCCCAAGCCGGTGAAGTTCAGCAAGGCCGAGGCGAGTTTCACCCAGCCAAGCTTCAATGCCAATAACGTCATCGACAACAACCCCACGAGCGGTTGGGCCATCGACGGCGGCACTGGCAAGGATCAGTCACTCGTGCTCACCTTGCTGCGACCGACCAACACGCCTGAGGGGGCGTCGCTCAACTTTGTCCTCGACCAGAACTTCACCAAGGGTCATGTGCTCGGCAAGTTTCGCCTCTCGGTGACGGACGACGTCGCTCCGCGTGTGAAGTCCCCGCTCACCGAGGAGGAGACGGCCCTGCTGTCGAAGCCCGCCTCCGAACGATCTGCGAAGGAGAAAGCCGCTCTTCGCCAGAAGTATCTCGCGCAAGATCCTGACTATCAGCGTCTCAGCCGCAGTGCCAGCGAGTCTCCGCCCGCCGATTCGCGATTGCTGGGTGCACAGGACCTCGTGTGGGCGTTGATTAACAGCCCGGCGTTCCTGTTCAACCATTGATTCCCGGGAGAATGCGGATGTCCCTTCGCACCCGCGTCCTGCTTGTCGTTGCACTCGTCGCCCTGGCCTTGTCGCCTGCGTTCGGCCAGCCGGAGGCCGAGGGGCCACGCCCAGGGAAGTACCGAATTTTCACCATCCCCACCGCCAAAGGTATTCCGCTGTTTCTGGGATGGTTCGAGTTGGAGAAGGGCGGCCGCTACAAGGCCCACCTGCCCGGCGATCGTCTGCTGGGTGAAGGCGAGTACGAGTATCAGGCGGCCTCGAAATCCGTGGCATGGAAGACTGGTCCTTACAAGGACGACAAGTGGGGCGGGCGCTTCTTCGTGACGCGAGAAGGCAAGTCGCACGAGATCTCTCTCAAGCCCAGCACCCGCGCGACCAATAGCATCGACGCGAAGTAAACCGTATCGCCCCGGTCGCGAGGCCCTCACCCCGCGACCCTTCCCACTCACCTCACACGCACCTGGAACTTCACCACGCCTCGCTGGCCGGGCAGCAGCTTCGTCGGGAACTCCCAGCGTACCACCACGGAGCCTGCCTCGTTTTCGGCTGTCGTGAAGTTCGCGGCTCGATCGGAGAGCGCGGAACCCGGGATATACGCCAGTCGACCGCTGAGGCTGTCGCTGAGTACGATGTCCGAAATCGGCCGATTGCCACTGTTGATGTAGCGGAGCGTCACCCAAATCACGTCGCCTTGCTTCACGTTGTCCGCGGGGTCCACGCTCTTCGTCACGCTCAGCGGGCAGACATTCGGATACGCTGTGATCTGCTCGGGCTCCACGAGCGACCCCGTGATCTGCACGCCTTCCACCTGCCCGAGGATGCTGGGCCTCGTCGAGGCGACGAACGAAGCGGTGCCGTCCACCTCCACATACGTCATCGGTTTCACCGGAGCCAGCATGCCGATGGGCTTCTCGCGGCCGATCTCAGCCATCGGTGCATTGCGAGCGCGGAACTCGACGCCGGCCGTGATGTGATGGCTCACTCCAGGGCCGGTCGCGAAACGCAGGCCGGCCGGCACAGTCTCCGCTCGCTGAATCACGAAGCGAGGCACACAGATGCAGACCACATTGGAACTGATGACTTGGCGCTTGCCGCCCATGGTGAACTCGACGCCCACGTCGGTGGGGTCGAGGCCGGCGATCTTTCCTTGCGGCCCGATGCCAAGGCGCAAGCCGCGATCGCCACCGTCGAGCGTGCATTCCTCGACGGCCTCGCGCGGTCCAAGCTTGGGATCGAAGAGGGGAATCGTGAACCAGGGGATCACCGGCGGGGCCGCGGGCGAGCGAAGCCGGTTCTCGCCGGGGAGCAGCACCGTGCCCGGGATCGCTTGCGAAAGCAGTTCCACCGCAGTCGGAGCACGGTCGCCGAAGCGAACGATCGCGACCAGCCGGCCGCTTGACGTCGCGGCTTTCACCGCTTCATCCTCGCTATCGGTCGTGATCTCGATCGGTGCATCGGCTCGGGCCTCCGCGGGCACGGCCTTCTCGGGGTCTTCCAGAGAGATCACCTTCGTGATCGCCACACCATTGATCGCCCGCTCGAGATCCTCCGACGTGAAGGTCAACGGAATCGGATAGTCCATGTACTTCATGCCCGGCCTCATCACCAGCGAGCCACGGACTTCAATCTCAGGGTAAAGCGTCTGCCCGGGGCGGAACGGCAGGTTCGCAAGTTCGAGTCGATAGACATACCCAGGGCGAAAGCCGAAGACCGCCGGGGCATCGAAGACCTTGCTGCCAGGTGCGCCGGGAAGTGCCGTCACCCGGACGCCCTCGGGCGCCACGACCTTCGCCGCAAGAAGCGGAGCGATCGGCAGCATCACCGGCATCTCGGGCTGGGCCACCGTGAGTGGAACGAGCAGCGTGAACAGACCGAGGTTCATGGACGCGCTCCGAAGAAGGCTTTATAAACAGAGCCCACGGCCGCAAAAGACCGTGGGCTCGAATCGTGACGCGGGCCGGTTTACTTCTGCCGGGGCAGTGTGGGCAGCATGGCCGGGGTCGGAATCGAGGAACTTGTCGGCGATGAAGGAGCCGAGGTCGTGGTACTCGGCACCGGCTTCGGGAACGCCCCCGGCGTCGGCACGGGCGTCATGGTCGGCGCGAAGGCCGGCGGCATGGCCATCATCGGCTGGGGTGTCGGCATCATCGTCTTCATCGGCGCGGCACCGGGCATACCCGGGATCAAGCCAGGGCCGGGCATCGGGGCCGGGCCGTTCGTGCTCGGCTGGTTCATCGCCGGGGAGAAGTTGTTCTCCAGGTCGATGTTGCCGAGCGTCACGATCGCCAGGATCGAGCCGCGGCGCTGAGCCTCCACGACGGGGTCCGCACCGGGATCGAGCCGCGTGGAGACGATCTCTTCCGCACCGCCGACGGTCGCGAAGTCCGCGAACTCGCGATCCGGAAGATAGATCACCTTCACCACCATGTTGCCCGCGATCGCCTGATCGAAGTCTTCGTTGGTGAAGCCGATGGGCACCGTGCTGTGGGCCAGGAATCGCATCGTCTTGGGGTTGGACACCACGATTTCGAGCGTGGGGTAGAAGACCTTGCCAGGGTAGTTCGGCAGCAGGCTGTTCAGACGCAGGCGATAAACCTGGGCCTGGAGGAAGTTGTAAGCGGCCGGCGCGGTAAGAGCGTTGGCCTCCTCGGTGAACCGACCGGTGGGAAGCTGCCAGCCAATCCGCATGCCGGCGGGGCCGACGAACTTGACGGAGGACCGCTGGTTGGTGGGCTGCTGCATCATCGCGGGGTTGATGGCACCGACAGCCGCGACGGCTCCGGGCGGGCCCATTCCGGGCACGGGAAGGATGCCAGGCGGGTTCCCGGGCATGCCGCCCGTGTCGTACATCGCTCCGTTCTGGCCGTGGGAGAAGCCCCCATGCATCCGGGAGCCGACGTTATGCAAGCTCGGAACATGAGCCACTTCCGAGCTGCCCTCGGTGGACTTGTGGAGGAACCCGGCAGGCTGCACCTGGGAGGCGCCACCGATCTTGGCGGTGCCGACCGGTGCATCCCCCGGCGTGGCGCCTCGGGCCCCGTAAGCCACGGGTTCACCAGTGGGGCCCGTCATGCCCGGGATCAGCTTGCTCTGGGTCGCCCGGCCGAAGTGGCCAGCGGAGGGCGGCTGCTCCTGCTTGGCTGCCGTCTTCCCACCGGGGCTCATGCAGCCGCCGCCGAGCCCGGCCAGCAGCGCGAGTGTGGTCGCGGTACGCTTCATCGCTTTTCCTCGCGTGGGTCGTCGAGCCCCGATGCCGTGCCCCACCCGGGGCCACCCGTTCCTGAACGGTGTTCGGTTCGACTCGGACTTTGCACCAGATGAATCGACCGAACGAAGTACGGAACTTTGGTAAAACCCTGGTATCTGGCAGACTCGGCCCCTTTCTCGCGACTGGCACGACCTGCACCACACTCATAATCGGCACAGGCTGCACAAGCTTGGTGAGGTAAGAAGTTGTTTCATACACTCCCGGACTTTGGCGCCGGCGACACATCCAGGATCCTGGGCGACGGTTTCAGCCGCTTGCGGCGAAGCGATGCGGAGCGCGGCCACCTCACACGGTGGAGCAGGACTGCGATCTCGCGTTCCTCGCCAAGTGACCGTGCGCGGCAGCGCCTCGCCGCAAGCGGCTAAACACAGCTAAACCGAAGACCCGGATCTCGCCTGAGGCGAATCTAGACTTGTGGGCGACGTGTGTGCCAGTCGGTGGCGGACTCGTACATGCGGGCGGCACGCAGTAGCGTCTCTTCCTCGAAGGGCGGTGCGAGCAGTTGCAGCCCGATGGGCAGGCCCGCCCTCGTGAAGCCGCAGGGCAGGCTCAGTCCGGGGAGACCCGCGAGGTTGGCGCTCACGGTGTAAACATCCGAGAGATACATCGCCAGCGGATCGCCGGACTTCTCGCCGAGTTTGAACGCGGCCGTGGGAGTCGTTGGGCCCATCACCACGTCGCACTTTGCGAAGGCGTCATCGTAGTCCTGCTTCACGAGGCGGCGAACCTTGAGCGACTGCACATAGTAGGCGTCTTTGTAACCGCTGGAAAGAACGTACGCGCCGATCATGATGCGCCGCTTCACCTCGGAGCCGAAGCCCTCGCCCCGGGATTTGCTGTACGTCGCGATGAGGTCCACTTTCTCTTTCGTGCGATGGCCGTAGTGCATGCCGTCGAAGCGGGCGAGATTGCTGGACGCCTCCGCCGGGGCCACGATGTAGTACGCGGCCAGGGCGTACGAACTGTGGGGCAGCGAGACATCGACGAGTGTGGCACCTTTCGTCTCGTATTCCTTCATCGCGGCGCGGACGGCCGACTCCACTTCCGCATCGAGCCCTTCGCCGAAGAACTCGCGAGGCACGCCGATCTTCAGGCCTGTGAGAGGTTGATCGAGGCTTTGCGAATAAGCCGGCACGGGCCGATCAACGCTGGTGCTATCCCGGCGATCGTGCCCGGCGATCGCTTCGAGAAGCAGGGCGGTGTCCGCGATGTTGCGGGCGAACGGGCCGATCTGGTCGAGCGAACTGGCGAACGCGACGAGGCCGTAGCGAGACACGCGGCCATAGGTGGGCTTGAGGCCGACGACGCCGCAAAGGGCGGCGGGCTGGCGGATGGAGCCGCCCGTATCGGTGCCGAGAGACAACGGAGCCTCGCTGGCTGCGACACACGCCGCACTGCCGCCGCTGGACCCGCCAGGGATACGGCTGGTGTCCCACGGGTTCGCGGTCGGGCCGAAGGCGCTGTTCTCCGTGGACGAGCCCATGGCGAACTCGTCCATGTTCGTCTTACCGATCAGGATCGCATCCGCGGCCCGCAGCTTCTCGACGACGGTCGCATCGTAAGGCGGTCGAAAGTTCTGGAGGATCTTGCTCCCGCAGGTGGTCGGAACGCCCCGAGTGCAGAGCACGTCCTTGACCGCGACGGGAACACCCGCGAGAGCGCCGAGCGCCTGGCCGGAACTTCGCTTCGCGTCGATGGTGGCGGCCTGCTGCCTCACGTCGGCTTCATCCACATGTAGGAACGCGCGGATCGCCGGCTCTCGTGAACGAATCGTGGCGAGGAACGCCTCCGCGATTTCGCGGGCGGAAGCTTTCCCGCCGGCCTGAAGGGAAAGGAGTTCAGTGGCTGTGCGGTCAGTCAGGCTCATGGGTTCGATCCCGTCCCAATGCGAAGAACAGCCCGACGCGCCAGCCCCGTATTCCGCACCCTTGCTGATGGCGGCTTCGCATCCGGCTCTGGGTTGTGTACTAATCGGTGGGGACGGGCGACAGCGTTCGCGCCAAGATTTGGACGGGAGACGGAAGCCCGAGGCGTTGCAGCATCTCGCGTGGACGAGCCGTCAGAGCCGTCGCAGAGAGGGAAGGAAAGCCGCTTGTTGGCCGCCTTTGTGGGGCCGACCTTACGGCGACCCCCGCTCGCCAAACCGCTTGCACAGGTCAAGCCACGTGGCTAAAGTAACCCTCATACTCTCCGTCGCCCCATTTCCGAACCGATCCACCATGCCCCGCCATTTGATCGCCCTTACTCTCGCTGGCCTCTCAACCGGCTGGGTTGGTCGCCGCTCTGAGCAGGGCCAGGACCTCCGACTGACCCAGGCGACGGAGGGTCTCGACGTTCCGCCGGGGGATCGCGGCCAGCGAGCCCGGATCGCCCGCCACCTCGGTGATGCTCTCCTCCCGGAGCAGGTGGAGCATCGGGTGCGGGGACCGGTTTGTATAGTTCTCCGCTGCATCGGGGGACGTGCCCGCGAACTGGTAGAGCGGATGGAAGCTCGCAATTTGGATCACCCCCCGCAACCCGTGGTCGCTCACCAGATGGTCGGCCTCGGTGAGGAAGTCGCAGTAGTCGCGGAAGTCAGGCAGCGCCCTGGGGTGGATCAGCAGCGTCGTTTCGACGTCCGCCCGCGGGACCGCAGCCAGCGCTGCCAGCTCCCGGGATAGGTCTTCGAGCAGCGCCGTCTCTTCCGCCGCGTCGGTGACCGCATATCGGATGAGACCTGCCTCGGACACCCGCCGGGCGAACGGGCACAGGTTCAGCCCGACCACCACAGCCGAGACCCACCGGCGGGTAGCTTCTATCACCGCCTGGTCGTCCTGCTCGCCCATGGCTCTCCCCGGTCCGGCGTTGTAAGGGCGCCATTGGCATTCAAGTGCCCGTGCCAAGGCGCCGCCATCCCGTCAGTTTATCCGACCCGGCAGGGCATTACGTCCGAAGGTCATTCGTTCACGTAGCTACACCACGATCTCACACCTCTGCGGACTGGAAGTCTCGTGACCGTGCCACGGGTCATGCTCTCTCCCGCCAAGGACACGTGCTGACGATTACTCGCTGACCAGCCCGTTGAGTAACTCAGGATGCTCTTGCGTCATCACGTCCCTTGCTTTGAAGGTGAACCTCCCGCATCAACAGGAACAGGGGGCAGGTGAAGGCGAACGCCAACAGGAATGTGCCGAGGACGTACACCCAGATGTACCGCATCCCGAGTCGCCTCGCTTCGACGACCATCCACACCAGCACTGGAATCGTCCCGATCAGGAAATCGGAGGTGATGGAGCCCATCAAGGTCGTTGCAAACCCCTCGGCCACCCACCGCTGCGGAGTGAGCATCTCGCCCGACTCCCGCATGAAGCGGAGGTTGAAGTACCAGGGGACGACAGCCCCT
>Ga0105044_10006359_pt1 | contig 16241 bp, 12 predicted proteins | sample MAT01_FD_78092 | JGI IMG/M metagenome (GOLD analysis project Ga0105044, IMG submission 78092) | Freshwater microbial communities from Lake Fryxell liftoff mats and glacier meltwater in Antarctica - MAT-01 | ecosystem: Environmental > Aquatic > Freshwater > Ice > Liftoff microbial mat | place... | reverse complement strand
GTTAGCGGTGGAAAGAAAAATCATGAAGGACACGAAACGGAATGGAAATGGGGCTGCCCCGCGGCGCAGGTTCGACGAGACGTACAAACGTCATGCCGTGGAGCTGACGATGCGAGAGGATCGGACCGTCAAATCGGTAGCCGAAGAGATAGGAGTGGGGGTCGAGAGGCTCTACAATTGGAGGCATTTGTATGCGCCACGCCCATCGGGTGCGAGTGCGGGGAGCGACCCATCGCTACCTAGGCCGGCAATACCGTCTCAAGGTGCGGCGCGACGAGCAAGTCGGTGTAAAACTCGTGGGCGGCTATCTTCAAGTAGCCACTAAAACCGGCAGTCCCACGGAAGTAGAAACCTTGCTCAACCGCTGGTTCCGCGAGAAAGCCGTTGAGCAGTTCTCGGCTCGCGTCACGAAGTGGCAGGAATGGTGCAGCGAACGCAAACTTCCACCGCCGCGGATGCAACTCCTTAAGATGCCGAAACGGTGGGGCAGTTCACACCGGAACGGTCGCATATCTCTCAACCCTGAGTTAGTGAAAGCGCCTTCGATCTGCATCGACTATGTCATCACCCACGAAATTTGTCATTTGAAGCACCCTCAGCACGACCGTGCTTTCTTCAATCTGCTGGATCAAATGTGTCCTAACTGGCGAGCGATCAAAGCCCGATTGGAACAGGTGTAGTCGCTGTAACGGTGGTCATAGCCCGAGGATGCTGCTAATGACTACTCTCTCCGCAAGGCAGCTGCCTCCCTTGGTGCGAAATCCAGCGGAGCCTGCACTGACTACTCGCGCGCACGCACGTACAAGATCGTCAAAGCCGCTCCCACGCGGGTATCGGCGCCCGGATCGTCCAGGAGGGGCACGTAATGCCGCAGGCTGGCCGCCGTGGACTGCTGAAGGAGCCCGTTACATACTTCGAAGCGGGCATCCATCGACCCTTTGGCCAGAACCTGCTCCAAGGCCGTGCGCCACGCGGGGCGGCGGGCGGGGTTGGCATCGAGGGCGAAGGCCGCACTCAACAGATACGCATACGCCTCGGTGCTCGGCGCCTCCGCGTCCGCCGCTTGCGCCAGCATTCTCAACGCCGTCGTGTCGCCCGTGCGGAGCCAGCGCAGTGCATAGGCTGCACTCAAGCGGAGGCTGGCGTTGGGCGAACGTAGCAGGCTGCAGAGCCGCTCCAACGCCGTCGGCTCGTCCCGCAGACAAAGCGACCAGAGCGCCAACGCACCGATCGATTCCGAGGGACCGTCGACGGAACGGCGCACGAGGTCGAGAACCGGACCGTCCACGCGGACGCGCAGCTTGCAGAGCGTTTCGAGCGCCTGGGGTAGGTCGGACGGAGACGGACTCAGAAATATTTTCTCGATTTGCGCCACGCACTCGTCGCGTTCGGCCTCGGTCGGCGACGTATTCGCCAGGACCCGCCAGACACCGACGCGATAAAGCAGCGAGTCCGCTTTGGACGCCAGTTGCAGGAATCGCTCGCGCATGGCGATCGCCTCGCCACCGGCGAGCAACGCCTCCGCGGCATGGATTTTGATCCAGGTTTCGTCACGGTCGAAGATGTCGTGGAGAATGGCCTTGGCCTTGGTCGTCGTCGCGTCGTCGGGCGCGGTGAGCCAGGTTGTATTCACCCGTCGGATAATGTGAGAATTCTTCGCGCCGTCGCTCATGTCCATGTAGGCAAAAAGCACCGCCTCGCCCACGAAATGAATCGCGATGTAACAGTAATCGCTGCGTGGACCGCTTTCGAGCAGCTTGGCCGTGCGCCAGGTGGAGCCACCGTCCGACGAAAGCGCGGCCACGAGGGGGGTCCGGCTGCGGTAGATCGATGCCGAGACTGTGAACGGAAACTGGCCGGAGTGGTCATTGAAGACCGCCAGCAGATCCGCGGAATCCGGAAGGCGCTTGATACTGGCCGGCGAGGCGGGCGATCGCAGCGTCGTCGGCTGCGGAGCGCTCCACGTGTCTCCGCCGTCAACCGACCGGAATCCATACTGGCGGCCTTGGTCGGTTCGGGCCCAGCCGAAAAGCGAACCGTCCGCCAGTTCCACCACTCCCGGCTCCTGCAATCCTGTCGTGCTGGCCACCGGCAGCGTCCACCAGGTTTTCGCCTCGGCCCACGTCGCACCTTCGTCGTCGGAATAATACCAGAGGGCGAGGCCCCGGTGATCGATGCTGTGCCCGGTTCCGTCATCGACCTCCCGCGTGGTGCGATGAAACGCCACCGGGACGATCAAGCGGCCCCGCGAGGTCTGGATCGCCCGGTCGTTGTTCAGGACAAAATAGCCAGGCGCCTTCAGGATGCTGCGGGACGCGGACCAGGTGACTCCTTCGTCGCTGGAGATCCGCAGATACGGACGGCAGTCCAGGGTCCCGCGCTTGATGAGCGTGAAAAGGGCGATCTTCCCGCTCGCCAGCCGGAGCAGCGAAACGCTCATCTCCATCGTATTTGGCTCCGGGGTGAAGAGCGCGCGCGGCTCGGTCCAGGTCCGCCCCTGGTCGTCGGAGGACATCTGGGCGATGCGGCACGGGCTGAAGTCGGACGAGCCGCCGGAAAACTGCGAATAAAGAAAAAGGATCCGGCCGGACGTGAGCGTCACGAACGCCCCTTCGGAATTGCGCGGATGCTGCGGGGTGTTCGGCAGGACGTTCGCGACCGCGTTGACGGGCTCGGCGGCGGCGAGCCGCCCGGCCACAAGCGCCAGGCCCAGGACAAGGAGAGTTTTAATCATCGGGCTGGAGCTTTCGGAATGTTCAACGCCGCCAACGGGACGCTCCTGATCCGCAGCCGGGAGAGCCGGCCCAGTTGGTCATTGCCGGCCACGTACGCGAGCAGCACCGCATCGTCGGTGAAATGAATGGCGGTGTAGCAAAACCAGCCGGTGAGATCGTCCTCAATCACCTGCGGCGCACCCCAACTCTTCGCCCCGTCGGTCGAGAACGCCGCCACCAAGGGCGCCCGTTGCGTCAGCCTCTCCGGCGCCGGCACGCGTCCCGAGTGGTCATTGTAAACCACCATGAGGGTGTCGGTCTGCGGCACCCGTTTGATGCTGGCCGGCGAATTCGGCGAACTGAGGGACGTGGGCACGGGCGCGGTCCAGGTCAGCCCGTCGTCCTTTGACGTGAACTCATACTGGAAACGCTGGTCCGTGCGGCTCCAACCGTAGAGCGAGCCGTCGGGCAACTGGACGACGCCCGGTTCCTGCAGCCCGGATGCACTCGCGACAGGAAGCCCCCACCACGTATTCGCTTCCTTCCACGTCGCGCCTTCGTCGTCGGAGTAGATCCACAGGGTAATGGCGCGCGAGTCCCACGACGACCGCTCGTCCTCGCTCCCCAAGGTGCGGTGATAGCCCAGCGGAATGACAATACGGCCGCTGGAGGTTTGGATGATCCGATCGTTGTTCAGCACGAAATAACCGGGCGCCGCCAGCACTGTCTTCGGCTCGGACCAAGTCGTGCCTTCGTCCGTCGAGATCGACAGGAGCGGATGGCAGTCGAGCCACTTGTTTCTCTTCACGCAGTGAAACCGCGCGATCTTGCCGCTGGCCAGCCGCAGGAACGAAACGCTCATGATATTCTGGTATCGTCCGGTCGGCACCGCGACACGCGGCTGGCTCCAGGTCTTTCCCCGATCGTCCGAATAAATTTCGGCGATGGCCGACGGACTGTGATCGTGCTGGCCCTCGGAAAACTGCGAATAAGAAAAAAGAATTCGGCCAGAGCGCAGCGTGACGAAAGCCCCTTCCGTATTGCGCGGGTGTTCCGGCGTCGGGCTGATGTCGTGGGGAGGCGGCAGAGCCGGGGCGGCGCGCAGGCCGGCGAGCAAGACGAGACCGAGGACGAGCGCCGCAAATTTCCGCACCGGGAGAAGGTCGCGACGGCGGTGGGACTTGGCGCCGGAATCGGTGGCAATACGACGGGGCGAAAATGCATCGGCGGGGGTGAGCGGAATCATGCGATTCAAAATGTGTCCGCCCATCCACTCCTAAAGGTTCGACAAGCTATCAAAAAAAGTGACACGTTGCCTCACGTGAAGTCCCACACCTCTGCGCTTTCGGAGTTCCACCGCGCGAGCGTATCCGATCAGGCGGCCGCCGCGCTCCGGGAATCGATTCTCCAGGGTGCGTGGGGCGAGCTCCTGCCAGGCGAACATGAGCTCGCGCGCCGCCTCAGCGTCAGCCGGCCCACCGTCCGCGCCGCCCTGGCCCGGCTGGCGGAAGAAGGCTTCATCGCCATCAAGAAGGGATGCCGCACCCGGCTCCTGCCGACGAGCCACAAAAATTCATTCAACGCTCCGCCCACCGTCTGCTTGGTTGTTCCCTCGTCGCGCGAAACGAGGGGCTTCAGCGGGCATCCCTTGCTCATGGAATTGCGAGCCCGCTTTGCCGAACAGGGAGTCGGCTGGGAGGAAACCTTCAACCGCGCACTCGCCGGACGGCATCCCGAATCCCGCCTGGCCACCATGGTAAGCGGCCGGCGGCATGTCTGCTGGCTGTTGCTTGGCGCCTCGGCGGCTATCCAAAGGTGGTTTGCCGAGGCCCGCGTCCCCACCTTGGTCCTTGGCTCGTGCCACCCGGGCGTCGAACTGCCCTCCGTCGACGTCAATTACTACGCGATCGGGTGGCACGCCGCGGGCTGCCTCGCCAAGCACGGCCACCGGCGGGTGGCACTGGTCCTCCCGCATCAACCGCTCGCGGGCGACCTCGCTTGCCTACGTGGACTTTCCGAGTATTTTCACCAGCAGGAAAAGCAGAACTCGGTGGTCGTGATCGCGGCCGGCTCCCGGCGCGCAGGCCTGCCGGCGACCTTGGACCATATGCTGCGCAGCACGAACTCCGCCACCGCGATCTTCTGCGTTCACGTGGAGCATCTTCTCATGGTGCTGGTATTCCTCCTGCGGACGGGCCGGCGGGTGCCCAATGAGGTCTCGCTCGTCTGCCGGGAGACAAGTGTGTCCGTGGATCTCGGGCTGCCGGAAATCACGCGTTATCAAAGTCCCGTCGCCAAACAGGCGCGCCTCGCCGTCCGCATTGCGCAAAGCATGCTTTCCGGGCATCAGGTCACGATGACTCCAAACCTCATCCTGCCCGCTTTCGTGCCCGGAGAAACATTGTCGGAGGCCAGCCCCGCACGATCCCGCGCCATTTAAAAAAAGGAAACCGGCCCGGTGCTCCCAGCTTGGTGCGGCCTGACAACGGTGCCGGTTCGAGCGCGCCGGATGGACTTGGCCAGCACGAACCGGATAGCGAACGGTTTTCAAATAGAGATAGCATCGGGCCAATGACGCCGATTTCTCCCGCTTCCCTGCCCTAAAATGGCGCAATCCGTTGCTCGATCGAAAATAAGCTTCGTCGCCAGCAAACTTTCAAACCTTATCAAGGCGCTCCATGGCAAAGTCGATTAACGCCCAGCCGCCCGAGAGGCAGCGCGAAGTCGCGACTGGGTTCGGTGCCGGCCATTCGACGGCTGCAGCGTTGCGGCCTACCGGCCAAGGAATTTGTCGCGACCGAGGACCGAGGAGATTCGGCTAAGGGAAAGTGTCGTGCGGTTTGACCTTCGCAAAAAAAAGTCGAATCGCAAACTGACCGCCGCCGCCGGTCGGTTGCGCCCGGCTCGGAGGTTTCGTTGGACGTTTTCCTCGGCCTACACCGCCATAAAGCATCCTTATCCTGCTTAAAGTACAAACTACACAACCTGACCCCTTTGACCCCGTTTTTCCTCCCGATCGCCGCTGCACTATAGTCGAAGGCAAGACACACCGCTCGACCCGTAGCGGAATTCGGAACGAATTTCGTCCGAACCTGTCCCCACGTGGGTCGGCCACCTGCCTCAGCAAGCCTGCAAGCAAACCGAACTCGCTCGAACCGGCAAACCCGTCCCCGCCGCTGCCAAATTTTCAAACAGGTTCTGAGGTGAGGACTGACTCCTGACTTAGATGACCCTGGCGAATGATTTGCACGCTCACTTGGAATTTTTATTGTTCACATGGTAAGCGCCCTCGTATTATTAGGGTGCTTGTTCATCGCAGGTGTGTTTTTTGGATGGTGGGTTTTCGTTGCGGTTAAATTTGACGATTCACTTCGATCCATATATGTGACGAACAGAGAGCATTGGCGTTTTCTAGGAGAACCATTTGGTTTCTTTTGGCGACCTAAAGAAGCTATTGACCTCTTTAGATCGGCTAGTTCACGCAACCACCTTATATCATTATATTTAAAGAATCGTAACTGCCTTCAACCAAATCGGCTGAAACAGGAGCGATCCGAATCGTGATTTAATTCTTTTCACAGCCGTCCCACAGAAACAGACGGAAAGCGGTTGGAGTTGCCCGGGGTCGCCGGTCGCGGTAGCGACCGAGTGTGAAAAAAACGAACCATAATCGGACAACTCCAACCATGCGCAAGATGAGCGTGCTGGCCCAGCTGTGCAATTTCATACCGGGGCATCTTGTAGGAAAACTGGCGAAGGAGCATGGGGTGGATGCGAAGGCGAGAACGTTCACGGCGTGGAGTCACGTGAAGACGCCCGAAAGGGGTAAAACCGCACTTGTCACCTCGTATCGAAGAGCATGGATACGTCCACAATCGGAACGTCCCCCCAGCGACAAACTCACTTCCCCGGCAGGGAGCGTCAATTGTCGCTGGGGGGCGAACCCCGCACCGACCCTCATAGGCTATTCGCGACACTGCAAAAGGTAACAGGTGCGGCGGGACAGGGGTTGGCGGGCGGGCGAGATCGACCGCTTTGGTGGAAGCGTGCAAAAGGAGGTGCCGCGGCAAGCGCCTTCACGAATTCGTGCAGCACCGTTAGCGAGCGCGTGCCGGCAGAGTCGTATCCCGAATCTCTCGGCGCTTCGCATACAATTTCTCGTCCAGCGATGTAAGAGCGATTCGGACTTCTGCCCGATGAGTTTCCTTAATGAGATTGTGCGCCTCCGCAGGATCGGCCTGAAGGTCATAAAGCTCATCCCGATCAGGGTTGAGTTGGTCGCGCACAAGCTTCCATCGCGAGGTCCGAAATGCGCGCATGTCTGTTTGCGCGTAGATCCGCATGCTGTATTCCGCATAAAAATCGTTCTGCCAGCCTGCGACGGGCATATCCTTGAGGAGGGGAAGGGCGTTGCGCCCCCGAAGCAATAGGTTGGCGGGTGGGGTTACCTCTGCCATTGCCAGGATGGTCAAATACCAGTCGAGGTTGCTGACGGTTTCGTCGACGATCGTTCCTGGTGGCACCTTTCCTGGCCATCTAACCAAAGCGGGAACACGCAAAGAGTGATCGAAAAGATTGGGACGATACCGTGGGGATATACCGGGAGAGGCGGCCGGGAATGAATTCGTAGCCCAGATCCCATTGCCTTTGTGCCAAATACCATTGTGCCCCATGTTGTATCCGTGGTCGGAGGAAAAGATCACGACGGTGTTTTGGGTCAACCGCAGGCGATCGAGCGCCGCCACGAACCGTCCGACATTGCGGTCGACGGCTGTGACGCTCGACAGGTACTCTCGCATCATCTTCTTCACGTTCTGCACATTCAGATCCGGATAGTCGGGATTGGGGATAATGGGATCGATGGAAGCGTAGGGTTCCGCGTCTTCAGGTGCGACCGGCAGGTAGGCGGTGTGTGGTGCTCTGAGACCGAGAAACAAAAAGAAGGGGCGCGAGGATGCGTGGCCTTCCAGGAACGAGATCGCTTCATCGGTCAGGATATCATCGGTCAGTCCCAAGAAACGCTGCTCAGCCCCATTTTTTTCCAATGTCGGATCGTTGGTTGAAGTGCCACCACCCGTGAAGCCTATGAAGGTGTCGAATCCGTGCTGAGTGGGGTGGAACCGTTGAATGGGATCCTGAGTCCAGTCGCCCAAGTGCCATTTCCCGATAAGCGCGGTTTTATAGCCAGCATTTTTCAGAAGCTGGGGAAAGGTTATGAAACTTTTCGAGAGCCCAATTTTGCCTGTCTCCCCAGTGTATTCCTGGTGCTGGGGATGAGGGATGAAGTCGAGAATACCCACCTCGCTTCCATACCGACTGGAAAAAAGTGTCGCGCGCGCGGGACTACAAACCGGCGTGGAAACCAACGCTTGGGTGAGTCGGGCGCCTTCGGCCGCGAGACGATCGAGATTCGGAGTGTAGGCCTGGGGATTGCCGTAGCATCCCAAGGTCCATGCGGCCTGGTCATCCGTGTAGACAAAAACAATGTTGGGCCGAGACTTCTCTTGAGACGATGCTTCCGAAGGAACGCCGCTGAGCGCGATCACAAGAAACGTCGTAAATCTGAAGAAAAGCCGGTGGTGGCAAGGACCGATAGGTGAATTCATCGAGGAGAGTTTGGCGGCTTGGTTTTGACCTTAATAAAAAAACAGGGCCCGTGCCCGTAATAATCGTCCCTACGGAGATATCGACCAGGGCCGATTCATGCCGGCCTGCAAGTATCGGAGGGGTTAGGTTAAGCGACGATTAATTTCGTCGAGGTCGAGGCATTCGGGTTCGAAGGCGAGCACCCAGGCTGGTTCTGCGCAGAGTTCGAGGCGGTCTGGCTTTGCGTTGGAGCGGTCATGAAGGAAGGCGAGGCAGCGTGCGGGAGGAGGCTCTCCCGGGCACGGGTTGGTCTTCTCCACCACGATGTCATGCATCCAGCGGTCGCCGAAGTCGTACCCGTAGGTGAAGCGCCGGCCGGAGCGCTTGACGAGTTGGTGGAAATAACACTTTTCGTCGCAGTGTTCCCCGCATTCCCGGGCCGTTTCATCGCCAGCATACTCGACGCCAGCGACGGAAGGTGCCGAAAGTGCGAGCGGCGGGATGGAAGGAATCTTCTTCTGGCGGAATGAAAGTGACCAGTGGGTCGGTGGATTTTCTTCCCGATTCAAAATAGAGAAATCTACTTCGGGCAGGTGGATTTATTTCCCGCCGGAAGCGTTCTTCGGATCGGCTGAGGTCGGTGCCCGTAAGGGGTCCGGTGCCCGTAAGGGGTCAAACCGCACTTGTCGACTCGTGTCGAAGCAAATGTTGTTTTCATGGGCGTCTGGGTCGTTTCTTGACAATTTCTCCCGCGGATCGAAAACCTTTCCACCGCGGTCGTGTCCCTTTGTCCGCGCCGATCCGCCTGTGTACGCCTTCGCCTCCAATCCCGCCGTGCGCGCCGCCTTAGCCGTTGCGCTCGCATGCTCGGCGTTTTCGCAGGCCGTCACAGCCGATCCGGCGCCGCTCACGATCGCGGCCATTACGCAGGACAGCTGGACCGAGATCGCCCACGCGACGGGCAACGGCTGGATGCAGTTCCCGCGCGCATTTTCCTTCGACGCACCCGCCGCATCCGACGGCACGATCGCGAGGCGCCTCCTCGTCAACTGGCAGACCAATGCCGATGTCGTGCAGTTTCCCGGCACCCACGGCTGGATGGGTTCCGCTGACGGTGGCGCGAGCTGGGAAGCCCCATCCGCCACTACGAAGCCCGAGATCGATATGATGAGCCTCGTGCGCCGCCGCGACGGTACGCTCGTCGCGCTGCCTTTTTTCCCGAATCCGAATCTCGCGACGTCCACGCGCACATTCGCGTTTTCCTATTTTACCTCGATCGACGGCGGCCTCACGTGGGACAATCACGCCGCGGGCGCAGCCGATGGCGGCGTCGTCACCTCGACCGCCGCGATCAACGGGTTTCGGTTTCACCGCGGGATTTTCGAGGACAGCGACGGCAGCCTCTTTGCGGCAGCCTACGTGGGCTTCACCGGGACGCCAGGCCACCACGCCGCGCTGCTCAAGTCCACCGATGGCGGCCGCACGTGGGCGCACCACGCCGTGATCTTCTCCGCCGCGGGCCGCGGTGTCACCGAAACCGCCGTCGCGCCTTGCCGTGACGGCTCATGGCTCGCCGTCATGCGCAGCGCGATCGGCGTGGTCTACCAACCGCTCCACGCCGCCCGCAGCCTCGACCGCGGCCTTTCGTGGAGCGCCGCCGCGCCGCTGTCCGGCCTGCCCGCCAACTCCGGCGTCGATCCCACGCTCCTGCTGCTGCCCAACGGCGTGCTCGTCCTCAGTTACGGCGACCATCGTGGAGCTGCTGGGCGCGACGTATACCTCGCGTTTTCCGCCGATGGCAACGGTGCAAGTTGGAGTAACGTCACAAAAACGTTCGGCGGCACCGCGGGCGTCTCCGAGAGCACGGGCTACACCGCTCTGGTGCCGCTCGGAGCGCACCGCTTTCTGCAAATCGCGGACACCGGTGGCAATTCCTACTACGGGAACCCGCACCCGACGCCGAATCCGTTTTCGATCCGCGCGAAGACGATCGACGTCGCCCTCGGCCCACCCGGTCGGCTCGCCAACCTTTCGCTCCGGGCGGATCTCACGACCGATCGCCCGCTCATCGCGGGCTTCGGTGTCGCGGCGGGGGGGAAAAAACTGCTCGTACGCGCCATCGGCCCGGGCCTGCAGCCCTTCCTCCCTGCCGGCATCGCAAGCGCCGGCGATCCGCGGTTGCAAATCTACGACTCCGCGGCCGCGCTCCTCGAGTCGAACGATAACTGGAACGCGACCCCCGCCCTCCTCGGTGCAACCGCGGACGTCGGCGCGTTTCCGCTTGTGCCCGGCGGCACCGACGCCGCGACGCTGCACCCCATCGCAGGTACCGCCACCGCGCACATGGTCGCGGCGACACCCGGCGTCGGACTGATTGAAGTCTACGATGCGGACGCCGCCAGCTCGACTCGCCTCGTCAACGTCTCCGGCCGCTACCGCGTGACGGCGGGCGCAGGCACGCTGATCGCCGGTTTCGTTATCGCGGGCGGCCAGGCGACGACCGTCCTGATCCGCGGCGTGGGCCCGACGCTCGCGGCCGAGCCGTTTCGCCTCACCGACACCCTCGTCGATCCGAAGCTCGAGATCTTCGACGAAAGCGGCAGGAAAATCATGGAGAACGACACCTGGCCGTCCGCGCTCGCCGCGGTGTTCGCACGGACCGGCGCGTTTCCCCTCGTGCCCGGCAGCCTGGACGCCGCGCTCGTGATCACGCTCACGCCCGGCGCCTACACCGCGCACCTGAACGGCGCCGATGGCGGCGCAGGTGACGGGCTGCTTGAAATCTACGAAGTCGCATCGCCCGCAAACTGATTCGGCTCAGGGGTCGCGTCGTTTGGTTTGTAGTTCACGAAAAACAGTCGGATCGCAACTTCACGACCGTCGCCGGTCGGTTGCGCCCCCGCTGGGAGATTTCGTTAGACGTTTTCCTCAGCTTGTCTCGCAAAACGCATCCTCACTCCGCTTAAAGTACAAACCACACGACCTGACCCATTCGAACTCCGATCTTGGCGTTTTTCCGAAGTCGGGCTACAGTCGGGCGGTTCACGATAGTACCAAGCGCTCCCGTTCATCTTCCCGAAAGCTTTTCCCCATCCCACGTTTTCCTCATGAGCAATGAAACCACTCCGGTCATGGTCATCGTCGGCGGATCGGGCGGCATCGGATCCGCGACCGCCCGCAGGCTCTCCGCGCAGGGTTGCCGTGTCGTGCTGGCGGCGCGCAATGCCGAGCGTCTGCAGGCCGTGGCCGACGAGATCGGCGCGGAACCGCTGCCGCTCGATGCGCGCGATGGCACGGCCGTGGACGCGATGATCCAAACCGTCCACGCCCGCCACGGCCGCATCGACGGCGTGGTCAATTGCGCCGGTTCGATCCTACTCAAGCCCGCTCACTCGATCACCGATCAGGAGTTTGCCGACACCCTCGCGATCAATCTTACCACCGCGTTCAACCTCTTGCGCGCCTCCACGCGACTGATGATGCGACAGGCGGGCGGAGGCAGCATTGTGCTTTGCTCGTCGGTCGCGGCGCGGCGCGGGTTGCTCAACCACGAGGCGATCGCGGCCGCCAAAGCCGCCGTGGAGGGACTGGCCTTGGCGGCGGCGGCGAGCTACGCCCGGTCCGGCGTACGGGTCAATTGCGTCGCTCCGGGACTCACCCGCACCGAACTCACGCGCGGGCTCATTCAGAACGAAGCCGTCGCCAAAGCGTCGGCCGGGCTGCACCCACTTGGAAGAATTGGTGAAGCCAGCGAGGTGGCCTCGGCCATTTGCTGGCTCCTGGACCGCGAGCAGAGTTGGGTCACGGGTCAGGTCATTGGCGTCGACGGCGGTCTCGGGCACGTCCAATCCCGAGGCTGAAACGGCACTTGAAGTCTTCGCGCTGAGGGGGCGGGGTCGGGTGGAAATTCGTCGGACGTCTAGGGGAGCTATGGGATCGCGCCGTGTGGTTTGTAGTTCACAAAAAGCGGTCGAATCGCAACTTGACGACCGCCGCCGGTCGGTTGCGCCCCGCTCGGAGATTTCGTTAGACCTTTTCCTCGGCCTGTACTCGCCATAAGGCGTCCTCACCCCCCTTAAAGTACAAACTACACGACCTGACCCCTTGAAACTCCGTGTCCATTTGAAGAAAGGAAACCGGCCCGGCGCTCCCGGCCGGGTGCGTCCTGACAACTGAACCGTTTCGGGCGCGTCGGAACGAACGTTGCCAGTGCCAACCGGGTGGCGAACGGTTTTCGAGTAGGATGGAATCGGTTTTCGCCACTGCGACGCATTCAACCTTGTGTTGCGACTTCACCCGCGGCTAGAAGGTCACCATATTCTGATTGCGGTATATACGCTTACCAGAATATTAAAAACCGATATGGATCTCGTGACCATCTACGAATGCCTCTGCGACAAGACCCGCCTGCGCATTCTGAATCTGCTCATTCAGGGACCGCTTTGCGTCTGCCACATTCAGGAGATTCTGAAGGAACCGCAGGTAAAGATTTCAAAACATCTGGGCTATCTGAAAACCCACGGATTGGTGGACGTGCGACGCGAAGCGAACTGGCGCATCTACCGTCTCGTCGCCAAGCCAACGAAGGCGCTGGAGGCGAATCTGGCCTGCCTGCAAGACTGCGCGGGCGAGGATAAACTTTTCCGACGCGATTCGGAGAAACTGAAAGTGCTTCGCTGCAATCTCGGCGGTGACACGCCCGTCTGCTGCGCAAAACCTCAACCCGTCAGATTCAAAACCTCATGAGCACAAAAGCCCCTTACAAAGTCCTCTTCCTCTGCACGGGAAACTCGGCCCGCAGCATCATGGCCGAACACATCCTCCGCATCCGCGGTAACGGCCGGTTCGACAGTTACAGCGCCGGATCGCATCCGGCGGGCAAGGTAAACCCCTTTGCTCTAGAAATCTTGGAAAGGCACCAGATCGACACCGGCCAGGCACGGAGCAAATCGTGGGACGAATTCCGCGATGTGAAGTTCGATTTCGTCATCACCGTATGCGACCGGGCCAAAGATACCTGCCCGATCTGGCCGGGCCAGCCGATCGTCGCACACTGGGGATCGCCCGATCCGGTCACCGCCGAAGGCAGCCAATCGGAAAAATCCAAGACGTTTCTGGATGTCTTCACCCAGATCACCGCCCGGATCAATATTTTCTGCGCTTTCCGCGATGAGCAGTTGGACGAATGGAACGTCCGCAGCGTGGGCGAACAATTCACGATCGCACCCGTTTCGCGGGTCTGATCGGGCTGCGCACGCTCTTTTACGGTTTCCCCTTTGCATGAAAAAGGTCCGTATCGGTATCAATGGGTTTGGTCGAATCGGTCGCCTCACGTTCCGCGCAGCGTGGAACTGGCCCGAGTTCGAATGGGTGCTCATCAATGACCCCAAAGGAGGAGCCGAATGCGCGGCTCACCTGCTCACCTTCGATTCGGTACAAGGTCGCTGGCTGCAAGAAGCCGTGGCAGAAGGTAAGAATACCCTTCGTATCGGCGAACGGCGTATCGCCTTCGCCGAACACGCCAAACCCGGCGAAGTGGATTGGGCGGCGCACGGCGTGGACATCGTATTGGAGTGCAGCGGGAAATTTCGCACGCCCGAGCAGCTCGCGCCGTTCTTCGAGCGCGGTGTCAATAAGGTGATCGTGGCTGCGCCGGTCAAAGGCGACGCTGCGCTCAACATCGTCATGGGAGTCAACGATCGCCTCTACGACGCGGCCAAACACCGCCTGCTCACCAACGCCTCCTGCACCACCCACTGCCTCGCGCCCGTTGTGAAGGTGATTCACGAAGGCATCGGCATCGAGCACGGCGCGATCACCACGGTTCACGACGCAACCAACACCCAGACGATCGTCGACGCGCCGCATAAAGACCTGCGCCGCGCCCGCGCCGCCGGGCTCTCGCTCATTCCCACAACGACGGGGAGCGCGACCGCCATTGGCCTGATTTATCCCGAACTTATGGGTAAACTCGACGGCCACGCCATTCGTGTGCCGCTGCTCACGGGCTCGCTCACCGATTGCGTTTTCCAAGTGAAACGGGATACCACGACGGTGGAAGTGAATGCCCTGCTCAAGGCGGCGAGCGAAACCGCTCCGCTCAAGGGCATCATGGACTACGAGACGCGTCCGCTCGTTTCCATCGACTTCAAGGGCAATCCCGCCTCCGCCACCAACGACGCGCTCTCCACCATGGTCGTGAACAAGCGGATGGTGAAAATCTATGCGTGGTACGACAACGAATGGGGTTATTCCAACCGCATGGCCGAGCTCACCCGCAAGGTCGCGCAGTCGCTCTGATTTCGTCCGCGTGAACATCCGCAACTACATCCTCGTCACCGGCGCCTATTGGGGCTTCACGCTCACTGACGGCGCGCTGCGGATGCTGGTGCTGCTGCACTTCTTCAACCTCGGCTACTCGCCGGTGACGCTGGCGTTCCTGTTCCTCCTTTATGAGTTCTTCGGGATTGTCACCAATCTCCTCGGGGGCTGGATCGCTTCGCGGGTGGGGTTGCGGGTCACTCTGGTGTCGGGCCTCGCGCTGCAAGTGGCTGCACTCGGCATGTTGGCGCTTCTCAATCCCAGATGGTCGGAGTTCGCTTCCGTCACGTGGGTGATGGTCTCGCAAGCCCTGTCCGGGATCGCGAAAGATTTGACGAAGATGAGTTCCAAGAGTGCGATCAAGATGCTGGTCCCGCCTGACGCCAAGGGGACGCTCTTCAAATGGGTGGCCATTCTCACCGGATCGAAGAATGCGCTCAAAGGTGCAGGCTATTTTCTGGGAAGCTTTCTCCTCGCGACCGCCGGATTTTCGAGCGCGCTCTGGATGATGGCCGGAGTGCTGGCGTTGGTCTGGTTGGGTTCCTGGGCTTCCCTCCCGCGCGAAATGGGCAAGTCGAAGGTCAAGGCGAGCTGGAGCGATCTGCTCTCGAAGAGCCGCGAAATCAACGTGCTCTGCCTAGCGCGTTTTTTCCTCTTCGGTGCGCGTGACATCTGGTTCGTCGTCGGAGTGCCGGTGTTTCTACGCGGTGTGCTCGGCTGGGGTTTTCCTCAGGTCGGCGCGTTTATGGCCTTTTGGGTGATTGGCTACGGCATCGTTCAAGGTGCGGCGCCGGCGATCCTGCGTGGGCGCGCGCCTTCTGGCGTCACGGCCTCCGTCATCGCCCTCATTCTAACGGCAGTCGCCGCGGCCATCCCGCTCGGATTGGAGGCAGGAATTCCGGCCAGCGTTGTCATCGTCGGCGGTCTGGCGATTTTTGGCGCGGTCTTCGCGCTCAATTCAGCCGTGCATTCATATCTGATCCTCGACTACACCGACGGCGACAAAGTCGCGCTCAATGTCGGCTTCTACTACATGGCGAATGCCGGCGGTCGCCTCGTCGGCTGTCTGCTCTCAGGCGTACTTTATCAAGTCGCCGGCTTGTCGGGCTGTTTGTGGGGCGCGTTCGCTTTCGCCCTCGCTGCGGCTATAGTCGCTTTGAAACTCCCTCGCGAGGCTCTCCACGCCGAAAAACTGGCGATGGCTTCGGTCACGGCCGATGGCGAGTAACTCTCGAACTCTTCCCATTTATGAACACATCGGAAACCTCCTCCTCCTGCGATTGCGCTACCGCTCAGCCGGCTAGCACCGGCATTTCTGTCTCCGCCCTCAAGGCCGCTCTCGCTGCCGCGCCCTCGCTGCCATTGACGGTCATCTGGACGGACGGCGAAGCGATCGAACCTCACTTTCACGTCACCGAAGTCGGACGCGTACAAAAGGATTTCGTGGACTGTGGGGGTACCGTGCGCCGATCGGTGACCTGCCTGCTGCAAACATGGGTGGGCGACGATCTCGACCACCGCATCGTTGGCGAAAAGCTCCTCAAGGCGCTCGATCGCGCCGCGCCCATCCTCGGTGGCGAGGATCTTCCGGTCGAACTCGAATACGAAACCTGCAATGTC